>Ga0164243_10001920_pt1 | contig 34844 bp, 27 predicted proteins | sample OricompcompostOP_FD_108781 | JGI IMG/M metagenome (GOLD analysis project Ga0164243, IMG submission 108781) | Organic Plus compost microbial communities from Emeryville, California, USA - Original compost - Organic plus compost (OP) | ecosystem: Engineered > Solid waste > Mixed feedstock >...
GTGAGCCAGGCGATGCGTCCGTAGTCGCCGCTGCTCCACGTCTTGTGCTGCCGGGCCTTGATTTCGCTGAACGAGAGCGAGGCGGTCATGGCGGTCCTCCCTCGGCCGTGACGGCCCACGCTAGGGCGCGGGCGGGTGCACGGCCTAGAGGCGAAAGCCCCGCGTCCGCACCGCACGTATCGTCCACACCCATCTCCTGGGGTACGGCCCGCCACGAGGAACCCGACCGAGGATCAGCACCGGACCGAGCGATGTCGCACGGCCCGGGCAGGCGCGTGACGAACCACCGCGCGGTCAGTCCCCCGAGCGGCGCTGCTGCGCCTCCAGGCGCTCGGCTTCCTCGCCGCCGATCGCTTCGCCGCGGGCGACCAGTCCCGCGACGTCGGACAGCGGGATCTGCCTGAGCACCAGCGCCAGCACGAACGCGATCCCGATGAACGGCAGCAGGAACCAGAACACCGGGGCGAGCGCGTCGGCGTAGGCGGTGACCACACCGTGGCGCACCGGTTCCGGCAGCTGGTCGAGCACCGACGGGGCGAGGGTCGCGGTCGCGCCCGCGGCGTCGTCGGGCGAGGCGCCCGCAGCGGTGAACACGCCGGTGAGGTTCTCGGTCAGGCGCGTGGTGAAAATCGTGCCGAACACCGCGGTCCCGAGCGCGGCACCGACCTCGCGGAAGTAGTTGTTCGTGCTCGTGGCGGTGCCGATCGTGTCGGCGGGCACCGCGTTCTGCACCACCAGCACCACCACCTGCATGATCAGGCCGAGCCCGGCGCCGAACACGAACAGGTACACGCAGATCAGCCAGATCGGCGTGTCCGCCGACAGGGTCGTCATCACCGCCATCGCCGCCCCGGTGATCACGGTGCCGAGGATGGGGTAGATGCGGTAACGACCGGATTTCGTGATCGCCGACCCGGACACGATCGAGGTGCCGATGAGGCCGACCATCATCGGCAGGAGCAGCAGCCCGGACGCTGCCGCGGAGGTGCCCGACGACATCTGCAGAAACGTCGGCACGAACCCGATCGCGGCGAACATCCCCAGTCCCAGCGCGAGCCCGATCGCGGTGGCGTTGACGAAGATGCCGTTGCGGAACAGGCTCAGCGGGATGATCGGGTCGGCCGCGCGCCGCTCGGTGACGACGAACGCGACACCCGCGACGAGCAGGCCCAGCCCCCAGGCCCACGTCTCCAGCGCGCTCCAGCCGTGGTCCTTGTCACCGCCGAAGTCGGTGAAGAAGATCAGGCACGTGGTCGCCAGCGACAGGAAGAGCACGCCAGCCACGTCGATCGGCTGGGTCGCCTTCTTCGCGGGCAGTGTCAGCGCGACCAGTGCGATGACGAACGCGGCGATCCCGATCGGGATGTTGATGTAGAACGCCCACTGCCAGGTGAGGTGGTCGACGAAGAAGCCGCCGAGCAGCGGGCCGGCCACCGCGGAGAGCCCGAAGATGCCGCCAAGCGGACCGAGGTACTTGCCGCGTTCGTTGGCGGGGACGATATCGGCGATGATCGCCTGAGACAGGATCATCATCCCGCCGCCGCCGAAACCCTGCAGCGCGCGGAACACCACGAAGACCCAGAAGTCCGTGGCGAAGGCACAGCCGACCGAGGCCAGGGTGAACAGCGCGATCGCCACGAGGAACAGCCGACGCCGTCCCAGCACGTCGCCGAACTTGCCGTAGATCGGCATGACGATCGTGGTGGCGAGCAGGTAGGCGGTGGTGATCCACACCTGGTGCTCGACGCCGCCGAGGTCGCCCACGATGGTCGGCATCGCGGTGGCCACGATCGTCTGGTCCAGACTCGCCAGCAACATGCCCGCGATGAGGGCGCTGAAGATGATCCAGATCCGCCGCTGCGTGAGCAGCAGGGGCGCGGGCGCTGAGGTGGTCATGACGTCCGTTCGGGGTCGGGGGACAGGAGTGCGCGCGCGGCGGCGAGCCTGCGCGTGAGGAGTTCGGTGTAGCCGGTGTCGTTGCCCTCGGCGAGGAAGGCCTGCACGGCGGAGGTGGCGAGCGAGCCGATGATCTGCACCGCGGCGGTGGCGCGCAGATCTCCGCGCGGCAGGCCCTCCCTCCGCTCGACCAGGTCCACATCGGACTGCTGATCGGCGACCGTGTGCTCGACGAACCTGGCGAACAACCGCGGTTCGGCCTGGAACGCGGCGTGCACCTCGCGGGCCCGCGCGATCGTCATGTCGGCCTCCAGCCAGCGCCGCGCCGTGAGCCACGCGAGATCGTCGAGCAGGTCACCGGAGGGGCCGCGCGCGAGGAACTCGGCGACGTAGGCGTCGTCGCCGCGGTGCAGTGAGCGCCCGAGCACCGCGTCGTCCTTGGAGGCGAAGTAGTTGAAGAACGTGCGGCGGGAGATCCCCGCCCGCTCGCAGACCTCCTCGACCGGAAACCCGGACACGCCGCGCTCGGCGGTGAGCTGCCGGGCGACGCTGGTCACCCGCGCCGCGGTCGCCGCCATCCGACTCGACCGAGAAGTTGCACTATTCATGGGCAAGTGCAGTATTGCACTCATCGCCTGATGGTGCACGAAGGCCCGGGGCGTGCTGCCCCGGGCCTTCGTGCCGACGGTGGCGGGTCAGTCCGTGCCTGACTCGATCGCCGCGTGGTCGAGGAACTCCGCGTGGTCGGCGGCGTCGCCCCGGGAGGCGATCGCCTCCGCGCCGCCCGCGGGCATCGGACCGATCAGTCCGGTCGAGGCGGCCTGCGCCGCGCCGACCAGCTGCGGGTGCTGCGTCGCGCCGACCATGCCGAGACCGGCGTACTGCTCCAGCCGCGAGCGCGAGTCGGCGATGTCGAGGTTGCGCATGGTCAGCTGACCGATGCGGTCGACCGGGCCGAACGCCGCGTCCTCGGTGCGCTCCATCGACAGCTTGTCCGGGTGGTAGCTGAACGCCGGGCCGGTGGTGTCGAGGATCGAGTAGTCCTCACCGCGGCGCAGGCGCAGCGTGACCTCGCCGGTGACGGCGGTGCCGACCCAGCGCTGCAGCGACTCGCGCAGCATCAGCGACTGCGGGTCCAGCCAGCGGCCCTCGTACATCAGGCGGCCCAGGCGCCTGCCTTCGTTGTGGTAGCTGGCGATCGTGTCCTCGTTGTGGATCGCGTTGACGAGCCGCTCGTAGGCCGCGTGCAGCAGGGCCATTCCCGGCGCTTCGTAGATGCCGCGGCTCTTGGCCTCGATGATCCGGTTCTCGATCTGGTCGGACATGCCCAGCCCGTGCCTGCCGCCGATGGCGTTGGCCTCCAGGACCAGCTCGACCGAGGTCGGGAACTCCTTGCCGTTGATGCGCACCGGGCGGCCCTGCTCGAAGGCGATGGTGACGTCCTCGGGCGGGATGTCGACCTCGGGGTCCCAGAACCGCACGCCCATGATCGGCTCGACGAGCTCGATGCCGGTGTCGAGGTGTTCCAGCGCCTTGGCCTCGTGGGTGGCGCCCCAGATGTTGGCGTCGGTGGAGTAGGCCTTCTCCTTGCTGGCGCGGTAGGGCAGGTCGCGCGCGGTCAGCCACTCCGACATCTCGGTGCGGCCGCCGAGCTCGGTGACGAACTCGGCGTCCAGCCACGGCTTGTAGATCCGCAGTGCCGGGTTCGCCAGCAGGCCGTACCGGTAGAACCGCTCGATGTCGTTGCCCTTGAAGGTCGACCCGTCGCCCCAGATCTGGACGTCGTCCTCGAGCATCGCGCGCACCAGCAGCGTGCCGGTGACGGCGCGGCCCAGCGGGGTGGTGTTGAAGTAGACGCGCCCGCCGGAACGGATGTGGAACGCGCCGCACGCCAGAGCGGCGAGCCCTTCCTCGACCAGCGCCTCGCGGCAGTCGACCAGCCGCGCGACCTCGGCGCCGTAGGTCTTCGCGCGACCGGGCACCGAGGCGATGTCGGGCTCGTCGTACTGGCCGATGTCGGCGGTGTAGGCGCAGGGCACCGCGCCCTTCTCGCGCATCCACGCGACCGCTACCGAGGTATCGAGACCACCGGAGAAAGCGATCCCGACACGTTCGCCGACAGGCAGGGAAGTGAGCACCTTGGACACGAGAGACAGTATATGCATGCGAATGCATGATCATGCAAACGGGGTGGTGTGATCTGAGCCCCGTGGTGGCCGTTGAGACTCCGGGCGTCTCACCAGGGTCTCAATCGGATATTGGACTTCCGGACGCGGGGGGTGCGAGGGTCACCGGTGACCCTCGCACCTTTCGTGGAAAGGACAACGGATGTCCACTTCGCCCGACGACGTCGTGATCTGCGAGCCGCTGCGCACGCCGATCGGCAGGTTCGGGGGAGCGCTGTCCGGGCAGACGCCCGCCGCGCTCGCCGCCCACGTGCTCGCGGCCGTGGTCGAGCGCACCGGCGTCGCCCCGGAACGCGTCGACGAGGTCGTCCTCGGCCACGCCTACCCGACGTCCGAAGCGCCCGCGATCGGCCGCGTCGCCGCGCTGGACGCGGGCCTGCCGGACACCGTCACCGGGGTGCAGGTGGACCGGCGCTGCGGCTCGGGGCTGCAGGCGGTGCTCGACGCCGCGATGCAGATCCGCAGCGGCTTCAGCGACATCGTGCTCGCCGGTGGTGCCGAGGTGATGAGCGCCGCGCCGTACTACACGCACGAGGGTCGCTGGGGGATCACGGGCGCGGGCCTGCAGCTGCACGACTCGCTGGCCCGCGGCCGGGCCACCGCAGGCGGGGTGCACCACCCGATCCAGGGCGGCATGATCGAGACGGCGGAGAACCTGCGCCGCGAGTACGGCATCTCCCGCGCCGACCAGGACGCGCTGGCACTGCGGTCGCAGCAGCGCGCCGCGCGCGCCATGGCGGGCGGGTCGTTCAAGGACGAGATCGTGCCGGTCGTCGTGCGGACCCGCAAGGGGGAGACGGTGGTCGACACCGACGAGCACCCGCGGCCGGACACCACCGCGGAGGGGCTGGCCAAGCTCACACCGGTGATGCAGCGCAGTGACCCGGAAGCCACGGTGACCGCGGGCAACGCCAGTGGACAGAACGACGCGGCCGCCGCGTGCCTGGTCACCACCCTCGGCACCGCGGAGAAGCTGGGCCTGCGCCCGCTGGTGCGGCTGGTGTCGTTCGCGCGCGCGGGCGTGCCCGCCGAGACGATGGGCATCGGGCCGGTACCCGCCACCCGCGCGGCACTGGACAAGGCCGGGCTGACGCTCGCCGACCTCGACCTCATCGAGCTCAACGAGGCGTTCGCCGCGCAGGTGCTGGCGTGCACCCGCGCCCTCGGACTCGGCGAGGACGACCACGAGCGCATCAACGTCAACGGCTCCGGGGTGTCGCTCGGGCACCCGGTGGGTGCGACCGGCGCGCGGATCCTCGCCACGCTGGCCAGGGAACTGACCCGCCGCGAGGCGCGCTACGGCCTGGAGACCATGTGCATCGGCGGCGGCCAGGGCCTCGCGGCCGTGTTCGAGCGCCTCTGACGAGGCCGGCCGGACGGTCAGTGCACCGCGGGGCGGGCGGTGGTGCCTGCCTGCGTGGACCGGCGCACGAACAGCGAGGTCACCAGTGCGGCCACGCCGACCGCGCCGGCCACCACGAACGCCAGCCGCAGCCCCGAGGCGTCCGGCGTGCCCGCGGGGTCGCTGCTGCCGAGCGTGGCGACGCTGACGAACACCGCGGTACCGAACGCGCCCGCGACCTGCTGCAACGTGGCGAGGATCGCGCTGCCGTGCGAGTAGAGGTGGTCCGGCAGCACGCCGAGCGCCTCGGTCATCAGCGGCGTCATCATGAAGCCCAGCCCGGCCATCAGCAGCACGTGGATCACGATCACCGCCGCCAGCGGCGACCCCGGGCCGAGCGCGGTGAACAGCCACAGCGACACCGCCATCGCGGCGGCGCCGGGGATCACCAGCGGCCGCGCGCCGAACCGGTCGAACAGCGAACCCACCGGCCGCCCCAGCAGGCCGAGGACCAGACCGCCGGGCAGAACGGCCAGTCCGCTGACGAACGTGCTCGTGTGCAGCACCGTCTGCAGGTACAGCGGCAGCATGATCGACGCGACGCCGAGCAGGCACACGAACAGCAGCGCGGTGAGCGTCAGCGCCACGACGAAGCTGCGGTGGGTGAACGGGCGCAGGTCCAGCAGCGCCCGGTCGTCGCGCTGCAGCCGCAGCTGCCGCCAGGTGAACACGGCGAGTGCGGCCAGCCCCACCACGATCGGCACCCACGGCGGCAGCGCGTGCTGCCCGCCCTCGCCGATCGCGGCCAGCCCGAACAGCACGCCGCCGAACCCGAGCGCGGCGAGCACCACCGACGGGATGTCCAGCGGCACCGCGCGCGGGTTGCCGGTGAGCCGGAACCAGACCGCTCCGATCACCAGCGCGGCGATCGCGAGCGGCAGCACGATGAAGAACATCCAGCGCCAGCCCAGCCCGGACAGCACCGCGCCGCCGATCGTGGGCCCGACGGCGGGCGCGACCGCGATGACGATGGTGATCGTGCCCATCGTGGCCCCGCGGCGCTCGGGCGGCACGAGCCGCATCACCGACGTCATCAGCAGCGGCAGCATCACCGCGGTGCCGAAGGCCTGCACCACGCGGCCGACCAGCAGCACCTCGAAGCCGGGCGCAGCACCGCTGATGGCGGTGCCGAGGCTGAACGCGGTCAGCGACGCGAGGAACACCTGCCGCGGGGTGAACCGCTCCAGCAGGAACCCGGTGGTGGGAATGACCACCGCCATGGTCAGCAGGAACCCGCTGGTCAGCCACTGCACGGTGGTGGTGGAGACGGACAGGTCGACGGTGAGGTCCCGCAGCGCGACGCTCAGGATCGTCTCGTTGAGGATCATCACGAACGCCGACACGACCAGCACGCCGATGAGCAGACCGGCGCGCGGCGGGGTCTCCTGGACGGCGTCGGGCGCCGCGGTCGCGGGGGCGGGCATGTGAATACCTCACTGGGATCGTGGTGGGCCGCGGCTCCGGCGCCGCGCGCAACGGCCGGTTGCCGGGGGCGGGGGCCGTGACCTTTCTACGGTGCGAACGCCGCGGGCGTCCACGGAATTTCCGGATTCCGGATGTTCGTCACGAAACGGAGATCACTCCGCCGGATCGCCCGCGGGCGCGGCGAGCGGGATGTCGTGGGACGCCGCCCACGTGGCGATGTCCTGCTGCCCGATGGCCGCAGCCATGAGGTCCGGGAAACGGTCCGGGGTGCACGCGAATGCGGGCACACCCAGCGCCGCCAACGCCGCGGCGGTGTCGTGGTCGTAGGCGGGCGCGCCGTCGTCGCTCAGGGCGAGCAGGCAGATCACCTGCACGCCGTCCGCGCGCAGGGCCTGTGCGCGGCGCAGCATCGCCTCCTCGTCGCCGCCCTCGAACAGGTCGCTGATCAGCACCAGCACCGTGTCGCGCGGGGAGTCGATCCGGTCGGCGCAGTAGGCCAGTGCCGCGTTGATGTCGGTGCCGCCACCCAGCTGGACGCCGAACAGCAGCTCCACCGGATCGGCCAGCGCGTCGGTCAGGTCGGCCACCGCGGTGTCGAACGCGACCACCCGGGTGCGCAGCGACCGGATCGACGCCAGCACCGCGGCGAACACGCTCGCGTACACCACCGACGCCGCCATCGACCCGCTCTGGTCCAGGCACAGCACGATCTGTCTGCTCACGCTGGGCAGCCGCCGACCGTGACCGATGAGGCGCTGCGGCACCACCGTGCGCTGCTCGGGCTGGTAGTGCCGCAGGTTGGCCAGCACCGTGCGGTTCCAGTCGATGTCGGCCGGGCGCGGCCGGGAGGTGCGGTCGGCGCGGTGCAGCGCCCCGCCGACGGCCTGGCGGGTGGGCTGGGCGAGCCGCTTCTCCAGTTCGTCGACCACCCGGCCGACCACGGCCCGCGCGGTCTCGCGGGAGTGTTCCGGGATGGCGCGGCCCAGCGAGAGCAGCGTGCCGACCAGGTGGACGTCCGGCTGCACCGAGTCGAGCAGTTCCGGTTCCAGCAGCAGTTCCCGCAGGCCGAGTCGCTCCATCGCGTCGCGCTGCATCACCTGCACCACCGAGCTGGGGAAGTAGCCGCGGATGTCGCCCAGCCACCGCGCGACACGCGGCGACGAGCCGCCCAGTCCCGCGCGAGGGCCGGAGTCCTCGCCGTACAGCGCCGCCAGCGTCGCGTCCCGCTTCGCGTCCACCCCGGACAGTGACTGGCCGGTGCCGTCGGCGTCCTGCCCGCCGAGGATGAGCCGCCACCGCCGCAACCGTTCACTCATCGCAACAGCTCCAGGATCCTGGGCACGACCAGCGCGGCCCGCTCGTGGTCGATCTCCGGCCCGGCCGCGTCCGGGTCCGGCCCCGTCTCGCCGCGGTCGAGACGCCGGACGCGCGCGCCGATGTCGCGCCGCTCGCTCGGGGTGAACTCGGCGAACGTCCGGCGCAGCAGCGGCAGCAGGTCGTCGAACCGCTCCGCGTCCACCCCGGTGGCCCACCGGTCGACGATCTCCAGCAGTTCCGGCTCGTGCACCAGCAGCGCCGCCTCACCGGAGGTGAAGCCCTCGAGCCAGCCCGCCGAATCCCGGGCGTCCGCCGCGAGGGAGAGCCTGCGGGACAACCGCGCCCCGGCCGCGGCCACGTCGAACAGTTCCGCGTCCAGCAGCAGCCGTACCGCGCGGCCGGCGAGCAGGCCCGGCACACCGGGCCGGTCGGCCACCCCGCGCAACGCGCCGTACCACGTGTCGCGCAGCCCAGCCTGGTCGAGCAGGCCGATGCCGCGTTGCACGCCGTCCACCAGCGCGCGCACCTCGCGCCCGGCGTCCTCGTCCAGCCCGGTGCACGCGCCCGGAAGTCCGACCGCGACGCGGGTGACCACCCCGGTCAGCACGTGCTGCACGAGATCGGTGTCCGCCCTGCGGACGTTGCCGTAGCGGCGCACCCGCGCCATCGGCTCGACCGCGCCCATCAGGCGCGTGATGTCGTGCTGGCGCGCGGCACGCTCGTCGAGTGCGGCGAGCACGTCGGCCAGCGCGGCGGGCAGGTCCGCGGTCAGGGTGTGCTCGACCAGGAGGGCGAGCTCGGCGACGTCGGCGTCGGTGGCGCGCTGCGCCACCACGGCCGCGGCCGCGGTGGGGATCGTGGTGCCGTAGCCGCTCGCCTCGATGAGCGCGACCTCCAGCTCCGGCCGCCACCGCAGGACCCACGACTCGCGGAACGTGCCCCGCGTGCGGGCGGGGGCGGCCGGTTCTCCCCACGGCACACCGAGCAGCCGCAACCGGTGCAGCAGCGTGCTGCGCTCGAGGTGGGCCGGGGTGCGCAGGTCCAGGTCCAGCTGCCGCTCGGCGGCCTCCCGCTTGAGGCGCAGGCGCCTGCGGGTCTTGTCCAGGTCGGCGGCCAGCGGCACGCGCGGCGTCTCCACCGGCACGCCGCCGAGCACGTCACCGACCAGCAGCTCGCGCGCGACGAGCCGCATCGGCACGTCCGAACCGCCGCACAGGACGGCCCGGCAGGACTCCAGCACCTCGGCCAGGCCGGGGTGCGGCCGGTCGCGCAGGGCGGCGAGCGCGTCGGACAGCCGCACGGCCTCGATGACCGATGCGGGGGACACGTCGTGCCGTTCCCGCCGCAGCAGGTGGGCCACCCGGACGAGCCAGCGGCCCACCGCCTCCTGGCGCGGGGTGGTGAACAGGTGGTCGTACCAGCCGGGGGAGTCGATGCCCGCGCCGTAGCCGCTGGACCTGGCCAGCCTGCCGGACGTCCACGGCACCCAGGTGGCCGCGACCTTCGTGGTGCGCAGGCCTTTCAGCACCGTCGCGTCGGCCGCCTGCGTCGGGAACCGCGACGGTTCCAACACGGGCGCGTGCCACGCCCCACACACCACCGCGATCGTCTCCGCGTCGCCGCGCAGCACCGCGCGCAGGACCCGCCGCATCGCCGCCTCACGCCGCTGCGTGCGCAGGTCCGGCACGTGTCCCTCGCGCAGCTCGCGCATCGCGTCGAGCACGGCGCCGAACACCTCGGAACCGTGGTGGCGCAGTTCGACGGCGTCCTCCCACCAGCGCTCCGGATCGTCGTACCCCGCGGCCGCGGCGAGCATCCCGATCGGGTCGAGCCGATCGCTGTCGGGCTCGTCGAGCACGAGCGCGGCGCCCGCGGGCAGGTCGAGGAACCGCACCTCGCGCCGGTTCTCCAGCGCCCAGCGCAGCGCCACCCACTCCGGGGAGAACGCGGCCATCGGGTAGAAGTGCGCGGTGGACGGGTCGTCCACCGCGTACACCAGGCCCGCGACGGGCGGCCGCATGCCCTCCGCGACGGCGAGCCCGGCCACCGCGTCGAGCTCGGGCGGCCCTTCGATCAGCACCACCTGGGGGTTCAGGCGCGCGAGGGCGTCGGCCACCGCGCGGGCCGAGCCGGGCCCGTGGTGGCGCACCCCGAGGACGTGGACGCGGTTCATTCCAGCTCGCGGCACGCGCGGTAGAGGTCGGCCCACGGGGTGCGTTCGCGGACCACGGTCTCCAGGTACTCCCGCCACACGATGCGGTCCTGCACCGGGTCCTTGACCACGGCGCCGTGCAGCCCGGCCGCGACGTCCCCGGCCCGGACCACGCCGTCGCCGAAGTGCGCGGCCAGCGCGATGCCGTTGGTCATCACCGAGATCGCCTCGGCGGTGGACAACGTGCCCGACGGCGACTTGATCTTCGTGCGGCCGTCTCCGGTGACACCGGACCGCAGCTCGCGGAACACGGTGACCACGCGGCGGATCTCGTCGACGGTGCCCGCGTCCTCGGGAAGCCGCAACGTGCGCCCGAGCTGCGCCACCCGCAGGCGCACGATCTCCACCTCGGATTCGGCGTCGTCGGGCAGCGGCAGGACGACGACGTTGAACCGGCGCTTGAGCGCGGCGGAGAGGTCGTTGACGCCGCGGTCGCGGTCGTTGGCGGTCGCGATGACGTTGAATCCCGGCCGGGCCTGCACCTCGCTGTCCAGCTCCGGGATCGGCAGGGTCTTCTCGCTGAGGATCGTGATCAGCGCGTCCTGCACGTCGGACGGGATGCGGGTGAGCTCCTCGATGCGCGCGATGCCACCGCGTTCGGCCGCGCGCAGCACCGGGCCGGCGACCATGGCCGCCGGGCTCGGTCCCTCGGCGAGCAGGCGCGCGTAGTTCCAGCCGTACCGGATGGATTCCTCGGCGGTGCCCGACGTGCCCTGCACCAGCTGCGTGGAGTCGCCGGAGATCGCGGCGGCCAGGTGCTCGGACAGCCACGTCTTCGCCGTGCCCGGTACGCCGAGCAGGAGCAGGGCGCGGTCGGTGGCCAACGTCGCGATCGCCACCTCGACGAGCCGCCGCGCCCCGAGGTACTTCGGGGAGATCGGCGTGCCGTCGGCGGCCCGCCCGCCCAGCACGTAGGTGGCCACCGCCCACGGGGAGAGCTTCCACTGCGGTGGCCGGGGCCGCTCGTCGCCCGCGGCGAGCGCGGCCAGTTCGTCGGCGTGCTGGTGTTCGGCGTGGGCGCGGAGCACGTCGGTCATGTGAACTCCTGGAGGATCGTCGCTCGGATGGTCAACGCGTGGGCGATCCCGCGCAGTGTGCGCCGGGTGGCGGCGCGGTCTTGGCCCGGGTCGAGCAGCCACTCCTCGAGCGCGGCGAGTGCCGACGGGTGCAGGTGCTCGGCGAGCGCCCGCGCGGCCAGGCGCACGACCGCGTCGGCCTTGCGGTCACGCAGCCGCTGCACGATCCGGGTGGAGAACGCGGCGGGCCAGGGCCCGGGCGCGGCGGCCAGCAGCGCGCCGAAGCGGGCGTCGTAGCGGTGCTGGTCGTCGAGGACGGCGGCAGCGTCGGCCGGGGCGAGGGCGGCGAGCAGCTCGGGGCCGGGACGGTGCCGGGCCAGCGCGGTCAGCCAGGTTGCGTCGCGCTGGCGCAGTGCCGCGCGGGTCCAGCCGGCCAGCACCTCGGGACCGGCGCCGGGGATGTCGGCCGGGTCCCACGTGGACAGCGGGGTGCCTGTGAGCACCTGGATCAACCGGGACGCGCCGCGACCGTGGCCGGGTTCGGTCGCGCCGGTGACCCCGTCGCGTCGAGCGGCCCGGTCGGGTTCGCCGGGCAGGGCGAAGGTGCCGTCCGGGTTGCGCAGCCGGAGCGCGCGCCGGGCCATGCGCTGGGCGCGGGCCGAGCCCGGCAGCCGGTCGAGCAGGGCGACCGCGGCGGCGCGCACGGTGGATGCCCGGTCGTCGAGGGCGCGTTCGAGGAGAGCTTCGTCCGCGTCGGACAGTCCGGTGTGGAGGGCGTCGAGGAACGCCGCGCGGGTGGCGGCCTGCTCCTCGTGCCAGGTGCGGCCGACGAGCTCGCGGGCGCGGCCGGGGTCGGTGCGCCGCAGGTCGTCGAGCAGGGCGAGGCGTTCGGCGCGGGTGCCGGTGGTGAACACCTCGTCCACCGCCTCGGGCGGGACGGTGGTGGCCCACCGCCAGGCCGGGTTCCGCGCGGCCAGCCACGTGCCGCGCGGGCCCGCGACCTGCTTGACCAGCGGGCGCAGTGCGGCGGTGGTGGTGCCGGTGCGCAGCAGGGCGGGCAGCGTGGCCATCGGGGGGCGCTGCCGCGCCGCGCGGCACAGCCGCAGCCAGTCGGCGATGAGCGGCTCCGCGCCGTTCTCCAGGCCAATCGCGCGGCCGAGCAGGAGTTCCAGCAGCTGGGCTGCGGCGGGGGAGCACTCCGGGCGGTCGTCGGGGTCTGCCGGGCGCGGCCGTGTGCCGCGCCGGATCGGCGGGGCCCACCCCGCGCGCCGGTAGCCGTCGGCGAGCGCCGCCGCGGCGAGCACGGCGGCTTCGGGTGAGCCCGCTTCGATGCGCTCCGCGCCAGCGATCGCCAGGTCGGCGGCGCGGAAGGGGCGGCGCCCGGTGCCGACGAGGGCGGTGCCGAGGAGGTCGTCCCAGGTGGTCACACCGCCACCAGCCGATCGTCGACCTGCAGGGTCAGCGGGTGCAGGCGCTGGTCGATCCACTCGCCGAACACGCCGACCGGGTGCCCGCCGGACAGCGCGAGCAGCTGCCACAGGTCCGCGCCCGGCGCGAGGGGCAGCGCCGCGCCGTCACCGTCGACGAGCAACGCCGGATCGCCGGGGACGACGGTCATCCCGGCCAGCGCGAGCGGCACGCGGCGCAGCCACGGATTACCCGCGAGCCAGGTGGCGGCCCGGCCGAGCGCGGTGCGCACGTCGGTGGCCTGCGGCAGTCCGGCGCCCTCGGTGACCGCGTGCCCGTCCCCGGCGAGCAACGCCCGCCGCGGCGGCCCGCCGGGGTAGCGCGCGACCTCACCGTCCACGACGGACCCGAGCACGTGCGACACCTGCAGTGCCTGTCCCGCCGCCGCGAAATCCAGCAGCACCACCGTCTCCCCGGTGCTCTCCCCGGACAGCCAGGTGCGCTGGGACAACAGCCGCTCGTCCTGCTCCTGGCTGCGGCCCACGACGTGCCACCGATCGGCGACCCGGTCGCCGATCTCGTCGCGGCGGCGCGCCCAGCCCAGCACGGTGCGCAGGTCGCCGAGGGTGGCCTCGTCCAGGTCGGCGCGCCGCCGCCACGCGCACACGGCCAGGTAGCAGCGACCGAGCTCGCCGAGCAGGTGCGGCGCCCAGTCGGCGCGCGCGAGGATCTCGCCGCCCAGCGCGCGCACCCGGTCGGCCAGTCCCGGCAGTTGCGCGTCCACCAGCCGGGCGGCCGCGGTCTCCCAGAACGACGCGGGCTGGTGCCGCGCGGCGGCGAGCCCCTGCCGGACGAGGTCGTGCAGCCACAGCTCGACATCGTCGATCCCGGCTGACATCAGCGATTCCCGTTCGGCGATCCGGCGGGCGCGGGCCTGCGGATCGGCCTCGCCGCCGCGGGCGGGTTTCCGTCGCGCCTGCGCCCACTCCGCGGCGAACGGCTCGGCCGTGCGCATGTCGGCGACCGAACCGTCGGCGGCCGCCCACAGCAGCAGCAACGCGAGCCCGTGCTTGCACGGGGTCTTGCGGCTCGGGCAGGTGCAGCGGAACGCGGGCTCGGTGAGGTCGACGGTGACCTGGTAGGGGGCGCGGGCGCTGCCCTGGCACTTGCCCCACAGGAGCGATTCGGTGCTGCCGAGATCGGACCACGTGCGCGGGTTCGCCAGCCCCTTGGCGGCCCGCACGGACCCGGCGTCCGGGGCGAGCGCGAGCACCCGCGCCACCGTCCACCGCGATCCCACGCCTGCAGTCCTTTCCCATCGGCACGCCGTCGACCAGCCTAGGCGTCCCGTGGCCGGGGCACGCTAGTCCACCACGTACCACTGCCCGCCACGCAGTTCGAGCACCGCGTCGCCGAGCACGTCGGCGGTGAACGTCACCGGGGCGCGGATCGCGCTCGTCGGGATCTCCAGCCGCCCGGGCGACGGTGCGCTCACCTGGGACTCGTCGATCGTCGCCTGGCGCAGGGCCGCCTTCTGCGCCGGTGAAAGCATCGCGAAGGTGACCGGGAACGTCTCCACGCAGGTGCCGAAGCCCTTCTCCTCGGCCTGTTCGGCCGCGGGACCGGCGATCTCGCACACCGTGGCGAGGTCCTCGCGGCCCACCGCGTGCAGGAAGTCCTCGTAGCGGCGCACCCCGGACGGCGCCGGAGCGGTGTCCTGGGGCGGGGGCCCGGACGTGGTCGAGCCCGGGGCGGATGCGCGGTACAGCGTGGCGGAGGCCCGGGTGCCGCCGCTGACGTAGGTCATCGCGAGCGTGTCCCCGTCGCGGCGCAGCGCGACCGCGCCCTGGTCGGCGCAGTCGCCCGCCCGCTTCTGGGTGATCGTCTCCCGCAGGTCCAGCGTGTCGGCCGACGCGGCGTTGAGCCGCCACACGCCGCTGCAGTCCAGGGCGGGGGCGCGGCCGGCCCACGAGCTGCGGTAGGCGACCGCGTTCGCCTCGCCGTTGAGAATCACCCGCAGGTGGTGGGGCGTGGTGGCGGGCGACTGCCACACCGGCTCGCGCGTCTCCCAGGTGCCGCTGAACTCGCGCGGCATCCCCTGCGCGCCGTCGCAGCGCCGCTCGGTGAAGACGTCGGCGAGGAACCGGCCGGGGTAGGGACCGGACGGGCCGCCGAACCCCGGCACCTCCGAGGGGCTGCCCCACCTGCCCCGGTAGCCGTACCAGGGCTCCTCCGCCACGGGCCGCGCGTGCTCCTCGGTCTTCCACTGCACGCCCTGTGAGGTGTAGTCGAACGTCGGCGGCGTGACGTGCCACCCCTTCGACGGGTAGGAGGCGTGCGAGCCGAGCGCCGCGTAGACGACCGGGTGGTCGTCGACCGGGTCCACCTCCGCCCACGGCATCGAGCACGGATCACCGCCGTGGCCGAAGAAAGTGACCGCCACCGGCTGGTCGCCGTCGAGCTGCACGGCGACGCGCTCCCAGTCGCCTTCGTGCCGGTTGCCCACCGGGGTGCCCAGTGGTTTGAGCTCGTTGCGCCCGTAGAAGAACCAGTACACGTAGGCGTGCCTGCCGTCGTCGGAGCGGTGGTGTTCCCAGTACACCGGCGGCTCGTCGTCCGGCCCGACGGTCTCGGGTGCGTCGAGGTAGAAGCCGTTGCCTTCGGCGTCCGGGGAGATCTCCGCGCCGGAGTGGCTGGCGCAGGCCGTGACCGGCGAGGTGTGCACGCCGGGGACCACGTCCGGCTCGCCGTCCCGTCGGTGCCGGTAGGACGGGGTGCCGAGCAGGCCGGGGTCGGGGTGCTCGGCGACCGGCTCCCGGTCACGGCAGTGCTCGTGCTGGTAGCGCAGCGCGGATTGCCGGATGTAGGCGTCCGCGGACATCGGGGGGAACGCCTCCTCCGTGGCCAGCCACACGCGCGGCGCGTACCGCAGTGCCGTCGCCGCGTCCTGCTGTGCCGTGGTGGGCGCGGAGTAGGTCTTCGGTTCGTCGTCCTGGCACGCGGTCAGCACTGCCGCCGCGAGCAGCGCGACCACCGGTAACGCTCGCATGGCCACCCCCTTCGCCGCGCAAGATTACGACTACGGTGGTGCGCGTGTCCGAGGAACAACCGGATTGGAACCGCTGGCAGCGACCCGGGCCGACGTCGCGGCAGCAGCGGCAGGACGTCGCGCTCGCGGTCGGGGTGCTGCTGCTGTCGGCGGGGATGACACTGCTGACCAACAGCATGGGGATGTTCATCTTCGGGTCGACGCCGGGCCTGCCCGAACAGCTCGCGTGGATTCCCCCGATGACGCTGCCGCTGGCGCTGCGGCGCCGCTACCCGCTGACCGTGGTGCTGGTCGTGGGCACGGTGTTCCTCACCGCGCAGGTGCGGCACGTCGGGGACAGCATCATGCCCTCGGTCGCGCTGTTCCTCGCCATCTACACGGCAGGAGCGTGGGGGCGCCACCGCGTCCGGACGCGGTGGGCGCGCGTGGCGGTGATCGCGGCGATGTTCACCTGGCTCGGCGTCGGGCTCATCGCCTGGGTGGTGTCGCCGACGCACCTGCCCGACGCCGTGGGACCGCTCGACCCGGTGGTCGCCACCGTGCTCTACCAGGTGGTGTACAACCTGCTGTTCTTCCTGTCCGCCTACTTCTTCGGCGACCTCGCCTGGCGCTCCGCGCGCGACCGGGCCGTCCTGGCCCTGCAGGCCGAGCGGCTGCACGCCTCGCAGGAGCAGAACGCGCGCGGGGCGATCGTGGCCGAGCGGATCCGCATCGCCCGCGACCTGCACGACGTCGTCGCCCACCACGTGTCCGTCATGGGCATCCAGGCTTCCGCGGCGCGCCGGTCCCTCGACCGCGACCGCGAGCTTGCCGGCTCCGCGCTGCGCACCGTCGAGGAGACCGCCCGCACCGCGATCAGTGAACTGCGCGGCCTGCTCGGCGTGCTGCGGGCCGAGCAGGACCCGGCTGCCGGGTACGAGGCGTCACCGGGGCTGGCGCAGCTTCCCGAGCTGGTGAACGCCACCCGCGCCGCCGGTCTCGAGGTGCGTTACGGCGAGTACGGCGACCCGCGGCCGGTGCCGGACAGCGTCGCGATGACCGCCTACCGGGTGGCCCAGGAGGCACTGACCAATGTGGTCAAACACGCGGGCGCGCGCGAGGCGCAGCTGCGGGTGCGCTACCTGGAGTCGACGCTGGAGGTCGAGGTCACCGACGACGGCCGCGGGGGCGACCCCGAATCCGCGTCCGGTGGGTTCGGGTTGATGGGCATGCGGGAGCGGATCGCGGTGCACGGCGGTGAGCTGGAGGCGCGCCCGCGCCGCGACGGCGGTTTCCTGGTGCGGGCCAGCCTGCCCGCGCCGAGGCGCGCCGAGGCGGTGGTCTCGTGACCGCGCCGCTGCGCGTCGTCCTCGCCGACGACCACGACCTGGTGCGCGCCGGGTTCCGGGTCATCCTCGGGACGGAGGAGGGCATCGAGGTGGTCGGTGAGGCGCGCGACGGTATCGAGGCCGTCGAGGTGGTCGAGGCAGCCGAGCCCGACGTGGTGCTGATGGACGTGCAGATGCCGCGCCTGGACGGTCTCGAGGCGACCCGCCGGATCCTGGGCACCGACCCGGCTGCCGCCGCGGTCAAGGTCGTCATCCTGACCACGTTCGACCGCGAGGACTACCTGTTCGAGGCGCTGCGCGCCGGAGCGAGCGGGTTCCTGCTCAAGAACGCCTCGCCGGAGGAGCTCGTCGAATCGGTGCGCATCGTCGCCCGCGGCGACGCGCTGCTCTCGCCCGAGGTGACCCGGCGGGTGATCGCCCGGTTCACCACCGGCGCACCCACGGCACCTGTTCAGCCCACCGGGGGGCGCCCGGCGGATCTCACCGAGCGCGAGTTCGAGGTGCTGGTGCTGATGGCGCGCGGAGCGAGCAACGCCGAGATCGCCGAACAGCTCGTGCTGGGGGAGACCACGGTGAAGACGCACGTGTCGCGGGTTCTGCGCAAGCTCGGTCTGCGCGACCGCACGCACGCCGTCGTGTTCGCCTACGAGCAGGGGATCGTCGCACCCGGACTCACCTGAGGGTCCTCCTGGAGGAGGACCTCGCAGATCGGCCGGTAGCCGGACGATTCGGACGCCGCGCCCGGATAGCGTCATGGGCATGTTGACGGTGTCCAACCTCAGCCGGAGCTTCGGCGATCACCGCGTGCTCGACGACGTGTCGTTCGACGTGCGCCCCGGGCGGATGACCGGGTTCCTCGGTGCCAACGGGTCCGGCAAGACGACCACGATGCGGATCATCCTCGGTGTGCTCGCCGCGCACGGCGGCACGGTCGCGTGGCACGGCCGCGCGATGACGCCCGCCCAGCGCCGCCGGTTCGGCTACATGCCCGAGGAACGCGGTCTGTACCCCAAGATGAAGGTGGGGGAGCAGATCGCGTGGTTGGGTCGCCTGCACGGGCTCAGCGACACCGACGCGCGGGCGAGGACGACGCGGCTGCTGGAACAGCTGGAGCTGGACAACCGCGCGGACGACCGGCTCGAGGAGCTGTCGCTGGGCAACCAGCAGCGCGCGCAGGTGGCCGCCGCGCTGGTGCACGACCCGATGATGTTGATCCTCGACGAACCGTTCTCCGGGCTGGACCCGCTGGCCGTGGACATCGTGCTCGCGGTGCTGCGCGACCGGGCCGCCGGCGGGGTGCCGGTGCTGTTCTCCAGCCACCAGCTCTCGCTCGTGGAACAGCTCTGCGACGACGTCGTGATCATCTCGGGCGGGTCGATCGCCGCGAGCGGGACCAGGGAGGAGCTGCACGACCGGTACGGCACGACGCGGTTCGAGCTGGTCGTCGACGGGGACGCGGGCTGGGTGCGCGACCAGCCGGGGGTTCGCGTGGTGAGTGTGGACGGTCCGCGCGCGCTGTTCGAACCGGACGCGGGCGGGGAGCGGCGCGTGCTGGAGGCCGCGTTGCGGCGGGGCGAGGTGCGCAGCTTCGTGCCGGTCGTGCCGTCGCTGGAGGAGATCTTCAAGGAGGCCGTGTGATGACCACGACGACACCGTCCCGCGTCGACGCTCCCGCCGACGGCGAGGACGTCTCGTTCTGGTCGGCGACCCGGTTGGTCGCCGAGCGTGAGGTGCGGATGTTCCTGCGCACCAAGGGGTTCTGGATCGGGCTGGCGGTGATCGTGGTCGGCCTGTTCGCCGCGGCGGTGCTGCCGTCGCTGTTCGGCGGCGGGTCGACGAGCGTCGCCACGGTCGGCCCGGAGGCGGCTCGGGCCGTCGCGGCCGCCGACTTCGACGTGCGTGCGGTCGCCGATGCGGACGCCGCGCGCGACCTGGTGCGCTCCGACGAGGTCGAGGCGGCGGTGTTGCCCGATCCGGCGGGCACGCTGCGCGTGGTCGCGCTGTCCGAAGCTCCCACGGAGGTGGTCTCCGCGCTGAGCGCGTCGCCGCCGGTGCACCTGCTCGAACCGGGGGAGGTGTCCCCGGCGCAGCGGCAGCTGGTGATCCTGGTGTTCGCACTGGTGTTCCTGATGGTCGCGATGGGCGGGGTCGCCATCGCGCAGGGCACCGTCACCGAGAAGCAGACCCGGATCGTGGAGATCCTCGTGGTGACGGTGCCGGTGCGGGCGCTGCTGGCGGGCAAGGTGCTCGGGCACACCCTGCTGACCCTGGGGCAGGTGGTGGTGATCGCGATCGCCGCGCCGCTCGCGCTGAGCATGGGGGGTCAGTCCGCGCTGCTCGGGGTGGTGGCGCCCGCGCTCGGCTGGTTCGTGCCGTTCGTGATGGCCGGTTTCGTGCTGCTCTCGGGCATGTGGGCGGTGGCCGGGTCCCTGGTGAGCAGGCAGGAGGACCTGGGATCGACGATGGGCCTGGTGATGATGCTCGTGATGGGCCCCTACTTCCTGGTGATGTTCCTGTCGGACAACGCGACGGCCCTCGCCGTGCTGTCCTTCGTGCCGTTCTCGGCGGCGGTGGCGATGCCGGTGCGGATGTTCGTCGGGCAGGCCGAGACCTGGGAGGCGCTGATGTCACTCGGGCTGCTCGCCGTGACGGCGGCGCTGATCATCGTCCTGGCCGGCCGGATCTTCTCCGGCGCGCTGCTGCAGACCGGGAGCCGGGTGGCGCTGGCGAGGGCGTGGCGCAGCAGCGAGTGACGCCGGGGCCACGGCTGGGGCCGGTGCGCATCGGGGGGCGCACCGGCCCCGCGCGTGTCACGGGGTCAGGACGATCCGCCCGAACACCTCGCCGTCGTCCATCTTCCGGTGGGCGAGCGCGGCGTCGTCCAGCGGCAGCACCTCGTGCACCACGGAGGCGAGCTCGCCCCGCGCGACGGCGGCGAACTGGGCGGCGCGCAACGTCTGCCGCTCGTCGGCGGGCACGGTGTCGGCGCTGAACGTGGCGAACGTCAGCGACTTGCGGAACCCGGTCAGCAGGGCGGTGCCGAAGTCCGGCGGCGGGAATCCGGCGACCATGCCCACCGCGACGAGGCGGCCGTTCGGGTTCAGCCGCTGCAGGAACGCGGGCTGGTCGGCCCCGCCGACGATGTCGAGGACGACGTCGTAACCGTCGGGTCCCTCGCCCGCGCCGGATCGGTCCAGCACGGTGGTGGCGCCGAGCCCGCGCAGACGGGCACCGCGTTCGGCGGAGGACGTGGTGACCGCGACCGTTCCCGCTCCCGCGCGGGCGGCCAGCTGCACCATCAGGATGCCGAGGGTGCCCGCCGCGCCCCGCACCAGGACCGACTCACCGGCGCGGGCGTGGGCGTGTGCCAACGCGAAGTGGGCGACCCCGCCCGCCGAACCGACCGTCACCGCGTCCACGGTGGACAGGTCGTCCGGCAGGGCGGTGATCTGTCCGACCGGGACGCTCACCCGCTCCGCGTACGCGCCGCCGACGCCGGTGAAGGCCCACACCCGCGTGCCCGTCCAGGCCGGATCGACACCGCCGCCCACCGCGACGACGGTTCCGGCCACCTCGCTGCCGGGGACCATGCCCGGGCGGAAGCCGGGGTCGCCGATCGTCCCGCGGCGGATGACCGCGTCGACGCCGCCGACGCCGATCGCCGCGACGTCGATCAGCACCTCACCCGCGGCGGGCGAGGGCTCCGGCCGGTCGACGACCACCAGGCCCTCCGGCCCGCCGAATGCGGAAATCTCGATTGTTCTCACCTCGTCGACGCTAACGACGGGGCAGGCGCGGGAACGGCAAGTGAGAGGCGGTGGCCGGGCAAGTCTCTCGGTTGGCGAACGACCCGGCTGAGCCTTCGTGAATTAGCTATTTGCCTAATAGGCGTAGGTTGAACTAGTGTCCCCTGAGGAAGGGGGACGCATGCCACGAGCGGGGCTCACCGCGGACCGGCTGGCGCGTGCCGGTGCCGAGTTGGCCGACGAGGTCGGCTTCGACGCGGTCACCGTCACCGCGCTGGCCAAGCGCTTCGGCGTCGCGGCCGCGAGTCTGTACTCGCACGTCCGCAACTCACACGACCTGCGCACCCGCATCGCGCTGCTCGCGTTGGAGGAGCTCGCCGACCGGGCCGCCGATGCGCTCGCCGGACGGTCGGGCCGGGACGCGCTGGTCGCGTTCGCCGACGTCTACCGCGAGTACGCCCGCGTGCACCCCGGTCGCTACGCCGCCACCCAGTACCGCCTCGATCCGGCCACCGCCACCGGCAGCGCAGGCGTCCGGCACGCCGAGATGAGCCGCGCCATCCTGCGCGGCTACGACATCTGCGGCCCGGACGCCACCCACGCCGTGCGGCTGCTGGGCAGTGTCTTCCACGGGTTCGTCACGCTCGAACTCGCCGGCGGTTTCGACCACAGCCCGCCGCCGCCCGGTCAGTCCTGGGCCCGGCTCCTCGACGTCCTCGACACCACATTGCGCACCTGGCCCAGGGAGAACCCGTGATCACCACACCCATCACCACCGACCTGCTGCGCGGCGCGGTCGAACTCGACGCGGCCGAGCACGGCCTGCTGCCGCACCGGCTGCCGTCCTGGGCACGCGCCCAGTGCGACGACCCGCAGCTGACGATGGCCGAAGCACAACCCGCAGGCGTCCGGCTCGCGTTCCGCACCCGCGCCACCGTCGTCGAGCTCGACACCCATCCGACCCGGCGCGCCTACACTGGTGTCCCGCCACGGCCCGCGGGCCGGTACGACCTCCTCGTCGACGGCGGGTTCGCCGGCCAGGCGAGCGCCGAGGGCGGCACCACGATCCGCCTCGACTTCGCCACCGGCACCGCCACCACCGAGCCGGGGCCGACGGCGACCGTCCGGTTCGATCTGCCCGCGGGCGAGTCCGACGTCGAGATCTGGTTGCCGCACAACGAAAAGACCGAGCTGATCGCCCTGCGCACTGACGCTCCCGTCGAGCCCGCGCCCGCAACCGGCGCCAGGGTGTGGCTGCACCACGGCAGCTCCATCAGCAACGGCTCCAACGCGGTGAACCCCACCGGAACGTGGCCCGCCGTCGCCGCCGCTGCGGCCGGGCTGGAACTGGTCAACCTGGGGCTGTCCGGCAGCGCGATGCTCGACCCGTTCACCGCGCGCACCATGCGGGACACCCGCGCCGACCTGATCAGCGTGAAGATCGGCATCAACCTGGTCAACGGCGATGTCATGCGGATGCGCGCCTTCGGGCCCGCGGTGCACGGCTTCCTCGACACCATCCGCGATGGTCACCCCGACGCGCCGCTGCTCGTCGTGTCGCCGATCCACTGCCCGATCCACGAGGACACCCCTGGGCCCGGCGCGTTCGACGTCGACGCGATCCGGCAGGGGGAACTGCGGTTCCGCGCCACCGGCGATCCCGCCGAACGCGCCGAGGGCAAGCTGACGCTCGCCGCCGTGCGCGAGGAACTGGAGCGGATCGTGGACCGGCGCGGTGATCCGGCCCTGCACTACGTGGACGGCCGCGAGCTCTACGGCCCCGCCGACCACGCCGAGCACCCGCTGCCGGACGCGCTGCACCCCGACGCCGACGCCCACCGGATCATGGGGGAGCGGTTCGCCAAGATCGCCGGCCGCTGCTGACGGGCCCCGCCGCTACGATGGCGGCCGATCGGAGGGGACGTGGTGGGCGTACGGGTGGAGCGGTTCCAGCGGATGGTCGACGCGCTGGCCGAGGTGCAGCGCGCGGAGGCGCATGAGTACACCGCGTTCAGCGTGCGCGGCAAGCGGTTCGGCTACTACTGGCCGCGCACCCGCACCGCGGGCCTCAAACAGCTGCTGTCCGAACAGCAGGCGCTCGTGGCCGAACGGCCCGAGGTGTTCGAGGAGCAGTTCACCGCGGGCGGGTTCGGCTGGGTGGTGGTGCACCTCGACGGCATCGACGCCGACGAGCTGTCCGAGCTGGTGTACGAGGCGTGGCGGCTCACCGCGCCCGAGGAGCTGATCGCGGCTCAGCCCGCGCCACCCGGTTGACCGGCACGACAGCCCCGGCACCCGCGCGGACCAGAGGGCGAGCGCGGCGCGCGGGGCGAGCCGCGCGGGCCGGGGGCGGCGTGCCGACGCGGGCGCACGCCGCCCCCGCCGCGGCCCCGGTACCGTCCACCCATGGCTTCACCGCACGCGCTCGTGTCCGCTCTCGCGGATCCCGACCGGCTGCGCCTGTTCGCGCGCATCTGCCTCGCCCCGGAGGGGCTGCCCGCGGACACCGCGCCGCGCGCCGCGGTGCGCCGCCTGGTCACCGCCGGGCTGGTGACCGAGGACGGCGGGCACCTCCACGCGGTCCCCGCCGCCTTCCGCGACGCCCTCGCCACCCCGCGCAGCACCGACCCGGTGGACGCGTTGTTCCGCGACGGCAGGCTCGTCGCGATCCCGCGCCCCGGGCCACGCCGGCGCGCCCTGCTCACCCGTCTCGCGGATCGGTTCGAACCCGGCCGGGTCTACACCGAACGGGAGGTGCGCGCCACCCTCACCGCCGTCCACGACGACCACGCCCTCCTCCGCCGCGCACTCGTCGACGAGGGCCTGCTCGAGCGCAGTGCCGACGGCCGCAGCTACGGACGTCCCGCGGGCGGGCGGGTCCAATGACCTCGCCTCAGACCCGGCCCGGCTCGGCCTCGACGTGCGGCAGCGCCCGGTCCAGCCAGCCGGGCAGCCACCAGCTGGCCCGGCCCAGCAGGAACATCGCCGCGGGCACGATCATCAGCCGGATCAGCGTCGCATCGATCAGCACGCTCACCCCGAGCCCCAGCGCGAGCACCTTGATCACCACACTGGGCGTGGCGAGGAAGGCGAAGAACACGCAGATCATGATCAACGCGGCCGAGGTGATCACCCGCGCGGTCACGGCGAGCCCGCCGGCCACCGCCGCGTGCGTGTCCGCGGTCCGCAACCACGCCTCGTGCACCCGGGACAGCAGGAACACCTCGTAGTCCATCGACAGCCCGAACACGATCGCGAACATGACCATCGGCACGTACGACTCGATCGGCACCGGCTCGTCCACCCCGAACAGCGAGCCGCCCCAGCCCCACTGGAACACCGCGACGATGACGCCGTAGGACGCGCCGATCGACAACAGGTTCAACACCGCGGCCTTGAGCGCGAGCACCGGGCTGCGGAACGACAGCAACAGCAACACGAACGCGGCGGCCACGACGACACCGATGATCAACGGCAGTTTCGCGGCGACGATGTCGCGGAAATCCAGCTGCCCCGCCGTCATGCCGGTGACGTAGGCGGTCGATCCGGCGAGCACCGGCGGCAGCGTCGTGGTGCGGAGGGTGGTGAGCAGCTGGTCGGTCGCGGCGTCCTGCTGGCTGGTCGCCGGGGTGACCGTGGACAGCAGCACCGCGCCGTCCGGGCTGGTCGACAGCGGCGTGGCGGAGGCGACACCGGGTGCGGCGGCGAGCGCCTGCTGCACCGACGCCGACAGGGTGTCGCGGCCCGCGCCCGGTCCGGGCACGACCACCACCGTGAACTGCCCGTTGACCCCGGGGCCGAATCCCGCGGCGATCGCGTCGTAGGCACGTCGGGTGGTGCTGCCGGGCGGGTCCGCGCCCTCGTCGACGTGCCCCAGCTCCATCGAGAACGCCGGGATCGCCAGCACCGCCGCCACCAGGACACCGCCGCCGAGGAACCACCACGGATGCCGGTCGATGCGCACCGCGTAGCGGTGCCACGCGCTCTCCGCACCGTCGGCGGACTGCTCGGCGACCGGGGTGCGCACGTGCCAGCGGTCGATGCGGCGCCCGGCGAGACCGAGCAGCGCGGGCACCAGCGTGACGGCTGCCGCGGCCGCGACCACGACGGTGATCGCGGCCGCGAGACCGAGTTTGCCGATGAAGCCGACGCCCGTGGCGAACAGGCCGGTCAACGCGATCACGACCGTGCACGCGGCGATGAGCACCGAGCGCCCGCTGGTGGCGACCGTGCGGCCTGCGGCCGTCACGGGGTCGTCGCCGTCGATCAGGCGCTGCCGGAAGCGGGTGGTGAGGAACAACGCGTAGTCGATGCCGACGCCGAGCCCGATCATGATCGCGAGCGTGGGCGAGGCGGACGCGAACGACACCGCGCTCGCGATCAGCCCGAGCACACCCAGGCCGGTGACGACCCCGGCGATCGATGTGATCACCGGCAGTCCCGCGGCGAGGACGCTGCCGAACCCGACCAGGAGCACCACGATCGCGACCAGGATCCCGAGGGCCTCGGAACCGAGATCGCCCTTCTCCGGTTCGGCTGCCTCGCCGAGCGTGCCGCTGTAGTCGACCTCGACCCCGGCGGCGCGGGCCGGGGCGGTCGCCGCGTCGACGTCGTCGACGAAACCGGAGCCCAAGTCGGCCGGTTTGGCGTCGAACCGGACATCGGCGAAGGCCGTGCGCCCGTCGGGGGAGGAGGTGGCGGGGGAGAACGGATCGGACGCCGAGACCACGTGCGGCACCGCGCGGACCCCGGCGACGGCCTGCTCGACCGCCGCCTGGCTGCCGTCGAGCGGACCGTCGGTGGTGAAGACGATGCGCGCGCTCGTCGACCCGCCGGTGACGCCGTGTTCGGCGAGTACCGCGCTGCCCTCGCCGGACTCCGACCCGGGCAACGTGAAGTCGTCGCTGAACGTCCCGCCCGCCAGCCGGTCGGCCACCGCAACCCCGGCCATCACGGCCAGCCACACGAGGACCACCCGCCACGGGCGCGCCGCGCAGCGGCCCCCGGCGCGCTCCAGCGCACCGGGCGTCGTGGTGCCGACCTGTTGTGCCATGGCGTGACTCCACGTGCGCCGGGCCCCCGGCAGATCAGCGTCGCCCAGCCCGCGGGAGCCGCCATAGGGCCGAAGGTCCCGGTGGCTCCTCGTCGACCGCCGCACCACCAAGGGTGAGAACGGGACCGCATGGTGGAGCGCTTGGCCGCCTGCGGCCGGATCGAGCACCCTGGTCGCACTCGACCCACGAACCCGGGCGGTGCTGATGATGACTCGACTCCGTCGCGCGCTCGGTGCTGTCGGTGCTGTCGGTGGCCGCGGGGACGCGGCGGTGCCCGATGGGCCCGGGTTCGCGCTGCCCCGCGCGGACTACCCGCAGGCAGGCTTTCCGGCGGACCGGTTCGACGCGGGGATGTCGGCGCGGGAGCGCGCGGCCGCCCGCGCCCTGACGGCGGATCTGGCGCTGTGCGGCGCCGAGCGCTGTTCGGGCCGGCCGCGGTGGCGGCCACCGATCCGCTGTGGACGCGCACCGCGTTCGCCGCCGACAATGCCATCGTGAAACCGCTTCCACCCGAGAACTTCACCGTGCTCGGCACCAACGCGGAGATGCGGTGGGACTCGCCGGAGCCGGTGGGCGACATCGTGCCTGCGTCCCGGTTCTTCGTGCACAACCACACCGCGACCCCGCGGTTGGACGCCCGGACGTGGCGGCTGTCGATCGTCGGCGACGGCCTGCGCGGCGGCCCGGACACCGTCACCTACGACGACCTGCTCCGGCTGCCGTCGCAGACCCGCGTCGAGGCGATCGAATGCGCGGGCAACGGTCGCGCCTTCTTCACCAGCCAGCAGGGGCAGGCGGTCGAGGGCACGGCGTGGCGGCTGGGCGGGATCGGCGTCGCCCGGTGGCGGGGGGTGCCGTTGTCGGTGCTGCTGCACCGGGCCGGGATCACGCGGGACGCGGTGGACGTGCTGCCGGAGGGCCTGGACGACGACTATGTGACCGGGGGAGTGAACCTCGGCCGGGTGCGGCGGCCGCTGCCCGTGCACAAGGCGCTCGACGACGTGCTCGTCGCCTACGAGATGAACGGCGAGCCGTTGCCGCCGGACCACGGGTTCCCCGCGCGGCTGGTGGTGCCGGGCTGGATCGGGATCGCCAACATCAAGTGGCTCGGCCGGATCGAGGTGTCGCGCAGCCCGCTGCGCTCGCCGTGGAACACCGAGTACTACCGGCTGTACGGGCCGGACCACCCGGCCGACGGGCAGCTGATCACCCGGCAGAACACGAAAAGCGCGTTCGAGCTGCCGTGGGGCGCCACGCTCGAGGCCGGCCGCGACCACGTGCTGCGCGGGCGGTCCTGGTCGGGCACCGGCGGCGTGAGCCGCGTCGAGGTCAGCACCGACGACGGCCGGACCTGGCGCCGCGCGAGCTTCGTCGGCAGCGGCCGTGGCTGGCAGCGGTGGACGGTGCGGTGGCGGCCCGGACCGGGCGAGCACGTCCTGCTGGCCCGGGCGGTCGACCGGCACGGCGTCGGGCAACCCGAGGCCGAGCCGTACAACACGCAGGGCTATCTGTTCGGCGCGGTGGTGCGGCACCCGGTCTCGGCGTGGTGACGGACCACCTCAGCGGGCCCGGGTGCGGTGCAGCAGCCAGACGAAGTACGGCACCCCGACGCACGCCGTCATCAGGCCGGCAGGCAGCTGCGATGGCGCGATCACCGTGCGGCCCACCGTGTCGGCCAGCGCCACCAGCAGCGCTCCGAGCAACGCGGCCACCGGGAGGACCCGCGCGTGGCGGCGCCCGACGAGAGTGCGCGCCGCGTGCGGGGCGATCAGCCCGACGAACGCGATGACCCCCACCCCGGCGACCGCGGCAGCCGTCAGCAGCACCGCGCACACCAGCACGGCCAGCCGGGAGCGGCCGACCGCCACACCGAGCACCCGCGGGCTCTCGTCGTCCAGCGACAGCAGGTCCAGCTCGCCGCGGGCGCGCACCAGCACCGGCACGACCAGCAGCACCACGAGCGCCATCGGCACCAGGTGTGCGAAGGACCGGCCGTAGGTCGACCCGCCCAGCCAGGTGAGCGCCTTCGTCTCGTTCCACGGGTCGGTGAGTGTGATCAGCAGCGTCGTCAGCGCCTGGGCGGCCGCCTGCACGGCGAAGCCGATCAGCACCAGCCGCTCGCCGGCGAACCCGCCCCGGGCCGCCAGCGCGAACACGACCGCGGTCGCCACCACGGCACCGATCCCGGCGAACCCCGTCTGCGTCCAGAACGAGATCCCGGGAACCAGCGTGATGCCCGTGACCGCGCCCAGGCCGGCACCCCCGACCACGCCGACGATCCCCGGCTCGGCCAGCGGGTTGCGAGCCACCGCCTGGATCAACGCGCCCGCGATCCCGAGTGCGGCACCGGCCAGTACCGCCGCCACCACGCGCGGGAGCCGGTTGTCCATCACGCTGGTCACGATCGGGCCGGCCCGGCCGCTGACCCAGTTCAGCACGTCACCCAGCAGCAGTGTCGTGTCGCCCAGCAGCACCGCGCCGACGACCACGCCGACCGTGGTGGCCAGCAGCACGCCCAGCACCACCCGGAACCGGCGCGACGTGACCCCGCCGCGCGGGCCCGCGGCGGGCGGCTCGGCCACCGACGCGCTGACCCGCACCCCGCGCGCCAACAGCATGAGGAACACCGCGCCGAGCAGCGTCGTCACGACACCGGTCGGCACCTCCAGCGCGCCCTGCGCTCCGATCAGCGCGCGCAACGCGATGTCAGCACCCAGCAGCAGCACCACCCCCACCGCGGCCGACACCGGCACCAACGCGGCGTGCCGGTGCAGGCCAGGCACGACCGCGGCGGTCAGCCGGACCAGGGCGGGCGCGGCGAGGCCCACGAACCCGACCGGGCCGGCGAGCGTGACCGCAGCGGCGGCCATCAGCACCGCCAGCACCACCGACACCAGCCGCACCCGACCGACGCGGACACCGAGCGAGCGCGCGTGGTCGTCGCCCAGGTACACCAGATCCAGCCGCCGCGACAGCACCAGCACCAGCACCAGCGCCACCGCGACCACCGGCCCGAGCGTGCGGATCCCGTCCAGTCCGTTCTGGCCCAGCTGCCCGGATCCCCACGCGTAGAGGCCCTGAGTCTCCTGTGCGAACAGCAGCAGCAGCATGCGGGTCACCGAGATCATCGCCAACGCGATCGCCGTGCCCGCCAGCACCAGGCGTACCACACCCGTGCCGCCGCGACCGGACAGCGCGAGCACGACCGCCGCTGCGGCCAGGCCGCCTGCGAACGCGATCCCGGCCGAACCGAGCAGCGGTAGCGACACCCCGAACGCGGCGACCGCGACGATCGCCAGGTGCGCCCCGGCGTCCACGGCGAGCGTGTCCGGCGAGGCCATCACGTTGCGCGAGACCGACTGCAACACCGCGCCCGCGGCACCCAGCGCGACGCCGACGACCACCGCGGCCAGCAGTCGCGGCAGCCGCGATTCGAACACTACGGCGGCGGTCGCCCCCGTGCCGCGGCCGGTGACCATCCGCAGCAGGTCACCGGCGCCGAGGCCGGCGGTGCCCTGCGTCAGGTGCACCGCGGCGCCCAGCACGACGAGCACCGCGAGACCCGACACCAGCACGGCGAGCCGCCCGTCCCGGCGGCGAGGTGGCCGGGCGGGAGCGGACGGCCGCGTCAGCGTCGCACTGTCCACCGCGCTGTTACTTCTGCAGTGCGGCGACGGCCGCGTCGACGTACTGCATCATCGACTTCGGACCGCCGAACATCCACAGCTTGTCCGGGAAGCGGTGCACCTTGCCGCTCCGCACGAACGGCAGGTTCGTCCAGATCGCGTTGGCTGCGAGCTCGTCGGCGTAGGGGTCGCCCTCGGAGCCGTTCGACTCGTACCAGAACCGCACGTCCGGCAGCTGCGTGAGTCCCTCCACGTCGGCCTGCGCGAGGCCGTACACCGGGTCGCCCTCCATCGTCCACGCGTTCTGCAGGCCCAGGCGCTCGAACACCGCCGACACCAGCGATCCCGTGGTGAACGGGCGGATGCTGATCGTGCCGGAGCTGACGTAGGCGTCGGAGAAGGCGACCTTCTCGCCGGTCGCGCCCGCGGCGTCCACAGCGGACTTGCCCTCGGTGAGCTTCTGGTCGAACTCGGTCCTCAGCTGAGCGGCCCGGTCCTCGGTGCCGGTTGCCTTCGCGATGATGTCCAGGTTGGTGAACATCGCACCGATCGGGTCCTTGGCGTCGCCGCCGGCCAGCACGATGACCGGGACCCTGGCCTCGATCTGCTCGAGCGCGCCCTCGGTGAGGCTGTCGGTGACGACCACGAGGTCGAGGTCGAGCGCGCCGAGGGTGTCGATGCTGGGTTCGCCGCGGGTGCCGAGGTCCTTCGGTGTGCCGTCCAGCGGTGCGGCGCTCACCCACGTGCCGTAGCCCTCGATGTCGGAGACACCGACCGGCATGACGCCGAGCGAGACGAGGTTCTCGACGCCGTTCCACTCGGTGGCCGCGACGCGCTTGGCCGGCCCGTCCGGCAGGGTGACTGCCTTGCCGCGGGAGTCGACGACCGTGATGGGGTCGCCGCCGCCCGCGGCTGCCTGGTTGCCGGTGTCCTCGGTGGTGCCGCAGCCGGCCGCGAACAACGCGGCGGCCGCCGACAACCCGATCAGCGCACGGGTCAATCGCATGGTTCTCCTTGGGGGTGGGAGTGCGGAGGGGTCAGGCCGGGACGGTCGCGCTGTTGAAGCGGCCGATCGCCCGGGTGTGGATGCGCCCGTCGGCGGGGTCGGAGTGGACCTCGACGCGGATGCCGTAGGCGCGGGTGAGGTTCTCGTTCGTCAGCACCTCGGCCGGGACGCCGCTCGCGGTGACGCGGCCGCCCTCCAGCAGCAGCACGCGGTCGGCCACCGCGGCTGCCTGGTCGAGGTCGTGCAGCACCACGCCGATGCCGACGCCGTGCTCGTCGGCCAGATCGCGGACGACGTCGAGGATCTCGACCTGGTAGCGCAGGTCGAGGAAGGTCGTGGGTTCGTCGAGCAGCAGCAGCGCTGTGTCCTGCGCGAGGCAGGACGCCAGCCACACCCGCTGCGCCTGACCGCCGGACAGCGCCTGCACCGGCCGGTCGGCCAGACCGGCCAGCCCGGTGAGTTCCAGCGCGCGGTCGACCGCGGCCGGGCCGTCCGGGTCGTGGCCGCTCCAGCCACGCCGGTGCGGGTGGCGGCCGAACCCGACCAGCTCCCGCACCGTGAGACCGGCGGGCGCGCTGCGCTGCTGCGACAGCAGCGTGATCCGGCGGGCGAGGTCCTTGGCCGACAGCGCGCGCAGGTCGGCGCCGTCGGTGAAGGTGACTTCACCGGAGGTGGGCGGGTGCAGCCGGGCGAGCGCGCGCAGCAGCGTGGATTTCCCGCTCCCGTTCGGGCCGATCAGCGCGGTGACGGTACCGCCGTCGAGGGTGATCGACGCGGCGTGCACGACGACGTCGCGGCCGTAGGCGACGTCGACCGAACGCGCGGTGACGCCCGGTGGGGGCGGGAGCGGGGACACGCGATCAGATTAAAGAAAGGCTAACCTAACCACAAGCGTGGCCCACGGCACAGTCCGCGGACCACCGGCACATCCGCCCGCGCCCACGGCACCGACCATGGGGATGCGGATCACGGAGCTGACCGAGAAGGTGACGATCTCGGCGGGTGCGGTCATCCCCGCGGCGAGCGTGACGACCGGCGCGGGTGGCGGGGACGGCACCGACGAGCAGGGCCGGCGCGGCGAGGGCGGTGGCTACGGCCTGGATGCCCGGCCGACCGGGGCGTTCGTGATCGAACGCCGCCGTGCGGTGGTCGTGACGCGAATCGTCCGGCGACCGGGAGCGGGCCGGGCGCGCCCGCTCCCGGCCCGCGCGAACCGGGTTTCGCTGACAAAGCCCCCCGTCACACCACCACTTCGGCGAGGGTTTCCGGCGCGAACAACTCCTCCGGCGCGTACCGCGTCGGCGCCAGCCCCTGCTCGTAGGAGTACCGAAGGAAGGTCTCCAGCGTCGCCCGGTTGGGCTGCAGGCCGTACGGCCACCAGTCCGGCCCGAGCGCGTCGCGGGTGCGTTCCACCTCGGCCCACAGCCAGGGCAGCGCGTACCGCAGCGCGGCCGTCTCGCCGATGCCGGCGAGCCCGATGTCCTTGGCGCGGGCGCACGCCTTCACCAGCTCGCGCGCCAGCCACCGGTGCTCGGCGTACACCTCGGAGCGGATCACCAGCGTGTGCATGATCGGGAAGATCCCGGTGCGCGCGTGGTAGTCCCGCTCGACGCGTTCCGGATCGGGGAACAACCGCCGGATGCCACCGCCGCCGGGTGTGTTGAACGGACCGGGGTTGCGCGCGCTGTACACCGCGTCGAGCTCGCCGTCGAGCAGCATCCGGGACAACGTCGCGCCCTCACCGATCGGGGCGACGTCCACATCGGCGGGCAGGTTCAGCGGCACCTTCTCGACCCGGCCCGGCTCGTCCAGGCCGCCCGTGCGGTACCGCACGGACGCGATGTCGAGGCCGTGGTGCTCGGCGAGGATGCCGCGGATCCACACCGCCGCGGTGATCTGGTACTCCGGCACGCCCACGGTGCACCCGGCCAGCTGCGCCGGGTCGGTCAGCGGCGAGTCCTCCCGGACGTAGATCGCGCTGTGCCGGAACGCGCGGGACGGGAACACCGGCACCGCCACGAACGGTGCGTCCGGGCCGAGGGTCAGCACGTAGCTGGACAGCGACAGTTCGGCGATGTCGAACTCGCCGAACTTCAGCATCCGGAAGAAGGTTTCCTCCACCGGCAGGTCGAGGAAGTTCAGGCGGGCGCCCGCGACGGGCACGCTGCCGTCGCGCAGCGCCTGCATCCGGTCGTAGCCCTGGCAGGCCATCGTGAACACGGGGGACGAATCGGGGGACACGGACTTCCTTTCGTGTGGTGCCGGGTCAGCCGAGCCGGCCGGGCAGGACGAACAGCAGGACGGACACCAGCGGTGCGACGACGATCATCGCCAGGCCGAACACGAGCAGCCTGCGCGACATCGCGCGCTGGTCGGCCTCCGGTGCGCTGGCCACCACGAGCGCGCCGACCGAGGAGAACGGACTCGCGTCCACCACGGTCGCCGACAGCGCGATGGCGATCAGCAGACCGGTGGGCGCCAGATCGCCCATCGCCATCAGCGGGATGGCCAGCGGGACGATCGCGCCGATCACGCCGGTGCTGGACGCGAACGCCGACACCAGTGCCGCGACCCCGCACAGCAGCAGGGCGCTGACCACGGGTGATCCGACGCCGGCGACGCTGGCACCGATGCGGCCGATGGTGCCCGCCCGGTCCAGCACCTCGATGAGCGTGACCAGCCCGCACACCAGCAGGATCACGTTCCAGCTGATGTGCGCGGTCGCCTCGCGGCGCGGGAAGACACCGTGCAGCAGTACCGCGGCGCAGATCGCGAGCAACCCGATGTCCCAGCCGAACACCAGCGCACCGACGGCGACCAGCGCGATGCACACCAGGGTCGTGGCGCGGGCCGCGTCGAGCCGGAGCCGGGTGCGTTCCGGGGCGCGGGTGAGGGTGGTACCGCCGGTGCCCCCGCTCGACGGGCCGGGGTCCGGCGCGGTGCTGCGGATCCGCGTGCCGCCGAGCACGAGGTAGATCACCACCGCGAGGACGGTGTTGAACGCGAGCGTGGCCAGCCACAGCGCGATCGGGGACACCGGAAAACCGCCCTCGGACATGCCGGCGCCCGCGACGATGCCGAGGGTGGACAGCGGGGAGAAGGTGCCCGCGCCGACCCCGGTGACCACCATCAGACCGGCCAGCATCGGGCGGATGCCGAACTCGCGCGCGAGGCTGATCCCGATCGGCGCCATGATGCCCGCCGCCGCCTGCCCGGGCGCGCCCGCCGACGTCGCGGCCGCGGTGACGAGGAACAGCAGCAGCGGGACCAGCTTGCCGTTGCCGCGCACCGCCCTGGCCATCGAGGTCACGAGCCATTCCGTGGTGCCGTTGGCCGCGGCGACGGAGAACAGGTAGGTGATGCCGAACAGCAGGGTGAACAGGCTCGCGGGGAAGCCGGACAGGAGCGTGTCGACGTCCTCCCCGAGCACGAGCGTGGCCAGGCCGAACGCGCCGACCAGGGCCAGCGCGCCGATGTTGACGCTGGTGACGGTGCCGATGAGGAAGACGGCGAGCAGGACGGCGACAGCGAGCACGTCGATGGACACGGTGCCTCCGGGTGGTGCCGGGCGGGAGCGGGCCCGCGGTCCGGGAGGTCCGGACCGCGAACATGGTCACCGGCGGACCCCCGGTCCCGGCAACGCTGTTCCCTATAGTCGGGAAACCATGAGCTCTTCTCGCAGCGTCGCGGACAAGGTGTGCGCGGTCCTGGACGCGATCTGCGCCGCACCGGGCGGGTTGAACGCGACCGAGATCGCCCGGCGCACGGACATGCCGACGAGCACCGCGCACCGGCTGGTGCGGACGCTGGCGAACTGGGGCGGGCTGGAACGCCAGGCGAACGGCCGGTACCGGGCGGGGCTGCGGCTGTGGGAGGTCGCCGCGTCCGCGCCGCGCGCGAGTGGCCTGCGCGACGCGGTGCGCCCCTACCTGGAGGACCTGTACGAGGCGACGGGGCAGAACGTGCAACTCGCGGTGCGCGACGGGCGGGAGGCACTGGTGGTCGAGCATTTCGCCGCGCGGGACGCCATCGCCACCGCCACCCGGATCGGCGGCAGGCTCCCGCTGCACGCCAGTGGTGTCGGGCAGGTGCTGCTGGCGTGGTCGCCGCCGGAGGAGCAGGAGGCCGTGCTGGCCGGCCCGCTCGAACGGTTCACCGACCGGACCCACGCCGA
>Ga0164243_10001921_pt1 | contig 34844 bp, 34 predicted proteins | sample OricompcompostOP_FD_108781 | JGI IMG/M metagenome (GOLD analysis project Ga0164243, IMG submission 108781) | Organic Plus compost microbial communities from Emeryville, California, USA - Original compost - Organic plus compost (OP) | ecosystem: Engineered > Solid waste > Mixed feedstock >...
CGCGACGCTGCTCCCGCCGTTCCTCCAGGCACTCGGGGCGGACGCGGAAGGGGTGCTCGCGGTCACGGACACGCCGTCCCCGGCCGCGCCCGAGCTCCAGCCGTTCGCCGACGACATGAAGAAGTACCAGCCCGGGGTGACACTCAGCCCGTTCCCGCTGCAGGGCTGGTACGGCGTGAAAGCCTTCGCGCAGATGGCGACCGGGCTGAACGACCTGTCCCCGGCCTCGGTGCTCGGCAAGCTCGGCTCGGTCACCGGGCTCCAGCTGCCCGGGCTCAACCCGGTCAGCTTCACCACCACGCTGAACAGCAAGCTCTATCCCCGCGAATTCCACCCCTACGTGCAGTATCTCCAGGTGAAGGGCGGCCAGTACGTGCCGAAGGACAGCGGGTGGCACGACATCGCCATGTACCTGCCCTGACCCGATCGCCCCAGCCGGAAGGAAGTGCCTGTCAATGTTGCCGTCGGTGTCCGGCCTGCTCGACGATGCCGTTCGCGCGGGCCGGATCCCCGGGGCCGTGGTCACGGTGGCCTCGGCCGAAGGTGTCGTCCACCGGAGCGCGCATGGTGTGCTCGACCGGGCAACGGCGCATCCGCTGACGACCGCGACCGTGTTCTGGCTGGCGTCGCTGTCCAAGATCGTCGGTGCGGCCACGCTGCTCGTGCTGGCCGAGGAGGGCCGCCTGGACCTGGAGGACCCGGTGTCGAAGCACCTCCCGGAGTTCGGCACCGGCGGCCACGTGCGGACGCTCGAACCGGGCTCGCCCTCACCACTGGCCGCGCCGTTCGGCCCGCCGCCCGACCCGCCCCCGCGGTTCGAGGTGGCGCCGGCCGAGCGCGAGCTGACCCTGGTGGACCTGCTGACCCACACCGGCGGCCTGCAGAGCCTGCTCGTGTGGAACCCGGAGTACGTGCCTCCCGCGCGGGGGCAGACGCTGGCCGGTTACGTGCCGCGGCTGGCCGGCCTGGTCCGCGATTTCCAGCCCGGCACGCGCTGGGCGTACAGCAACGCGGCCTCGTTCGATGTGCTGTCCCGGGTCATCGAGGTGGCCTCGGGCCAGGATCTGGAGGCGGCCCTGCGCTCCCGGCTCCTGGCCCCGCTGGGCATGCGCTCGACCGGGTTCGGCGGATGGCGGGACCCGTCAGCCATGCCGCTGCCGCCGGCCTTCGCCGGCGATCCGGTGCTCGACGGCACGACCTACCGCACGACCTCGGCCGGGCTCTGGGGCACTGCGGAGGACTACCTGAAACTGGCCGAGATGCTCCGCAACCGCGGGACGCACGACGGGCGGCGCCTGCTGTCCGAGGAGAGTGTCCGGCGGATGACGACCGACCAGGCCGGCGGCCTGTGCCCCGGACTCAATGGCCGCGCCGAAGCACCGGGCATCGGTTTCGGGCTCTCGGTCGCGATCGTCGAGGATCCGGTCGCGGCCGGTGAGGCGCTGCCTGCCGGTACCTTCGGCTGGGACGGTGTCGGCACCAGGCGCTGCTGGGTCGCCCCCAGCTGGTCACTGTTCCTCTACGCGCCCGATGTCGAGGTCCAGCGGGAGATCGAGGCGGCCGTGACCGTGGGATTCGGCTGACCACGCCGACCTCGTGACATTTCACTGAAGCTGACGTAGCATCGCCGCTAGTCGGGGCCCGCCGGAGCCGTCAAGCCTGGCGGGGGCCCACGGTCGGCAGAGAGGCTGGACCATGACGCGATCGCACTCGTCGGCGCCACGGGTGTCGCTGTCCGGGTTCGCGTATCACACGCTGCGAGAGCAGATCCGGACCTGCCAGCTCCGTCCGGGCCAGTGGCTCACCGACCGCGAGGCCGCGACCCAACTCGGGATCGAGGTGTTCCCGGCCAGGGCCGCGCTCGCGCGGCTCGATCGTGACGGCCTGGTGCGGCATACGCCCGCGAGGGGTTACCAGATCACGCCGCTGACCCTGAAATCGGTCGACGATCTCTTCCTGACCTGGCGCCTGGTGGGGCCGGAAATCGCGCGGCTCGCCGTCGAGAACGCCTCGGACCGGCACCTCGACCGGCTGCACCGCCTTGTCGACGAGCTGGGAACCGTCGTCGGCATCGCCGCGACCGCCGCCCGGATCGGCCGGTTCCTGGAAATCGCGGACGAGCTGTTCGACGAACTCGCGGTTGCCACCACCAACGACCGCCTCGTCGAGGCGTACCGTTCCTTCACCGGCGAGATGGCCCGGATCTGGTCGTTGATCATCGGCGACGCGGACGGACCCGGACTGCCGGGCCTGGGCACCGAGAGCTGGCATCCCGCGCTGGACCGCCACGACGGCCACGAGGCCGCCCGCAACGTTCGGCGGTTCATCGATTCGTCCCACGCGGCCGCGATGCACGCTCTCACCTACTGACGGCACCAGGGTAGGCTGGGTGCGCTGGCATATCACCGAACGCGACTGAGCCTGGGAAAGTGAGCGTCCCGTGTCCGTATCCACCACCGAGCCCCGGTCCCTCGGCGAGGCCGCGTACCAGCACCTCCGGGCGGAGATCGTGTCCTGCCGGCTGGCGCCCGGGCAGCGGCTCACCGAGCGCGCACTCGCCGATAGCACCGGCTTCGGTATTTCACCGGTTCGCGACGCGCTGACCCGGCTCGATCACGAGGGCCTGGTCCGGACACTGCCGCGCAAGGGCTACCAGGTCACGCCCCTGACTCTGAAGTCGGTCGACGATCTGTTCACGCTGTGGCGCATCGTGGCGCCCGAGATCGTGCGGCTGGGCCTGCGGGACGCGACCGCCGACCAGCACCGGCGTCTCGTCGGGACGTTCACCGAACTGGCCGGCGAGACGAACGCGTCGCGGATGCTCGAACTCGCCGACGACGCCTTCGGCACACTCGCCGAAGCGACGCAGAACGACTACCTGCTGACGATCTACCGGCGGCTCGAGAACGACATGGCGCGCGTCATGGCACTCACCGCGCAAGCCGACACGCCCGTGCCGAGCCTCGATGTCAACGAGAGCTGGGTGAGGCTGATCGAGCGCCGAGACGGCGAAGCGGCGGCGGAGGCCGTGCGCACCGCAGTGGCCGACATACACAGCCGCGCACTCCGCATCTTCAGCCGATGGCCTTCCGTCGCGGCCAGCGAAATCACCCCGCTGCACAGCTGAGTCGCGGCCACCGAAATCACCCCGCCGCACAGCTGAGTCGCGGCCGCTCTCGCACGCCGCCACCGCGCCGCGTGCTTGCCGGCCCCGCGACACCCCCGGGCTTCCGCACCCGCCGGCTGCCTCGCGCGTCCGCACCCGCGACCGCGCTCGGCGCTCGTGCCGCCACCACCACGGCCACCAGCTACCACCGCGCCTCCCGCCGACATGCTCTCCCCCACCACCGCGCGACATGCGTCCCGTTCCCACCACCGCGTCGGCCACGCTTCCCGTTCCTGCCGCCGCGCGACCACCGCCGCACTTCCGGCCTCCACGGCGTCCCCCACCGACATCGCGCCCGGCACCGCCGATATCGCCGGCTCCTCCGTCCCCACACCCCGCTTCGTCGAACCCGCGGCCACCTCCGCACTCTGAAATTGGTTGACCACCTCTGTGAAATGTCATAGGGTGGGTAACAAGACACGGCACCGGTTCAGCATCCGGTCTCGATGTTTCTCATCGCCACGGTCACAGTTGCCCGAATCGAGGTTCTCCATGACCACCGCTCCCCACGATCAGCAAGCTCCCGCCGGTCACGCCTTCAGCGTCGACCCCGCGTCGGCCGCCAACCGGGACCGGCTGCTCGCCGCGGTCGAGGAGATCGCCGGCGAACTGGAGGCCGAGGCCGAGGCGTGCGAGGCGGCGGGCAAGCTGACCGATCGCGCGCTGGAACTGCTGCGCGGCACCGGCATCGGCTGGGGTCTGGTCAGCGCCGAACTGGGTGGTCTGGACATGTACCCCGGCGACGTTTTCCCCGTCCTGGAACGCATTTCCCGCATCGACGGCTCGATCGGCTGGATCGCCACTATCGTCGCCAGCTCCGGACCACTGCTGGCCTACCTCGAACCCTCCGTCGCGAAGTCGCTGCTGGCCGACGGCCTGCCGATCTTCGCCGCCTCGGGCGCGCCCAGCGGCCGCGCCGTGCCGGTCGAGGGCGGATACCGGTTCTCCGGCTCCTACTCCTACTCCAGCGGCGGCCTGCACGCGGACTGGGTGTTCTGCGGCGGCATGGTCTACGACGGCGACCAGCCCGTGCCCGGCCCGCCGCTGAGCTTCCTCGTCCCCTCCTCCGCCGTGACACACAAGGGAAACTGGGACACACTCGGCCTGCGCGGCACCGGCAGCGTGGACTTCACCGTCACCGACGAGTTCGTCCCCGCCGAACGCGTCATCACGATGTTCGGCGACCCGGTCAGCGGCGGGCCGTCCGCCGGGGGCGGCGCCTTCCTGCTTATCCACCTGATGCACCTGGGTTTCGCCTCGGGTATCACGCGCCGCCTGCTCGACGAGGTCGCCGCGCACGCGAACCGCCCGTCCAGCCGCCCGGGCGCAACACGACCCGCGGACAACCCCGCCTTCCGCACCGAGTACGCCGAACACGACCTTGCCGCACGCGCCGCGCGGGCGATGATCACCAGCACACTGGCCGACATCGACACCACGCTGTCCCGCGGCGAGCGGCCCAGCCGCCGCCAGATCAGCCTGCTCTACGGCGCGAACGTCCACATCCACAACACGGCAAGGGAAATCGCGTCCTGGGCGTTCACCAAGGGCGGCGGCACGGCGCTGCGCGCGGGCACCCTCCAGCGGCTCGTCCGCGACGCCTACTCCGGTGGCCAGCACTTCCTCGTCGACCGCGCGCACCTGACCGACATCGGGCACGAACTACTGGGCGCGCCGCCCGAAATGCAGTGGGCGGGCCCCTTCTTCGCCGCACAGAGCTGAACCGGAGGAGTGAGATGACCATCGAATCCGGCCGGCACGCCGCGGTCCCGCTGCGCATCGCCCGTCCGCACAGCCGTGCCGCCGGCGCGGTCGTGGTCCTGCATCAGGCCGCCGGTTACGCACCACAGATCGAGAGCTGGCTGATCCGGCTGTCCGAGCGGGGCTACCTGGCGGTGGCTCCCCTGCTGCTGCATCGCCATGGCGTCGAGAGCGTCGACCCGATGGAGCGGTTCGGCGGCGACCTCACCGCGTTCTCGCGGTTCCTGCCCGGCGACGCCGAGGTACTGGCCGACACCGCCGCGACGCTGGAATACGTTGGCACCGAAGGAATCTCCCCGGAGCACACCGGGATACTCGGCTTCTCCTACGGTGGCCGCGCCGCGTACCTGATCGCCACCGAACACGCGCTCGGTGGCGCGGTGACGTACTACGGCAACGGGATCCACCGCGAGAGCTTCGAGGGCAACGCCGAGATCCCCGCACTGGCCGGCAAGGTGAAATCGCTGCGGACACCGTGGCTCGGCCTTTACGGCGACGAGGATTTCCTGCTGGGCGAAGGCGAACTCGACGAGTGGCAGGCGCAGCTTCCCGACGCGCCGGTGGCCGCGGAGCTGGTCCGCTACCCCGCGGCGGGCCACGCCTTCGACGTCGACCAGCCGTTCGGTCCCGGGATGCCCTCGCCGTACGTGGCCGAGGCCGCCGAGGATGCCGCCGCGCGCACGCTGCGGTTCTTCGCCTCCACTTTGCACTGACCACAAAGGACGGGATCGATGAAGATCACGGATCTGCGGATCCTGCGCCATCAGCGGGCCAACCCCCTCGACGTGGGGCCACCGGTGCAGAAGCTGGATCTCATGACCATCGCCACCGACGAGGGGATCGAGGGACACACCTTCGTCAGCGCGCCCGGTGAGGACATCGCCGATCTCCTTGTCCGGCAGGTGAAACCCGCGCTGCTGGGTCAGGACGCGCTCGACATCGGCCGGATCTGGGCGATGACCGCCCGCCGGGGACTGCCCGCCACCGTTCAGGGCGCGGTCGACGTCGCGCTGTGGGACATCGCGGGCAAAGCCGCCGCCCTGCCACTGCACCGCCTACTCGGGACGGTCAAGGACCGGGTTCCCACCTACTCGTCCAGTTTCGTGCACCGGGACGCGGAAACGTATGTGGAAGAGGCGCTCGCCTACCGGGAGCGGGGTCTGCGCGGCCACAAGCTGCACCCGCTGACGCAGCTGCGTGCCTTCGCCGGGGCGGACGTCCCGGCGAAGGCCGACATCGAACTGTGCGAACGCGTCCGCACCGCCGTGGGCGAGGAATTCCCGCTGTTCCTCGATTCCGCCTGGGCCTACAGCTACGGCGAGGCGGTTAGGGTCGGACTGGCGATCCAGGAACTGGGCTACCGCTGGTACGAGGACCCGCTGCCCGCGGAGGACCTCTACGGCTACGTGCGGCTCAAACAGCAGCTGAACATCCCGTTGATGGCCACCGAGATCACCGGCGGCGGGCTCACGGCGCTCGCCCCGTGGGTCGTCGAGCGGGCGACCGATTTCCTGCGCGGGGACGTCGTGCTCAAGGGCGGGATCACCGGCATGCTCAAGATCGCCCATCTCGCCGAGGCGTTCCACCTTCCGTGCGAGGTGCACGACGCGTACCACTCGCTCAACAACCTCGCCACCCTGCACCTGGTCATGGCGCTGCCCAACTGCGAGTGGTACGAGGTCCTCGTCCCCCACGCGCCCGGCAGCTACGACCTCGACCACCTCAGCTACGGGCTGGCCGAACCGATCCCGATCGACGGCGAAGGCTACGCCACGGCACCGGAGCTGCCCGGCCTCGGCATCGAGCCCGACTGGGACCTGCTCTCCGCCGGCGCCGTGGCCGAGCTGAGCTGATTTCCTTGTCCAGCACCGAAGTCAAGGGGGTGCCGAAGGTGACCGGAGAACGCGTCTCCCTGAGCGAGGCCGCCTACCGTCATCTGCGTGGCGAGATCCTGGCCTGCCGGCTGGCACCGGGCCAGCGGCTGACCGAGCGGCGGCTGGCGGTCGACACCGGCCACGGCATCTCGCCGTTGCGGGAGGCGCTGACGCGGCTCGACCAGGAGGGCCTGATCCGGACCCTGCCACGCAAGGGTTACCAGGTCACCCCGCTGACGCTGAAGTCCATCGACGATCTGTTCGGGATGTGGCTGATCGTGGGGCCGGAGCTGGTCCGTCTTGGTGTCGCGCGGGCGAGCGAGGAGGACCTTGCCCGCGCCAGAGCGGAGTTCGCGGCGCTGGAGGCCGCCGGCACGGACTCCGCGCCGCACTTCATCGAGCTGGCCGAGCGGACCTTCCGGACGCTCGCGTGCGCGACCGGCAACGACTACCTGCTCGGCATCTTCGACCGGATCGCCGGTGACATGGCGCGCGTCTGGGTGCTCATTCTCGACGCCGACCCGTCGGCGCCGGTGTCCGGTTCGCGCATCCGGATCGGCGAGCTCCTCGATCGACGCGACGCGGACAGGGCGGCCGCCAACGCCCGCGCCTACATCGAGGAGGCACACGAACGTGTGCTGCGGGCCGTCATCCGCTGGCCGTCGGTGATGAAGACGGAACTCGTGGCGCTGGGCCACTGACCCCGTGACCGTCCGAAGAGGAGCAACCATGCCGAAGCTGGGGTGCGATCTGCCCTACTTCCGTGAGCCCGGCGAGATCCGGGAGTTCGCACAGGCCGCCGAGGACCTCGGCTACGACGTCATCAACTTCTCCGAGCACGTCGCCTCCGCCACCGACAGCCCGTTCCCGCCGGGCTTCGCCTTCGAGGACCCGTGGCACGAGTCGATGACGATGGCAGCCTTCCTCGCCGGGGTCACCAGCCGGATCGAGATCAGCACGTCCATGCACCTGCTGCCGTTGCGCCCCACGGTGCTCGCCGCGAAACAGGCGGCCGAGGCCGACCTGCTCAGCGGCGGGCGGCTGCGGCTGGGGGTTTCCGTGGGCTGGAACGGCCGCGAGGTCGCCGCGCTGGGCCAGGATCCCGCGACCCGGGGTGCCCGGTTCGAGGAGCAGGTCGAGGTTCTCCGTCTACTGTGGACCCAGCACGAGGTCGACTACACCGGCAAGTTCCACGAGCTGCGCGGCGTGGGGATCCATCCTCGCCCCGACCGCACCATCCCGCTGTGGATCGGCGCGGGTAGTTTCCCGAACGGCGGTGTGCCGAACGAGAAGATCCTGCGCCGCATCGCGCGGCTCGCCGACGGGTACAAGATGTTCGCTCCCCTCGGCCTGAACGAGGACGCGGCCGTCGAGGTGGTGGCGCGGCTGCGTGCGCTCGTGACGGAATACGGCCGGAAGCCCGCCGACATCGGGATCGAGGCACGCCTGCTCACCCAGGCCGTCCCCGAGCACGACTGGCCCGGTTTCGTCGCCAGATGGGCCGAGCGGGGCGCCACCCACATCGGGCTCGGCAACCGCATCGCCGGTGGTTCGGTGGCCGACCAGATCGCGGCCATCGAGCGCGTCGCGCACATCGTGCACGGCTGATATCTCACCAACTCGCCACACCAGTTCAAACCAGGAGGTGTCCATGGACAACGAAGCCGGCGTGCTCGGCGTCCAGGCCCGGCAGGACCTGCGGACCGCGTTCCGCGACGTGATGGCGGCGGTGTGCACCCCGGTGTCGGTGGTGACCGCGATGACGGGCGGCCGGCCGCACGGCACGACCGTGAGCGCGTTCGCGTCGCTGTCCATGGACCCGCCGATGGTGCTCGTCTCGCTCGACCGCGGGTCCGGCCTGCTGGCCATGGTCCGGGACAGCGGTGCCTTCGGCCTCAACGTGCTCAGCAGCGGCCAGTCCGCGCTCGCGGCGAACTTCGCGCGCAAGGGCGAGGACAAGTTCACCGGCATCGACTGGGCACCCGTGGCGGAGGTGCCCCGGTTGCCAAGCACGTGCGGGTTCGTCGCGTGCGAGGTGGCGGAGGTGGTCGAGGGTGGCGATCACGTCGTGCTGCTGGGCCGGGTCCGCCTCGCGGAGCCGGTCGGCGGGCGGCCACTGACATATCATGCGCGCGTCTTCGGCACCCACGCGGCGCTGGAAGAGGCGACGGCATGACACGCGTCGTTCCCGCCGAGGCCGTCGGGTCAGCACTGGCCTCGCTCGCGGCGGGCGGAATGATCGTCGTGACCGATGATGCGGATCGCGAGAACGAGGGCGACCTCGTCGTCGCCGCCGAGCTCGTCACCGACGAGCAGATGGCCTTCCTCGTCCGGCACACCACCGGCATCGTCTGCGCGCCGATGCCCGGGACGCGCGCGGACGAGCTGCGGCTGCCGCCGATGGTCGCCGACAACACCGACTCCCACGGCACCGCCTTCACAGTGAGTGTCGACCTGACGGGCACCGGTACCGGCGTGTCGGCGCAGGCCCGCGCGGCGACGGTGCGCGGCCTCGCCGATCCGGCGCTGCGCCCGGACCAGTTGCGCCGGCCCGGTCACATCTTCCCGCTGCGGGCCCGCGACGGCGGCGTGCTCGTCCGTGCCGGGCACACCGAGGCGGCGGTGGACCTGCTCACACTCGCCGGGCTGTCCGGGGTGGGCGTGATCAGCGAACTGGTCGCCGACGACGGTTCGATGCTGCGCGGGGCGGCCCTGGCGGACTTCGCGGCCGAACACGCGCTGCCGGTGCTCGCGATCGCCGACCTCGTGCGGTACCGCCGGGCCACCGAGCGGCTGGTCGAGCCGGTGGCCAGCGCCACCATGCCGACGGAGTTCGGGGACTTCCGCGCCGTGGCCTACCGCAGCACCCTCGACGGCGGCGAGCACCTGGCGCTGGTCCTCGGGGACGTCGCCGCCGCGGGCTCGACGGCCGGTGGCGCGCTCGTGCGGGTGCACAGCGAATGCCTGACCGGCGACATCCTCGGCTCCCTGCGCTGCGACTGCGGCGCGCAGCTGGAGGCGGCGCTGAAGGCGATCGCCGCCGAGGGTTGTGGCGCTGTGGTGTACCTGCGGGGTCACGAGGGACGCGGAATCGGCCTGGGCCACAAGATCCGTGCCTATGCGCTGCAGGACCAGGGACTGGACACAGTGGACGCCAACACCGCGCAGGGCCTGCCGGTCGACTCACGCAGCTACGGCATCGGCGCGCAGATCCTCGCCGACCTCGGCATCCGCCGACTCCGCCTGATCACCAACAACCCCGCGAAGTACGGCGGGCTCGACGGGCACGGGCTCGAACTGACCGGCCGGGTCGCGCTGCCGACCGTGCCCAATCCACACAACGTCCGGTACCTGCGCACGAAACGGGACCGGCTCGACCACGCGCTCGGTTTCTGACCACGACACCAAAGGGAGCAGACAATGCGGCTGGCGACTGTCCGCCTGACCGACCGGACCGCCGCGGTGCGGATCGACGGGGATTCCGCCGTGGAGGTGGGAGCGGCCGACGTCGGGGCGCTGCTGCGGGACGAGGACTGGCGGCGGCGCGCGGCCGCCGCCGAGGGGCCGCGGCACGACAGCCGCACCCTGGACTACGCACCGCTGGTCCCGCACCCGTCGAAGATCATCTGTGTGGGGCTGAACTACCGGGCCCACATCCTCGAGGTCGGGTTGCCGATCCCGGAGTACCCGACGCTGTTCGCGAAGTTCGCCCCGGCACTGATCGGCGCCTTCGACGACATCGAACTCTCCAGCGACGCCGCGCAGTGGGACTGGGAGGCGGAGCTGGGCCTGGTGATCGGCAAGACCGTGTACCGCAGCGGCGAGCCGGACGCGGCCATCGCGGGCTACACGGTCGTCAACGACGTCTCGGCGCGGGACTGGCAGCAGCGCACGTCGGAGTGGTTGCAGGGCAAGACCTTCGCCCGCACCACGCCGATCGGCCCGCAGCTGGTCACCCCGGACGAGACGGGCACCTCGAACCCGATCAGCTGTGCCGTGGGCGGTGAGCTGATGCAGAAGGCCGACACCGGCGATCTCGTGTTCGGTCCCGCCGCGCTGGTGGCCTACATCTCAACGATCCTGCCGCTCGAACCCGGCGACGTGATCGTGACCGGTACGCCGGGCGGCGTCGGCCTGGCCAGGAAACCGCAGCGGTTCCTGGCCGACGGCGACGAGGTCGTCACCCGGATCGACGGCATCGGCGAGTGCCGCAACACCTGCCGCCTGACCTGAAAACCCCTGCTCAGTAAGGAAATCATCGTGGACCTCGGAATCGCGGGCAAGTGGGCCATCGTATGCGCGTCGAGTCAGGGACTCGGCCGGGCGTGCGCCGAGGCGCTGGCCGCGGAAGGTGTCAACGTCGTCATCAACGGCCGGGACAGCGAAAAACTCGGCAAGGCCGCGGCCGAACTGCGCGGCGCACATTCCGTCGAGGTGGTGCCCGTCGCCGCGGACCTCACCGCAGCCGAAGGGCGGGCCGCGCTCGTGGCCGCGTGCCCGGAGCCGGACATCCTGGTGACCAACAACGCCGGGCCGAAGCCCGGCACGTTCACCGAGGTCGGCGAGGGCGACTTCGCGCACGCGCTCGCGTTGCACTTCTACGCCCCGCTGGCGCTGGTCCGCGCGGTCGTGGACGGAATGCGCGAGCGGCGGTTCGGCCGCATCGTCAACATCACCTCGGCGATGGTGACCTCGCCGAACCCGCTCATGGCCGCCTCCTCCGGTGCCCGCACCGGGCTGACCGCGGTGATGAAGGGCCTGCAGCGGCAGACGGTCCGCGACAACGTGACCATCAACCAGCTGCTGCCCGAGCGCATCGACTCCGGCAGGCAACAGCAGATGGCGCGGCTGGAGGCCGAGCGCTACGGGATTTCCTTCGAGGAGGCACGCCGCAGGCAGGCCGCGTCCATCGCCGCCGGGCGGCACGGCAGGCCCGAGGAGTTCGGCGCCGCGTGCGCGTTCCTGTGCAGCACCCATGCCGGGTTCATCTCCGGCGACAACCTGCACCTCGACGGCGGCAGCTACGTGGGATTGGTGTGAGATGACCGCGGAGTTTTACGAAGCCCCCGACACGATCCGGCGGATGCTCGTCACGACGTGGGCGCTGCTGAACAGGATGGACAGCACGCAGCGCGCGGAATGCTCGTTCCCCATGGCCGATCCCGGCCGCGTGGACTGGGACTTCATCCCCAAACCCGACCGGCAGGGCATTCCATTGTGGAGGCTCAGCTCCCACCAGCGCACCCTGGTGCACAGCCTGCTCGCCGCCGGGCTCAGCGAGCGGGGCTACACGCAGGCGCTGCAGATCATGGCGATGGAGAACATCCTGCGGGAGCACGAAACCCCGATGCTGGGCATCGTCACCGGCGACTTCCGCAGCAGCGACCAGTATTTCCTCGCCTTCTACGGCCGCCCCGGTTTCGAGGACACCTGGGGCTGGCGGTTCCTCGGCCACCACGTGTCGCTGAGCTACACCATCGTCGAACAGCGCTGGCTCGCGGCCACGCCGTGCAATCTCGGCGCGCAGCCCGCACGCGCGGGCGTACTCGCGCCGCTGGCGTCCGAAGAGGACCAGGCCTTCGCGTTGCTTGGCTCGATGAGCCCGCAGCAGCGCGACGAGGCGGTCATCCACACGGTCGCACCCGCCGACTACGCGACCCGCCAGGTGCCGTTCATCGGCAAGGTCGAGTACCCGGACCACATCGACCTCGGCATCCCCTGGTACCGGATCACCGAGGAGGACCGCGAGGCGCTCAAGTTCGGCAAGGACGAACCGAAAGGCGTGTGCGGTTCGAAGCTGTCCAGCGAGCAGGGCGACGCGCTGATCGGCCTCGTCGGCACCTACCTCGAACGTGCCCCCGAAGAGCTGGCGCGCAAGCAACTCGCCCGGGTCGAACGTGAAGGTCTGGACAATCTGTGGTTCTGCTGGGCCGGCGGGCGGGAACACGGCACGCCGCACTACTACCGAATCCAGGGAAGCCATCTGCTGATCGAGTTCGACAACGCGATCGACAACGGCAACCACATCCACTCCGTCTGGCGCGACTACCGCAACGATCTCGGCCACGACCTGATGGCGGAGCACTACGAACGCGAGCGCACCACCGGACATCACCTCGACACCCGCCTGCGCTCCACCATCCCCGACGAATAGCCGGAAGGCCACCGACGTGAACGACACAACTGCGACACGACCACTCGCCGGCCTGCGCGTGGTGGACTTCGGTCAGTACCTGGCGGGCCCGTTGCTGGCCGCCTTCCTCGCCGACGCGGGCGCCGACGTCGTGCGGGTGGACCCGCCGCGGGGACCGCGGTGGCAGCACCCGGCGAACGCGATGCTGCAACGGGGCAAACGCAGCATCGCGCTGGATCTGCACGACGCCACGGACAACGAGACCGCGCGGCGCCTGGTCGAGCGCGCCGACATCGTGGTCGAGAACTTCCGGCCGGGGGTCATGGACCGGCTGGGGCTGGGCGCCGAGAGCGCGCTGGCGGCGAACCCGCGTTTGCTCTACTGCTCGCTGCCGGGCTTCGGCGCCGAGGATCCCCGTGCCGCGGTGCCCGGCTGGGAAGGTGTGGTCAGCGCCGCCGCCGGACTCTACCTCTACCCCGGCTGCACGCCGATGGACTACATCGGCGACCGCTCCGGCGAACCGATCTACAGCGCGATTCCGGTCGCGTCGTCCTACGCCGCGTTCGTCGCAGCGCATTCCGTCGCCGCCGCGCTCATCGCCCGCGAGCGCACCGCGGCGGGCCAGCGGATCGAGGTCCCGCTGTTCGACGCGTGCTTCGAACTCATCGGCGCCAACGTGATGAAGACCGACCGGCCGCCCGCCGCGCCGAAGGGCCCGCGGATGACCGCCGGACTCCCCCAGCTCGGCCACTACCAGTGCGCCGACGGGCGCTGGCTCGAACTGTGCCTGTTCCAGGACAAGCACCTGAGGTGGTTCGCCGACACGTTCCTGCCACCGGAATTCATCGAGGACGGCATGGGCGACGCCGAGCGCATGCTCACCGATCCGCAACTGCAGGAACGCGCCCGCAAACGCTACGCCGAGCTCCTGGCGACCCGCCCCGCGCGGGACTGGGAGATCGCGATCAACGAGCGCAGCGGCGCGTCCGCCGCGCTCTGCCAGACCGCCGAGGAATGGCTGACCCTCGACGCGCACGCCCGCGACTCCGGGGCGGTGATCGAGCTCGACGACCCCGAGTACGGTCCCACCGCGCAGGCCGGGTTCCCCATCCGGATGTCGCTGACCCCGCCCGCGGCGGGCTTTCCCCGCCGTCCGCTCGACGCCGACCGCGACGACATCCTGGCCGAGCTGGCCCGGCCCGCGCCCGCCGCACCGGCCCCGTCCGGCGAGATCGCCGCGCCACTGGCGGGAATCCGGGTCCTCGACGTCTCCCAGGTACTGGCGGGGCCGACGGTCGGCCGGATCCTCGCCGAATACGGTGCCGAGGTCGTCAAGATCCACAGCTTCACCGACCGCCAGCTCGGCATGCACCTCTACACCAACAGCGGCAAGCGTTCGATCATGCTGGACCTCAAGACCGCCGACGGCATGAAGGTCTTCGAGCGGCTGGCCGACGGCATCGACGTGTTCACCCAGAACTTCACCCGCGGCGTTAGCGACCGGATGGGCATCGGGGAGGCCGCGCTGCGGGAGCGCAACCCGGAGCTGATCTACGTCTCGATCAGCGCGTTCGGCCACGAGGGCTACCGCGGCGGCTGGCGTGGCCGCGAGCAGCTCGGCCAGGGCCCGACCGGAATGCAGGTCCGGCTCGGCGGCGACGGCGAACCGTTGATGGCGCCCTACCCCTACAACGACTACGGCTCGGGCAACCTCGCCGCGTTCGCCACCCTGCTCGCGCTGTACCACCGGCTGCGCGGCGGCAAGGGCCAGCACGTGCAGTCCTCGCTGACACACAGCGGAACCTTCCTGCAGATCCCCTACATGGTCGCCTATCCGGGACGGGTATGGGACGAACCCCGCGGCCAATCCGCCAAGGGATGGGGCCCGTTCGACCGCCTCTACCCCGCCGCCGACCGGTGGTTCTACCTGCGCGCGCCGCAGGGCCTGGACGCGGTACCCGAGCTGGCCGGGCTCGACGAGGCGCGGCTGACCGAGGTTTTCCGCACCCAGTCGGCACAACACTGGGTCGACCGGATCCTCGCCACCGGCGCGGGCGCCCACGTCCTGGTCGACCAGGCCGATCTGATGGCCGATCCCTTAGTACTGGCGCGCGGCCTCGCCATCGAACGCGAGCATCCCGGTTTCGGCAAGGCACGCATGGCCGGACCGTCGCCGCGGCTGTCCCGCACCCCGCCCGTACCCACCCGGCCGGCGGGACCTCCCGGAGGCGACACCCGCGCCGTCCTCGACGACGCCGGTTTCGACAGCGCCGACCTCATCGCACGCGACATCGCCCGCGACGGGCTGCCCGAGGGCACCACCTTCGTCGGGATGTTCCGGTAACACACCCCCTTCTGGAAGGAGAACAATGCGGTTCTCGATCATCGCCGGGCCCCGCCAGCGGGCCGATCTCGGCCAGTCCGCCGCGGAGGCCTGGTGGAACTACGTGGGCGACGCCGTGCTGGCCGAGGAACTCGGCTACGACGCCGTCTACTTCGGGGAGCACCATTTCTGCTTCGCCTCGGGCAACTCCTCGCCGCTGACCATGCTGGCCGCGGTGGCCGCCCGCACCAGCCGGATCCGGCTCGGCACGTCGGTCATCTGCGCCCCGTTCCACAATCCGCTGCGGCTGGCCGAGGACATCGCGGCCGTGGACATCGCCTCCAACGGCCGGTTCGAGCTCGGCATCGGGGTCGGCTCGCAGTGGGAGGAGTTCCGGACCTTCGGTATCGACCCGAAGGAGCGGTTCGGCCGCACCTGGGAGGTCATCGACATCCTCGAGAAATGCCTGCACGGCGAGGAAACCGAATTCGACCACAAAGGACGGTATTACGACTTTCCCGGCGTCCGGTGGATCATGCGGCCCGTGCAGAAGCGGATCCCGATCCTGTGGGGCGGGTTCGGGCCCAAGGGCGTCCAGCGAGCCGCCGAGCGCGGATACCACCTGATCGCGCCCGACGTCACCGGCACCTACGACCGGGTCATGCGGGAACACGGGCGCCGCCCCGAGGATCACCTGATCGGCTTCGTCAACCACGTGAGCATCGCCGACACCTGGGAGGAGGCCTTCCAGGCCACCGCCGAACCCTGCCAGTGGGTCAGCAACCAGTACGCCCTGCGTCCCGGCCTCGACGGCACCGTTCCGCCCGCCTCGGCCGCGGTGTCGATGGAGGCGATCCGGCACGGGGCGGAAACCGGTGAGCAGGTCGGCTTCGCGGTGCCCAATCCCGGCACGGTGGAGCAGATCATCGAGAAGTTCCTGCCGATCGTCCGCGGCGAGCGCGGCCTGATCACCCACCTCGGGCTGGAAGTCCGCGCACCCGGCACCCGCACCGAGGACGCGCACCGCACGATGCGCCTGTTCGCCGAGCACGTCATGCCGGTGCTCAAGGAGGAAGCCGCTCGCCAGTCCGCCGGCGCCAGCGAGGAGAACCCGCGATGAAGGTTTCGTTCACGTGCATGAACACCTACTACGCCCCGGAAGCGGTGAAACTGAGCTTCACCGCCACGCCACGCGGGCTCTGGGATCCGGAACTGGGCAAGCGCACCATCGCGCAGGCGCTGGAACAGGCCGCGCTCGCCGACCGGCTGGGCTACGACTTCGTCAGCGTCTCCGAGCACCACTACCAGGCCGGGATGACCAACCCGAACGCCGCGGTGCTGGCCGGTGCCCTCAGCGGCGTCGTGCACGACGCGAAGCTGGCGCTGCTCGGCCCGCTGGTCTCGATGAACAACCCGGTGCGGATCGCCGAGGAAATCGCGATGCTCGATCAGCTCTCCGGCGGCAGGCTGATCGCGTTGCTGCTGCGCGGCACCCCGAACGAGTTCCCGTTCTACAACGTGCCGGCAGAGCAGACGCGGGCGCGCACCGAGGAAGCGATGCTGCTGATCAGGAAGGCGCTGACCGAGCCCGAGCCCTTCTCCTGGGAGAGCGAGCACTACACCTTCCCCGTGGTGTCCGTCTGGCCGGGTCCGACGCAGCGCCCCCATCCGCCGCTGTTCGGCTCCGCCAACAGTGACTCCTCGATCGCGTTCATCGCCGAGCACCGGTTCGGCGCCGCGATGTCCTACTTCGGGCCACAGGCGGTCGCCGCGAACATGCGCAAATACCACGACCAGTGCACCGCGCACGGCTGGACACCCACCGCGGAGCAGAAACTGTTCCGCGCCTTCTGCGTCGTCGGCGAAAGCGCGGCCCACGCCGAGGAACTCAAGGGCCGGTTCATGGGCCCGGTGCCGCCGCCGGTGCCCGCTCCCAGTGCGAACCCCGACAGCACGAAAACCGAGGATCTGGCCGGCTTCGGGTTCGGTTTCCTCCAGTTCAGCGGCGATCCCGACGACCTGGTGGAGCAGTTCCGCGAGTTCGGCGAGCTGACCGGTGTCGGCATCCTCGATCTGAGCTTCAACTTCGGCTACTTCACCCACGAGGAGACGCTGGACCAGCTGCGCCTGTTCGGCGAGAAGGTGCTGCCCCGGCTCCGGCAGTTCGCCTCGCTCCCGGCCTGACCCAACCAGAGTCCACAGGAGACAGACATGGCTCGGATGCAGTTCATCCGCCCCTTCGACCTCGACGACGCCATCGACACCGGGTTGCCCGGCTACCGCGCCCAGCTGTTGTCCCAGCGGGAAAGCGCGCTGCTGATCGCCAGCACCATCGAGCAGGGCGGCTGCGGCCCCGATCTGCACTACCACCACAGCGATCAGCTCTACTACCTGCTCCGGGGCTCGATGAACGTGCGCCTCGGCGACGAGGTGCACGCCATCGGGGCCGGCACACTCGTGTTCATCCCGGCGGGCTTGGCGCACTGCAACTGGAACGACGGGCCCGGCGCCGAAACCCATTTCGAGATGATCATTCCCGCGCCGAATCCACTGGGGCGCATCGCGATCCCGGTCGACTCCCCCGGCGACGTGCCCGCCGAGGACCGCACCCCGCGCGCCGGCTACGTCCGCCGCGTCGACCCGGACCGGTTCAGCGAACCGATTCCCGGATTCACCACGCAGCCGCTGGCGGACCTGTCCACCGGCTCGGTGCACACCGTGATCAACTACGCCGAGGTCGCGCCCGGCAAGGGCGGTCCGGACACCCACGTGCACGAGTTCGACCAGTACTACCTCGTGCTCGAAGGTGAGCTCACGGTGGAGGTCGCGCTGGAGAAACACGTCGTCGGACCGGAGACGCTCGTCGTACTCCCCGCCGGTGTCCCGCACCGCCAGTACAACGAGGGTGCCACCGCCGAAAAGCACCTCGCCGTACTCTCCCCCGCACCCGAGGAAGGCAAGCCGTGGGACCGGGGCGTCACGCTGAGCACCACCGGCGAGGATCACACCGGCGATCTGCACGCCGCCGCGCGGTCCCCCGAACCGGCCGGCGAACGGTGACCGGGTCGTACCGGGGGTTCGCGCCCCGGCCCGCGAACCTGCCACTCGCCCGGGGCACGGTGGATTTCACGGACGAGGCGGGTGTCGCCGCGATCACCGCGCTGATCAGGGATGCCGAACTCCCGCCCGTCGTCGAAACCGCCGCGGAACCGTTCACCGGCATCACCACCGACGGCCATCCGGTTCCGGGTCTGTTCACCGTGTGCGACGAGAACGCGCCGAACACCGCCGCATTCGTTGCCGCACAGGCCTATCTGTCCAGTTTAGACGAAGCGCAGCGGGACGCGGCGGCGCTTCCCGTGGACGCGGCCGAGTGGCGGCTGTGGATCAACGCGTTCCTCACGTTCGGCGAACACGGCCTGCTGCTCCAGGAACTCCGCGACGAGCAGCGGGCCGCCGCCCTCGCGGTGATCGAGGCCTCGCTCAGCGCGGAGGGTTTCGCGCAGGCACGGGAAGCGATGCGGCTCAACGGCGCGCTCGGCGAGTTCGTCGGCGGCTACCACGACACCCTGACCGAGTACTGCTACTGGTTCACGATCTTTGGTGAGCCGTCGGCGGACGGGCCGTGGGGCTGGCAGCTCCAGGGACACCACCTCGACCTGCACTGCTTCCTGCTCGGCGGCCAGCAGGTCCTCACGCCGAAGTTCGTCGGTGTCGAGTTCCACGGCGACCGGCTGTTCACGGGCCACCGGTCGCGGGCGCGGGAACTGATGGCCTCCCTGCGGCCGGGGCAGCGGGACCGCGCGCTGCTGTACGGGTCGATGCTGGCGGCCGATCTCCCGCCCGAGCTGGCTGGCACCGTGGACGGCAGGCACCGCGCGGGCGCCGGGCGGGACAATCTCGTGCTGCCCTACGAGGGGCTCGCCGGTGATCAGCTCGGGCCCGGCCAGCGGGAGCTCCTGCTGAGTCTCGCCGAGGTGTTCATCGCCGATCTCGCAGAGGGTCCGCGCGCCCACCGCCGCGCCCAGATCGAACGCCACCTGGACCAGACCCACCTGGCCTGGATCGGCACCTGGGACGAGGACGCGCCGTTCTACTACCGCCTGCACAGCCCGGTTTTCCTCGCGGAGTACGACAACCATCCCGGAGTCTTTCTCGACAACCCCGAGCCGGAGCCGTTCCACGTGCACACCATCGTGCGCACCCCCAACGGCGGCGACTACGGGAAAAGCCTGCTACGGCAGCACTATGCGGCCCACCACCATTGACCAGGCAGGTACGGCACCAGCCCGGCCCGCGGACGACCCACACGACTCACGGCGAATAGCCCGAGCGCACTCGCAGAACTTCGCCGGGCCCGCGGTCGCGCTCGGCCCATCGCCGTCGTTTCCTCTACACGCTGAGCCCTCACAACTACAGGCTCAGCTCACCGACGTCGCCCGACCGGTCGTCGTTTTTTCGGCCGGCGTGCTGGCGATACGGCAGGGTGTGTTGGCCGACCCAGCCGGGGAAACCCGTGCGGCTGCGACAGATCCTCTCCGGCGGGTCCGCCATCCCACAGGCGTTGCCTGAGGCCTACCGGGAACGGTCGGGGCTGCCGATCAACCAGGCCTGGGGCATGACATGGGCGCATCCGCTGGCTTCGACGGCACTCGTCCCGTCGGCCTCGGCGAGAGCGTACGTGCCGCCCGGCGGGCCACGATCGAACGCCGTTGCTCGGCGTGGACGCTCGCGCCGTCGACGCTACGACGCTCGAACCGAGGCGGCCGCGGCCGTCATCGCCCTCCCGCACCTGCAATGGGACGAGCGCCCACTGACGTGCGTCGTGGCCGAGGCCGGCGGAACTCGTCACCGCGGAGGAGGTTCCGGCTTCCTGCGGCTGGAGGTGGTCTGCGCGCGCGTTGCTGCCCAGACCAGCATTCGGAACCGAGGTCGACCTTTGCATTACCGCTCAACGGAAACTCGCCCAGTTCAAGGTTCCGCTAGGGAATCACGCGCAGCGGCAGCTACGATGCCACATACTCTCGCGCGCCGTGGCCTCCCGGAACTCACGACCGGCAACGACAGCGGGCACGACGTGCCCTCATGGCGACCACTGCCGTCCTGCCTGACAGATTCACCTCGTGCGGGCGAAGCAGGACCGGCGACCGGGGCTCCAGGCTCGACGTGGACACACAGCGTGCGAACACGACCGGCTGGGAGGGACGCGATGACTGCGCTGGCTGAGCAAACGCCGGAGCACGAGGACGACAGCCCGCAGGCCGCGGGGACGCACGCCCACCCCGTGGCCGTGCCGGCGCCCCGCTCTCCGGCAAACCAGGGACCCCGCGGGGACATTCCGGCCGAGGTGGGACGTGCACGCGCGGAGGAGGCGGCCGAGCAACTGGCGGCCGCGGTGACGGCCGCGCTGCGGCCTGACACCGCGCCGCTGGACTACGCGCCTGTCCGTGAGGGCGTCCTCGACGCGGTCCGGTGCCTGCGCGGCGCGCTGCTCGACCTCATCCGCGAGCTCGGCCCCAAAACCGGCGTCACCAGCCCGGACAGCGCGATCGCCCGTGCCCAGCACCTCGCCGGCGATATCCGCTTCGCGCGGCCTTTTGGTTGACCGTCCACAAAGGAGTCAAAGGACGTCAGCTCAGGCCGCCGATTCCCTTGCCAAGCATGACGGCACCGATCGTCAGCAACAGCACGGCGGTCACCACCGCGTTGTCCCGGACAAGCCGGCGCCGCAGGGCCTCCAGCGGTTTGGTCATGCGGTCGGCGGCGGCCGCGTAGACGGCGACGGGACCGGCCACAGTGGACGCCGCCACGACCGTGAACACCGCGAGCGCGACCACGATCTGTCCCACCGGCAGCGCCCCTCCCCCGACGGTGACCCCGGCCGCGACCGTCATGGCGAGGTTCTTGGGGTTCACCGCGGAAAGCAGGAAGCCGAGACCGCACGCCTTCGCCGGCGTGAAGGTGTCGATCGCCGCCATCCACTTCGGCACCACCGGCTCCTGCTCACCCGCCGGCCGCGACCGCCAGCTCCGCACCGCCAGTCCGACCAGGACCACCCCGAGCGCGATCTTGATCCAGGAGGCCACAGTGGACGGACCGCCACCGGCGCCGAGTCCCGCGAACCGCGCGAGCGCCGTGAAAACCACGGCGGCCACCACGATGCCCACGATCCACCCCAGCAGGAACCCGGCGCTCGTCCGGCCCGCGCGCGGCGCCAGCAGCATCAGGATCACGGCGATCACCGGGATCGGGCTGATCGCGACCGCGAGTGCCAGTGGCAGCAGGTCGCCGACGACCTCACCCACGGGCCGCTTCCCGCCCGTCCTTGCCCGGCGCGCGACTGCCGAGCAGGGTGTCCACCCAGCGCGCTCGCGGGTCCACGTCCACGAGCAGCGCCTTGGCCAGCAACGTCAGCGGCACGGCGAGAATCGCACCCGCCGGGCCGAGGATCCAGCTCCAGAACACCAGTGAGACGAAGGTGGCGATCGTCGAGAGCCCGACGGCGCTGCCCACGAATCGCGGCTGGATCACCGACTGCACGACGAAGTTGAGGATCCCGTAGACGACCACGACCGCGACCATCCGCTGCCAGCCACCTTCGAGCAGCGCGAGCAGCGCGGGCGGGATCACGCCGATCACGAACCCGATGTTGGGGATGTAATTCGTGATGAACGCCAGCACGCCCCACAGCAGCGGCAGCGGCACGTCGAGGATGAGCAGGGCGACGACGTCGAGCACCGCGACGATGAACCCGAACAGCGTGGTGACCAGGAGGTAGCGGCGGGTGTTGCGGACGAACCGCCCGATCGCCGCGGCGAGCGCGGGCCGTTCGGCGGCCACGGCCTGCTGCCGGTCACCGGCGGTCGCGGCCTCCAGGCTGAGGAAAAGCAGCAACGACAACACGAACAGCACGTTCGTGCCGACATTGGTGACCGAGCTCAGCACGGTTCGCGCGTACCCGACGAGCCGATCGAAGTCCAGCGCGTCCGACGCCGGCCGGAGGTCCGCCACCGACACTCCCCACCGGGAGAGCAACGACGTCACCTGCGCGACCATGTCGTCGGCGCGCGCGGCGTAGGTCGGCAGCAAGGCCGCCAGCTGCGCGACCGACACCACGAGGACCAGCACCAGCGCCGCCGCCAGCACGTAGATGAGCAGCACGAGCAGCACGGTCGCGAGCCAGGACGGCGCGCCGTGCCGCCGCAACCACTGACGGACCGGGCTGAGCGCGATCACGATCACCATCGCCAGGAACAGCGGGCCGATCAGCCAGGACGCCGCCGTCATGCCGGCGATCACCACCACGACCGAGGCCGCGCCGACCAGCAGCACGAGCGCGCGCGGCATGCCCGGTGCGAGCAGTGTCCGAGCCGGCGGGACGTCAAGCCGGTCAGGAGGCGCGGGCTTGGCCCGTTGCGTCGCGAAGAACCGTGTCCTAGCTGCCATCGCCGTCCTCGCTGATCGTCGAAACCGCCGCGCGCACGGTCGGGAAGACCAAGAACGACGGGGTGTCCCCGCGCCCGAGGACATCGCGCACCTGCCCGATGTCGCGGGCCAGCACGAGCCGCGCACCGGACCGCTCCATATCCCGCGCGAGCTCGCCGAGCATCCGCGCCGCGGTGACGTCCACGAACGGCACGGTTTCGGCGTCCAGTACGACCAGATCCGGTCCGCTGCCGGCGGCGAGCTCACGCACGCCGGCCCGCACCCGGTCGGCGTTGGCGAAGAACAGCCCGCTCTCGACGCGCACCACCAGCGCACCCGGAACGGGCCGCGCGCCGGGATCGCGCTCCAGGTCCACCCAACGGCCCTCCGCCGACCGGCCCAGCACGGCGAGGTGCGGTCGTGACGCGCGGTAGAGCAGGAGCAGTGCCGAGGCACCGATCCCGATGAACAGCCCGGGCAGCGTGTCGAAGACCAGCACCCCGAGCATCGCCGCGAGTGCCGCCAGGAAGTCCGCGCGGGCCGCCGGCCCGTAGATGGCGCCAAGCCGCCTGGTCCAGACTCGGAACAGCGCACGCAGGGCCGCGATGTCGACCAGCTCGATGACCGCGGCGATCACGACCGCGCCGAGCGTGGCCTCGGGCAGCCGTTCGAACACCGGGGTGAGGAACAGCAGGGTGAGTACCGTCAGCACGGCCGCGGTAAGGCCGGACACCTGCGAGCGTGCCCCGGCCGCGCCGTTGACGGCGGTCTTGGACAGGCTCCCGTTGACCACCATGCCCGACACCAGTCCCGCGCCGACGTTGGCGGCGCCGAGACCGAGCAGTTCCCGGTCGGCGTCCACCTCGTAGCCGGACTTCGCCGCGTAGGTCTTCGCGGCTCCCAGCCCTTCGGCGAAACCCACGAGGACGATGCCGATTCCCCCGGCGACCAGCGACAGGTAGTCCCCCGCCGACACGTCGGGCAGGCCGATCGACGGCAGCCCGGGCTGAACGTCGCCCACGACGTTCACGCCGCGGTCGTCGAGGCCGAACAGCACGACGGCGAGTACCCCGAGCACGACGGCGACCAGCGACGAGGGCAACAGCGGCAGGAAACGCCGCATGATCAGCACGAGGACAAGGGACGCCGCGCCCACCAGCAGATCCCACCCGTCCGTCTCGCCGAGTTCGCCCACCAGCTGCCACAGCTTTTCGAAGAAGCCGCCGTGCACACTGTCCACTCCGAACAGTTTCGGCAGCTGGCCCACGATGATCGTCAGTGCGAGCCCGATGATGAATCCCTTGAGTACGGGCTCGGAAATGAACCCGGCGAGGAAACCGAGCCGCGCGAGCCCGGCGACGATCGCCACCATGCCGGCGACAAGGGCCAGCGCGGTCGTCAGCGCCGGAAAGTCCGCGGCCGTCGCGGCCAGCCCGCCCACCACACCGGCGGAGAGGGCCGCCGTCGCCGACATGGGCCCGACCACCAGATGCCGCGAGCTACCCAGCACCGCGTAGAGCAGCAGCGCCGCCGGCGCGGCGTAGAGGCCGACAACCGGTGGTACACCAGCGATCGTGGCGTAGGCCAGCGCCTCCGGGACGAGCACCGCCCATACCGTGAAGCCGGCGATCACGTCGCCGCGAAGCCATCCCGTGCGGTAGCCGCGCAACGACGAGAACAGCCAGGACATCACCGCACCCCGGACGAACGCGGACCGGCACCGGTTCTGTCCGGAATGGACGGTGGTGCGGCGTGGGGAACCTCCGGACGCGTCACTCCCATGCGCATCTCCCTGTCCCAGCGGTCGTCGCGCCAAGTTACTGACGTTCCGGCGGTTGCCGCCTCACCTGCCCGGGGTGAACGACACCCCATGGCGGCACGCCGGAGGTGCCCGACGGGCGGTTGCCGAGGCCCACTTCGCCTGCTTCGTGTGAGGCGCGCGCGCCGGCACACCGCCACGATCGGGCGGAACGGAGTCCGACGCCGCGGGCGAATCACGTTCTTCGCCCGGGATCGTGCTCATCGCGCAACGGAGAGGTCGCCGGCCATGACCAACCAGGGATTCGCCACCCGCCTGCGGGCGGTCTCCGCCAGGACCTGGACCGGGGTGGCACTGGGCGTACTCGCGCTCGTGTTCATCCTGCAGAACATGCAGGACGCCCGGATCAGCATCTTCAACTTCGACATCATCGCTCCCTTGTGGACGATCCTGCTCGTCACACTCGCGGTCGGCATGCTGATCGGCTTCCTGCTCACCAGGCGGAACCGGCCGAAGTAGGTCATCGCTTGCCCGGCACGGCGAGTCCGGCCGGAACCCGGGCCAGTGCCCAGAGCACCAGTACGTCAAGCCCGATGATCACGACCGACCACCACGGGTAGTACTGCAGGAAGAGGAAGCTGCCGAACAAGCTCAGTCCCGCGACGACGAGCGCCGCGGTCGGCGCCCACCGCCGGCCGGCCGCCATCGCGGCACCCGTCACCAGCGACAGGATCGCCAGCACGACGTGCACCCAGCCCCAGCCGGAGGGGTCCAGCCCCACCAGGTCACCGGAAACGTCGAGGTAGAACTCGCCCCGGACGAGCGCGGTGACGCCGGCGATGCCCTGGCTGAGCCCGGCCAAGACCAAGGTGACCGCGCAGAACACGGCGCTGCCGGCGCCGGCCGCCCGCCGGGCCGATGTCTCGCTCGCATCGGCCATCAGCACCCCTTCCGACAGTGCGCGGAGACGTCGCCGACAGCCTGGGCCGATCGGGCCGCGCGCGGCATCGCCCGCGGTGGGTGAGCGAGGTCCCGTGGCCGATTCGGTCGCGACGGTGATCGGCGCGATGATCGTCGCCCCGCTGATGGCCCCGATCCTCGGCACCGCGTTCGCCGTCGCACTGGCCCTCCGGCGGCAGCTCGTCACCAGCGTCGTCCTGGTGCTCACCGGTGCGCTCGAGGACGAGTTCGCCCGCGGCGGGTGAGGCCGGCGCCGCCCGCCCGGCGCATGCTGCCCGTGCAGCATCCGTTGCCGACGGAAGGAAGACAATGGCGACCCTGACGGTCTGGAAGTTCAACGATCCCGCGGCTGCCGAAACGACAGTCGCGATGCTGGAAGGACTGAGTAAGCAGGAGCTCATCACGGTGCATGACGCCGCGACCGTGTCGTGGCCTGCCACCGCGGGAAAGCCGAAGATCCGCCAGCTGCGCAATGTCACGGCCACCGGCGCACTGGGCGGCGCGTTCTGGGGCATGCTGTTCGGCTTGATCTTCTTCGTGCCTTTCCTCGGTGCCGCGGTGGGTGCGGCCTCCGGCGCGCTGTCGGGCAAGCTGACCGACGTCGGTATCGACGACGACCTCATCAAGTCGGCGCGTGAGCGCATCACGCAGGGGACCTCGGCGCTGTTCCTGCTCTCCAGCGACGCGGTACCGGACAAGATCAAGCAGGCCATGGCCGATCTCGGGCTCAGGCCCGAACTCATCCAGTCGAACCTGTCCACCGAACAGGAGGCCGCGCTGCGGGAGATGATCTTGCCGTAGCGGGCGCCGCCGGAACGACAGCGAAGGAGGTGTCCCGTGGAGCTGCCAACGCCCGGGCGCGACCGCGGCCGCGGTGTGGATGTCGACGTGGCCCGGTTGTGGGCCGGCGGTTTCGCCACGGCGGTGGTGGCGGCGCTGATCGCGGTCGTCGGCATCGTCATCGCCCGCGGCCTGTTCGACGTCGCCGTCATCGCCCCGAAGGACGCCGGCGTCTGGGGCGACGCACGAACGGGCGTCTACGCGGCGGCCGCGTTCTGCGCCGGTCTGCTCGCGACCGGGTTCAGCCATGTTCTCCTGCTCACGACCCCGTCGCCCTACACCTTCCTGGGCTGGATCATCGGCCTGGCGACGATCGCCGCTGTCGTCGCTCCGTTCGCGACGGGCGCCGAGCTGGAGTCGAAGGTCGCCACGGCGCTCATCAACGCGATCATCGGACTCGCCGTGTGGTCCCTGACCTCCAGCATCGCGCACCGGTCGGCGCACCTTCCGCAACAAGCGTGGTGACGCCGACTCGGACCGGGAGCAGGGCCCGCGCGGCATCCGCTACGGATGACCAGAAGGAGACCTGCTCTTCAAGCTCGGCACTGCGCTTGTCTCCCCCGCCCTGCGTCCACGCCTCGCCGAGCTACCCCCGCCCCTGATCGAGGCCGCCCGCTGACCGCCGGGTTCAGTGTTCGTGCACGATCACGCCCCTGATCACCTTGCCGTCGAGCATGTCGGCGTATGCCTCGTTGATCGCGTCGGTTGGATAGGTCCTGGTGACGATGTCGTCGAGGTTCAGCCTGCCCGACCGGTAGAGCCCGAGCAGCCTCGGGATGTCGGCCATCGGGTTGCTGTTGCCGAACAGGGCGCCGCGCAGCGTCTTCGCGTACACGGTGAGCTCAAACGGGCTGATGCTGATGCCCGGCTTCTCCAGCCCGACCGACACGACGACGCAGGTGCCTTCCTTGCGGATCGAGGCGAACGCCTCGGAAATGATCTCGTCCGTCGGCACGCCCACCGTGACGATCGCACTGTCGGCGCCCTGGCCGTTGGTGAGCCGGTCGAGCTCCTCCCTGCCCTCGGCGACGGAGGTGGCCGTATGCGTCGCACCCAGTTTCCTGGCGATGTCGTGTTTGGACGGTTGGGTGTCGATGGCGAAGATGGCGCCGGCACCGGCGAGCCGCGCACCCTGCACGGCGTTCATGCCCACGCCGCCGGTACCGATCACGATGACCGCGTCACCCGGGCGCACCTTCGCCGCGTTCACCGCGGACCCCCAGCCCGTGGTGACACCGCACGCGGTCAGGCAGGCGCGGTCGAACGGGATGTCGGGATCGATCTTGATGGCCTGTTCTTCCGACGTCACAAGGAAATTCGCGTAGGTACCGAGGCGCTGGAACGCGCCGAGGTCGGTGCCGTCGGACAGGTGGAAGCGGGCCGTGCCGTCGAGCGCGAGCCCCTGCATGCAGTCCGCGTTGGCGTCACAGATGTACTGCATACCGCGGATGCACCACTCGCACCGCCCGCACGCGGGCACGTACGACGTGACGACGTGGTCACCGGGCCGCACCCGGGTCACGCCCGGTCCCACCGCCTCCACGACACCCGCCCCCTCGTGCCCGCCGACGAGCGGCAGCGCGTTGGTGGTGTCACCGGTCAGCGCGTGATAGTCGGAATGACACACTCCCGAGGCCATGACCCGGATCAGGACCTCGCGCTCGCGTGGTTCGTCGAGCCGCAGGTCTTCCACGCTCCACTGCTGTCCGATCGCCTTGGCGACCGCTCCTCGGACCTTCATGATGCTGCTCCCTCGATGTTCGCTCGGTTGCCGGTCAGCGGTAGGCCACGTATCCCGTGGCGGCGCACCGAATCCGGTAGAGGCTGGTGCTCGCGGTGATGTAGAGGCCGCGGGCGTCGTCGTCGCCCCAGCCGAGATTGGCGGCGACCTCGGGGACGACGAGCCTGCCGAGAATCGCGCCGCCGGGATCGACGATCCAGATGCCGCCGGGGCCCGTGCAGTAGATGTTCCCGTCGAGATCGAGCTTCAGCCCGTCGGGCACGCCATCGGCGTCGCGGGGCAGCTCGGCCAGCACCGCTCCCCCGGTGAGCGTCCAGCCGGGCGTGACGTCGAAGGCCCGGATGTGCCCTTCGGCGGTGTCGTCGACGTAGAGCGTGGTGCCGTCCGGCGTGAGCGCGAGTCCGTTGGGCTGGTTGAAGTCGCCCGCCAGCAACTCCGGCGCGTCACTACCGGGCGCGACCCGGTACACGCCCTGGCAGTCGAGTTCCTGTTCGGCGGGACCGCCGTAGTCCTCGGTGAGCCCGAACGTCGGGTCGGTGAAGAGCACGGAGCCGTCCGCGGCGACGACGACGTCGTTGGGCGAGTTGAGCCGCTTGCCGCGGTAGTGCGTGACGACGGGCTCGATCCGGCCGCCGCGCTTGCGCCGGGTGACCCGGCGGGTCTGGTGCTCGCACACGTAGCGGGTGCCCTGCCGGTCCATGGTCTGGCCGTTGGAGAAGTCGCACGGCTTGCGGTCGACGCGCGCGCCCCGGCCCTCCCGGTACTCATACATCACGTCGCCCATGACGTCGGTGAAGCTCAGGCTCTGTTCATCGAAGTCCCAGAGCGGTCCCTCGATGAACACGAAACCCGTCGCGAGTTTCTCGAGCCGCGCGTCGGCCGGGATCAGGTCCGTGACGCGGGAGTCGTACACATCCAGCTTGGTCATCTTTCAGCTCCCGTTCGTTGTTTCCCGCTCAGAACCAGGTCTCCAGTTGCGCGGTCATCCCCGCGTCGACGAACAACTGCGAGCCGGTCATGTAGCTCGAGTCGTCCCCCGCGAGGAAGACCGCGGCCCGGCCGATGTCGCGTGGTGTGCCGAGGCGCTTGAGCAGCTGACGTTGTTCGACGTCCCGCCGCATTCCCGCCGCGTCTCCTGACCGCTCGAAGATGTCGCGCACCAGCGCGGTGTCCACCCAGCCGGGGCAGATGGCATTGACCCGGATCCGCTGCGGGGCGAGGTCGATCGCGGCCGCCCTGGTCATCGCCGCGATACCGCCCTTCGCGGTCGCATACGGCACGGTGCCGCCCACGTTCTGCACCGCGTGCACCGACGCGATGTTGATCACCGAGGGGTGTTCGGAGGCGGCCAGGTGCGGAGCGGCCTGCTGCGTGCACAGCAACGCGCCGCGCAGGTTCACCGACAGGCTCCGGTCGAAGTCGTCGGCGACGGTGTCGGTGATGGTGGTGTAGACGAACATCGCGGCGTTGTTCACCAGGATGTCGAGCCGCCCGAATCGGTCCACAGTGGACCGGACGAGCCGCTCGACCTCGTCGGCCTGCGAGACATCGCACCTGATCGCGACGGCCTGGCCGCCGGCCTCGCGCACTTTCCGCTCCACCTCCCGCGACCCGGCGTCGTCGATGTCCGCGACGACCACGGTCGCGCCTTCGCGGGCGAACTCCACGACGATGCCCTCGCCGATTCCGTTGGCGCCGCCGGTGACGATGGCGACGCGGTCCCGCAAGCTCATGTCAGCTCCCCTTCTCCACTGATCCGTCCGGATGGACTGCGCTGATGCTCTCGGCCTCGTACCCGACGGCGACGAGGCTGGTCTCGACCACCTCGCCCGGTCCGAGCACCCTGGCCGTGCCGTTGCGGGCCGCGTTCGCGACGCCCGACGGAGGCCAGCTCGTATGTGGTTCCAGCGCGAGGTTGTAGGCACGCCCGAACCACGGATAGTCGTCGTGCCCCCGGTAGCCCTGCCACATCCAGAGCTCCGGGAACACCTGCGCGTCCCAGGCCATCCCGAGCCCCACTCCGAGACGCTGACTGGTCAGCCCGTACCAGCCGGCGGCCAGACCGGTCAGGCGCAGCACGTCGGCGGAGCGGGTGCCGGGCGGCCGGACGCGCCTGATGTCCTCCGGCTCGCCGCTCCGCCGGCTGGGCACCAGCGGGTAGGCAAAGCCCTCGCCCCGTTCCCACAGCCCGTTCGGATGGAAGTCCAGCACGTCGACCCGGGACGCGGGCGCGCTGACCACACAGCTCTCGTCGAGGAACGGGGCGCCGACCGCGGGATGGTGTCCCCACATGACGGCGAACTCCTGATCGGCCTCGTTACGCAGGGTCTCGTCGATGAACAGCGCGGGCACGTTGTCCCGCAAGGACATCCGCCGCACCAGGGACAGTGGCGACCGGTACAGCCTGGTGGACAGTTCGAGTACCACCTCGCCAGCGGAGTCCTCGAGCACACGCGCGTTCAGCGGCAGTAACGCCAGTTCGCCGTGCAGCCCCTGCTGGGCGCCCTGGTACGGCTCGTCCGACCAGCCCGCCGAGGGCAGTACCTCCTGCCAGCCACCGAAGTAGTAGTCGTGGAAGGCACCCTCCGCCTGCGGAACCGTTGACACGAAAGGACTTCGTGGTTCGATCGGCGAATGCCAGAGGAAGTCGACATCGCGTGGTTTGTAGGTCAGCTCGATGATGTCGCCGCCCTTGCCGGTGAGCACACCGACCGCCAGCGCGTCGTTTTCGAGATAGGCGACCGGCAGGCCGCGGTAGGTGTAGTCGAGTGTGATGCGGCAGCCGGACTTGCGGCCGTGTACGAACATGGGCTTCCCGCTCTCGCTACCGGGCCTGGCGGCGGACGCGGATCGCGTCGACCAGCACCGCGACCAGGATCATCGCGCCGCCGACGACCTGCACGTAGAAGGCGGAGATCGAGACGATCTGCAGCGCGACCTGTACGACGGTCAGCAGCAGGATGCCGCCGATGATTCCGGAGATCCTGCCGACGCCGCCGAACAGCGACACCCCGCCGATCACCGGCGCCGCGATGCCGTAGAGCAACAGGTTGTCGTTGCCGACGGTCGAGTTGATGCCGCCGAGGTAGGCGGTGGCGAGCACGCCCGCGATCCCGGCGAGCGCGCCGGAGGTGACGAACGCGGTCAGCTGCATGCGCTTGACGTCGATACCGGCCGCGCGGGCCGCGCGCAGATTGCCGCCTGTGGCGAAGATTCCACGGCCCCAGCGGGTCCGGTTGAGCACGAGGCCGCCGATCGCGAACACGATCACCGGCACCAGCACCATGAGCGGCCAGCCGCCGACGCCGGCGGTACCGAGGAACCGGTACGCGGCGGAGTCGATCGTGATCGTGCTGCCCTGGGTGATCGCCAGTACGGCGCCCTGCAGCAGCAGGCCGACCGCGAGCGTGGAGATCAGCGAGTTCATCCGAAGCCGGGAGACGCACCAGCCGTTGAACAACCCCACCAGCGCGCCGACGGCGATCACGGCCAGCATCGCGATCGGGCCTGGCACCCCGGCGTCGGCCACCAGTACCGCGCCGATGGCGCCGGAGAACCCGAGGATGCCGACCACCGACAGGTCGATGCAGCCAAGCAGCAGCGCGAAACTGATGGCCAGCGCGATCATGCCGAGCGTGGTGGCCTGCAGCAGCACGTTCTGGGCGTTGGCGACGCTGAAGAAGTACGGGCTGGCGATGCTCGCGATCGCGATGAAGGCGATCAGCAGCAGCCAGACGATGTTGTCCAGCGCGAGCTGGCCCCATGGCCGCCGCGCGGGCGTGCCCGGCGCCGGCGCGGGGGCGGCGGTCCTGGCGGGAGCGGTCGTGTTCATTCGTCGGCCTCCAGTGCGGCGTGGATTGCGTCGACGGTCACCTGGTCATCGCGAAGCTCGGTGGCGACCGCGCCGTGGCGGAAGATCAGCACGCGATCGCACAGCGCGGCGATCTCCTCGGTGTCGTAGGCGTGCAGCAGCACGGCGTTGCCCGCGTCGGCGAGCTCACCGATGAGGCGGTGCACCTGTTCCTTGGTCTGCACGTCGACGCCGAGGGTGGGCTCGTGCAGCACGAGTACGTCGGGGTCACGTTCGAGCAGGCGGCTCAGCAGGATCTTCTGCTGGTTTCCGCCGGAGAGCTCGCGAACGGGTTGTTCCGGTGCGCGGGCCCGCAAGGCGAGCCGCTCGGCGTAGGCGCCGAAGCCGGCCCGCATCGCGGCACGGTCGATCAGCGGGCCGCGCCGCGGCCACTGGCCGAGATAGGTGTTCTCCAGCAACGACAGCATCGGCACGATGCCCTCGTCGAGCCGGTCGCCGGGCAGGTAGCTGACCCCGGAGGCGGCCGCGCCGCGTACGGAGCTGGTGTCGACCTCGCGGCCGTCGAGCCGCGCGGAGCCGACCGTGTGCGGATGCAGCCCCACCAGTGCCCGCACGGCCTCGCCCGCGCCGGAGCCGGCGAGCCCCATCACGCCGACGATCTCCTTCTCCGCCACCGTGAAATCGATGGCCCCGCAGCCCGCCGGGCGCAGCTCGCGGACCTCGAACTTCGGCCCGCCGCATTCGCTGCGGTGCCGGTACTCCGCCACCTCGGTGCCGGTGATCCGCCGCGACAGCTCCGAGGCGGAAAGCTGTCCCGGCTCCTCCCCCTCGGACACGATCGAACCGTCGCGCAGCACCGTGGCGACGTCGCAGAGTTCGCGGACCTCCTGCGTGTAGTGCGAGATGAAGACGAAGGTCCGGCCCTCGTCACGCAGGTTCCGGATCCAGTCGAACAGCGCGGACCGCTCGGCGTGGGTGAGCGCGGTGGTCGGCTCGTCCAGCATGATCAGCTTGGCGTTGCCGGAGAGCGCTTTGATGATGTTGAGCTTGCGCTGATCGGCGGTGCCGAGGCTGCCCGCGGCCGTGCGCGGGTCGACCGACATGCCGACCCCTTCGAGCTCGCGCCTGGCCTGGTCGTGGGCCGTGGCCCAGTCGACGAAACCGCGCCGCCGCGGCAGGTTCGGCATGAGCAGGTTCTCGGTGATCGACAGCTGCGGGACGACCTGCGCGTGCTGGTCCAGCAGCCGGATCCCGCTGGCGCGCCGCTGGGCGAGGGAGTCGCCGGTGACGTCGCGGCCGTCGAAGACCACTCGCCCTCCCGAGGGTTCCACCGAGCCGGCGAGCAGGCCGAGCAAGGTGGACTTCCCGGCGCCGTTCTTGCCGAGCAGGCCGTGCACGGTCCCGGCGTGCACCCGGAAGCCGGCAGGATGCAGCGCGACGGTGCCGCCATACACTTTGGACAGTTGTGCCGTCTCCAGCAGAGCGCTTCCGGTGGCATTCATCGCTGGACCATCCCCCACTCCGCCTGCACCTTGTTGGCCCACATCCTCGGATCGTCCATATTGGACGAATCGACGAAGAACGGTGGCGTGGACAGCCACGGGCCGTTGGGGTGATCGACGATCTCGGCCTGACCCCAGTAGTACTTGTCCGGGTTCGAGTAGGTCCCGAGCGGGATCGGCCTGCCGTGAATCGAGTACCGCTGCAGCAGTTCCACGGCGACCTCGCCGTAGGCCACCGGGTCCTGGGAGATCTCGGCGTCGAGCAGCCTGTCCCGCAGCCAGCCGATCGACTGCGGCTCCCCGTCGATCGAGGTCAGGATGACGTGGCGCGGATCGCCGATCGGATAGGCCTTTCCGGTACCGCGCAACGCGTTGAGCACACCGCGCGTCAGCGCGTCGCTGGGCCCGTGAGCGGCGTCGAGTTCGGGAAACTGCGAGAGCGTCTGCTGCGTGACGGACCGGGCGACGTCCTCCTGCCCCTCACAGGGCCGCGACAGTGCGCGGATATCCGGGTACCGCCGCATGACGTCGTCCCAGCCCTCCTTGCGCATGCGCCAGCCGAACGAGACCAGCGAACCGTAGACGTTGAGCACGGTTCCCTTGGGGCGCCCGTATTTCCGCGTCAGCAGCTCGACGGTCCGCTCAGCGGCCATCTGGCCACAGCGGAAGTTGTCGACGAAGACCTGCAGCGCGACCCTGCCCTCCAGCACAGGCGTGTCGATGGCTGCGACGGGCACCCCGGCCCGTTCGGCGCGCAGGAGCACCCGCCCCATCGCCTTGGAGTCCGCGAGATCGGTGACGATGAACGCGGGCTGTTTCACCAGCATGCTCTGGATCTGCTGGAACTGGACGTAGGCGTCGAGCTGCGCGTTGGTGCTCTGCAGGTGGTAGCCGAGGGCCCGGGTGGCGCGCTCGACAGCGGCCTGCTCGACCTCGAAGAAGAAGTAGGCCAGCTGCATCTGGGCGAATCCGGCGAACGAACCGCCGCCCTGACGCGTTTCCGCCAGCGCGGCACACCCGGTAACGCCCAGCGCGGGCGCGGCGGCGGCCACTTTCAGTAATGATCGTCGACTGATCGATGCCCCAGTCGATAACGGCGCATTCACGGCGTGAACCTCTCCAACGGCACTGTTTCATGGTCACGGCCACACGAGAAACAACGCCAGAAGTTCTAACATCCACGGTGCCACTTGTGCAAGATAGACATCACTGTTGCAAATACTGCACCATATACAACTCGGGGCGCCTACCCACCACATTCTGAAGTCGCGCGAAAATCCCAGTTCAGAGCCATAAACGTGGCACGACGCGCACTCAAAGGCCGTTCGGCACGGCCGAGGAGAGCGGCTCCGCGAGCCGGTGGCGGCCACCGCCGTACTGCCTCGCGCAGCCCGCTCACGGCGCGCGAGAAGGCACCGCGACGGCTCGGCGCCGCGCGGCGAACGCGGCACGAAGCCGCCCGGATTCAACTACGGATCGTCACGGTCAGCGGGTGCGAAGCTCCGCGAGCCGGGTGAGCTGTTCGGGATCTTCCAGGCTCGATCCGACC
>Ga0164243_10001924_pt1 | contig 34822 bp, 36 predicted proteins | sample OricompcompostOP_FD_108781 | JGI IMG/M metagenome (GOLD analysis project Ga0164243, IMG submission 108781) | Organic Plus compost microbial communities from Emeryville, California, USA - Original compost - Organic plus compost (OP) | ecosystem: Engineered > Solid waste > Mixed feedstock >...
CGCCCGAAGCGAGCGCTCGGTGGGCTCACGCCCTCGCAGTACGCAAAGCAATTAGCACAGAAGATGGTTACAGTACCGGCCGGACTCTAGAACAGAGTGCTACTCAAGACGGGGGGACGTCGTCGCCGAGACATCTGTGACTGTGGTTGGTGAAACTGGTGGTGTGTCGGTGAGCTTGCGAACGACCGTGTAGATGTGTTGCGGCAGATCGGCTGAAATGAACAGTTGATGAAGTCCAACACGCCATTTGACGGCAAGGCTCAACATTTGTTTTTCATCATTGACGGAGTTGAGCAGATGCTCAGGCTCTATCCAATCCTGACCAGCCGTGATTGCATCTTGGAGCACATGAGCAGGTAACCGCATATGCGGGAGCTGCTGTTCGTTCACGGTGGCAAGCTTTATCCAATCCCATGCGCCACGACTCGATGTGATCACCTTCCTTGAAATGGTCCCCTTGATTGATGGAGGGGGAAGGACGAAGAACCGGGCATTGAATGCGCTAAGCGTCTTGACCGCAATGACGAGTTTGGCCGCCTCGGTTGATCCGATCAGCTCGATCAGTGGCGTAAATTTTTGCGGTAGATGAGTCGTGACTGAACGTCGAAGATGGCTTTTGAAATCCTCGATGGTGAGGATTCCGAGAGCCTGTAAGTCACTGTGGACCAGCTTGCGAGACGCTAACCAGTAGGCGTGAGCCAGCTCGCGAGCATGGACGTGATTCGTGCTGTAAAGGGAAAGTCTTATCTCGGCGGACTTGGGTACAAGGTGAGGGTGTGAACGCTGGAACGCTTTAGGGAATTGAATACGAACGTAGTAGCGTCCGTTTTTCTCTCGATACAGGTGACGCAAAGGAAGCCTCCTTCATCGCCACAATCATCTGAACACTGGCAAATAGGACCGGCAGATACCGTCCCAAAAATGGATAAGTGCTTGACTTTACTGAGGAATGGTGGCCGGGGTCGGAATCGAACCAACGACACGCGGATTTTCAGCCTGTTGCACGCTCTTGATCTAAACGGGCCTAGTCAGGAAAACCTAGCATATTCGCGGAGTTACGCGGAAACAAGGGGAAGGTCGAGGAAGCGAAAGGAAGCTCAGGAACGCGGTTGTGGTCCAGGAACTGGTCCAAGCGACACCATCAAGTCCGCGACTCCACGTGTCACCCCCGCACTCTAGCCCTCTCAGGTTTCCGAAGCCGTGGATCGGCGACGACAAGTCACCGCGCCTTGTCTGGAACACGATCTCGGGCTCACGTTCCGCATTAGAGCCCACTAAATATTCGTGACTGCGACGGCCGTGGGAGCTGCGCGGGCCACCACTCCCATGGTGAGGACCGCATGCGTATTGCAGAAGCCCTCAACCTCTACTTGGTGCGCAACTCCATTGTCATCCACCAGCACATCTCGTCCGGCGATAACCGGACCCCTCTTGCGATAGTTGACGTGCCGCCCAATCAATGCAAACGCATCTGCTGCGGTCACTGTTGAAAATCGCTCTCGAAATGTACGAGAGCGCGGGAAGTCTCTCCAAGGCTGTCCTTCGCGTCCCTCGCCGATTTCTAAGTAGCGGGGATGCTTACTCACTAGCCCGAACACTGCCCTCGCCGGATCTCGGTCTTCGACCATCCGCCAGAATGTGGAGGTGAGCGTGTTGCCGAATCGGTCTTTCAACGCTCGCACGCTCTCGAAATTAAACGAGTGATCCCGCGCCTCTACGCTAAATTGATCGCGCAAGAAGAGTAATCGCCCGGCTCCGTAGTTCGCTTCGGCTTCCAACGTTGCATGGCACGCCGGATCCAGCGTCGATTCGTTGTCACCGAGCAGAAACTCACGATGCCAATCAATAACCGCGTGAGCTATCTCGTGGCCCTGCATCCAGCGATGCTTGGGCTTCGGAAGAGTTTCATCGATGCAGATCCGCTTCTCATCCGGAATCCACAACGCTGAAAGCTGTGCCTTCTTTAGCGCCTCCCAGGCGAGTTCAGGACGTGCCGACAGTTGTTTGCCCGCCAGCTTGATTCGGTGCGCGATGTCGCGAAATACACCAACATCATCCGCGCGATAGTACTCAAGATCCAGCTTCAATAGCTCGAAAACCAATTCGAGCCGCAACGGCGGTTGCGGGTCGCCGAGATCCCTCAGTATCCGTTCAATGCGCTGATCAATCGCACGTACCTCATAATGTCCGACATCCCCTGTCATAGAGCACCTAGCGCTTACCCTGTGTGAGAACGGCCAGGTACTCATTCAGCGCATCGCGCTCGGGCTTCGATAGCGCTGCCAGGTGTTCAGAGTGTGCAGCGAACTTTAGCGTTGCTCGTTCGAGAGTCGGATCCTCGGCGATCTTCAGTCCCGCAATCTTAGAGAGCTGGTCGGCCGGCACACCAAAGAGATTCGCGAGTTGCACGATCGTCCGGGGCCGAGGTTTGTAATGCTCCTCCCGCTCGATACGCAGCAGCTCCGCAAGATCCACTTGCGCCTTCTCTGCGACGGCATCAAGACTCAAGCCATCACGTCTACGAAGTAAGTTTATGAGCCGTCCAAGCGCACCGATTGACGGCAATGCGGACACGGCCGCCGCCGGCCGCAGGGACTGCGGGACTGGTCCGATATGAGCGAGTACCTGCAGCGGTATCCCCGCCGCACACTCCTCCCGCACATCTCGCTCCAGTCTTTGCCGAAGCCACTCATAGTCGACGTGCATCTTCATGACGCGACTCCTTTCGGATTCTTGCGCCCAAAGTTGGCCGCTTGCTGCGCTGTCATCTCAAAATAACGCAAGTTCTCATAGGCGCTGTCAACGCCAAGGTCTGTCATTCCGCAATAGTCACGATACCAGTCGTCTGACTGCGGCAACGAGTGCAGACCAATGCGACCTTCGAATTCTTCCTCGATGCTTAAGCTGACCGCGGCGGCAACGAGAAGATCGCCAACGCCCTTATAAAGAGGGGTGTCCGTAAACTGCCAGCGATTCCATGGCGCCGAGTGGAGGAACTCGATGTAAACAAGATGCTGATTGAGCATTGAAGGCTCGCGCACGCGATGTACGAGCGAACAGATCATCAGCCCCTGGGTACGCCCGGCACATTCCACAGCGAAGCTACGATAGTCCAAGCGGTCCGCAAACCGATCCGCCTTCTTCCGCCAGTCCCAATGCCAGTCCTGCAGCTGAGCATCGGTGGTTGTCGTGCCACGGGGAAGCTGCCGGAGTCTATCAAGCACCATTGGTTTCCAGTGCTGCTCGAAATCAGCAAGGTTAGTGCCGTCGATCGGCACGAACAGCTCGGCATCCTCGATTGCGCCGCTATGGCGATTGCGCAGTGGGAAGAGGCCGAGGGAGCTCCTCACAGGACGAGGAGCTCCGACTTTTCCTTTGATACGGGGTGTTCAAAGAAGAACTTCTGCCCTTGTTCAAGGCGCTCTTCAACAGACTGGTACAGCCGTAGGGCTTGGCGGATGAGCGCGGTCTTGGTGAGACCTTTGCGCTCCGCCAGCCTGTCCAGAACGACCATCTCTCCTTCCTGAAGATTAAGGGTCATGGTCTTTCGCTCAAGCATGGGTATCTCCTGAATATCTATAAACGTACAAAAAATAGCTATCGCTTGCAATCGGATCCGTTCGCATTTCGTGGAGCGGAGGCTACTGAGCCCGAATCACCTGAACCGAATGAATCCCGTCCTCCTATCTTCGGTTCCATAGCGTATTTTTAAATAGCTATCTTTTGGCTATTTCTTGTGTTATTTTTCCACACGCTGCGATATGTCAGCCGTTCGAGTACATCCCATGACCTCGCTTAACAACTCCTCCCCGCCGCTCGACCCCATCCCTCCAGAGGGCGCCGCCCCCGGCGACCAGCGCGATCACTTCCGCCTTCAGGTGGCTGGGACCGACTTGGTCTTCCGCAGCCTGACCACCGACGATCCAATGCCGACCGGCCGCGATCTAGTTCGCCTCGCTGGACTTAAACCGATCGAAGAGCACGTGGTGCTTCAGATCTTGCCGTCCGGCGATCTGGAAGGACTGCGCCTGAACGAAACCGTGGACTTGCGAGCCACAGGCGTCGAGCAGTTCATCATTGCGCGCACAGACCGTAGCTACTACTTGCACCTCGTTGACGATCAAGTCGAATGGCCGGCAAGCCTGATCAATGGATTGACGCTGAAGCGACTTGGAAAGCAGAACGTCGAGTCGGTAGCGGTCTTCCTCGTTCGCGACACGGACGCCGATGCCGAGATCGACGATCACGAGTACGTGAATCTCGCCCAGGCAGGCATTGAACGCTTCTACTTCCGTCCAATCGCGAAGCTCGTCTCGATCATCGTCAACAAGCATCCGGTGAAGATCGAGAAGGGCGAGCGGTCCGGCCTTGAGATCAAGCAGGCTTCAATCGCGCAAGGCGTGCCAATCAAGCCGGACTTCGTCCTCTCCCTCCACAAGGAGGGCGGTCAGACCAAGATCATCGGCGATTCCGATCGCGTGAAAGTTCATGAAGGTCAGCGATTCACCGCCGTTGCTGATGACGACAAGTCGTGATCCGGAGACTGACATGACCCCAGAAGTCGAAGACGCGATCGCTGAGATCCGCAAGCAATATCCCGGCAATGCCGTGCTGGTCGGCGAAGACCAGCACGGCGGCGCCTGTGTGATCGTAGAGGACGTTCCAATAGGCGCCCCCTACGCACAGGCCCAGTCCTGGATCGGGTTCCACATCACGCACGCCTGCCCGTATGCGGATACGTACCCGCACTTCCTGCGCGGCGATCTGCGTCGAGCCGACGCTCAGCCGCTCGGTGAATCCCTGTCCGCCGGAACACAGTTCCCGCAGCCTGGTGTAGTTGTGCGCGGTGAGTTGTCCCCGCGCCAAGCGGTGCAGGTATCGCGCCGCTCAAACAATCGGGACGCAAACTCCGCCCTCGAAACTCCGCTTATTAAGCTGCTCAAGGTGCTTCAATGGATCCTCTCGCGCTAAACGTGACGCGCTGCGAACTCGTCCTCTCGCACGATCTTTACGAGCGTCTGCAGCGTCACCTATTCCCAGGTGACGGCGACGAACATGGCGCGGTAATCACCGCCGGAATCGCCCGTTCGAGCGACGGCCGTATGCGTCTGCTCGCTCGCCAGCTTCACCTTGCAAGAGACGGCATCGACTTCGTTGACGGTCGCCGCGGCTACAAGATGTTCCGTGCCGAGTTCGTCCGCGATCGCATCCTGGCCTGCGCAGACGATCAGCTCGTATATCTCAACGTCCACAATCACGGTGGCACCGATCGCGTCGCGTTCTCCCGTGATGATCTCGATAGTCATCAGCGAGGGTATCCAACTCTTCTCGATCTCGCGGACGGTTTGCCGGTCGGCGCGCTGGTGTTCGCGCAAAACGCGGTCGCTGGTGACATTTGGATGCCCGATGGGACGCGCCTAGCTCTGGAGCGCACCGTCGTGATTGGCGCCTGCCGTCGAGTGCTTCTACCTCATCCGGAGCAAACGGGTTACGCCAGCGCCGGGCTTTACGACCGACAGACTCGCATATTTGGAGCCGCTGGGCAGGCCGTTCTTCGTCGATCCAAGGTGGCAATAATCGGCATCGGTGGTGTCGGCGCGTTGCTGGTCGAATATCTCGCACGCCTTGGTGTCGGTCATTTCGTGCTGATCGAACCCGAACGCATTGACTACACCAACCTGCCACGCTTCGCTGGTGCCACACGGCTTGACGCAATGGCTTGGTTTTTTGAAGGCGCGTTCCCGCAGTGGATTCAACGCATCGCCCAACATTTCTGCGCCCGAAAAGTACGCATCGCCCGCCGCGTGATTCGGCGCGCCAATCCGACAGCGGTCATCGAAACCTTTGCAACTAACTTCCTCGAACCGGTAACGGCTTCTGCGGTCCTCGACTGTGACTATCTCTTTCTCGCCGCTGACAGCATGGGGGCGCGGCTCCTGTTCAATGCGATTGTTCACCAGTACCTGATTCCGGGCGTGCAGGTGGGCGCGAAAGTATCAGCCACCGAAGACGGCAAGATCAGCTCAATCCACACCGCGTGCCGCCCTGTTACTCCGCACTCCGGGTGCTTGATGTGCAACGGGCTCATCAATCCGGCAAAGCTTCAGGAAGAAGGCCAGACTGCACGCGAGCGTCGCGCCCAACGCTACGTCGATGATGATGAGGTGGCTGCACCCAGTGTCATTACGCTAAACGCCGACGTCGCGTCCCAGGCCGCAACCGACTTCATGTTCTATATGACCGGCCTCACCGATCCGGCCGCCAACCGCGGATATCTCCGCTTCGCTCCGCTCACTCGAGAGACATTCTACGAGGAGCCCCGGCAGTCGCCGGACTGCGGTGAATGCAGCGCCCTACCCGGATCGCGCCTCGCGCGCGGAGACCTCGGACGAAGGTTGCCTACCTATCACCGGCCAATGGCACCGGTGCCGGCAGAGTTCGGAAGTACGGTGGGAAAGTTGCTACGTCATTTTCAGTCGGTTTCTGCGATCGGCAGGACCGGGCGGATGTGACACCGAACGGCTGGTCTTCGAGGCGGAGTTTGGCAGTGTCCCTTGCGATGTGGGGAACTCAGGAATGTATAAACACCGGCGCTTCACTACAGGTCGGCAACAAACCTGGAACGACCCGTGGAAGACAAACTCGATCAACATGCGATTGCCGCATTCTTCGGGGTAACGACTCGAACACTGCGAACCTGGATCCAAACCCGCGAATTGCTGGAGCCACACCGAATTGGACGGAGGCAGTTCTGGCTCAAAGAGGAGCTGGAGGCATGGTTGCGGGACCGCGCGCCTCAGAAGGTCAAACCAGCCAAAACCGCGAGCAAGCCCATTCTGCGTCGAGGCCGCCCGCGAGCCCCGGCCTGAAACACTGATCTCAACTAGAGCGCGCGACCTGACCGGCGGGGATAATCCTTTGTTCTTCCACTGACTCACTGAGCCACTCCACCACGAAGGTGGCTTGTAGGGACAAGAAAGGACACTCACTCAAGCGACCGATGCGGACTTCAGTGATCCCGCCCCCCCCCACCGCGCAGGTAGTCTCGTAAGGTGCGCCGCTCATTGCGGGCGCACCGCAGTGCCCGCATCGCTACATGAAAGGAGGCCACCAACGACAACAGGACAGTTCATGACCCATCAATCTCATTTGTTTGAAGACCTGAGCGCTGCCGACGCGGAGTGCACGCGCATCCTGGATGACCTGTGTTCGGCCATTCAATCCTTGGAATCCGCACCGATACCGTCATCTGATGCAGAAGGCGATCTACGGGGCTACACAGGAATGCTTCGTGTTTTCGTGATGGTCTACCGAGTGCAATTCTACACACAACGAGCCCTTGGACTCGCACGCACGGACGCGCAGCACGTCGATTGGAACGGAGACTGCGATGCTCGATCTCATATTTCTTGACGCGCACTGTCCGTCTCCGAGCGCGTTGCCGAAAGACGGGAAACAGATAATCACCTTCAGAAAGTTTATTGAGGATCCTGTTCTCGAGATTCCATCTGGGCCTGCCGTTGCAGGCCCTCTTCTACAGTGATGATCTCTTCTCTGCTCAGCGAAGCGAGATTTGAAGCCAGCCGACCCAATCCCCAACACAGCTAAAAAAGATCACTGATCCTTCGATGTACGCAGGCCAACGCCGCAGTCGATTTGGCCGCACCCCGTCGCAAGTGGCTCGACGTAGCGAGCGCAATTCAGTTCCAGGATTCGACTGCTTCCACATCGACGAATTCGTTCGGCAATCGCTGCACATAGCGCAGGCGCGGGAGCGACGGAAATGAGTCACCGCGCCGCCGCCGCTTCTTCCACTCACGCCGATACAGCCCAACGATGCGACCGATCTCCGAGCGAATACCTCGAAACGACCCAAGCTTGTACAGCTCGGCCAGGAGGCGTGTCGGAGACTCCGTGGGATCGCCTCGCGCGGAACGCACCACGCGCTCGCGCCAATTTCTATAGGCAGATTTTGTGAAGGACCATGTCCACGATGGCGACGAGCTATTGCCACCGGGACGTGTGCGTCGAAGCATGTGGAACTGCCCGATGGTGAGGCGCTGATCGTCTTCCGTTGCGATCTTGATGTCCTCACCGCGCCAGTATGCAGCGTGCTCCCCCTCGGTTATCAGAACAACCCAGCCTACTTGCGGCTCGGCGCGCATGCTCGTGGGCTCAGGCTGCGAGAGCAGCTCATACATGATCATCACAGCCGCTGCCTCGCCTCGTGCACGCCGCCGTGCACGCACGTTTCTGTGCTCGTCGACGCCAAATCGTTCTTGAAATTTGCGCCGCAGGCGTCGCGCCTTCTTCGCGGGAACCGTACCTTCGAAGTAGTAAACGTACCCACGACGCGCAGCGTCGCATAGCCTCTGCATAGCGACAGTCATCGTGAAGACTTGTGCATCGATCGATTGCTTGCTCAAAACAGATCTCCTCAGAAAGGCGTGCGAGAACAAAAGCGAGCTCGCAGGGATTCAGTGGTTTGCCTCTCGTATAGAGATCGAGCGTTTAGCGAGAACAAATCAAGATTCCAGTTGCGCGCAGGGACTAGCGCGGCGGTCGCTACACGAAGAGAACGCTCGCGTGCGCCAACGCGCGGTGGTAGTCACAAGCATCGATATGCGAGGGGCTGCCACCCCATCGCACGACACTAGGTCGGAAGGCCGAACGCTCTCTCGCCAAGAGAGCTACGACGCGGAAGCGTGCTGCCCGTAATTGGGCTCGGCATGCAGATTCGACCGGCAAGATCGTGCGCCACACGAACTTGCTGATGCGGATCGATTCAACGCAGCGCTGGCGGGTGAGGGACGAACGGCAACGGATCAACCGTTGTCGCGCATCTCGATACCGCCTTCGACTGCATTCCCAATGAGGCAAGCCATTGGGCGCCAAGGGCACGGAGCTGTGGAGCACCGCGGGATGACCGCTAATGCCACAGATCCTGCGTTTGAAGTCGCGCGTTAAATCGCGCATTGCGGCGGCCCGCGAGGGTCGAAGCGATTAGGGCGGAAGGCTGCTCATGCGTCCGAAAAGGACGTAGTGATACCGGCTAGTGCTGGGTATCGGGGAGCTCAGGTGCGCAAGCATTTGGGCCTCGCTGTAAAGCTCAATCCGAAAAGGGGTCTCTCGAAGATCCTTCTTGTGTGCAAATGCCAGCGGCGCTGCTTAGTGGCGCCAGGCTGTCAGTGATGATGATTACTTTTGTCGAGGGGAGTCGTTCCGGAATCTTGGACCCCCGAAAACGTACTGCGTGTGGGCGAACAGCCTGAGGGAAGTAATCGGAGCTGGCTGGCTATGCACTTGCTTCAAACGAGAACTTGGGAACCGCTTATCCGACCGTGAATGCGCGTGGCTGCGCAGGAGTCGGGTGCGGGGGAGAGTCGCTGATGTAGAGATTGAAAGCGCAGGCGGAACAGCCGTGCGTCTCGCGTGAGTATCGAAAGGCGACAGCGTCGGAAAGATAGTGTCTAGGCTGGGGAACCAGCCGTGTGATGGCTTTAGCGCGAAGAGTTTGCGTTGGCGCGTGAACTCTCGGGAGCTGGTTGGCGCCGGCTCATTTCAAATGGCGATAGACAGTGTTCAGGAGGACATTCATAACTCATTAGGTGCAGCCCCGCCATACGGCGGGGCTTGCTTTGTCAAACCTCAGGCAGCCGAAGCCGTCTCACCGGTTTACCGCTCCATCGCTATACGCCTTGACCGCCCCCGTTATGGGGCCGCTAAAAACAGGGCGATAGTAATGAACAACAAGATGATGACCGAGGACTCGTTCCTCTCAGCTCGAGTAAATGAACGGCGTCCGGTTAATTGCTGGCTCGCCAGTGGCATCAGGCTTGAAGGAACAATTCTAGCGTTTGATACCGAAACGATCTTTATGAAACTGCACTCAGCCGGCGACGATGCGGCTGTTATGATGATCTTCAAGCTGCAGATTGCGTCTATCGCGGCTGTAGCAGAAGAAAGCGCTGTGCGCTTGCCAGAGGGAGTATTAGCGCGCCGATAGTAGGCTTCATACCAGGAGCAGCGATTGAGCTCGAATCGATCGTAGCCAAGCACCTGTCCCGCAGGACGCAGTTGTCTGCGGCACATTGAAAGACAGCGGGCCGAATAGGCCCGCTCCAGGGATCAAAGCCGGAGACTCATCGAGAGCCCGGTTCCGCTTCGCTTAGCGGACATCGCCACCGCTCCTACCGCGAATAGACTATCCGTCGCTTGAAGGCACGACGGTGAATCAGTCCCAACTGAAACTGTCGACGATCGAAGCTGTCGAGAAATCGGACTCAAGCGAACTTCCGAACGTGGTGGTGAAATCGTGGGATGGAAAGTCCGAGAAAACCTCCGCCGGCACCTGAAAATCACAGCCGGTGCCGAAAGCATTCGTCCAGTCATCAGTCGACGAGCCAGACGAGCTGCTTGAAATCGGGTCCTGAACGTTGCTGTCGGAGGTGAAAAGGCCTGAAAGCCAATTGAACATTTGTCGGTCCTCGCTAGTGAGGTCCCGGATGGGACCACTCGACAATTGGTAGTCCCTCTTTCCAGTGTTTTCGATTTTTGCAAATCGCGCAAGCCCCGATGCCGCGATCTTTTATAGCCATCAATGAATGTGTGCCTCCGTCGATCAGAACTCAGCGCCATATTCAGCTGGCAGAGTTCGGGGGCTGCATGATCGAACGATAGCGAAGCGTGTAGCCGCTCCGTCAGCCAATTCTGATTCACTCTCACGAGATCCCGCGCTCGATCTCTATACGCCCTAGGCCAACCAGCACTAGGAGTGCCTATGATTGAGATGTTTCAAGCGTTGTTTCCGACGGACAAGTCGACTTTTAAATTGACCCATAATGAGTTCCGGAGACTAGGCAGGACACTCGGCGCGCACATCCGGGCGCGCAGCTTATTCAATGCGTTTGGGTCACCACGAAACCTTCGGCGCGCTTTTCAATTGGGGGAGCTGTGGACCTTCCAGACCGATCAAATCCACGTCGCCGCTTGCTCCTTCGCGGGCCTACTGCGAGCTGTAGGCGGTGATACCCCAGAGATGTTTGATGACATCTATCCTCCCCTGCCGCGCCATGACTTCGGATTAGTGTTGTCATATGACACGGCATTCAATCTACCCTGGCGGTTGTCATGGAGCTCGGAGAGCAGGTCAGATATGCAAGACATCTGTGCGCTGACGCTACCTGTACTTCTCAGCGATGGTTTCGCGTTTGACTGTCGGCGGGCGAGCAGCTCAGCGGTGAAGGTGATGACCCAAGATCGGCATCCGCGGCCGTTTAGTCATTGAGGCATGTAGTTGCATCGCGAGCGTCGCCAAGATCTCTCGGCCTGACGGCCCGCCGCGAAAGCGGGCATGCTGACCTGAGTGAACTAGTGCGAATCTTTGTTCTATTTCGAGGCGGGGGAATTCCCCGCCTTTTCTATTAGCGCCGGAGACGATCCGCTTGGATACGCGGCTGCTTGCGCCGCTCGCAGAGCCGCTTGTCTCTCGCCAGCACACATCTCTTCGGCAGGCCCTCAACCGCGCAGGGGGGACGCCGTTCGATCGGCCAGTGGTAAGGCTTGTATTCCCTTTCCGTGAAGGCTATATTGAATTTACCCTCGGTTTTCGAGGGTAAATATAGTGAGCTATTCGAGGGTGATTAGTTGGCCGACCACGCGTTCGCCGTCTCTTGTTATCGCGAGTCGCTTGCGCCGGGTATCGTCATCGTCTTTGACGACAACGATCAGGTGCTTCGCGCGCAGAGCTGCCACCGCCCGCTCCATTTGACCTTCATTGAGATCGCAAGCGCGAGCGGCATCGGCATACCCGGTCCGTCCACCGGGTTGCGCCGAGATGTGCAGCAACAACGTCGCACCATGGCCAGGCAGATTCGCCTCATCCACGGCCCGCAGAAACTTCGAGAGAAACAGCCGCGTGTCGGCGTTGTCTGGAACACGCCCACGCATTCAATGGGGAGTTTACTTCGTGTCGGCCCGCCGGAGAAGTAAGGGCAGGCCAAAAGCCAAGGACGCGCCCGAATCCATACAGTCCCTAAAAGCGCTGGTAAGGAAGGAGCGGCAGCAGCTATTCAGGATCCACGCCTCAGCAACCTGCCTCGCGCGCGTGCTCATGTACGGGGACGGTCCTGAGAGTTCGACGCACTCAGATGCGGCGGAGCTGATCGCCGACACGCTGATCGACGTGATCACTCGTCTCGATGGCCCCACGTCCTAATGCCGGGGCGCACAGCAATGGGTACGGCTAACCGCATAGGGGGAAATGGGACCATCAAGTCGGAAAGTCGATCCTATTTTGGCCGGCTGGGGAAGCACATCGGCCTTTTGCGCAAAGCGCGCGGTATGACCCAAGCTGATCTTGCTCGGGCAATCGGCGTTTCTCAGCAGGCCGTGTTCGCTTACGAGATCGGCGATCGTCGAGTCTCCGTACTGATTCTCGTCAAGATTGCACAGGTCTTCGATGTGTCTGTAGAGAACCTGATCCGCATGAACTCGACCATCAGCACGAGCAAGAGGCGGCCATTCTCGCTTCGCGTCGCGCATCTCGCGCAGCGCATATATGGCCTCTCGAAGACACAGCAACGCTTCGTGAAGCGCATCGTCGACGTACTCGAAGATCAGGCTGACGCCGCCCACAGCGAGGCAGGCTAACGCCCTTCATGTTATCAAAGAGCTCGAACGGCGCTACCAAGGTGAAGAGCCGCGCCGACCCTGCAGCTAAAACCAGAGTCACCACACGTATCGGTTCCCTGAAGGAACTAGGCGCCTCACGAAGGCAAACCCCTAAAAGCCTGGTTAAGCACAACACGCCGACTCGCGTGAGGGGCCTGAAAGCTAAAGCGGAGCGAGGCGGCCCTTCGCCAGTAACCGAAAGCGTCGGGCTCGGCATCCGATCTGAAGTCCTCACTGGAAGAACTCCGCAGCGCCAAGAAGCGCTGCTGTGAACTATTTCGTAAAGTCGTAGGCGCTGCTGAGCTGCGTAACTTTGCGCCAGCATTGGATTTATCTTGCCGTCACGTGCATCTGCTTCGCGATTTGTCGCACCTACTTCGCAATCTCGACGCGTCAGCTACGCACGATGCACGCGCGATTACCTCCTAGAATCAAGCAGCCTGCGCATGTCCAGCCGGCATCCGCATGAAGTGCACGGTTCCTTTTTCCACTTCGACAATCCAGCCAGGAAGCCTATTGAATGAAAGCAACGCTGCTTCCAGCTGAGCCGTTCGGCGAGGCACAGTGGAGCGGTGTGGCTCATCGCTCCAAACGTGTTTCGCGAGAGCCTCGAGAGAGATCTTCGTGACCGCCCCTGCCCTTGAGGAGTTCCACGCTGACAACCACGCGTGTAACCGACGTGCGACGGGGCCCTGCAGCGCCCCACGTTCATCGACACTGATTGCCACATAGCGAACCGCCACGGAAGTTGACTCCGTCGCCTGTGTTGCCCGAGCTGCAAACGGATCGATTGTCACGAACACCCTGCTGTTCCAAGAGGCCCAAGCGACCAGGTTCGACGAGTAGTCAAAAGAGTCGACGGTCCTCGTAATAGTCGTCGCGGCCAATCGATCCAAGGATCGTTCCAGAATCTGGATGCTATCGGAACCACAGCCCTTCATACCGGCGAGCTTGGCGAGCCGGCGATAGGAGAATGACGCCACAAACAGCTTCGAAGGACATACTTCTGGATCTGTGCGAAGAGCGCGGGCGAGATCTACGTAGGGTTGTTGCGCCGATGTGTCCTGCCGAATAGGACGCGACGCGCTTACTACAGCGAGATAGACCGACTCGTCTGTTACTGTGAGCAGGTCGTCGCCCACAATTCGAGTCACGCCACGATCACGAGAACGAGCAATTACGTCCAGATCAAGCCGCGGCGCAGATCGAGACCGAATGCTGAACACGCCCGCCATGATGAGATCGGGGTCGGCGTTTGCGATCAAGTTACGCACGTGCCTTGCTCCGATGTTCAAGTGTCGTGCGGAGCTGCAGCACCCCGCCAGGCAAGCGCTCAAGAAACTTACCTGGTTGCTTCGGGATCTGGTTGGCTTTGGTGATCTGAAATCGAAGATACGCATCCGCGGCGCCAGCCTGAGTAGCGTGGGGGAAGAGATTGGCGAGCCATCGGACATTGTCGCGAAACACAATTGCTCCCCTGCCCGCAATGGAGGAGTCCGCCTCCTTTTCCCGCTCCGCCAGCTTTCCGACATGATGCAACATGACGAGCGCGACGTTCGCTTGCACGGCAACCCATTGCACTACCTCAATCAGGAGTGCGACTGCATTCGTGGAGTTTTCATCACCGTCATGGAGACGACTTACTGTGTCCAAGAACGCCAGGTCGTGCCCATGAAGGAGATCGCGCAGATCACGGCAGAATTTTGTCCACTTGCCTTGCCGGACAAGAGCAATGCTCTTCCCAGGGCATGGGAAGATACTCAGCCGCTCTTCCAGCATCCCGGCGATCTGGTCACGGCTGAGTCCGATCGAATCGGTGGCCCCTGACGCGTGCAGGTGTTCCACAATCGCATGCAGCCGCCTTGCAACCTCTTCTTCGTCGTCCTCCGCCGTGATGAACGCCGTACGTCGGGGTTGCGGAGGTGCTGGGAAGAGCCCGCCGCAGACCGGAAGTCCGAGGGCCAACTCCACTCCTGTCTGCAAAGCAAATGCTGACTTTCCAGTTCCGCCGGGCGCGATCAGGCATCCAACCGCTGCGCGTTTGAGACCCGGTAAGAGATGATCAGGCACAGGTGGCGGCGTCGCCAGCGCTCCGCGAATGGACATACGCACCAGACTCACAACCCACTCCTGGCGATGACGCCCGTGAACTTGTGGCTGTTCTTTTTTTTATACGTCGACATTGAAACTCCGGTGAGTTGATGGCGACGTAGTTAAGAGAGTGAAGTTTAGCCTCCGGGAGATCACTCGAGGCTAAGCGGGCTCTTTCGTTTCTGTCCGCATTGAATCATTGAATCGGCCACGGTCCGACATCTCAGTGCGAAATTGATCGTCGATGCGTACTCTGCCGCGAACGAGTCGCCTGCGCCCCAGGTATAAGCGGTATAAATCTGGAAGGACACGAAACCGGAAGGTGCACTATTCGTGTAGACGGGGTAACGCTCCCAATAGGGGCTCGCGTAGGCTCCGACTCACTTGGCTTTGTCCAACGCTTTCTCCGTCGCGTCGACGAGTTCCCTGATGAAGCGAATCGACTTCTTTAAATGGTCTTTCGTGACCAAGTGCGGCTGAGGAGATCCTGCAACGAGCACCTTTGAACGATGAACTGCATCGCCGCTCTTCTTGACGAGTGCGTCCAGCTTTTCCCTTGCCATCACTGGGTCGACGCCGCTCCACCGCCATCCCGCAGAAACGTCAATCTCGAGATAGTCGAGAAAGAGTTTTCTGGTCTTCTCCGATGTCGGGTTATGAAATCTCTTCAGCTCGTCCTCTAGCTTGGCGAACATGAATCGCTCTGCATGGGTATCCACCGAAGATCTCTGACGAACTGCCTCGACTATTCGATCTTCGACATATGTTTCCCATGCTGTCAGAGCCATAACCAACCCGGCGCGCTTGAACACTTCCGCCTTCTGAGGCAGCGGATCCCCTAGCGAATTGCAGTATGCGAGAAGCTCCTCCGCGTCCTTGATCGAGATATCGAATGTCGACTTGGCCTTTGACACGATCTCTACCATATCTGGCTGGCTACGGCTCGACACTCGGGGCCGGCTTTCCTTCTGCCTGAAGCATTTTCGTTAGCCAGACGAAAAGCGAGCGATGCCACCTCTCGCTTTCGGGATTGTTCGGAAACGTCGTGTGAAGCGGGACAGGCGTCGAACCTGGCGCCGTTGTCACGTGAATTGCATTGTCACGCTCATCCCACCAGAACTGGATCTCAGCTTTGACGTGGTTCATCGCCCTTACCCTCTGTACTCAGTTTGGCAATAGCGCCGCTCTGACTGACTTCCGAGCCGCGTGAAAGAAAAGCGCCCTGAACCGCCTCCCGCGCAAGCTCTCCGAATCGACGCCGTGGATGGTCCTTCTGCCCAAGCCATTGCGGTAGCAGCGCACCTTGTGCTTTGAAATGCTCCGTGTGCACAAATGTAACCTTGCCGTCCGTGTACGCCACTCGGTTCACATCCTTCCAAGCGCCAAGCCTTGTTTGACGGATAAAGTTCTTTGCCGCTTCCACGTAACCCTGATCCTTCCCTAATCCCAGCAGGATCACGAGTCGGACACTTGCGGGCAACTGAACCAGGAACCGTCTAACGCAATTGCTCACGACTGATTTTCCGAATGGCGTGGCCACGAACTTGTCGAGCATTCCGTTTCCCGAGCTTCCCCATTTGTTGCCGTCCCACTGCTGTACCGTACATCGGATGAGCGAGCCAAAATGAAATCGTCCATTCTGGTTGGCAATGAGTGCGTCGACCTGGCGCTTCAATTCTTCGTTGGTTCCGGATTCAATCAGTCCGACATGCGACAGAATCTTTCCGAGCTGTGTTCTGCCACCGGCGAATGCGATCGCATCATGCGCCTGTTTTTCCAGTGCGGCAGTCTGCATCGAGCCCTTCGAGAAGCCCAAGACTACGACCTCTGGGTTGCGACCGCCCCACGCTAGGGGATTTGCTGTGATCCGCCAATTTCCCTCGGTGCGTTGGGTAGCGTCGAACTCCACGAATTGATCGACATAACAGCGCGAGCAGTTTACTCGCCCATGTGCTGGCAGGCAGTCGTTGGTCATAGTCATAGGGCGGTTCTTATTGTTCTTCTGGAGCCAGCCTCGGTGTGATTAGCCGCTCGAAACTTTGCTTCTTACAAACTTGGCCAGAATCTCCGAACTCGGAAAATCGGCAAGGGAGACCAGCTTGTTCGCGAGCACAATGGGTACCAACGCTTGGTCATACATTGAACAGCGCAACTCAGAGACGACTGTCAGCACCTCGGCTGCATTCTGGATGTTCTCGAAGCGGTTGCGGACGGTCGGATCAATCACCGGTATCGTGGCTACGAAAACATCTCCGCGCTGGCTCTTGTAGACCAACTTCGAACCGTAGTACGTATTCCACCCGTACGGCTGGCCCGTCGGGTCTCCCGGGATGATATATTTGTAGATGTACTCGTTGGTCAGCAGCAGATAGTGACCCGGCTTCAACTTTGGCTCGATGAGCATCGCGTGTTCTACGAACGCCCCGCTCTTTTCGAGCCCCACTAGGCACACGAGGGGCTTTCCAGCGTCCTTGTCCGCTAGATAATTCATCAACTCCTGCATTGGCTTCCGCAGCGGCGCTACGACGCCGAAGAACGCAAGGGGTCCATCCTTTATCAGTAGAATTTCTCGTAGAGTTGACTGTTTCAGACCAAGCAGCGTCCGAATAATATTGGCGACGACCAACTGCTCCAGCGTCGTAAGCAGATAGGACATGATGCCAGCGGCGCCTTGCTCATCGTCTATTCGCTCGTACAGACGAAGAGCATCGGAAAGAAGCGCGGGCTGGCCACAGCTAGGACAGGCGATTTCAATCGGGCCACCTTGTTCGAAATGGAACCCACTCCCCGCGCAGTCAGGGGTGGTCGGACACCTTGGCACCTCCCAGGTTTGCTTGTGATCTCGCGACGTCCATCCTCGAAATATCAGCCACTGGAGTGCCGCTCCCAGTTCTTTCTGCTTGACAAAGAGAAAGTCATGAATTGTTCGTCTGACCCCCTCGGAGAACCGAGCACAACCATTTGCCCTTACAGCCTTCGTGGGGACCGAGAGACTGAAGCGAGACAGGTTCTTTAACCTGGCCATGTCCTCCGGACCGATGAACGGCTGGTCGTCCAGAACGCCGAGGTCCTTAAGCTCGAGAAGCAGTGGTCCAAAAGTCATGAAGGTGATGGATGCGCTGGGGAACTCCCTGCGAATTGCAGCTTCCGACATTCCGCCATCCACCGCGATCACGGTCTCAATTCGAGAGGCGACATTGGGCAATGGCCTCTGCAGACGCTCCAGATCCCCACCCGCGGGCTCTGACGGTACTGTGCAGCCTTCCACGAAAGCTTGAACGTCCGGATTGTTCAGGATCTCGGAGTGCGCGATCTTGCTGGCACGCTCGAATGGCTTGCGGCCCTTCACTTGCGCGTACCCCATATCAGGAGCCCTTCTTCGCGGAGAATCGGTCGATCTGCACCGGCACGATGAACGCGTTTGAGTACGTCTTCATCCTGATAAAGCCGCGGTCAGGCGCGCGTCGAAGGCTCTCCACAAAGTCTTCGAAATCGTAGAACTTCTGCACTTCCTTCAGTTCGTCCTGATTGTTCAGGTGCGATACGAACCAATTCTGAGTGTTCTTCAGCACGTTGCTCGAAATTGAACTCACTTCCTGCGTGGCGTACACCATGCCGAGACGAAGCTTGGCACCTTCCTTCGCGATTCGGTTGTAGATCTGACTCAAATCCTTGTCGTCCTTCTTTGGAAAGAGGTTGTGAGCCTCCTCGAAGTACAGCTGAATGTAGTTGGCGGCCTCGTTTGCTATGAATCGTTGCATGCCATCATTGAATATGCGCCGGCAGATCCGCTCTGAATACGTTGACTGCAGTTGCGGATCACCCTGAGACAAATCGATGATGACGATCTGACCTTTTCGCAGCTGACCGACAATCGCGTCCTCAAACGAGCTGGTATTCGATGGAGAGTGGTACTGCTTGAACGGATTTATCTTTCGGTAGCCGGAAACGTTCGCATCCTTCCCGGGAGTTCGCTTCCGAGTCAGCATGACGAGTACCGCCTTTAGGTCATCGTCCGCCCATTCACGACCTTTATCCTTCTTGTACTTCTCAAAGTAATCAGCCGAGTTGTACTCGTCCCAGATTGCTGAGAACCATGTACCTGCTTCCTCATACGTCACACCTTGAGACGGATCAATCCCGCCAGCCAGGGCATTAAGTTCTTTGTTGCCCTGAAACTTGATCTTTTTGTTGTCTGATTTGAAGCCAGCGGCGAACAGACATGCTTTGTAGGCAGCGACTACGCGCTGTCGCCTCGTTTTGGCAGATATGTCTTCCTGCTCGACTTCGCCCAAATCGACGGATAGAAAGCTTCGCACGTAGTCAGCGCCTTCCTCTCCGAGGAAGCTCTGCAACAACCCAAACCCTGCCTCAATGTCAGAGTAGAAGTTCAACTTCATTACTTCGAAGCCAGGCTTCTCTTGCAACGAGTATCGGGTGGTTTCGTTCCTGAAGAGTTCGAAGATGGCGGTGCCTTCGTCCTGCTGGTTCGCGTTGGCGTACTCACCATTGATATCGAAGATGATTTGACCTATCGGCTTGAGGGGTTTGCCTTCCACCGCGACCTGATTGGTCGAAAGCATCTTCACAGACTCTAATATCTTCTTAACCGTGTTCGACTTGCCGGTGCGCGTCATACCGAACAACGCGGTTCGCTTTCCAACGAAGTCGAGCGGCGAAACATAGATCGGCACTTCGATTCCCTTGTCCGATCGCCTTGACGCGCTGTACCTAACGCACCCAAGCCGAACCTGATCTGGCCCGCCGGGTATTCCCTCGCCCTCTCGGAAGTTGACGATGTACTCAAGCGCCTTCCCTTCGGGCTTGTAGACTGAATAGTTGTGGGCACTGAAGAAGTTTTCGACGTCAGCACCAAAGCGCGTCTTTACCTCCTGACGGTAGTAGGTGCCGAGCACGCGACACTCCAGGCCGGAGAACATGAACTCATATCGCGTGTAACTGTCGAGCTTCTTCGGGGCACCGCCACCAGGAGGTTGATCCTCCTTATAGTGATCGACCATGGAGGCGACGACATCGGAGTCCGTCGGCAATGCCGTGGGACCAATCACGCGCACCAACACCATTTCCTCGACACCAACCTCACCGTCGTAGGAACAGAGTAGAAATGCACCTGCGGGTATGCCGCCCACTCGGTGCTTCCACTTGTCGTTCACAAGAACCTTCACTGTCTCGTAGTCGAAGTAGAATGGCCTGCCCACAAACGTGGCGGGATCTCGGCCGCTCTTGAAAATATCCGTAGACGCGAGGATCTTCAGCTTCTCGGTAATATCGCTCACTGCCCTACTCCCCCGTAGCCGTTCGAGCTCAACCAATCGATCTTGGGAAACGCCGGCAATTGACATGCCTTTGGCCCACCCAGGATCAGTATGCGATCTGTCTTTGTCGCTCGCCCCCGGGTTTCACCCCAGATGCGACTGACCTTGTGCTTCACCGGAAGATGATCGTCCAGCACATCAAGCACCCTCAGCCCGGCCTTCTCAACGCAATGCCGCGCCACTTCGTTTGCTAGATTTATAGTCGACTCCTGCCGGCGCACATCGCCAATGACGAGGCATATGTATCCGTCCGTGCGTAAACGAAGTTTCATTTGCTTGAGCGCAGAGGACATGAACTCCAGATATCGCGGGAGGGAGCCGGATGTAAAAAGCCTGCTGTCTACCGTCGTCGGCTCGTGACCGAGCAACCAGAGTCGTATCCAGTTCAGCTTTCCGTACTTCATCACTTGCAAATACGGCGGCGAAGCGAAGATCAGCTTCGCCTTCGACGTCTCTCTAGGCCATTTGATCGTTTCGCTCACATCCTGCATCCAGGATGACCCACGCTTGAAACCGGCCATTGGAATCTCGAGCTGCTCTAGGCGAGTTGCCACCGCCGACAAGACATCCACTTCTTGCGCCTTCAACTTATGCTTCCGAATGTAGTTCTTCACGTAGTTCGGGGCCATCGCGAAGGTATTCGGCATCGACACAGTCAATCCTCTCGGCGTCCCGTCTGCACGAGCATTGGCATGCAGAATGCCGAGTAGCACTGCGTAGATAAACCGATCATCGCCACGCAGCAGGGACATCCTGTCCTGCAGCGATACCAGCTGCGAAAGCGTTGACGGATGAAAGAGCATCCGAATCTTGTCAGGGACATGCGAAGTAGAGCGCGATCGCATACCCCTCTTAAGTTCACTGATCCGACTGGCCAATCGCTCAACTGACGGCGGATTGGATTTTGCAGCGGTCAACGTCCATGCCATCGGATTGGCGTCCGAGCCCAGGCCCATCCGCCCGAGAAGACAAGCCTCCAGCACCGTTGTGCCCCGCCCGCTGAAGGGGTCATAGACGACATCGCCTGGCTGCGTCAGCCAACGAATAAATAAGTGCGGGATGGATGGCGGAAACATCGCCATGTAGGAACAAAGCGAATGCAGACCATGCCCCCATCGTCGAGGCGCTTGGTGCCACGGTAGAACAGATGAGGCCGCAGTGGTCATGCCGCGACTTCCTTCTCGTTGTTCTTAGACCAGTCCTGCATACGAGCCCCTGTTCGTAATCAAGGTTCAATCGGTCACTCGCCTCGGATATCCAGCGGCAGCGGGTTAATGATCTTTACCGCCTCCAGACTCTCGTCACCATAGGAGTTCGAGCGCATAACGGAACAGCCGCGGGAACCGCCGTTCTATGACATCGATCGGAAATCCAAGCGGCGCTCGATGGGACTCTGATGCAAGACTCTTCAAAGCGACGCAGATACCAAGCCATCATGGAATGGGTGTGTCCAGAGAAGCCGATGATGAGCGGTGGCAGCAGCGATCGCTTGCCGTAGCTTCGCGAGTCGACCTAACCAGCTCGGCTAGGGACGTCTGAACGATCAGATGTAGCTGCGCGGAGAACTCGCTGGCTTCCCTCGCCAGATCGAACGCTAGGTTTTCGAGCGCCTCAGTGCCTTCGGCGGGCATGTAGGGCTCAGCGGCGATTTGCCTCAAAACGGTCCCCTGAGGTGGCTCTATGGCCCGATCCCTGGTCGAGATAGTATCAATGAAATCAAAAGACTGAAACCTGCAATCGCCGATGCTGGCCGGATCAGCCCCGCGCAAGCCGCACAGGGCTGATCCACTATCTACGCACGCCGCCTTGGGAAGGGAACCACATTCGAGGCAAGCGGCTCGGCTGAGTCGTCGGCCATTGGGGACTTCTTCAGCTGAGTAACCGTCAAACTGCTGTTGGGCCGATCACCGTCTTCGGTAGCGTCGAGACGCTTCACCACGTGGTCGACGTTCATTTGCGTGTATCGAAGCAGCATCGCCAGAGTCTTGTGTCCGGTGATCTTCTGGACCTCCATCGTCGTCAGACCGCGCTCGAAGAGTTGACTGGTGGCCTCGTGGCGCAAATCATGGAAACGGAAGTCATCGATTCGAGCATCCTCCAGCACGTCGCGCCAATGCCGGTACAGCGTGGACGCCCCCATGGGAAACGCAAACTCGTCGTCGCCCATCTTGAGCGCATGCTCAACCGCCGTGAACGCATTCTTCGAGAGCGGCACAACACGATTCTCACCGTTCTTGGTGTCGCGAAAAATCACATGACGACGTTTCAAATTCACGTCTGAACGCTTGAGACGCAAGATCTCCCCACGACGAGCTGCCGTGTTCAGCGCGAAGCGTACGATCAACTGAAACAGCTCGCTTGAGTGCTTCGAAAGCTGTGATTCGAAGCGAGCAGCCTCGATCTCATTTAAGCGACGATCGCGCGACTTGCTCGTAGACGGCAGTTCAACGCCAGCGACTGGGTTGCTGAGATACGGCATACCCCATGCCGTCTTCGCCTTGTTGAACAACGCGCTGATGACCATGAGGTCCAAGCGGATGGTGTTATCCGCCACCTCGTCTTCTTCCTCGCGCTCAACTTTGAACTCGTTTAAATGCGCCGGCGTCACAAGCGAGAGCTTCAGATTCGCGACTTCGCGCCTCTGCCAGGCACGAATGCGGCGGAGCTCCTGAGGCGCGCCCTTCTTCTTTGGGCTCACTTCCTCGCCGTATTTGTCCAGCGCCTCCGCCAGCGTCAACTCAGCGGTCAAGTCAGGAACCGTATCCACGCCAGCCAACAGCTGCTGTTCGATGCGCTGCGCCCAATCCTTCGCTTCGTCCTTCGTGTCGAAGGAACGTGTCTTGTCCTTGAAGCCTTGAATGCGAACGCGAGCCCGCCAGACGTTGCCGCGTTTGTCGATAGATGCCATGTGAGCCTCCAAAGAAGTAAGTGGAGACCCGTTTAGGGAGAGGTGTTTAGCTGTGAACGCGATCGCGCTATTGGTCCAAATCTGGTCCAAATGCAATCGCTTAGTCCGCGGTCGGCTGACCCAAGTGACTGATCTATAAGTACAGAAATGGTGGCCGGGGTCGGAATCGAACCAACGACACGCGGATTTTCAGTCCGCTGCTCTACCAACTGAGCTACCCGGCCATCGGGGCCCCGGACGAAGTCGGGGGTCTTGGAGGTGGCTTCGGCGACATGCGCCGGAGCGGGCGCGTATTAGAGCGGGGGCTCGGCAAGAGGTCAAGGAGAACGAGCGCTCCAGGGCCAAATTCGGCCCCCGCCCGATACCCGGATGGCCGCTGCGGCCAGCACTGGGCCACAAATGCGCTCGGAAATGCCAGCGCGGGCTGTCAGGTTTGGGGCTCTATACTCTTGCGCTCGCGCAGCCGCGGCTAAGCCCTCGATTTGCTTCGGTTTGCAACTTTTGGGTGCGATCGGGCGTTGTTTGCGGCGACTCCTTGGGACAAGGATGCGCACCCGGCAGACATCCAGGTCACATATATTAAGGAGTCCGTTCATGGCAGCGGTCCATCCGGCAGCCACTCCCGTCGTCGATCGCTCCCACGAACCCCTGGCTTGCCGCTATACCCGCATCCGCGAGGCGTCGCTGGCCATTTGCAGCCCGTTGGAAATCGAGGACTACGTGGTGCAGAGCATGCCGGACGCGAGCCCGGCCAAGTGGCACCTGGCGCACACCAGCTGGTTCTTCGAGCAGTTCCTGCTGCGGCCCCTGCTGTCCGGCTACCAGCCGTTTCAGGCCGGGTTCGAGTACCTGTTCAACTCCTACTACCAGGCCGTAGGCCCCATGCACCTGCGGCCGGAGCGCGGATTGCTCACGCGACCCACCGTCAAGGAGGTGTTCGCGTATCGGCAGCACGTCGATGAGCACATGCTGAAGCTGCTCGATGTGCGAGGTGACGATGGCGATCACCTCGAGCCGCTGGTGACGCTGGGCATGAATCACGAGCAGCAGCACCAGGAATTGATGTTCACGGACATCAAGCACCTGTTCTCGAAGAATCCCCTGCTGCCCGCCTATACCCGCAAGCCGCAACCCGCGACCGAAGTGCGGACCTCGGCGTCGATGCAGTTCCTGACGTTCGACGGCGGCGTGCGCGAAATTGGTGCGACCGGCAAGCACTTTTGTTTCGACAACGAGACCCCACGTCATCGCACTCTGGTGGAACCGTACGCGCTCGGCGACCGGTTGGTCACCAATGGCGAGTACCTGGAATTCATTCGCGACGGCGGCTATCGCCGCGCCGAATTCTGGTTGTCGGACGGTTGGAGCACGGTGAATCAGGAAGGCTGGACACGGCCGTTCTACTGGACGCCGGCGCTCGACGCTGAATTCACCTTGCGAGGATTGCAGCCCTTGGACATGGCAGCGCCTGTGTGCCACTTGAGCTACTACGAAGCGGACGCGTTCGCTCGCTGGGCCAATGCACGCCTGCCGACTGAAGCCGAATGGGAGCTGGCGGCCGAATCGCTGCCGGTGCGCGGCAACCTGTTGAAGAGCGAGCTGCTCAAACCCTTGCCGGCCGGCGATCAGCCAGGCTTGAAACAGATGTTCGGCGACGTGTGGGAATGGACCGCATCTCCCTACGTCGCGTATCCCGGCTATCGCCCCGTGAAGGGCGCGCTCGGCGAGTACAACGGCAAGTTCATGTGCAGTCAGCTGGTGCTGCGCGGCGGCTCGTGCGTGACACCGGCCGATCACGTGCGCGCCACCTATCGGAATTTCTTTTATCCCCAGGCTCGCTGGCAATTCATGGGTGTGCGCCTGGCGCGCGACCTGTAAGCGAAGGAAGAACGATGGCAAAGCATCCGAGTACCGTTCCCGCCAAACCCACGCAGGACGCACTGACCAACGACGTATTGGACGGTCTGAAAAAAGAACCCAAGGAGCTCTCGAGCGTCTGGTTCTACGACGAGCTGGGCTCGTTCCTGTTCGACAACATCTGCGAGCTGCCCGAGTACTACATCACGCGCACCGAGTTGCAGATCATGCACGGCCACGCGACCGAGATGGCACAGCACATCGGTCCGGACGCGGCATTGATCGAATTCGGCAGCGGCACCAGTTTGAAAACCCGTCTGCTGCTGGATCGGCTGGAGCAGCCGCTGGCGTACGTGCCGGTCGATATTTCGCGCGAACATCTGTTTACCGCGGCAGGCGCGCTCGCGAAAGACTATCCGCATCTGCACATCGTCCCGGTGTGCGCCGACTTCACGCAGAATTTCGAGCTGCCGCAGTTCATTCGCGCCGCGGAGCGTCGCATCGTCTATTTCCCGGGCTCGACGCTGGGCAACTTCGATCGCAGGCAGGCACGTGCTCTGCTGGCTCGCATGCGCGATCTGGTCGGCAAGAATGGCGCGGTGCTGATCGGCATCGATCTGCGCAAGGATCCACGCATTCTCGAGCGAGCCTATGACGACTCGGCTGGCGTTACGGCGGAATTCAACATCAACGCCCTGCGTCACGTGAATCGCGAGCTGGGCGCGGACTTCGACCTCGATGCCTTCGATCATCTCGCCGTCTGGGTGGAGCACGAGAGCCGCATCGAGATGCACCTGGTCAGCAAGCGCGATCAGACCGTGCACCTCGGTGGCGAGAAGGTGCGCATCGGTCGTGGCGAGCATCTGCGCACCGAGTATTGCCACAAGTACACGCTCGACAGCTTCAGTGAGCTGGCCGCAACGGCCGGGCTGGCGGTCAAGCGCGTCTGGATGGACCCCAACAAGCTGTTCAGCGTGCAATTGCTGGAGCCGGCACGCCTGCAGTAGAACTACCGACGGGCCTGCGGAGTTGAGCCCGAAGGCAAAGCCACGTAAGGTCCACGCCCATGTCAGAATCTGCTCCCAGCACGCAGGGGTGGGCGCTGTTCCTTGATGTTGACGGTACGCTACTGGAGCTTGCCGAGACGCCGCAGGGAGTGCACGTGTCCACCAGCCTGAAACGCTTGCTCGAAGAACTCCGCTGGCGCCTCGAGGGGGCGCTGGCGCTCGTCAGCGGCCGCAGCCTGGCGAATCTCGACAGCCTGTTCTCGCCGCTGAAGCTGATTGCCTCGGGCGTGCATGGCTGCGAACGACGCACCGCCGACGGGCAGGTACTGCGCCCCGAAGTCGACGCGGCCACGATTGCGCGTGTGCGCGCTCAGCTCGCCGATTTTGCGCGAGGTCACGAGGGATTGCTGCTGGAAGACAAACATTACGCGGTCGCGATGCATTTCCGCCGCGCGCCGGAGATGAAGGACGAGGTCTACCGCATCATGAACGACGTGCTCGTGCAGCTAGGGCCGACGTTCGCGCTGCAGGCCGGCAAGAGCGTGCTGGAATTGCGGCCGGGAGCCTGGACCAAGGGCAGCTCCATCAGCTCATTCATGCAGGAAGCGCCGTTCATCGGCCGCACGCCGGTCTTCATCGGCGATGACGTCACTGACGAAGACGCGTTCGAAGTGGTGAATGAGATGAATGGCGTATCGATTCGCGTGGGACAGCCAGCTGCAACTCGCGCGAAGCACCGTCTGGGTGGTGTCAGTGAAGTTCTGCGCTGGCTGCAGACCATACCGCCCGTCGTTCCCCCTCATCCCACTGCATAGCGCATGGCATTCGACCACTCATTCGGCATCGAGGAAGAATTCTTTCTCGTAGATGCCAGGACGGGGGTGCTCGGCACCCCGGCGCTCGACCGGCTGATGAACGACGCACGCGCGAAACTTGGCGAAGTCGTCACCTCGGAGTTGTTGCAATCGCAGATCGAGATTGCGTCGCCCATTCTGCGCAGCCACGAGGAAGCTCGGGACGTGATGTCGCGGACGCGGCGCGGGTTGAGCGAAGTCGTCGCGGAACATGGGTTGAATATCGTCGCCGCGAGCACGCATCCCTTGGGCGTGTGGCAGGAGCAGCTCATCACCGAGAAGCCTCGCTACGATAAGCTGATCGCCGACTTTCGCATCATCACTCAGCGCAATCTGGTCTGCGGGCTGCACATCCATGTGGCCGTTCCGGAGAGTGTCGATCGCATCGACGTGATGAACCGCGCGATGCAGTGGTTGCCGGTGTTCCTGGCGCTGAGCACGTCCTCGCCATTCTGGAATCATCGTGTGACCGGGTTGCTGAGCTACCGGCAAGCGCTGTACGACGAGTGGCCGCGCAGCGGGATTCCGGACTTCTTCCAAGACGAGGCCGACTATCAAGCATTCACGGAGCGGATGCGAGCCGCGGGGGCGATCAGCGACTCCTCCCAGTTGTGGTGGGCAATTCGGCCGGCCTTGCGATTCCCCACGCTGGAGATGCGCATCGCGGATGTTTGTACGAGGCTGGAGGATGCCTTGGCGATTGCGGCCTTGTTTCGCTGCCTGGTCGCAACGCTGGTGGCGAACCCGGAGATGGGCAAGGCACGGAGCACGCATACTCGGCGGCTCATTGATGAGAATCGCTGGCGGGCCAAGCGGGATGGCGTCAAGGCGGAATTCATTCTCGAAACCTCCAATGAGATCGTGCCGGTCGCCAGGGTCGTGAGCGACTTGATGAGTGCGTGCGGTGAGCAGATCGAGCGCCTCGGTGCCGCGCCGGCGCTGCAGCCGATCGAGCGCATTCTGTGCGAAGGGACCAGCGCGCATCAGCAGCTCAAGATCTATAACGACAGTCGCGCGGCGGGCGACGATAGTCTGGAGGCGCTGCTGAAAGTGATTCAGTGGTTGATCGTTACGACCTTGCGCTGACGTCACCCAGCGCTGCGGCGGTGGCGAGAGCCATGGAGAGCTCCTCATCGGCGCGGACAGCGAACAGACGTACTTTCGATTCCGCCGCGCTGAACGTTGCGATCGGCCGATCGCTCGACAATTTCAAATGGTCGTTGCCAGGGACATCGAGCACGACGCCCATGAATTCCAGCCGCTCCGAACAACGACGTCGGACCATCGCGCTGTGTTCCCCGATGCCAGCGGTGAATGCGATGGCATCCACCCCGCCCATTCCCGCCGCGTACGCGCCGATGTACTTTCGAATCCGATGCACGTACATCGCGATCGCGAGCATGCAGTCCTCATCGCCCGCATTCGCACGGCGATCGATGTCACGCATATCGTTCGTTCCAGCGAGCCCTTTCAGACCGGAACGTTTGTTCAGCAGGTCATCCAGCTCATCCGCATCGAGGTGACCCTCGCGGCGCAGTTGCAGCAGCACGCCCGGATCGACATCCCCTGCTCTCGTCCCCATCACCAGCCCTTCGAGCGGCGTCATTCCCATGCTCGTATCGACGCTGCGCCCACCGTCGATGGCGGTCACGCTCGCCCCGTTCCCCAAGTGGCACGAGATGATCCGCAATGCCTTCACATCCGCTCGCAGATACGCGGCGACGCTGTGGGCCACATGAGCGTGATTGATGCCATGGAAACCGAATCGCCGAATGCCGAACCGTTTGCGGACATCGCCCGGCAAGGCGTACTCGCGCGCAAAATCCGGCAACGTTGCATGGAACGCCGTATCGAAGACCGCGAAATGCGGGACGTCCGGCATGGCAGCGCGGGCGCGATGAATGGCGGCCAGTGCGGGGGGATTATGGAGGGGCGCCAGGTGATTGAGCTGCTCGATCTCGGCGAGCACCGAATCGTCGAGGCGCGTCGGTTCGCGAAATTTCTCCCCGCCATGAACGACTCGATGCACGACCGCCTCGGGCGCCAGGGAAGCATCGAGTTCTCGATAGCGCGCCAGCAATTCATCCACCGCGGCCGGCAGATCGGCGCCGACCTGCTCGACGTGGATTTCCTGCAAGCGCCGGCCGCGCGCCGTATCGATCAGGGCGCTTTTGACCGAAGAGCTGCCGCAGTTCAGGGCAAGGACGCGCATGACGGGAAAAATACCACCCTCCGGGCCACGCTTGTACACTGCATCCAGGTCAACGGAGGTCAGCATGCATCGTTCCGTAAAGATCCATTCCATCCTCACCGGCGCCCTGGCTTTGGCTGCCCCGGTGCTCGCCAGCGCCGACGTAGCGCCGTTGGATGTAGCGGCAAAGGCGGTCGAGCCGCAGGTGATCGAATGGCGGCGCCACCTGCATGCCAGTCCCGAGCTGAGTAACCGGGAGGTGAAGACCGCGGACTTCATCGCGAAACGTTTGAAAGCGATGGGCCTGGAAGTGAAGACCGGCATCGGCATCACCGGCGTGGCTGCGCTGCTGAAGGGCGGCAAGCCGGGGCGCACCATCGCGCTGCGTGCCGACATGGACGCCCTGCCGGTGACCGAGCAGAACGATCTGCCGTTCAAATCCACGGTCACAACCGAGTTCCGCGGCGAGAAGGTCGGTGTGATGCACGCCTGCGGCCATGATGGGCACGTTGCGATCCTGCTCGGTGTCGCTGAAGTGCTCGCGAAGATGAAAGATTCCCTGTCGGGCCAGGTACTGTTCGTGTTCCAGCCGGCCGAGGAAGGGCCGCCGGAAGGTGAGCGCGGCGGTGCGCAGCTGATGATCGAACAAGGGCTGTTCAACATCGCCCGGCCGGACGCGATGATCGGCCTGCATCTGATGGCCTCGCTCAATACGGGCGTGATCGGTTACAAGCCCGGCCCGCTCATGGCGGGATCCGACGCATTCTCGATTGTCGTGACCGGTTCGCAGACGCACGGCTCGCGGCCCTGGGCCGGCGTCGATCCCATCACGGTGTCGGGTCAGATCATCGGCGGCTTGCAGACCATCGTGTCCCGTCAGATCGATATCTCGCATTTGCCGGCGGTCATCACGGTCGGTGCCATCAAGGGCGGCATTCGTTTCAACATCATCCCCGACTCGGTGGAAATGATCGGCACCGTTCGCACCTTCGATCGCGGTATGCGTGACGACATCGTGCGACGTATGCAGACCACCGCCAGCAACATCGCCGCAGCCAGTGGCGCGAAGGCCGAAGTGAAGATGCGCAGCGAAGTGTCCATTCCTCCGGTCGTCAATGATGCCGAGCTGACCCAACGCGCCGTGCCGCTGTTCGAACGACTGGTCGGCAAGGACAACGTGCAACAGATCGGCCTGCAGACCACCGCCGACGACTTCTCCTTTTTCGGCACGCAGATCCCGTCGCTGTATTTCTGGGTGGGCATCACGCCGCGCGACCAGGATCCGGCCAAGGTGCCGTTCAATCACTCGCCGCTGTTCCATCTCGACGAAGCGGGATTGCTCACCGGCGTGCGGGCGATGCTGGCCCTGACCACCGATTTCCTGGGCCGATAGGCCGGGGTAGTGCGAGTCGCGTCACAAATCCAGACGATCCCTTTGCCTATCGGTCATAACGCGACATTGGTACTTGCCGCAATGCTCCCCGCTGACTGTACTGCGCCTTTCGGGAGGACACGCATCGCTGGGAGTGGCGGTGAAACAATCAAGAAACCTGCTCGCAGTCATCGCCGGACAGAGCTCGGTGGTCGCGATTCTGGTGCTGGTACTGATACTGGCCGTCGCGGGCGCACCGTTGCTGCAACAAAAAAAGGTGGTGGCGGAGAGCATCAGCACGGAAGTGGCCATTACCAAGGCCTACGCGCTCAGCGAGGCATTGTTGTCTCATGCTGTCCCGGGACAGTCGCTGGACACGTTCAACCAGGCGTTCACTGCACTGCACTTTCCCGGCGTGCTGGCCGGCGCGCAGGCTGAGCCCAGCGACGAAATCGGCGCGCAGGCGGTCGCGGCGCTGCGCTCCAACGACAAGCAGCCGTTCGTCAGTTTCAAGGAGCTGGCGGGAACGCCGCACCTGTTCTATGCGGTGCCGGATCGAGCCGGTGGCGCGCTGCTGATCGATCTGCCGATGGCGCGCGAACAGGCGACCATCTATCGGTTCTTCGGTCAGTCTTATCTTTCTTCCAGCGCGCTTGGTTACATTCTGGTCGGGCTGCTGTTGCTGGGCATATTTGGCCTGCGACATTACCTGCGCTCGGTCATCGAGCTGCCCGAGGAAGAGCGCCGCCGGCTCATCACCCAAGGACTGGACGGTGCGCCGCGTAATCGTCGCAACCTGTTGCCTTGGTTGTTCGGTATCTGCGCGCTGGTGTTCGCGGCCGACCTGGTCAACGTGCAGGACTCGATCATCGGCATCGGTTACGTGCTGGCCGTGATCCTCGCACTCTCCTCGAACCGTCATTGGCACGTTGGTGTGATCGGTTTCGTGAGTGCGGTGTGTTTGCTCGTGTCGCCCATCCTCTCCTCGTATCACGGGGGCTGGTGGGCCTATCTCGAAAGTCATGCGGTCGCCGTGTTTGCAATCTTCGTCACGGCGTTCTTCGGCTCTGCGAACATGCGGAAGACGCAAGCGGAAACGGTGGCGCTGGCCGAGGCGTTGCGATCCCGAAACGAGACCGCGGAGCTGCGTGCCGCGCTGGAACGCGCCGAGGCCGCCGAAACGAACAATCGCAGCATGGTCGAGCGCATGCGCATGGCAAACGAGTCCGCCGGACTGTCGGTGTGGGAGTGGAACATCGCGCAGGACTGGCTCGTGATCGACGAAGGCGGTCCGATGATTCAGCGCTGTGGCGGCGTGCGCGAGCTCAAGGGCACCGAGTATTCCCGCCGATTCGTGCATCCGGACGAGCAGGTGGCGTGGCAGGAGATGTTCCGCGAGACCATTCGCAGCAAGTGCACCTTCTTCGCACAGCGTTACCGGGTGATCGACGCGAAGGGCGAAGTGCGTCACGTGCAGACTCACGGCAGCATTCTTCGTGACGGCAATGGCTGGGCGATCAGCGTGCTCGGCATCGATTGGGACGTCACCAAGGAAGAAGCGGCGAAGGAAGAAATCTCACGCCAGGCGACCGAGATCAAGGAAGCGCAGGAACGGTTCCAGCGCGCCGTGTCCGGCACTCAGGACGCGCTGTTCGAGTTCAATCTGCAGACCGGCGAGATCTGGCACTCGCCGCAATTCCGCAAGATGCTCGGCTACGACGGCAGCGGGCACAACGACGAAGGTCGCCCCGAAGCATTCGTGCATCCCGATGACGGCGCCATCGTCGGCAAGGCGATGAGCGATCATCTGCAACATCGCATCCCGTACGACATCGAGTATCGGCTGCGCAAGAAAGATGGCGACTGGTTGTGGGTGCGCTCGCGTGCCACCGCCGAACGCGATCGTGAGGATCGCCCGCTGTGGCTGGCTGGCTCGATTCACGATATCTCGCACGAGCGTGCCGCGCGCGTCGCGATGGAGCGCGCCACCGAAGAAGCCGAAGAAGCCAGCCGTGCCAAGAGCTCGTTCCTGGCCACGATGAGCCACGAGATCCGCACGCCGATGAACGGTATCATCGGCATGACCGGCTTGTTGCTGGATACCGGCCTGGATCGCGTGCAGCGGGACTACGCCGAAACCATCCGCGCCAGCGCCGACTCGCTGCTGACCATTCTCAACGACATCCTCGACTTCTCGAAGATCGAAGCCGGCAAGCTCGACATCGAAAGCATCGAGCTCGACCTGCGCTCCAATGTCGATGACGTCGGCTCCATCATGGCGTTCCAGGCCGCCGCCAAGAGCCTGGAGCTGGTGGTCAACGTTCGACCCGAAGTGCCGGAGCGGGTGCTCGGCGATCCGCAGCGCATCCGTCAATGTCTGCTCAACCTGGTCGGCAACGCGATCAAGTTCACGCAGACCGGTGAAGTGGTGCTGGAGGTGTGCCTGCTGGGTCGGCAGAACGGCCGCGCGTTGCTGCACTTCGAAGTGCGCGATACCGGCATCGGCATTCCGCGCGAGTCGCTCGACAGATTGTTTCAGCCGTTCATACAGGCGGATTCGTCGACGACGCGCCGCTTCGGCGGCACCGGCCTCGGCCTCTCCATCGTTCGCAAGCTGGTCGAGATGATGGGCGGCCAGACGGGCGCGCAGAGTGAGGTCGGCAAGGGCTCGACGTTCTGGTTCACGTTGCCGGTCGAAGAACCGGCGGGCCTGGGCAACGAGGAGCCCGAGCAAGCCTCGCCGCCGGAAGGTCGTCGCATCCTGCTGGTGGACGACAACGAAACCAACCGTCGGGTCCTGTCGAGCCAGATGGTTCACGCCGGCTACGAAGTGATCACGGCTTCGCACGCTCACGAAGCACTGGCCATACTGCGCGCGGGGCGCGGCGCCTTCGATGCGGTCGTGCTCGACTATCAAATGCCCGACATGGACGGCTCCATGCTCGGCGAGCAGATCATGAAGGCGCGCGACATTCCGCCGACGCGCCTGATGCTGCTCACGTCGCTCGATCGGTCCGGCGACATGCAGCGCTTTGCCGATATCGGCTTCTCGGCGTACCTGACCAAGCCGGTGCGCACTCGCGAGCTGCTGGATTGTTTGAAGCGTGCGCTGTCCCGCGAGGCCGAGGACTGGCACATGCACAGCCAGCCCATCATCACTCGCGGCACGCTGGTGGCGAACGAAGCCAAACGCATCTACTCGGGCCGCGTCCTGCTGGTCGAGGACAACGCCATCAACCAGCGCGTCGCACGCCGCTTCCTGGAGCGACTGGGTTGCGAGGTGCACGTGGTCGGCGACGGCAAACAAGCCGTCGATGCCTTCGAGCACAACAGTTACGGCTTCATTCTCATGGACATGCAGATGCCGGTGATGGATGGCCTGGAAGCCACCCGACGCATCCGTCAGATCGAAGGCGCCGGACGTCGCACGCCGATCGTGGCGCTCACCGCGAACGCCATGATGGGCACGCTGGAGCGCTGTCTCGAAGCCGGCATGGATGATTACCTCACCAAGCCGCTCGACATCTCGCGTCTGCAGGACGTGCTGGATCGATTCATGAGCGGCGTGTCCTCGGACACGGAGCCCACGGTCATCGCATCGATGAGCCGCAATCTCGACGAGTCATTGCAGGCGCGGCTGCAGGAGATCGCGGGCGATGACGAAGAATTCGCCGCCGAGCTGGTCAACGCCTTCATCATGAGCGGCGAGGAATCGATTCTGGAGCTGCGCGCCGCCGCGCATCGTCAGGATCTCGATCAGCTGGCGCGCGCCGCTCACAAGCTCAAAGGCGCCGCCAACAATCTGCACGTGGACCGGCTTGGGCTGCTGACCGCCGACGTGGAAACCCGCGCCAAAGCCGGTGGCCGCAACGACTGGAGCGAAGAGCTGAAAATGATTTCCGCGGAGTTCGAGCGCGTCTCGGAACAGATGCGCGCGGTGCTCGACAAGCAGTGGCAGCGCAAGGCGGGCTGATTACTCGCCTTCCGGCACGAACTCGTCCGGCTTCTTCGAGCCGCCGCCGAAGAAGAATTTCTCCATTTCCTCGACCAGGAATTTGCGCGCCTTCGGCTCGATGGGCGTGAGCCGATATTCGTTGAGCAGCATGGTCTGGTGTTTGAGCCAGCGCTGCCACGCCTCCTTCGAGACGTTCTCGTAAATGCGCTGCCCCAGCTCGCCGGGGTACGGCGCGTAATCGAGCCCTTCGGCTTCGACGCCCAGCAGTACACATTTCACCATTCGGGCCATGTCAGCTCTCCTCTCGTCGGCGCGGATTATAGCCGTCGAACGCGCGGCTCAGGCATCGCGAGCGACTCACGTCCTGTGGGGCAATCACGCTCATCGCTACTCCTGCTCGGCGAGGCCGCGGATCAGATCGACCGCCGGTTTGGCCAGGCCGATCTTCGCGGGTGTTTTCACGTCATACCAGCAATACCGCTCGGCGTCAGCAATCGCCGGCTGCTCGCGCGCGTTGCGCACCAGGAGCGGTTGTAATGTCAGATCGAAGTGAGTGAATGAATGTGAGTACGGCGGCAG
>Ga0164243_10001925_pt1 | contig 34822 bp, 40 predicted proteins | sample OricompcompostOP_FD_108781 | JGI IMG/M metagenome (GOLD analysis project Ga0164243, IMG submission 108781) | Organic Plus compost microbial communities from Emeryville, California, USA - Original compost - Organic plus compost (OP) | ecosystem: Engineered > Solid waste > Mixed feedstock >...
GACCTGACCCTGCGACCACGACTGGAACACGGAGAGGATCGGGATGCCACGCGAGCCGAAGTGCGAGTACAGATCGGGCAGATTCCGCCATCGGCAGACATTCGCGGCCTCGTCGAGGACGACCAGCATCGGCGTCGCAAGGCGACCACCCGGCTGGCCGGTGGCGAACTCCTCGGCCGCCTCGACCACCGCGGCCGTGAGCGCCGTGACGAGCGCCCCGGCGCTGCCCTGACCCTCCTTCGAGAGCGAATACAGGGTGCCGGTGCCGCGGACGAACGCGGCCGGGTCGAACTGCGGCCGGAAATCACCTGCGATGCGTCCACTGTTGGGCGTCACCCAGCGCGCAATTGACCGAATCTTGAGGCACGCCGCCATCTGCCGCGCGGTGCCATAGACGCCCCCGCGCTGCTTATCGGGGGCGAAGATCACGCCCGCTACGTCGGCCGCGATCAGGTCATAGCCGTTGGCGCGCAGCACGTGAGCCGGCTCCTCGTCGTTCGGATCGCTCAACCACTCGAAGACGCGAGTGATCGGCACACCCTGGAGCGCGGCCGCAAGGAGCATCCCCGCCAGGAGATCCTGCCCGGCCGGGTCGAAGAAGGCGTCCGTCTTCGCGCCGTCCGCCCGAGCAGACGAGGCGAAATGCTCGGCCAGCTTGAAGGCCTTCACATCGTCTGTGACATAGCTCAGCGGATTCCACCACCAGGTCGGCTCTTCGAGCGCGATCCCCTGCGGATCGAACACCCACACCTCGCCGGAGTTCGCGCGCGGGTCGCGGGTGGCATCCACGACGTCGCGCTTGTTCGACGTCGTGACGACGGCGCCGGGAGCGTCGAGGATCGCCGGGACGACGAGCGACGTCGTCTTGCCCACTCGGGGGCCGGCGATAGCGATCAAGACGTATTCCCACAGCGCGAACATCTGCCGGCCGCCCGCGAGCTCGCGGCCGAGCGGAATGCCGGGCGCCCCGGTCACTCCGAGGCGCGCTGCGGTACGGGCTGCGCCCTGGCGAGAGAGCTCATCGAGGTCGCGACCTCGAGCGAGGTAGGAAGCGGAGCGGTCGACACGGGTCTGCTGGCGTCGAGCGCGCGTCACGGAGGCGGCAATCGCCACGGCGATCGCTACCGCCACGATCCCAAGCGCGATCGCGGCGACCGTAGATGTCAGCGGCCAGGTGAGACGGCCACGGAGCAAGTCGGCAACCACCGTGAACGGGTTGCGGCTGAGCCCGGGATTCACGCCCTCGATCGACGACCCGATCGTGACGGCACCCCAGAGCACCCCGACGACCACTAAGACGATCCCCATGACGACGAAGAGGGCGACAGTCGAAGCGTCCATCCTGCCGGGCTCGCGTCGACGGTTCTGCTGCTGCGTCACGCCATCACCCCCGCCGACGCGGGCGCCGCGCTCCACATCTTGTTGGTGTCATTGACGTTGCGCTCCATAGGTAGGAGCTCGACCTTCAACGGAATCCCGGGATGGCCACCGACCTTGACCAAGAACCGGCCCCGGCCGGGGGGCTCGGCCTCGCGACCGTTCGCCGCGTCCCACGGAGGCGGGTCCTGCCACGAGATCAGGATGTCTTGCTCCGCCCTCGAGAGCGGCTTCGCCGCGTTGAGCATAGGCATCTCAGCGCCCGGCAGCCCACCGGCGACGAGCATGCCGGCGCGCTCAACGAAGCCGCGCGCCTTCATCCGCTCCTCCTCTGTCGGGAGAGCCAGGAGGTCGCTCATCGTGTGGGAGATCATCGCCTGCCCGACGCCCCGCGTCCGGTTGAGGCGAGTGATTGCGTCGACGCGATCGACCATCCCTCGGCCAGACCGCAGCGCGCGCCACAGCTCGTCGAGGATCACGAGGTAGTTGCGTCTCGGCTCGAGGCCAGCGTCGGCCAACGCGTGCGCCACGTTGACCGTGCCGAAGCCCGCTGACCAGCACGCGAGCAGGACCGCCGCCTGCAGGTCGAGATCTGAGTCGTCGATCGAGGAGACGTCGTAGACGACCGCGCGGTCACGCTTCATCGGCACGTCGGTCGCTTGGGCGAACGTCTCCCCCAGCCGGCCACCGCTTGTGAGGCTGATCAGCGACGCCTCGAGCTCCTCAGTGATGACCTTGTACCGAGCAAGGTCGCCGCGGTCGAGAGCGACCTCCCGCACCTCAGGCGGTGCGAGCTGCACCACCTCGAGGAGATCCGGGAGAGTCGGAACGCCCGGGTGGTTCTCGTCGAGCCACTTCAGGGCCCGGTCGATGATCGACTCCTCACGATCGGATGGCGGAGACTTCCGCAGGATCGTGAGCAGCGCCGACACCATCGTGTGCCGGCGACCGTGCGCGTCAGCGAGAACCTGACGCGCGAGCTCCTCCTTCCCGGCCGCCCGCAGTCGCTCCGCGGCGTCGCTCGCCTCTCCCGGGTCAAGGACATTGATATGCCCACGCCCACGGCCCAGCTGGATCACCTGCCCGCCAAGGGCTTCGATGAGATCGACATAGTCCGGCTTGAGATCTCCCAGAACGAGCGGCAGCACGCCGAAACCGGCACCCCCCGCGGCCATGCGACGCACGAAGGTGCTCTTGCCGATCCCGGGGATGCCGAGCACGAAGACCGAGGGGTTGGAGATCAGCCCCGCCTTGAACCATGAGATCGGATCGCCGCAGACCGTCGCTCCGGTCGAGAGGTGAAGACCGAGCGGCACGCCGACCATTGGCGTGCCCGCGCCAACCGGGAACGGCCACAGGCCGCACACCTGTCGCGTCGTGCCGCGGTACTCCACCGCCGGCTGCACGACGTTGACGCGGCCGCCGGCGGGGCGGAACCAGCCTCGCGGTCCGGGCCGCTTCGGTCGCGGCGCGCCCTCTTCTTGCTCGAGCTCGCTCACAGCTGCTCCTTCACGGTCAAGGGCACCTGCAGGTGCCGAGGCAGCACGAGGCCGAGCGGCAACGCGGCCGCGAATGCCGAATCCTGCGACCCGTAGACAGGCCGTACTCGAATCCGGGCGGTCGCCGCGAGCGAGTCAATCGCCGCGCGGGCATCCGCCACTCGAGTCACGTCCGTGACGGTCGCCGTGAGGAGGATGCCGAAGTTGACAAGCCCTGCACCGGACGCTTCCTCTGCCGCAGTTGCAAGGGCTGCATTCGTCGCGACCTGATCCCGCTGTGTCGGACGGTTGCGGGCAGTGAGATTGAACCGGGCGGCATTCGCATCCGCTTCGACGATCGCCGCGGCTCGGCCGGGATCGATCGGCCTGTAGAGCAGGGTCACCCTCTTGCGGGCGATGTCACGGTGAGGCGCCAGCAAGCGGGTGAGAATATGCGAGGGCACGATCCCTCGAGGTGCCGTGGTCATCATCCACGTCACCGAGAGGGCGGAGTCGTGACGGTAGCTGTCCCAGTTGGCCTGGTGAGCCACCGGCCCGACCTCGGGCCACGGAATCTCGGGCGGCTCGCCCGCCGCGTTCGCCCGGTCGACGTCGACCGCGATGGCGGGGTCGTACGCGATGCGGATGACCTCGCAAAGCTCCTGAGCGGAGAGAGGCTTCACGGCACCGGCCCCTGTGGCTGCAAGTGACTGCGTGAGCCCTGGCAGCCTCGCGGCGAGCTCACGGGCGAGCTCGTCCGTCGATCGCCGGTGCGAGCCAGCTCGCGTCTGCGCAGAGAAGGTCATGGCGATATAGGCCTTCACCACCGCTGAGCCCGCGGGATAGGCCTGCACCACGCCCTCGAGCAACGCTCGCGAGAACGGCGGCGCATCGTCGACCAGGTTGTTGTCCACCTGACGTCGAAGCCTGTGCCCCGTGTCCGGAGCAGTCTCGAGCGTCACCGATACCGCCTGCAGCCCAGGCTCTTCCCCGACGCTCGCGAGCCAGTAGCCCCACTCGGCCACCCACGCGTCGACCTGTTCCTGGTCGACGAGCGAGGACCCGTCCGGATTAGACGCGAGAACCACGGTGTAGTCGCCGGTCGACGGAACGTGGATGAGCGCGAACGGCCGTTGGTAGGAGTCGAAGTGCTCGCTCAGTCGTGACGCGGCCGCGAGGCCGGGCAGCTGCGCTGTGCCCCACTCAGATCGACCGAGTGGGCCGGAGCGGTAGATGTGGTTGCGCTTACGTCGAGTATTCATCCAGCCGATCCTCGTGATGACGCGGGCAAGGGAGCTCTGCCCGTGCTTGTCGCGCACGGCCACGAGCAAGAGAAGGACGCCGACGATTGATGCGATGACGAGCCCAGCGACTATTCCGCCGACCGTGATGCCGATGATCGCCGCGATGGTGCCGGCCAGGAGGACCATCGTGCCGATCTGTCCCAGGCCGAGCAGGCCGGCAGTCTTGGGCCGTGTCCAGTTGCCGTACGTGCGGGGCTTCTGTTGTTCCGCTTGCGTGGTCATGACGTCATGCCCCCGACGGCTCGCCTGTCGCGGTCTCGGCGGCGCTGGTGGCTACGCCCTTCACTGCTTTGCCCGCGCTGGTAACGGCCTGCGCTCCCATGGCGACTCCGACTCCGATCGGGCCACCCGCGGCGGCGGCACCGGCTGCAGCCCCACCCGCAGCTCCACCGGTCGCGGTCGGTGCTGACGCGGCCGGAGCACTCGCAGCGGTCGACGCAGCAGTCCGGGCCCCCGTTGCGCCGGCCGCGCTGCCCGTCGGCCCCGCTGAGGAGCTCCCGCCCGTCGACAGCGACGACGAGCTCATGCGACTGATCGCGCCTGTCGCCACTTCGACCCCGCCCGCCGCGGCCATGGCGCCCATCGCGAGTCCGCCGCCCGCGCCGCCGAGCACTGCGGAGGTCATGGGGGTCACGAAGCGCATCAGTGCAGGGAGCGCCGCCAGCGCGAGAAGCATGAGGGCCATGCCGGTGATGATCGACACCAGACCCGACGCATCTTCCGCGAATGCGTCGGAGCCAACGAGTCGAAACGCGGCCGCGTAGATGATTGCAGCCGCGGGCTTGTAGAGGATGAATGCGATCGTCCATCCGAGCGCACGTTGGAACCAAGACCGGCCCATCTGCGTGTTGGTGAAGCTCGCGGTGAGCGGGAGCACACCCGCGAGAATCACGAGCAATCCGCCGCGCACGATCATGAAGGCGACTTGGGCGATCGTCATGAGGAGGGCGAGAACCGCCAAGATCAGGACGACCAGCAGGCCGAGCGGCGACGACGTCGACAGCGCGATCATGGCCACGATGTTCGTGCCGAAGCACGTCGACTGTCCGGCGTCCGAGACGTCACAGCCGGTCGCGGAGTTCAGCACCCACACCGAGAAGGCATCAGTGGCTGCCACGGCGAGGCCGATGATCGTCAGCCCCGCGCCGGAGACAACGAGCAACGTGAGCAGCGACTGCAGCAGCTCACGTCCCGGGTTCGCTCGTTGCTCCCACGCCATGCGGATGCCGGCCACGAAGACGGAGACGATCGCCATCACCCCGACGTAGAACCACAGCGAGTTCTGTATGAAGCCGGTAGCACTGCTCGATCCACCGGGCGCGCTCCCCGGAAGCAGCGCCGCGACGATTGCGGACCCCCCCGAGAGCAGCGCGACGGCGATTAGGACGACGCCTAGGCGGCTCACGAGCTCGTGCCCTCTGTCGCCGCCCCGCGCGCGCCAGATCAGGAGATAGGCCACGGCAATGACCGACATCACGCACAGCAGAATGCCGATCCACATGACGTAGCCGAGGATCTCTGTGGCCGCCTCGGCGCCGGGCGGCGTACCGCCGCCGGCGTCGCCGGTCCCCCCGGTAAGTACCGGCGTCGGCACGCTCACCCACATGGTGCCCGCGCTCGCGACCGCCTGCCCGTATCCCTCGAGGGCCTTGTTGGTCAACTCCTGCAGGGTGTCATTCGCCCCCGCCGAGACGATCTCGGTAACCCCGTTCCCGACGCGGCAGAGGATGTCGAGAGGTGCGCACTCGTCCATTAGGCGCCCGCCCACGGTATGTAGCCCCCGAGGTTGCTCAAGGCAGCCGGCTGCAGCGGCAGCTCACCGGCATCGGTGAACACAACCTTCCAGTCGCCTGTCTCCCAGATGAGCTTGAGCGGAACGCTGATCAGGCGACCGTCGTTGTAGTTCATGGCGAGATCCACGGTCGCCGCATCACCGTCGTAGGCACCGATGCGGAACCCTGCGACCTGAGCGCGCAGGCCGCTGAGGCCGCCAGCGCCACCCGAGGACGCGATCGCGTCCGCCACTGCATCGCGGCCGGGTCCATCAGCGACGAGCTCAAGCATGCGCGAGGCGAGCGTTGCGTCGGTCCCGAGCGCTCCGAAGTTCACCGCGGCGAACAAGGCACCCTCAGCCGTGTGGGCGAAGCAGGATCGGAACCCGTCGTCGTCGATCACGCCGGGGCCGCTCGCGGGCGACGTCGGCGCCGCGACCGTGCCAACGAGCTCCCAGTCGTTCTCCGGTGCAGCATCGAGCGAGCTCGAGCGCTCGAAGCCGTCCAGACCGCAGACGCTGCGGTCTGCGGCGCTGGGCTCGTCGACATCCTCCGAGGGCGTCTCAGAGACGGTCGGAGTTGGAGCGGGGCCACTCAGAAAGCCGCTCGTCAAGACGACGATCGCAGCCGCGACAACGGCCGCGACGACCACCGCCGCCACGATGAAGCCGGGCCGGGTGTACGGATTCCGCGGCGTCGAGCTCCCATCGCTCATCTCACGCCCCAGCGATGAATCCGACGATCGAGGCGGCGCCGCCAATCAGGGCAACGCCGACGGCGATCCACCCAAGCTGTCCGATTTGCCGGCTTCCCTCCTCCCGGTGGCTGTTGAAGAACAGCCTGAACGCCACGACGAGGACGCCACCAACGGCCGCGACGAGGCCGCCCCACTTCATCCATGCGAGCAGCTGCGAGGACGGTCCTTCGAAGCCGGGGATAGGTGCCGGTTCCGGGTCGGGGATATCGAGGGGCGTCATGGCGATCGCGTCGACGAGAACAGAGAGGGCTGACATGGTGGTGCCTTTCAATTGCGGAATTCGGACGGGCGGAGGTTGAGATCGGAGAACATGCGGACGAACGCGGTCGGCAGCGCCTGACCCGGCGTAGCCGGCGCCACGCGCCACTCAGCGACCCAGGGCAGCTCCCATGACCGAGGGACGCCACCGCACACGAGGTGCGCGAGCTCGCGGAGCTCTTTCGGGAGCTTCCCCGGCTGGTCCGCGACGAGAACCAGGCCCTCGAGCCGGATCGCGTCGCCCAGAGCGCCGGAGGCCCACTCTCGAGCGGCTCGCTGAGCAGCAGTCAGACCCGCATAGTTCGTTCGGGCGACGAGGATGACCCGGCTCTGGATGCCGGCCGCCGCCGGCATCGGCCACGAGTGCTCTGCCGCGACCGTGCCGAACGCCAGGCGCGCCAGCGTCGTTTCGCCGGCGCCGCCGTGCGCACCGACCCACCAGGCGATCGCCTGGCCGTGCGCAGCTCGGCGCGGGAGTCGGTCGGCAAGATCAGGCACCGGCACGCCCCCCGCTTGAGGCTCGGACGCCGAGGGGATCTGCGGCCCCGCCGCCGGCGGCGGGGCCACCGCCGTCACCCGATCGTCAGCAGCGGCTCCAGACCTAATCCACTGGTCGACGCCCACTCGAACCCCCCTCACGTGACGCCACCCATCTTGTTGGATGGCGACGGATCGCATCGCCTGCCTCGCCACCATGAGGTCCGGCAGGTCGACGCCGCCTGCGGCTAATCATACCCATGATGGGAATATTCACCTTGAATCGGGTGAATTCAACCCCTCTGGATATGATCTGCTCTCATAGAGAGAGAACCAGGGGGACGACTTGTGACACACCACCAATTCGGGGGGACGCTCCTCGCAGCTGCCCTCCTCGTCGTGCTCACCGGCTGCAGCGGCCCTGCCCCCGTCTCCCCCGTTCCCGCGACTTCGCTGCCTTCGACAACCCCTACGGAACCCGTCGACGACCCGGAGGTCATCGTCGCTCCTACCGCCGACGCGGACAGCCAGGCCGCGGCGATCGAGACGGCCGAACGGGCGACTGCCGCCTTCGCGCGGCCGCAGCTGAACCCCCGCGCCTGGTACGACGGCATGCTGCCCTACCTGAGCCAGCGAGGGGCTGAGGCCTACTCCGGCACCGATCCCTCCGCGATCCGCGTCACCGCCGTGACCGGCGACGGCGCCGTCCTTGAGGGGAGCACCGACGTGCTGCTCATCGTCGCCCTCCCGACCGACGCCGGCACGTACAACATCACATTGACCCGATCCGGCGTCGACGAGGCCTGGCTCGTCGAACGCATCCGACCTGCGGCGGACTGAGGTGAAAGGCCGCACCGGCGCGATCGCGCTCCTCGCCGCACCGCTGCTCATCGTCGCTGGGCTCCTCGCCGTCATCCTGCTCGTGTTCGTCCCAAGCACACAGGCGAACGCCTGCGGAGCCAGCAGGCTCCTCGACCTCGCTGACGTGCCAGACGGACCGATTGCCGGCTACACGGGCGAGCAGCTCGACAACGCGGCCGCGATCATGAACGCCGGCGCGAGTGCCGGTTTCCAGCGCGACGCGCAGACGATCGCTGTCATGGTGGCTATGGCGGAATCCGGGCTCCGCGTGCTCGAGGCCGGCACTGCGCAGCGCCCAGACGGGCTCGGCTTGTTCCTGCAACCCGACGACCCCGCTTGGGGGACGTCCGCCGATCGGCTCGACCCGCAGGCGAGCTCGCTCGGCTTTTACCGCGCCCTCGCGGGTCTCGGCCCTTGGCAGCAGCTCGAGCCGACCGTCGCGGCGCACCGCATCCAAGGCGGAGACGACCCGTTCCGGTTCGAGAGCTTCTACGCACCCGCTGCAGAGGTCGTGGGAACCCTCGCCGGCGGCGGCCAGGTGGTCTGCCAGAGCGGCTATCTCGTCTTCCCCCTCGAGCCCGGCTTCCAGATGACGAGCCCCTACGGATACCGCGGCCAAGTCGTTCCTGGGCAGACCATCAACCCCTGGCACGCCGCCGTCGACCTGCAGAACTGGCCCGGCCCCTGCGGGCAGCCGGTCTACGCCATCACCGCCGGCAAGGTCACCGTCGTCGCCGGCTACCAGGTGTCCATCAAGAGCCCCGACGGCTACACCGTCTCCTACCTCCACATGTGGCTTCCCGACGTCATGGTCGACGTGGGCGACGACGTCATCGCCGGTCAGCAGATCGGACGAGTCGGCAACAACGGCCCGTCGACCGGCTGCCACCTCGACTTGCGCGTGAACGTGATCGGCAACACGAACCCGCTCCTGGACGACCTTCCGCGCGCCGAGAACGACTGCACGAACGCCGGCGGCCGCCGCGTGTGCGGCCCCGTCGGGTTCGTGCACCCCGAGGCGTTCTACGACGCGTTCGGCGTCGAGCTGTGCCCCGCTGACACCTGCCGGAGGACCTACTGATGGATCGCCCTAAGCCCCCGACGTTCCCCGTCGTCCACGTCACCATGCGGCCAGAAGGCGCCGCGCAAGTCAACCTCGCCGGCGAGCACCATCTCTTCGCCGGCAGCTCGCCCGAAGACAGCCGCGAGCAGGTCATTGCATACGCCACCACTCAGGCGGTGACCCTCGGCCGCGGAATCCGCATGCGGCTCGTCGACGAGGACGGAACCTTCGACCTCGCCGTCTACCCGGACGGCGCCGTACAACGCCTTGAGCAGCCCAGCCCATCCCGCAGACGGCAACCCGCACTGACCGCTGCCCCAGCTCCGGCCGCACCGCGGGTCGTCGCGGCACCCGTCGCCCCGCCCGGCGCGATCGCGAGAGAACCGATCGCCGACCCGCCCACGGTGCTCGACGCGCCGCACCAGCTCGCATCGACGCCGGCAGCCGCCGTCGCGATCCTCCGGTTCAGCACGGGCGAGACACACGAGTTCCGCGATCGCGCCATCGTCGGCCGACGCGGCAAGCACAGCCCCGAGCCCGATGGGTGGAGCAGAGTCGAGATCGACGACCCCTCCGGGACCGTCTCCCGCTCGCACGCCGCGATTCAGTTCAACGACGGCGAGCTGTGGATAGCCGACCTCGGCTCCGCAAACGGAACAAGCATCCGCCGCGGCGACCAGGTGGTCGACGTCGATACGACGTCAACGCAGCTGCGCGCCGGCGACGTCATCGAACTCGGGGTGCGAGTTACCGCTCAGCTCTCAATCGAGGCCGCCGCGGAGGTGAATCGATGACGGCCGCGCTCACCGCCGCCGCGGAATCGCCCTGGGATAATGCAGAGCATGCTCCGAACGGACCGAGCGGCCCGGCCGCGGACCTCACGCCGGCCCTGATGGACGACGAATACTGGACCTCTCTCCCGGACCCGATCCCGGTTCGAGCACTCGCCGCAGCCTTCAAGGTGCACGACGACACCGTGCTCCGTCGACTCAAAGACGGCACGATCCCCGGCCACTACATCGGCGGCTCTTGGATCGTCTTCAAGTCGGAGGTTCGTGCATGGCTCCTCACTCAGCGGAATACTCCGCTCGAGCTGGACGTCGACGACGATCCGCTCAGTGAGCTGCCCGACGAGCTCGGCATGGCTGAGCTCGTCGAGCTCTTCGGCAAGACGAAGCAGACCATCCGCAGCTGGCTCCGCGCCGGCACCATCCCCGGCTACTTCCTCGCCGGCCGATGGATCGCGTACAAGCACGAGATCCGGCAACTGCTCGACGCGACCTCGAATCAGCCCAAGAGCTAGCCGACACGCCGAACCGCGTTCCTCTCTGAATGCATACGTTAAGCCACGGTAGGAGCATGAGCGCCATACGCACACGCGCACGGCGGGCGGAGGGTTCGCCCACCGTGCTACTCCAGGGCAGGGTCGCCCCCGAAGCCCGCGATGCCGTCCACAAGGCGGCCGCCAGGAGCGGCGTGTCTGTGGCCTACTACCTCGAGAAGCTCATCATCGAGCTCGAGGAGGACGGCGGCCTGCCCGTCGTCGAGCCCCCGCGAATCCAGCACCTGGAGCTGCCTATCCCCGCCGCTTAAACGACGAAGGCCGCCCGTAGGCGGCCTCCTCCAAGTCTTAGCTCCGGCCCCATAGACGCCAATCTCACGGCCCGAGCTCACACCGAATCCGGACGGTCCGGAGAGCCTTACGCGCTCCGACCCCTCCAGAGAGGATGCAGCCATCGTAGCTCATCGGCGCGCCTTCGTGACCCCCATAGGGGGTGAATTTCCCGCAACCGTGCCGCCGGACGTCGGCGCCGGCTGGGAGCTCACGCGCGCCATCAGCCCACGGGACACCGTCCGCACGGCAGTGCCCGAGGCCGATGGCCACTACTCGAACGAGTACGCCACGGCCGCAGCGATCGCCGGCCCTGCGCCCACCGGACCGTGGGCGATGTACCTGGCCGACCCGGCCGGCTACCGCTTCCTTGGCTTCGACCTCGACGCCAAACGCGGAAACGCCGGCCGCGACGCGGGCCGCCTCAGCCTGTGGCTCGACGAGTGCTCCATCGAGCACGTCGTCGCCGCATCCGGTCCCTCCGGCGGCCGCCACGTCTGGATCGCGCTGGACGAGCCTGCCGCCCCCACGCTCGTCCGCGAGCTCGCGGATCTCGCCGGCAGCCTCCTGCCGTCGCTCGACAAGACTCCCCTCACCAATCCCGCGACCGGCTGCCTCCGCCCGCCTGGTGCCCCGCACCGCGACGGCGGGATCTCCGCCGTCGTCCGAGGCCGCATTGAGACGCTGCAGGTCGCTCCCACAACCCTCGACGAGCTCGAGCAGCTGCGTGCGCTCCTCGTCGACGCCGGCGCCGACGTCGAGACGCCGCTGACGAGCATCGTCCGCGGCATGGCCATCGACGTCGACGGGCAGCCGCACCTCATCGGCCAGCGGCGCGAACCCAGCGCCCGCATCCGGGCTCTGCTCGCCGCCGCGCCCGACGCCGACACCTCCACGACCCAGGCCGCCGTCCTGGTCGGCCTCGCGCGCGCCCGGTGGCGCTTCCGCGACGTCCTGGAGCTGCTACATACGTCCCCCGCGCTCGAGCACTCACGCACCCGCGCCCGCGGCGCCGCACGCGTGCCCGTGGCCGCCGACGTCGCGCGACGTCGCCTCTCCGCCGACTGGAGACGCGCCGTGTACTACGTCGCGTCCAATCCTGTCGCCGGCGACACCCTCGACGAGGACTTCCAGGCCCGCGCATCCGCCGCAACCGACGCTGTCCGCGCCCTCGAGGAGCGCGCGGACAGCATGCCCGGCCTATGGGGCCTCGACGGCCCCTCGCAGGCCGCACGCCGTCGCCGCGGCCGCTACAGCCAACGAGCCGTGCTCCGCGCCCTCAGCCTCTACCTCGTCCAGGCTGCGCGCCCCATCGTCGAAGTCGACGTGCGCCGCCTCGCCCAAGACACGGGTTACGGCCGCGAGGCCTGCAGGACTGCGCTACTGGCCCTCAGCACCCCCACCGTGCCCGGCGACCCCGAGAGCGCCTGGATCGTCCTCGTCGACCACGCCGACGGACCTCACGGCGCGACGTACCGACTCTCCGCCCGGTTCTCCACAGCCGCGGAGGAGCGCAAGTGGTCACAAGTGGCCACACGCCCGGCTGCGCCCTCCGCAGGAGCCGACTCCCGCTCATGGTGGATACGCAAACTCACTACCGAGCTGCAGTCGATCGCGCAGGACGTGTTTGCTGCGCCGCACTCACTGGGAAGAACTGCCGGACGCTCCCTGCACACGCTCGCGTCTGGAACCGTGCGCACCGCGGCCGACGTCGCAGCTGACGCGGGTCTCTCCGTCGACGCTGCACGGCGATCCCTGCGTCGGCTAGCCCAGCATGGTCTAGCCGAACGGCATCCCGGCGGGTGGAGCTCTCGGCCCGAGACGCCGCCGGATGCGGTGGCGATCGCGCTCGAGGTCGACGGCTACCTCGAGGCGCGCGCCGAGCGCTACCGCATCGAGCGCGGGGCGTGGGGATGGTGGCAGGCCGAGGTGACCTGGCTGCGTCGCCGCGACAAGCGCCGCCGCAAGCGACCCGGCGCAACCACTGCCACGCTCTTCTCGGCGTCGACCGCACCCGACTTCCCCCGCTACCCACGGGCCGGCAATCAGCCAGATCACGCCCTCGCTCGAGCGCTGATCCGCGCCGGCGCCCTCGAGCGGAGCTCGGTCGCCGCCTAGGACTCCCCTCCCCCGCGCATGTGCACTGCATGGACGTTGAGATCCTCACGCAGCTCGAGCAGCTGCTGCGAATCGCCATCGGCATGCTCAACCTCGTCGTCGCGATCGCCGCAGTAGGTCGCGAGCTCCGCAAGGCGGGTGGCCGACGGCCACGGCGCCCGCTCCGCGGTCGAAGGCCCCGGCTGCGCCGGCGACCCTGACCCTTGCCCCTCCGTGCCCGCCGACCGTAGTTCGCTCCGCGCGCTCCGTGCCCGGCTTTCGCGGCATATCCTCCCTCGCTGCGCTCGGTCCGGTATTCCACGACCGGGCACTCCGCGCTCTCCGCTCTCAAACGATCTCTGTGCCCGGAAGGGCAAGAAAGCAGTCGAGAAGGAGAGAGAGAACCCATGACTGGCAGCACCGACTACACCATCGCCGCCGAGACGGAGGGAGGAACCGTCGTGATCGCGGAAGTCGCGCACGTCGACCTCACCGAGAGCGGGGCGATCGCGCACGTCGACCCCAACTCGATCGAAGTCGAGACGAACATCCGGACCGTCGTGAAGTTGGACCCGGCCTTCGTTGCGAGCATCAAGCAGCACGGAGTCCTCCAGCCGGTCCTGTGCCGACGGGACGAGAACGGCACGCTTACCGTGCGCGCCGGACAGCGTCGCGTTCTCGCCGCACGAGAGGCCGGACGGCCCACCGTCCCGGCGTACATCGTCGAGGGCGATGAGGCGACCGTCACCCGCGTCATCGAGCAGTTCGCGGAGAACGAGCACCGCGCCGGACTCACCGAGCCCGAGCGCGCCGCAGTGTTCCAGCAACTCGCGTTCGAAGGGCTCACCATTCCGCAGATCGCGAAGCGGACCGGCGTCAAGCGGGCCACCGTCGAGGCTGGCATCAAGGTCGCAGAGAGCGCGACCGCGACGACCGTCGTCGGCAAGCACGCCGTCACGCTCGACCAGGCTGCCGCGATGATCGAGTTCGAGGACGACCGCGACGCGCTCGCACGCCTCGTCACTATCGCGGAGGACAGCCCCGAGCACTTCGAGCACGAGCTCCAGCGCCAGCGCGACCAGCGCGAGCGCCGGGAGCGCGTCAACGCGGAGCGTGCCAGCCTCGTCGAACTCGGTTACACCGTGGTCGACAACCCGCCTCAGGAGGACGGCACCGAACGGCTCAGCCGACTCGCGACCAAGGACGGCGAGGACCTCACCGTCGACCACCTCACGGGCGTCGGAGCCGACCGCGTCGCGTACGTGACGGTGGACTGGCTGGGCGAAATCAGGACGAGCATCTACGTCCGCAACTTCAAGACCTACGGGTTCAAGAAGCGCCCCGAGTACGGCCACGCCGCGGCCCCCATGACCGACGAGCAGAAAGCCGAACGCCGCACGCTCATCGCCAACAACAAGGCGTGGGACTCCGCGGAGGTCGTGCGACGCCAGTGGCTCGCCACTTTCCTCAGCCGCAAGACGCTCCCCAAGGATGCCGCCGCATTCGTCACCCTCGGACTCACGCAGCACCGCCACAACCTGGCTGCTGCGTTGAGCCACGGCAACGTCATGGCCGCGCAACTGCTCGGCCTCGACAAGCCCAACGCGTACGGCACCAACAGCGTCGATCTGTACGCCGAGCAGCCCGGCAAGGCCGCGCACGCCGCGCTCGCCATCATCCTCGGAGCGATGGAGGACGCGACCGGTCGACACACGTGGCGCAACCCCACCGGCCGCGACCTGCGGTACTTCGCGCAACTCGCAGCCTGGGGCTACACCCTCTCCGAGGTCGAGCAGATCGTGATCGACGCCAAGACGAGCGCGACAGACGAGCACCAGGACACGGAGCCCGAGAACTTCGAGCCCGATGATTTCGAGCCCGACGACCTCGACGCCGCATAGCAAGGCAGCGCGGCCCCGGCTACTTCCTCCCGGGGCCGCGCTCCTCGCGGCCGGCGAGGGGGCATGGCCGCCCCCTCGCGCTCCCCCGGCAGCTGACCAAGATGACCGGTCTGCGACCGGGCATACCCCTACGGGCCCGGCGACAGAGGCCGGCCCCGGCCCTTGGCCTGTCCGGCAACCGACCGTAGTTCGCTTCGGCGCTCCCGTTCCGCGAGCTCGCTATTTGCAGACTCCGGGCTGCGCCCTCCGCTTAGCAACCGCTCCCTCACGTCACTCACGCGCCTCCCGCTCACTCACGGATCTCATGCCGGAAAGGCCAAGGAAAACGACGAGGAGAGACGTCATGGACCGAATGAACACCCCCGACTGCCCGATCTGTCACCGCACGGCGTACTGGTGCAACGGCCACTGCCCCGCGCCGACGCAGGAGGCGTGATCATGGCGGCGAAGAAGGCACCCCGCTACTCGGCCGAGGAACGTCGCGCGCAGGCCGAGCAGCTCCACGAGTCGATCGCGGAGAAGGTCGCCGCGCTCACCGACTCCGACGAGTGGCGGCGGTTCCTCGACTTCACCCGCGGGTTCCACGCCTACAGCCTCAACAACGTCCTGCTGATCCTCGCCCAACATCCCACGGCATCCCGCGTCGCGGGCTTCCGCAGCTGGCAGGAGAAGGGCAGGCAGGTCCGCAAGGGAGAGCGCGGCATCCGCATCTTCGGGTACTCGACACGGAAGATCACCGACGCGAACGGCGACGTCGAGATCGACGCGGACGGCAACCCCAAGACCCGCGCCGTGTTCCCGATCCTGTCCGTGTTCGACATCGAGCAGACCGACCCCATCGACCCCGCGGCCGCGACGCCCGGGACGATCGCCAAGCAGCTGCACGGCGAGGATCACTCCGACCTCTACAGGAAGGTCGCCGCGCACCTCGAGGCGACCGGATGGAACGTCGAGACGACCGAGATCCCGGGAGCAAAGAACGGCTACACCGACCCGGCTGCGCGCCGCGTCGTCATCGACGCCAACCTCTCCCCCGCCCACCGGGCCAAGACCGCGCTTCACGAGCTCGCCCACATCGTGCTCGAGCACGTCGAGGATCTCGACGCGTACGCCCGTCACCGCGGAATCAAGGAGTACGAGGCCGAGAGCGTCGCCTACGTCGTCTCCGGCATGCTCGGAATCGATACCAGCGAGTACAGCATCGGCTACGTCGCCGAGTGGACCAACGGCGACGTCGACGCCATCCGCTCAACAGCTGCGAACGTGCTGCACGCTGTGCACACCATCGCCACTGTGCTCGTCGACGAGCCGACTGCGGAGGAAGCTGGCTAGCCGGCAGCTGGCGAGGGGGCGGAGCTGCCCCCTCGCGCTCCCCCGCGGGAACGGCTACCTGGTGAGCGCCTCTCCTCCGCGGCTGAGCCGCTCCCCCGGTGACCACCCGCGGGCCGGGACAAGTGCAAACGGTGGGATCGAGCCCGTGAGCTTCGGAGCTCCGCGGTCGACGAGATCGGTGAGCTTCCGGTAGAGCTCGATCTCGGGGTCCTGAGGCGGCGCGCCACGGACCGCACGAGCCCGAGCGTCCAGTGCGACCTCCGCCTGCAGTCGGGCACCGTGCCGACGCAACTGCTCTCGGGCGACCGCGGCGACCTCGCGGCGCTGGCGATCGATCCGCAGCTCGTTGATGAAGCGCCAGTACAGGACCGACGGAGTCCGCTCACCCTCCCGGCGCACCGCCAGCCACGAATGCCGGCGGCCAAAGAAGGCATCCGCCTCCCGCGCGTTCAGCCGACGCTGCGCGGCTGTGACACGCTGCAGGCGACGAGGAGGCAGCCCGGCCGCCGCCAGTCTCCTCGCGAGACGACGAGCATCCGCCGAGGCCTTCCTATAGGCGGCGCGCTGCTCCTCGCTCGGGGTCCAGGTTGACTCTTTCCGGACGTAGGCTGCGCGCCAACGGCGCTGGTCCGCCGTGATCTTCTCCGGGTTCTCACGCGCGAGGCGTCGCTCGCGAATCGCCTCGCTGTGCCGGTGGTAGTAGGCCCGCTTGGACTCGCGCACCCGCTCGGGATGCTTGAGGACGTAGCGTCGACGATGCTCCTCGACGCGCTCGGGATTCTCGCGCGCCCACTGTGCGACCCGTTCGCGAGCTCGACGAAGGTTGCGGCTCCGCCGGCGGCGGTACTCGTAGAAGGTCTGCCGCCATTTCTGGCGCATTATCTCGAGCTGTTCCGGATCTTGGCGCGCTTCCCACTCCACCCGCCGCTCGCGGATGCGCTTCACATGCGCGGCGCGTTGTTCGGGCGACATGTTCTCGAGCCAACGCCGGTTTGCCTCCGCGCGCCGGCGCCGCTCCTCTGCGGACCGCTCAGCCATCCGGGGTGTCGTCCTCGAGGGACTTCAGCAACGCAACGAACGTCTCGCGGTGAGCTGTGGGATCGACAATCACGCGCTGCACGGTATCGAGCACGTCGGCTGCCGCGGATGCGTCCAGTTCGCCTAAGGGTTCGAGGCACCAGGCGGCCTCCGCTCCCAGGCTGAACTCAGCGTCGTCGACGGCAACCTCTGCGTAGTAGGTCAGCGCAGTGAAGCTGACGCGCTGCAGCGTCGCGATCACCTGGTCTTCGGTAGCCATCTGTCCCCCTGCCGACTCGGAGCCGATCATAGCGGCGGCCCGGCCCTTTAGTGCTAGCAATGCCAGCACGCTAGGAATGCTAGTGGGGCTAGCAATCCTAGTTGCGCTAGTATAGCGAGCATTGATAGCGTGCTAGCGGCGCTAGCGTTGATAGTGGGCCTAGAATCGATAGCGTTGCTAGTATTACTAGCACCGAGAGCACCAAGGAGAAGCCAGTGCAGATCAACCTCGACCGCGACGCGCTCAGCCGCGTTATCGCTGTCATGAACGGCAAGGGGGGCGTGCTCAAGACCACCTTGACCGCCAACATCGCCGGCCTGCTCGCCGCGAACGGCCAGCACGTGCTGGCCGTCGACCTCGACCCGCAGGGCAACCTCGCAGAGGATCTCGGCTACCGCGGGGACGACCGCGACGACGAGGGGCAGCGGCTTGCAACCGCACTGTTCAGTGGCGACCCCATCGAGCCGGTGCGCGACATCCGCCCCAACCTCGACGTGCTCGTGGGAGGCCGCAAGCTAGACGGAGCTGCCGCCGTGCTCGCCCGATCCGGCCCGGCGAGCGTCGACGCTCAACTCGCGCTCGCGCGAGTGCTCGCGCCGATCGCGTCCGACTACGACGTGATCCTCCTCGACTGCCCGCCCGGTGAAGAGGCGCTGCAGACCGCAGCGGCCGGCGCCGCACGGTGGATGCTCGTCCCCGTGAAGAGCGACGCGGCCAGCCGCCGCGGCTTCGACGCGGTCGCGGAGCGGATGGAGCTCGTGCGCGGCCAGATCCAGGGCAAGCAGGGCATCAACCCAGGCATCGACCTCCTCGGCGTCATCCTCGTCGACACGACCACCAGCGCCACCGTCGTGCAGCGCGAGGCGCGCCAGCTCATCGAAGGCGTGGGGGAGGAGGCGACCGGCGACGTGTTCAAGGCGACCGTCCGGCACTCCGAGGCGACCGCCCAGTCCGCGCGCGAGCGCGGCGTCCTGGTGCACGAGCTCGACAAGATCGCCGCCGAACAGCCGAAGTGGTACGACGTGCTCAAGGGCGAGGCCGCACAGGTCGGCTTCGCGCCCCGCACGGCCACGAGCGTCGCGGACGACCTGCAGGCCGTCACCGAGGAGCTCATCGCGCGCCTCGTCGAACGCGAGGCCGCAACCCAGCCGGCAGGACAGCCCGCATGAGCGGCGAGCCGAAGTTCGAGCGGCCGATCAGCGGCCTCAGCTCCCTGTCGCGCATGAAGGCGCCGTCGACTCCGGCGCCCCCCATCGACGTGCCAGCGCCCTCGGCCGAGTCAGTCGTCGATGCCGGCACCCTCGACACCGGGGTAGCCCCGGCCGCCGCACCCGCCGCCAGCGCGCCTGTACGGCCCGCAGAGCGGCGAACGGCGCCCCGGACGCCCTCTCGGTCGTCCGGGGGCAAGAAGACGCCTCAGAGGGGCGCACAGCGTTCCGCGGCCGCGGATGCGCCCAAGGAGCAGCTCGGCACCCGCGTATCTCGCGACGTGGGCCAGCGAGCTCGAGCGACCTTCCGAGCCACCGGGTACCTCGAGGGCGAGATGTCGTTTGCGGAGTTCGTCGAGAACGCCCTGCTGCGCGAGGTGGAACGGCGCGAGCGCGACCTGAACCACGGCGAGCCGTTCCCCTCAGTGGGCGATCGCCTGCCCGCAGGCCCGCCGCTGCGCAGCTGACCGCGGCGTCGGTGGCCGCCACCACACTGCCGACAACGATCGGGGGATCTCATGGCGCACAAGAGCATCGCTGCCGCGGGCCGAGGGAGCCGCTGCGCGGCGCTGACCCCTTCGGGGTTTCTTGACCTTCCCGGCTGCGCGATCGTAGCTCCCTCCGCGGCTCACGTGCCCCGCTGCGCTGCCGCGCCGGCTCCTTATCCTCCCTCGCTGCGCTCAGTCCGGTACCGCCGGCGCTGGCACTCCACCGCTCCCGGTCGCAACTGATCTCTGTGCCGGAAGGCAAGAAAAACGGTTGAACAGAGAGAGCGCGAGAGAGCAATGAACGAGAAGACCAACGACCTCGAGACGGTGGGCGGCTACGCCGTGCCCGTCGACCCGATGGACGACCTCTACTGCGAAAGCTGCCAGTAGGGCAGCACCACAGACCTCCAAGAACCCGTTACAGAAAACACCGAAAGGAAGGCAACACCATGTCCACTCGAACCATCACCGGCAACCTGGCAAGCGACCCCGAGGTCGTGCAGGCGGGCAATGTCAGCATCACCAAGTTCCGTGTCATCGAGAACACGGGCGACTACCGCGACGGCAAGTTCCAGGAGCACGACACCCCGACGACACACTTCGTCGAGGCCAAGTTCGAGCTCGGCGCGAACGCCGCTGCATCGCTGCACAAGGGGGACGCCGTGATCGTCGTCGGCCGCGAGCACACCAACTCGTGGGAGAAGGACGGGGCCAAGCAGTACGGCCGCGTCATCGAGGCCGACGCGATCGGGGCGAGCCTGGTCCGCGCCACCGTCGAGATCACCAAGAACCTCGCCGGCGACCACGACAACTGAATCCAGGGGAGGGGCGGCCACGGTCGCCCCTCCCGCTATGTCTCGAGTAGCGAAAGGATCGCCCGCGTGGACGACGACATCATCAACCTCACGAACGGCGACAAGATCACCGTCGAGAAGAACCCGAATGGGGACCTCGCCGTCAAGGTCGAGAACGCCGTATGGGTCGAACCGCCGCGGTGGATCGAGGTTTCCGTGCACGGCAAGCACGACCGCGAGCAGCTGATCAACGACCTCATCGGCGCGCTCGAGCAGCTGCGCGACGCCGACCTGTCCGACGAGTGACGGGACGAGGCCTGCAGTCAGTGGCGCAAGAGAGGATGACCATGGATATGTCGAGCTCGAACCCCTCTGGGCCGAATCGTGAGCGTGTTTCTCTGAGGAGTCCCCTCATGCTGCTCGTTGTCAAGGGGCTCGGGACGTATTGGAAATGGGGTCGTGTAGACGTAACGCCGGCCGCTGTGGCGTCCATGACGGGGGAGTTGCGCGCAACCATCGTGGTCTACGCACCAGGTACGACGAGAGCGGAGCGGCTGTGGCTTACCTTGCGAGGGCTCGGGACCACGTACCCAGGCTGGGCAATCACGATGCTTCTCGCCCTCATCGGCCTCGTGGTACGGGGGTTCTGGGGTGGGCTAGTGCCCGTCGTCGCCGGCGTGATGGGGTTCTGGCTTCTCTCCATCGGCCTGAGCCAGAAAGCATATCGAGGGGTGCGTCGAATCAGCTACAGGGCGACCCGGCGATCGGTCGAGCCGTCACCGGACTTCTTGGAGATCGCCGCGCGATTCGACTCTCTGAATGCCAAGACTCACCTCGATCCTGTGACCTACGAAGCCGAGTGGACCGAGATCTACCACCGGCTGCATCCCGCCGGCCGCGAGCCGCTGGACTAGCCCCCAAGATCCAGCCCTCCGCCGCCTCTCTCTTCGACTCTCTCTCCGCGGCGGAGGGCTTCCCATATCTGCCATGCAGATGCCCTTGAAATCAGCAGCAAGTCAGTGGCGCCCGGTAGAATGGGCCTACAGAATCGAGGACAGCATGAGCGACACGACGCAGCGACTGGATGCAGCGGCACGCGCACGCGGCGCAGCCCTCCTCGAGCAGAACGCGGCGCTCGAGGGCCTGCAACTCTCGGCCGCGAGCAAGGCCGACTCGGCCGAGTACGTGGCCGGCACGATCACCGGCGCCGACATGGTGACGCGAGCCCGGCGCCGGGCTGGACTCGAGCCCGACCGCGGCCGTGGCCGCTGAGGTCGTCGACCCGTACCTCGACCCCGAAACGGGGATTCTCCGCAACCTCGTCGGCGCACGCACTCAGCAGGAGCTCGATGCCCTCGAGACGGATCTCTCGAACGCGCGCGGCCACGAGCTCCTCGACTCACCGCCGCGACCGACCGGGGATCTCGACGAGTTCCGAGCCATCCACCTGCAGCTGTTCCAGGACGTCTACGACTGGGCCGGAGAGCTGCGCACCGTCGACATCCGCAAGAACTCAGAGGGCTCCCAGTTCTTCCTGCCCGTGGTGATGATCGAGCGCGCCGCCGGCTACGCGGCCGACGAGCTCCGCAGCGACGACATGCTGCGCGGCATGGAGCGAGAGCGGTTCGTGGAACGCCTGAGCTTCCACTACGACCAGTGGAACTACATCCACCCGTTCCGCGAGGGCAACGGCCGCACCCAGCGGCTCTTCTGGAGCCGGATCGCGGAGGACGCCGGATGGCGACTCGACTGGACGCGCACCACGGCAGAGCAGAACGTTGCCGCCTCGAGGGCGGCATCCGAGCGGCTCGACCTTCAACCCCTACGGGAGATGTTCGGCAGGGTCGTCGTTGACCCGACCCGCGAGCCTTCGCCGCCGCAGCTCGACGGCCGAGCCGTCCCGCGCCTTGATGGGCTAGACGCCCATCGCATTGCACTCGACGGCATCCGCCCGCCCTCGCCGTCGCCGCGGCCGCCGTCGATCGACCCCCAGGCGTCAACGAGCTACCGGCCGGGCCATACCCCGGGGCATGACCTCGGCCGGTAGTCGCCGCTAGCGGTCGTTCTCCGCCCGATCCCGCATCCACGCCTCGACGTCAGCGGGCCGGTATCGGACCGCGGCGCCGATCGTGAAGTACGCCGGGCCAGCGCCCGTGTTCCGGAGCTGCCGCAGCTGCTCTCGATCGACGCCGGCGATCGCGACCACCTCTTGCGGCGTGAGGAACAGCGGGGGAGTGGCCCTGGTTGACGCGAGCTCGGCCGCGCTCACCGCTCGACCTCGGGTGCTCGCGGGCCGGGTCCGCTCAGCCCGTCGCGGATGTGCGCCTCGAGCTGATCCTGATGCGCGATCGCTCGCGCGATCGGCGCCGCGGTGAACGCCGGCGCCTCCGCCTCGAGCTTGCGCTGCACCTCGGCCGGCAGCTCCACCCTGCCGTCGAGCCGCTCGAGCAGCGCGGGCACCGTCGTGACGTCTCCGACCTTGTCGCCGGCGACGTCCTCGAGCTCGTGGTCCGCACCGAGCCGCTGGGCGAAGAACGTCACCATCGGCTCGTCCCAGCCCACGGTCCACTCGCTGCCGGCGCCGTCGACGAACTCGTGCCGGCTCATCACTGGCAGCTTTCGCAGTAGAGGTCGTCCATCGGGTCGACGGGCACGGCGTAGCCGCCCACCGTCTCGACCAAGCTCGATCCCTGAGTCCCGTCCATGCGCTTCCATCCTCTCGTTGTTGTCGGTGGCAACCGATGCCCCGGCATCGGTTGACCCCCGCCGAGTTGCAGTCCGCTGCGGCCGCAGTGCTCGGTAGGGGTGCCCCGCGCGGCGTCAGACGCGCGAGGCGGGTCCCCGTCAGCCAGAAATCCGCAGGATTTCTCGGCGCCGAGAACGGAGGACGCAGCGGGGTGCAACCCCCACCTCGAGCACGTGGCCGATCCGCCTCGAGCAGCCCTCTCGGCATCCACGGCTTCATCAGCTCGACACGCTGACAAGGCGCCGTTGGAGTGATACTCCGAACGGAGCAAGCTATAGACTTAGTTGCACTAAGTCGTTGGCTTGGCCGGGCCCGGCAGGCATACTGGCGTATGACGCCCCGCCCGGATGCGGGGTCGCTGCGCTGGCGGGGGAGAGGAGGAGGCCAATGGCCCAGAGCGCGAACGGAGGCACGTACGGGCCTCGTCGTCGGCCCAATGCGCCGGCGGGCGAGCGCCGCTCGAAGCGGTACACGGTGAAGGTGACACCTACCGAGGACGCGCAGCTCACGGCGAAGGCGAACGAGGCCGGCGTGGAGGTGACGCGGCTGATGTTCGAGTCGGCGCTGTCCTCGTCGATCGAGACGGCGACCGAACGGAAGGCCGCGATCGCGGAGGTGTTCGCGCTGCGGCGAGCTCTCGGCACGATCGCGAACAACGTGAACCAGCTGGCCCGGTACGCGAACACGGAGGGTCACTTCCCGGCCGAGGCCGAGGCCGTCGTCGCCGAGTTCCGCGCGATCTACCCGCGGCTAACGGAGGCCGCGTCGAGGCTCGCGGAACGATGATGCCGAACGTGACCCGCGGCGACCGCGCGGGGGGACTGCTGTCCTACCTCGCGGGCCCGGGGCGATCGAACGAGCACAGCGAGCCGCACCTGGTGAACGCGGATGCCGCAACGTTCACCTTCTACGGAGATGGCGAACTCGACCCGGCAACCGCCCTGGCGATCGGCCGGGATCTCGACGAGCCGCGTGCGGCATTCGGCGTCGAGGTGAACGGCGGGCACATCTGGCACTGCTCACTGAGCCTGCGGGCGGAGGAAGGCGAGCTGACCGACGAGCGGTGGGCGCGGATCTCGCAGGAGTTCGTCGACCGGATGGGGTTCACCGAGACGAGCGGCAAGGCGTCGTGTCGTTGGGTCGCGGTGCGACACGGACGATCGGCAGGCGGCAACGACCACATCCACATTGCGGTGAACCTGGTGCGAGAGGACGGCACCAAAGCGTCGATCCATCATGACTACTCCCGAGCCCAGCGGATCGCGCGCGAGCTCGAGCAGGAATTCGGCCTCGAGGTCCTCGAGTCTCGCGGCTCGGACATGGCCATGCGGGGCGAGCGACCCGCAGAGCGGGCCCTGGCGCAGCGCCGCGGAGAGCAGACCGTCGCGGCCGTGCGCCTCGAGCGGAGCGTGCGCGCGGCCGCGATCGCGAGTGCCGACGAGGGCGAGTTCGTGCGGCGGCTCCACCAGGCCGGCGTCATCGTGCGGCCTCGATTCGTCTCGGGTCGCGATGACGTCGTGGCGGGCTACTCGGTAGCGCTTCGGCCGCGGCCGGGGGAGCCGATCGTATGGCACGGCGGGGGGCGGCTCGCGCGCGACCTCACCCTGCCGCGACTCCGGCAGGGCTGGCCCGACACCCCGCAGGATGCGCAGGCCGGCGTCGACGAGTGGCGGGCGACGTGGCGGAACCCGATGAGGTACACGCCCGTCGCACCGGGACGGGAGCAGCACGAGCTCAGCCCCGACGTCTGGCGGGAGTACACCGACGATGTGACGCGGCTGCGGGAGCAACTGGCTCAAGTCGACCCGACCGACCGGGCCGCGTGGGCACATGTCGCGCGGGAGACGAGCGGAGCCCTCGCCGCGTGGTCGCAGCGCCTCGAGCACGAGCCGGGACCGCTTGCGGATGCTTCACGCGCGATCGCGCGGACAGCTCAGCAGCGAGCACGCGATGCGCGGCCGCGATCCACGAGCGGCCTGCGGTCGATCGCCGGCGCCGCTCGCTTGATGGCGATGGCGTCGACCGCGGGCCAGGGGACCGCAGCCGAGGCGATGCTGTTCCGCGAGCTCATGCTGACCGTGCGGGCGATCCACGCAATGCACCAGGCAGTGGGGGAGCAGCGCCGAGCGGCGCAGCTGCGAGAGGCGCTCGGCGCACGTCTGGAGGCCGTGCGACGTCGGCTGCCGGAACTTGCGCCTGCGGAGCCCCTGCCGGCGCAGCCCGCAACGGCGGCTGAACTCGCGCGCGAAGGCCTGGCACCGATCAGGCCCGGTAGCCCGCTACCGACGCCATTGAGCCCGCAGCGTCCGAACGTGCCCACCGCCCCGCCCGAGCGGGGAATCGACCGATAGAGAGGACAGAACCATGGCTGACATCGACGGTGACGGCGTGCTTGACGCCGCGGTGGGGGAGCTGCGGATGCAGCTCTACGCCGCGAACCGGGCTGCACAGGCCGTGATCCGCCTGCGAGAGGAGCACGCGGAGGCGGCGAAGCGCCGCGAACTCGAGAAGGAGAGAGAGCTGCAGCGGCAGCTCGCGGCCGAGCAGGCGATCGCTCGGGCAGAGCTCGCACCCGTGAGCTCGACGTCCTGGTGGAACCAGGCTGAGCCCGCCGACGTCGCGCGCGTCTACGAGCGCGCCATCGCGTGGCGCGACGTCGACCCCGAGGCGCGCACTGCCGAGGAGCGCATCCGCAACGAGCTGCGCGAGCGCTACAACATCGAAGTGCAGGAGACGGCCGCCGACCCGATCGCGCTGCGATCCGCGATCGAGTACGCGAACGCACTCCGCGATGACGCCGCCGACGAGCGCCTCCAGGCCGATCGTGACCGGCAGACCGCCGTGGCGTTCATGGCCGAGGCGGATGGGCTCGAGCTCGCCGCCGAGGGAATCGAGCGGCGTGAGTCGACCCGTGAGCTCGTCGACGAGCTCGCGGACGGCGCAGCGCTGTCCTGGGATAGTGCCGAGCGGCGCGACGCGCACGCGGCTGAGCTCGAGCGCGCCGGCCACCTCGAGGCTGCCGCTGCATGGAAGCAGGCGGATCTCGACCAGGCCAAGCACCCGCGAGAGGCGATCGCGCGCGGGGCGAAGAAGTCGCCCAAGGCGCGCGCCGGCGCCACTGCGCAGCCGGCGCGACAGGCGGAGCGCGGCGCCCGCTGACGCGGCGCTCCCATCGACGGGCAGATGCCCGACTGGCCCGGCACTCGACGTGCCGGGCCAGTCGTCTGCCGACATAGCGGAATCCGGGGGCTCATCCAGGCACGCGGTGCGCTTCGTGCGCGCGCGACGCGAGCTCGACGTCGACGAGCTGCAACCGCCCTCGTAGTCACGAACGCGGATCGGACACGGCGGAGGCCCAGACCCACGCCTTGTGGTACCCGTCCTCCCCGACGCGCCAGCGGATCGCGACCGCGTGCTCCGTCCACGCGCACACCTCCGCTTCGACAAGGATCGCGTCCTGCCCGTAGCGCACCCACGCGCGACATGGGCGAGCACGAGCGGCCAGCGTGAAGTCCTCGTTCTCACGGTTGATCTCGCGTGGAGTAAGCGTCTCCGGCGAACGGCCTGCTGCCGTGCGCTCGACGTGCCGCAGGTCTCCAAGACGCTCGAAGTGCGCGGCGTAACGTTTGGAAGTTCCCATTGGATGCTCCGTGCTGTGGGGGAGCAGCCGGCCCTGCATCATCTGGCGGCCGCGCAGACCTCCCATCACGGGTCTTGCGCTGCGCGGCCGTGTAGGGATGCTACAGCGTCGCACCGACCGCGTAGCCTGGCCCCTGTGTGCGGCCGCTATGCCTTGAGAGACGACGTCGACCAGCTGATCCGCGAGTTCGTCGCCGCGGGAGGCCGGCCCGATGAGTGGCGACCGGAGGGCTGGCAGCCCACGTACTCGATCGCGCCCACCACGTGGGCGCCGATCGTCCGAGAGCGTGTGGTCGACGACGAGCGCGTGCGCGAGCTCACGCTCGCTCAGTGGGACTGGGAACGGAAGCCATCGATGCCGCGCGGCGGCCCGATCATCAACGCGACGATCGAGAAGCTCGACGGCAGCTTTTGGGGTGCAGCGTTCTCGAGCTCACGCTGCATCGTGCCGATGACGGGCTACTTCGAGTGGACGGGGGAGAAGGGCGACAAGACACCACACTTCCTCCATGCCGACGGAACGCTCGCGGCCGCCGGCCTCACCTGGAGTTTCGGCGCGGCCGACGGGACTCGTCGACGCGCGTTCGTCGTCGTCACGCGCGAGGCGCGCGACGCCTCCGGCGAGATCCACGACCGGATGCCAGCTTTCGTCGACGACGAGCTGCTCGAGGCGTGGCTGTCGCCCGTGCCGCTCACCATCGCCGGCGACGCCGCTGCGTCTCGTCGACGTCGCGCCGAGCTGCTGGAGCAGCTCGACGTCAGCTCGGCCGCGATCGCGTCGACCATCCGGACGCACGTCGTTGACCGCCGCGTGAACAACTCGAGGAGCGTCGACCGGTACGACTCGACGATCCTCGACCCAGTGCCGGCAGAACGAGACTGAGGCGACGTTCGTCGAACCGGGCGCCCTGCGGGCTTATTCGCGGCCCCGGCGCCGTGCAAGGACGCTCCGCGTCCCCTACGGGGATTCGCGCGAGCCGCGCTCACCCTTGCGCTCAGCCGGTCCCGCACAACGGCGGCATTCCGCCGCCCGGTCCGAGGAACGGGAGGGGATAGGGGAGGGGATAGGGGAGGCGGCGATCAGTCGGCGACGAGGTGGACACGACGGCCACCTCCAGACTGGAAACCCATCCTCAGATATGAAGCGTGAAGCTGAGGAGTGCGCGCTGCTGCGACGATGACGGCCCCCGCTGGCAGCGAACGGATGATGTGCCGCGTCAATAGCAGTACCTCGAGCCCACTGCCTCCCGGAGGGGCGGCGAGGCCGGAGACATACCAGCGGCGCCCACGAGGCGTGTCGGGACCGACTGTGGACGCAGGAGGAGAGGCGCCGACAAGAGAGGTCGCGGCCGATATCCCGACCACGAGGGCCAGTGCCACGAAGAGGGGAGTCAACACCTGCAGCGCCACGCCAGCTTGGTAGTAGCCCGCGAGAACGAGCGACACAACCAGCAAGTGCGGAATCAGCGTTACGACTGCGGCGCCGACGAGAATCGCTGCATCCAGCGCCGGTCGGTGTTTGGCAACGATGACCATGCCGCCGCGGTCGGTCGAGTAGCAGCCCCCTCGCAGCACGGCCGGCAACAGGCCCAGCATCCGCATCGGCCACGAGAGCGGAGCGAGAACGGGACTCGGCGCGAACGCGATTGCGCTCGTCCAGGCCAGGCGGGGGAGGTCGCTCAACCTCGCCGGAGTGATCTTATCTGACATAACCTCGACTATCAGCGGTCGACCCCGGCGGGCGCGCGAGGTGCATCCGGGCTGCCCGTGAGCACGTTAACGAGCTGCGCCCAGGCCGCATCCGCCGCGGCCGCGGACGGATGCTCGCCCAGCTGCAGCGTGATGAGAGGCAGCCCCTCGAGCTTGATGGTCGCCTGCAACCGCACCGCGCCGCCCTCGAGGCGGAAGCGCTGCGGAACGATCGAGGTGACGTGCTCTGGATTGATCCAGAGTTCGCCATCGACGGTCCGCAGTTGCACGAGCTTCATGGCGGGACACTAGCGCCCCGGCCGATCGATCTCGCTCTCGAGCGCATCGAGCCTCACGAGATCCCGAGCGGCCCCCATCGCGCGCTCGTAGGCGTCAAGAAGCGTGGGAGAAGGCCGACGGACGACGGGGAATGCGAGATCCGCGCGCAACTGTTCCACGTCGATCGAGGCGCCCATGACGTAGTAGGCGTGCCAACCGAGGCGCGAGCGCTCGAAGCTCCACCGTGCAAAGTTGCCCAGCTCCGTCAGCCCCGGCATGACCTTCTTCCGGAAGTCGAGGGGCGAGCCGTAGCGATAGACGGTCGGGCCCAGCCTTTCTGCAGCGAGGCGACCGAGGAGCTCGCGTCGCTCCGCGTCGAGCTCTGCCGCCACGGGCTGCAGGGTGGATGCAATGATCCCAGGGCGCGGCCGCGCGAGGTCCGCGGCCGCGATCCCCTCGAGCTGGAAGAGCCTGAGGGCCTCTTCCTCGCGACCAGCAGCCCGAAGGAACAGCGGCGTCGCCGCGCACACGAGCCAGTGCGCCGCGATCGCGCGCGAGACGTGGAACTGCAGCTCGGTCATGCTCACTCCTGAGCTCGGAAAAAGGTGTGGGGCGCCTCTCCCCCCAGAGGCGCCCCACGGCTTTAGCGGTTGGTCAGCTCACGCCGCCTTGACCGCCACACCAGGACGAGAGCGGCGCCGAGCACGAGACAGGCTAGCGCCGCACCTGCGGTCCACACGGCTCCGATTAGACCCGTCGACGCGAGCGGAGGCGCAGGCCGGTGGCTCGTCTCCGCCTCGAGGCCGCACTCACCCGTGTGCTCGACAGTGCCGTCAGCGTGCGTGAGCTCTTCGACCCACCACACCTCAGTGTCACCAACCGTCGTCGCGGCGCTCTGCACCCGCTCGTCCTCATAGACGCCCGCCTCGAGGGCGGTCGGCTCGGACTCCCACAGCAGGTTGGCCGCAGCGCACACCGGCTCCCCCGCATCGTCCTTCGTAGGCTCGTAGGCGCGGAAGATCAGCTCGTCACCCTCCAGAAGGGTGCCGTTGATGATCGCCGTATCCGAGATCGGCCCGTCGTGCGTAGTCGACGCCTGCGCCTCCGTCACGACGGCCACGAGATCCACGACCGTGCGCTCGGACACGATCCCGCAGCTGGCGCGCCAGAGCTCCGCACCGCCCTCGCCGTCACGCACGACGGCGACCCAGTCGAAGACACCGGCACGCTCGAACGCGAAGCTCGCGGGGCTCGTCATGACGTCATCCGTGACGGTTCCGCCCTCGAGCGACGTGTAGAGCGTCTCCGGGGTGCACACGGCCGCGGGGTCGATCGCCTCAGGGTCGTCCGACTCGAGCGGCTCGGCCGCATCCGCTGGGCGCGCGTACACGTCCCACTCGAGCCACGCGCCGTCCGGCACGAACTCCGGCAGGTGAACGGTGTCGCTGGCCGGAAGCCCTGCCACCGCGTGAGGAGTTGCGATCGAGGTTCCCGGCTCCATCAGCACTGCAGTCTCCGAGACGACACCCCACCCGTCAGTCCACTCGTACTCCGCCGGCAGGTATCTGCGCGTATCTTCCGGCTGGTCCTCGGCCCGGATGACCGAGACGGCCACGTAGTAGCCTCCTTCGCTCAGCGGGCCGGTCGAGTACTCGACCGGCGTGCTTGGCCCGCCCGTGGTCGACGACGTGATCGTGAACGTCTCCACGACCTCCGCATCCGCCGGGATCGGCCCGCCGGGGGCCGGCTTCGACAGAGTCCGATACAGCGTGACCTCAGCGCTCACCGCGGCGTAGCTGCCATCGAAGTCCTGCATCCACGGACCAATCTCGGGAGCGTCCGTGTCGTTAGCCGAGAAGGTGAATACGTCGGTGAACGCGTCACCGGGCTCGAGGATCTGATCGCTCACCGTGCTCGTGAGCTCCGGCTGGAAGAGCTGCCGCACGATCGTGCGCTCGGACACGACACCGCATGGCGCGCGGAAGACCTCTCGGCCGGAAGGCCCACCTTCGTTGATGACGACCACCCAGTCGTAGACGCCGGGGGTCGAGAAGTAGTAGCCGGACCCCGAGTCCAGCGACCCGCCGCCGGTACTCACCGGGGTGTTGCCGCCGATTGCGCCGTGGAAGGTCGCGGGCGTGCAGACCGCAGCGGGGTCGATCGCCTCAGGGTCGTCCGACTCGAGCGGCGCCGCCGACCCGTCGGGCCGCTTGTAGATCTCAAAGCTGACCCACGACAGGTTCGGCACGAACTCAGGGAAGAAGGCCGTGTCCTTCACGAGCTCGCCCACGATCGCCTCCGGGGTTGCCTCCGTCCGCACCGGATGCATCATCACCGCGCTCTCCGCCGGCACACCCCACCCGTCAGACCACTCGTAGTCCTCCGGGATAAAGGGCTGCACGCCGACCCGCTGGTCAGCGCTGCGGATCGTCGACACGGCCACGTAGTAGCCGCCCACGTCCAGCGGGGCGGTGCAGTAGCTGTACGGGATTGTCGGCCCGTCAGCCTCCGTCGTCGTGATCGTGAACGTCGCGAACGGCACTGCCCAGGGCGGCACCGTCGCGCTCTGGACCGGCGCCGCGTGCGTTCGATAGACCGTCACGGATGCCGTGATCGGCGCGTAGTCGCCGTCGTCGTACTGCAGCCACGGCACCACCGACCCCGCTTCCGGGTTCAGCGCGGCCGCGAAATTGAAGGTGTCGCAGAAGGAGTCACCGGGCTGCAGCACCTGGTCGCTCACGGCGCTCGTGAGCACCGGCACGAAGTCCGAGAAGCGGAACAGCGGGTCGACGGCGTTCAGCGTCGCCGTCGGCGCGCCGCGGTCGCCGATGTAGGCGAGGTTCTGCTGGCCGGGCGTGGAGTAGACCGCGATGCGGGCCCCGTATCGGACAGGCCCGCTGAATGTGCCCGTGGCGCGGATCTTGTACGGCTCCCCGTCCGGGGTCGGCACGCCCTCTACTTGCAGCAGCTGATTGTGAGTGACGCCACTGATCGTCTTCGTGCCCGTCGCGACGAAGATGCCATTGGTGAGCGTCACGGTCCCGGTCATGTTGGTCGGAGAGAGGGTCACCCTCAGGGTGCCGCGGTAGTTGTTGAGCTGATCGACTTGGAAGGTGCCCGTCGCGGACCCGGTGAGCGAGCCGGCCGTGATCGAGGCGGCTCCCGCCCGGATCGTATTGAGGTTGCCATACACGGCATTCCGCTCGACGGCGTTGGTGATGCGGGCGCCGAAGTACGTGTCCCCGTTGTAGTTGGGCGCATGCGTGTTGTACGTGGGCTCCATCAGCGACCACACGAACAGGTTGACGGCGGCGGTCCACCGCCGGTCGCCCGATTGGCCGTACGTCGCGATCGCCCAGTTCACCCTCGCGTTGTTGTCCGCACTCGCCGTCGGCCACTGCTGGAGGCCGGCGTAGCTCGTGCTGCCGAGCGGGCTCGCCTTCTGCTGCTCGAGGCAGTACATGTTGACCCCGTTGACCGAGTAGGCGCCCAGGAAGCCCAGGCCATCGTCGTATCCGGGACCATAGCTCGCCGCCGCCGCCGGCGGCGCCGCAGCGGGCGCTACCGCGGCGCCAATCGCTAGGACGAGCGCGACGATCGCGGCCGCAAGGCGTGCGAATTTGGCGCGCTTGGCACCAGGATGGGGGGTGTCAGCTTTCACGAGCTGTCTCCTTACGGGTTCTGTAACGGGTTCTCGGAGGAATCGCGTGCCGGGGAGGTTGCCGCCTCCCCGGCACGTCTAGCTGCGGGGCTCTCTACGTCATCGGCACGCGTATACCTTCACCAGGTTGCCCTCGATGCGGAAGTCGTAGGGGATCGTCACTGAGGCGATGACCGAGGTACCACCAGGGCCGGGGTCCGCGGCGTAGAGCATGCCGCCGAGCGCACAGCCGGGCGTGTAAGGGCCACGCGGATCGGCGTAGCGCCGGGTGTCGACTGGCGGTGTCGAGCCGCCGCCACCAGGCGAGCCGCCTCCACCGGTCGATGGCGCTCCCCCGCCGCCACCCGTCGACGGTGATCCCCCACTGCCGCCGCGCCGGCCGGACCCGCCCGAGCTTTCCTGCGCAGCACGTGCGGCCTCCTCCGCAAGCCGAGCCTCCTCGGCGGCATGCGCCTTCTTGACCGCGTCGACGGCAGCCAGGAAGGGAGCGATCGCCTCCACCGGGTCGTCGGTTCCCTCGAGCGCGGCAGCGGCATCCGTCACGGCCGCCCTGCTCGCCTCGTCAGCGAGCGGCGCCGCCTCGAGCACCGCGGCCGCGACCGCCGGCGCCTGGCTGCCCAGCTGCTCGAGCGCACCTCGCACATCGACAACCTTGTCCACGGCGACGGGACGCCCGTCCGACCCCCACCTGATCTGCTCACCCCTTGCGAGCAGGAGAGTGGCATCCCTGTAGCCAGCCTCCGCCCGTCTCCAGTCCGCGCGGACATGGTCGAGATAGCCGGCCAGGCCGCCCCACGTCTCGACCACCTTGGCGTCAGCGGCCGAGAGCGCCTCGTCCGGCTCAATAGTTCTGTCGACGGCAGGAGCCTGCCACTCCTTCGCGGCGTCGAGGTGTTCGCGTGCAGCCGCCACGGTGTCGTCGAGCACGGTCGCGGAGTCACCGAAGACCTCGGTGAGCTTGTCGCTATCGAGGTCCTCGATCGCCGCCAACTGTGCGTCGACGTCGGCCATCGCGAGACCGAGCACCCGTCGAGCATCCGCAGCAGCCACGCGGGCAGTGACAGCCTCCGCATAAGCCGCCTCGACCTCCGCTCGCGCCTCCGCACGTGCGGCCTCGGCCGCGACCACCACTCCCCCGGCGCCGAGCAGCACCGCGACCACCGCAGCGCTCGTGATGATGCGAGCTCGCGGTGACCCCCAGATCCTGCGAAACATGAGCGGATGCCCCTTTCTGACTGCCTTGACCCTAGCGATTGCCCTGGACTCGATGTTGCTACCCGACAGGCTATCGTCAGATTTAATCTGACGTTAGGGTTTTCTCGTGAATGGTGACCTCGACGACGTTCTCTCTGCGGCCGCGAAGCTCGGGCAAGATGGTGGGATGCCCACCCGCCTGACGCCTGAGCTGCCGCCACGCGTAGCTGCAGCTCACAAGGCGGTGAGCTCTACGGCCCGCGTTCTCGTGCTGCGCTACCTCATGGCGCACCCGGAATCGACCCGTACCGAGATCGCTGAGGGGAGCGAGCAGCCGCGCGGCTCGGCCTGGTTCGCACTCCGCGAGCTCGAGGAGCTCGGCTACGCCGTGCATACCGGCACCGGGCGCTCCTACCGCTACTCCATCGACAGCGAGAAACTCCGGCGTGACCTGCTCGAGTTCGTCGAGTGGACGCTGGGCGGCTCTGAGTAGCATCCGGGCCATCACGAGCTCAGCGTTCGCACGTCGATGAACATGCCTTGCGGCGGCGGCTCGTAGGGCAACGGTCCGCCGGGGTCGCTCCGATCCTTCGACGCCTTGAACGGCCCGTCAGGGTCCATGAGGATACGCATGTGATGGTCTGCATGATCGCGCCACCACACGCTCATCCCGAACGTCGGCTCGAGGCGCAGCGCCTCCCACGCGCGCCAGAGCGCATCCAAGCGGCTGACCGCCTCCGGCACCTCCCACCACCGTGCCGACCAACGGTGAGCCCCCTGTGGGCCCACCCCGCGCGCGTAGTAATAGCGGAGCTTCTCACGGAAGAACTCGTCGACGGAACCGAACACCAGCTGCGGCACGTCCCCTGCCGCTTGCGTTGCAGGCGTCGGCGCCTCGTCGACGTCGAGCTCTTCGCGCGATGCAACTGCAGCCCCCCGCCGCGGCGGGAGCTTCTGCGCCAACTGGCCGGGTGCTCCCGTGACGACGGTCCCTTCGTCATCCCACTCCGCAACATCGCTCATGCGCCGGCCTCCTCAGGCGTCGTCTCGAGCACAGCAGCCGGCCGTGCGGCCGCCGGCTCGTGAGCTGCGATCGAGGCGCGCACGGCGGCCGCGTGCGGGCCTTCCATCCACGGGACTGTGCGGATGAGCGCAGGAGGGTTGCCGGAGGAGAGCATCACCGCGCGGCCGCGCGGCAGAGCCGCGAGATCCGCAGCGTCCAAGATGCGCTCTCGGCGCAGCTGATGGCTCGTCGACCGAGTTCCACGGTTGAAGCTCACAGATGCCGTCTGCTTGTCGTAGTCCCCCACGAGCTCAGAGAGCTCACGGAGGAAGTCGGCTTCCGACGAGCCGCCGAGGTACAGCTTCACGTTCGACGCGCTCCACAGCTTCCGCATGCCCTCGCGACCGAAGACGACCTGACCCTGCGACCACGACTGGAACACGGAGAGGATCGGGATGCCACGCGAGCCGAAGTGCGAGTACAGATCGGGCAGATTCCGCCATCGGCAGACATTCGCGGCCTCGTCGAGGACGAC
>Ga0164243_10001926_pt1 | contig 34811 bp, 25 predicted proteins | sample OricompcompostOP_FD_108781 | JGI IMG/M metagenome (GOLD analysis project Ga0164243, IMG submission 108781) | Organic Plus compost microbial communities from Emeryville, California, USA - Original compost - Organic plus compost (OP) | ecosystem: Engineered > Solid waste > Mixed feedstock >...
GACATCAAATAAGGCTTTCGGGGTATTTGTATGGATCCCCACTTTACCATCTCTGACTAATAGTACCTTAGACCAGGGCGTATTTGGATTATTATCTACGGATCGGTAATACAAGCTCTGATCAAAAAAAGGTGCAGACAGCTGCATGGCGAAATTATTTTCACTGCTTGAATGGCGCACATCCATTAAATGCCACCAGTAGCCTGGTTCGGTTGCAATCGGGTAATTTACCGCAGCATTGGTTTGATAAAAACCGGACATACCGCCCATTGCGCCGGCATCATTTTTAAATTCTGTTCTGGAGTTATTTTCGCCCCAGGTAACTGTTTGAGAAAATCCCATGTAGCCGGATAAAACAAGGTACAGGAGGGTTAAGCATTTTTTCATAAGTATAAAAATAAATTGTTAACAGGTCTGAAATTAGTATTTTTTAAATTCAGGGAATACTTAATAATACCTTCAAAGCACCCAGGCGTAATTACTAATGTTGTTTCAATGTTTAGTTGATACCAGGTTAACTCCACTCAAATATTTCGTTACTTTTTTTATCTTAGTAAAAGCTCGTTAACCTGTATAAAGTAGGGGAAGAAATTGAAGTTATACAATCGGCACTCGACTAAAAAACAAAACCCCGCGCAAAGCGCGAGGTTTGTAACTTGCCTGTGATCCCGCTGGGACTCGAACCCAGGGCCCATACATTAAAAGTGTATTGCTCTACCAACTGAGCTACGGAATCATTCCCGTTTGTTTCGGGAGTGCAAAAGTAGACAATTTCCCATAACTACCAAATTTTTTTCTCCAGTTTATGAAAAATTGTTTCATGTATTTATTTTCATTCCAGCTAATTCTCTCCTATTTTTGTGGCGCAAAAATGTACCCATGAATAATTTCTATCAGCACAAAACAGTTGTGATCACAGGCGGTTCCTCTGGTATCGGCAAAGCCCTCGTAGCCGAAATGGTAAAGCAGGGCGCAAACGTAGCCGTTTGCGGCAGAAAGCAGGCGGCGCTCGAAGCCATGAAAAATGAACTGAACGCCAAAGATGTCTTCACCTTCGTAGCCGATGTAAGCGTCGAAAGCGATTGTAAAGCCTTCATTGATGCCGTGATCCAACGCTTCGGGAAAATCGATGTGCTGATAAATAATGCCGGCATCTCCATGCGCGCGCTCTTCAGGGACCTGGACCTCAGCGTGCTGAAATCCCTTATGGACATCAATTTCTGGGGTACCGTTTATTGTACCAAGTATGCCTACCCTTCCATACTGGAAAACAAGGGTACTATCGTGGGCGTATCTTCCATCGCCGGCTACCGCGGCCTGCCTGCCCGTACCGGCTACTCCGCCTCCAAGTTTGCCATGCAGGGATTCCTGGAAGCGCTGCGTACGGAAAACCTTCGTACAGGCGTTAACGTAATGTGGGTATGCCCCGGCTTCACCGCCTCCAACATCCGCAATACGGCCCTCAATCCGCAGGGGCAGGCGCAAAGCGAAACCCCGCTCAACGAAGATAAGCTCATGAGCGCCGAAGAGGTGGCCGCCCGCATAGGCAAAGCTATCGCCAAACGCAAACGCACCCTCGTGCTGACTACCCAGGGCAAGCTGACTGTGCTGCTGAGCAAACTGGTCCCCGGTTTACTCGATGGCATCGTCTTCAACCACTTCCGGAAAGAACCAGGGTCCCCCCTGCAATAACCTTTTAAAATAAACAATTGTCTGCTTTAGCCGTTAACGTTAGTACGTACAAATACTTAATATTGCGGTTAATTTAACATTGCATTATTATTTTAACTTTCTTTGCACTCAGGTGGCAGTTGATACCAGTGGCATTCTTTTTGACAGGAAAGCGACGCATATAAAAGCTGGCCATCATGCAGTGAAGGATTGGCGTGTGGTTACGATTTAAAGGGATAGGGATTTAGATATTAGGGCATGTCCATTATTACATTAACATCAGACATTGGTTTGCAGGATTACCTGGTAGGCGCCATCAAAGGGCAACTCTGGCAGTACTGTCCGGAATGTCATGTTACGGACATTACCCATCATATCAGCCCCTTCAACCTGCCACAGGCTACCTATATCTGTAAAAGCGCATTCGCCTATTTCCCTTTAGGCACCTTCCACTTTGTGCTGATCAACCTGTTCGACCGGAGGCCGGACCATGTGCTGGTTGCCGAGCATAACGGCCAGTACATCGGCTGTGCGGATAACGGCCTGCTTACCATGATCGCCGGCGGCATGCCCGAAAAGGTGATCAAAATTCCCCTGGCCAAAGACGAACCAAGGAATACCTTCTCCATTATAAAACTACTGGCCGCCGCCGCCCGCGAACTGAGCAGAGGGGCCGCGCTCGGCGAGCTGGCGCCCCTCACCCAGCAGATCGTAGTAAAACATAACCTGCAACCACTGGTGGGCGATGATTTCATCGAAGGGCAGATCATCCATATCGACGCCTTCGAGAACGTAGTCGTCAACATCACCAGGGAACAATTTGCCGCCCAGCGGAAAAACAGGCGCTTTCGCATTTTCTTCCGCCGCGATGAAGTGATCAGCCAGATCAGCGAGACTTACGCCGACGTGCCAGAAGGCACCAAACTGGCGCTCTTTAACGCTGCCGGCTACCTGGAAATTGCCATCAATAAAGGCAACGCAGCCGGACTGTTCGGCCTGCAGGGCTTCCGCCGCGATCAGCTTACGCAACCAACCGGCTTCCAACAACTATCATACTACCAAACTGTCAGAATCATCTTTCAATGATCAACCGTTTAGTTAAAATGGAGTTCCTGCCCGACCAGGTACACTCCTTCCGGGAACTGTTCGCCCGGCAGCAACAACAAATCAGGAACTTCCCGGGATGCCTCCACCTGGAGCTATGGGAACACCCGGACTCGGGTAATACCTTCTTCACCTTCAGCAAATGGGAATCGGAAGATGCCCTGGAAACCTACCGCCATTCCGAGCTTTTCCGCCATACATGGGCACAAACAAAGGTGCTGTTCGCCGCAAAGCCCGCGGCTTGGAGCGTTACGCCGGCTGCCATCTTGTAGGTTTTTAAGCCAATTTTAATCTAGTACATTGTGTACCAATTAGTCACAAATAAAAATATATTTACAAAAAGTTAAAACTATCCGGCAGATTAGCATAATTTGCTACTTTTTCTATTTTTGTCGGACCTTAAAACAACCTTATGAATTTTAAAAGGACCAACAACATTGTGGGCTGGATCGTGTGTATCATTGCCTGCTTTGTTTACATTAAGACTATGGAGGCCACCGGCAGCTTGTGGGACTGCGGCGAGTTTATCTCAAGTGCTTACAAGGTACAAGTCCCCCACCCGCCAGGAGCGCCACTGTTTGTGCTGCTCGGAAGACTGTTCAGCTTTTTCCTGAAACCATCGCAGGCTGCCCTCGGCGTCAACACTATGTCGGCCCTGGCATCCGGTTTCACCATCCTGTTCCTCTTCTGGACCATCACTCACTTCGCCCGTCGTCTGATGGTTAAAGCCGGTGAAGAGATTTCCCGTGAGAAAATGATCGCTATTATGGGCGCAGGCGCTGTGGGCGCACTGGCCTATACCTTTTCTGATTCATTCTGGTTCTCCGCTGTGGAAGGGGAAGTGTACGCTATGTCTTCCTTCTTCACTGCGATCGTATTCTGGGCCATCCTGAAATGGGAACATGAAGCGGATGAACCTTATGCTGACCGCTGGATCGTGCTGATCGCATACCTGCTCGGCCTCTCCATCGGCGTTCACCTGCTCAACCTCCTCACCATCCCGGCTATGGTAATGGTGTACTACTTCAGGAAATATAAGGTTACAGCCTGGGGTACTTTCTGGGCATTCCTGATCGGTTGCGCCATCACCGGTATCGTACAGAAATTCATTATCCAGGATACTATCAAAGCTTCCGGCTATATGGACGTATTCTTCGTGAATACCCTCGGCCTCGGCTTCTTCTCCGGATTCACCTTCTACTTCGTGGCTATCACCGCCATCCTCATCATCGGTTACAAGAAACCTAAATTCGGTATCTATGCGCCGCTGATCGTGATCGCCAGCATTATCATCATCCCTGCTTTCAACGATGTTTCCGGCACCAGCATCGCTGCCAAAATCTTCCTGGCAGCCTTATTCCTGGCCATCCCTTACATCCTGAAATCTTTTGGCGTCAATATCAACACCGCCAGGGTATTCCACTTCAGCAAACTGACGATCGCAGTTATTCTGTTCATGCTGCTGGGTTATTCCACCTATATCACCACGATGATCCGCTCTACAGCGAATCCTGCGGTGGATATGTACAACGTGGACAACCCGATTTCCCTGGTAGGTTACCTGGGCCGTGAGCAATATGGCGACTTCCCGCTGATCTACGGTCAGGTGTTCACCGCCCGCCCTACTGAATACAAAGAAGGCGGTAACATCTACGCCCGCGGCGAAAAGAAATATGAAATCTCCGGTAAGAAAATGGATCCCGTTTATGCGCCGGAAGATATGATGCTGTTCCCACGCGTATGGGACGCCAGCAACGACCAGGGCCATGCTGATTACTACCGCTCCTGGTTAGGGCTGCAACAGGGTGAAAGACCTTCCTTCGGCGATAACGTGAAATTCTTCCTGCAATACCAGGTAAACTTCATGTACTTCCGCTACTTCCTCTGGAACTTCGCAGGACGCCAGAACGATACCCAGGGCTACGGTAACGTACGCGATGGTAACTGGATTTCCGGTATTCCTTTCATTGATAACTTCCTCTATGGCGATCAATCCGCCATGCCGGACAGCCTCACGCAGAACAAAGCGCACAACCGCCTGTTCATGCTCCCGCTGATCCTCGGTATTATCGGGTTCTTCTTCCAATACAAATACCACCGCAAGGACACGCTCATCGTTGCCCTGCTGTTCTTCTTTACAGGCTTTGCCATCGTATTATACCTCAACCAGCCGGGTAACCAGCCGCGTGAACGCGACTACGCCTATGTAGGCTCCTTCTACGCTTTCGCGATCTGGATCGGCCTGGGCGTACTGCAGGTGTACTACTGGCTGAAAAAATCCCTGAAAGGCGCCGCCGGTCCTGCATTGGCTACCGCCATCTGCCTGCTGGCAGTACCGGTACTCATGGGCTTCCAGGAATGGGACGACCACGACCGCTCTACCAAAACCATTGCCAGGGACGTAGCGAAAGACTACCTCGAATCCTGCGCGCCAAACGCCATCCTCTTCACCGTCGGGGATAACGATACCTACCCGCTCTGGTATGCACAGGAAGTGGAAGGTATCCGTACGGACGTTCGCGTGATCAACCTCTCCCTCCTCGGGGTGGACTGGTATATCGATCAGCAGCGCGTGAAAGTGAACAACAGCCCGGCCGTCCCGATGAGCTGGACGCCTGATAAATACCGCGGCGAAACCCGCAACTTTATCCGCTACTTTGATCCGGGAAATATCCCGCAGGATAAATACTTTAACCTGAAAGAAATCATCGCCTTCATGGGTAATGATGATCCTAACGCTAAAGTAAATACCCAGGACGGCGGTTCTGAAAACTTCCTGCCTACCCGCCAGCTGTTTATCCCGGTGGATAAAGAGCAGGTGCTGAAAGATGGCGTGGTGTCCGCAGCGGACAGCGCCCGCATCCTGCCGCAGGTTCCTTTCAAGATCAGCAAAAACTACCTGGTGAAGAACGACCTGGCCGTGTACGATATCATCGCTACCAACAACTGGAAACGCCCGATCTACTTCACCAGCCCTACTGACCTGGGCCTGAATGATTATCTCCGCCCTGACGGACTGACTTACCGCCTCGTACCGCTGGCCAAAGAGCCTAACAACGATCCGATCGGTATGGACATCAACGTGAACAGGGAAGTGATGTATAATAATATGATGACCAAATTCGCCTTCGGCGGTGCGCAGACGCCTGGTACTTACTTCGATGAGCCTAACAGGAAAATGCTGCTGTACCTCCGCCAGGCATTTGCTAAGCTGGGCGTAGCCATGGCTGCTGACGGCAAGAAAGCCGAAGGCCTGAAAGCCCTGAACTATATGGACGCCAACATCCTGGATGAAAACTATCCATACGCGATGACCTCTCCTGGTAACATGCATAACTATACCTCCCTGCAGGTAGCCTACGCTTACTACCAGGCCGGCGACGCCAAAAAAGGCGATGCCATTGCGGATAAGATCATCAAGGATTGCAACCAGCAGCTGCGCTACTACAACCAGCTCCCGGACAACAGGATGACGGAAGACCTGAAACGCGACGCACAGGCCGCTCAGCAAATGATCGCCTGGATGGAACGGATGAAAGTGGACTTCGGCCACCCGCAGCAACCTGCCGCCAACCAGGAACAGGGTGTAGAAGTACATACCGTTCCGGATTCGAGCAAGTAATAATACATTCGGAAATATCTGATATATAAAAGCCCGGTAATCAAAATTACCGGGCTTTTTATTTGCATTTTTTCCGCTTTGCGTAAGACATTTTCCCGATTGGAGTTTTAGGGGAGATGCCATTGCCCCAACTTTGCGGCCTCAAAGGCAGTGCAATACCAGCGCGCTGCAGTAAACCGGAAGCATTACACACACTTAATAGCTACATATGCTAAGAAAATTAACAGGCATTATCACACTACTGCTCACGCTTTGCGCAGTGGCCTCCGCACAGACCAACACGGGTAATATCAGAGGAACTATCATTACCAACGACGGCCAGCCGGGTCCGTTCGTAACTGTACAAATCAAACCTACCGACCGCGGTACCGTTTCCAACGAGAAAGGGGAATTCGCCCTCCGCAAACTGGAACCAGGCGTCTATACCCTGTACATCTCCATGATCGGCTACGAAACAACGACACAGGAGGTACAGGTGGAAGCCAATAGAACCGCTACCGTTTCCATCCGGCTGAACGTATCAGATAAACAACTGGAAGAAGTAACGATCGTCGGGAAAGCCCGGAACGAAAAATCTTCCGAACAGATCGCGAAACTGCCGATCAAAAACCTGGAAAACCCGCAATCCTACTCTGTAATCGGCAGCAGCCTGATTAAAGAGCAGGTGATCACCAACTTCGATGATGTGATCAAAAATGCGCCGGGTATCACCAAATTATGGTCTTCCACCGGCCGCCCCGGCGATGGCGCAGGTTACTACACCATCCGCGGCTTTGCCGTGCAGCCTACCCTCGTGAATGGCATTGCCGGTATCACCAACGGCATCAACGATCCTGCGATCATTGAAAACCTGGAAGTGATCAAAGGCCCGTCCGGTACGCTCTTCGGCAGCAGCCTGATCTCCTTCGGCGGGTTGCTGAACCTGGTGACCAAAAAGCCTTACGATAACTTCGGCGGGGAAGTAACCTATACCGGTGGCTCCTTTGGCCTGAACCGCGTTACGGCCGATATTAACGCGCCGGTGAACGACGATAAATCCCTCGCCATCCGCACCATCGCTGGCTATACCACGCAGAACTCCTGGCAGGATGCCGGTTATAACAAAAGCATGTTCATCGCGCCAAGCGTGAGATACCGTGTAAACGACCGCCTCACCTTCAACGTGAACGCCGTGCTCAGCACCGCGGAAGCTACCAACACACCGATGATCTTCCTGAACCGCAGCCGCCCGCTGGAGTACACCACGCCTGACCAGATGAAAGCTGCCGGCTTCGACTTCAACCGGTCATTCACCATGAACGATATCAATTATAAAACGCCTACCTTCAACCTGAATGCGCAGGCGATTTATAAAATCAATAACCAGTGGACATCCCAGACCGCCGTTTCCCGCGGGAACGCCAAAAGTAACGGGTATTACTCCTACGTGATGTTCCTCGGCGCGCACGACGATCTGCTGAGCCGCTACGTGTACCACCAGAATTCTACCACCAACGCCACCAACATCCAGCAGAACTTCACCGGCGATTTCAAAATCGGTAGCCTGCGCAACAGGCTGGTGTTTGGGTTAGACTTCCTGCAGCTGCAACAAACGGACGACAACTCCCCGTACACCCTGTTCGACAATGTGGATGCCTTCCACGTTACGCAGGGTTACAGCTCCCTGAACAGGCCTGCGGTGGATGCGAAAATTGCCGCTTCCAACAACGAATACGCTACCAGGGCGCAACAGAATAATTACACCTACAGCGCTTATGTATCCGATGTGCTGAACATCACGGATAATTTACTGGCCATGGCCAGCCTCCGCCTGGATTACTATGACCTGAAAGGTTATAAGGATTACATCGCGCAGACTAAAGGCGAAGGCTATACGCAGGTATCCCTCTCCCCTAAATTCGGACTGGTGTACCAGGTAGTGAAGGACAAAGTGAGCCTGTTTGCCAACTACATGAACGGCTTCCAGAATACAGCGCCTGTAACGCAGCCGCTGCCTGAGTTCCAGGTGACCATGAAGCCGCAACAGGCCAACCAGTGGGAAGGCGGTGTGAAAGCCTCTCTGCTGAACGGCAGATTGAACCTGACTGCCAGCTACTACGACATTAAAGTATCCAACATGCCGCTGAAGGTTTCCCGTACCGGCTCCGATGGCCAGCCTTACCAGGTAACCGTACAGGATGGTACCCAGGCCAGCCGCGGTATTGAATTCGAAGCCAACGCTTCCCCTGTACAGGGCCTCAATATCATTGCCGGCTACAGCCACAATAACAGCAAAATGGAAAAAGCGGATGTACGCGTACAGGGCTACCGCCCTGAAGGCGCGGGCCCTGCGGACCTGGCTAACCTCTGGGTGAGCTATACCATCAGCAGCGGCGCATTGCACGGGCTGGGCGCAGGCTTCGGCGGTAACTATGCCAGCGAAAACAAGATCACCAACAACAGTGTGAACGGCGCCTTTACCCTGCCTTCCTATACTGTACTCGGCGCATCCGTTTTCTATGACGTGAAACGCTACAGGATAGGCCTTAAACTCGATAACCTGACCAATAAAGAATACTATACCGGTTGGTCAACTATCGAACAACAAGCGCCTCGCAGGTTCTCCGCAAGCGCTGCATTCAGATTCTAATATTGATTTCGGCATAATGCAAAAAAAGTCCGGTCGTGTGACCGGACTTTTTTTTATTTAGTAAGCTTAGATCTCTCCCCCCTATAAATTACTTACCATACTCCTCCAATACCTGGCGCTTTCTTTCACTTCGGGCACGCTGTTTTCCCAGTGGTATTCATACTCTACGGAAAACAGGCCTTTGAATTTCTGGTTTTTCAGCTCCTCGAGTACTGCAGGGATTTCGGAAACGCCGTTGCCCCAAACTACGTCGTGCGCATTGGGCGATTTTTCGTTCAGATCCTTGAAGTGCAGGCTCACGACACGGCCGTTGAGCTTTTTCAGGCATTCTACCGGATCGAGGCCGCTGCGCACCCAGTGGCCGATGTCAGCACAGGCGCCCATGAGCTTACTCCTGCCTTTGATGGCGGCCAGCACGCTGTCCGGATGCCAGTAATGACTCGGTTTGGGATGATCGTGTATAGCTACTTTGATATTGTATTGATCACAGAGAGAGGAAATTAAATCCAGGAACTCCGGCTGCGGCTCGGTGGTAATGCTCTGGATGCCCATGCGGTTGGCAAAATCGAATAACATCCGCCACTCCGCTGCGGATTTAGGTACTACGACGCCGAAAGCCATCAGCACTTTGTGCTTCTTTTTGATCAGTTGTTTCACCTGCTCCTGCTTGTCGGGCGACATATGATAATCAAACGTACCTTCCAGTCCGCCGCCCAGCTGCTGCCCCGGGAACGCCTCTACGTACTGAATCCCGCAGCTGTCCATTTTGTCCAGCGCCTCTGCAAAGGTAAATTTGTGAAAGGTGTAAGCTTGTGCGCCCAGTTTCCAGCCCAATGCATCAGCCCTGGCCTGGGACCTGGCACTTTGTGCAAATAGAGCAGCCGAAAGGCCACCGGCCAGCATTAATGCATGTCTCAGTTTTTTCATATAGATTTTTTTTTGATAATTGAAAGTAATAGCTTTCAAGATAAAATGCAAATCTCCGTCCCTTTTATTCCATTTTAGTATTCCGGTTATTTTTCGTTAATTTTAGGTAGAACTAGTGCTATGAGAGGAATTACATTTTCCAGGTTTAACCCTGGCGACAGTACCAAGCCACCTTTCCAGAAACTCCTGGATCTCTTCACACAACTCCTGACCTATACCAGCGGCGATGTAAATGAAGCCCTGCAATGGCTTACCCAGCTGGATAACGAGTACGGCCTCACTGATGAAGATTATGGCATAGGTGATTTTTTGAAAGACCTGCAGGATAAAGGATATCTGCGCGAAAATGAAGCCGGCGAAATATCCATCACCTCCAAGACAGAACAAACCATCCGCAAAAGTGCTTTGGAAGAAATATTCGGTAAACTGAAAAAATCAGGCGCCGGGAACCACAATATCCGCAAATCGGGCATGGGCGATGAGCTGAACGCTGAAAGCCGCCCCTACCAGTTCGGGGATAATGTGGACCACCTGGATATTACCGCTTCCATCCACAATGCACAGGTCAATCACGGTATCGACAGCTTTAACATCGACCAGGAAGACCTCGTCATCAAGGAGACGGATTTTAAAACCCAAACGTCTACCGCCCTGATGATCGATATTTCCCACTCCATGATCCTGTACGGTGAAGACCGCATCACGCCCGCCAAAAAAGTGGCCATGGCATTGAGCGAGCTGATCACCACCCGGTATCCGAAAGATACGCTGGACATCATCGTGTTTGGGAACGACGCCTGGCAGATTGAGATCAAAGACCTGCCGTACCTCCAGGTAGGCCCCTACCATACCAATACGGTGGCAGGGCTGGAACTGGCCATGGACCTGCTTCGCAGACGACGCAATCCGAACAAGCAGATCTTCATGATCACAGACGGTAAACCTACCTGCCTCAAACAGGGGAAACAGTATTACAAGAACAGCTTCGGGCTGGACCGGAAAATCCTTAACCGGACGCTGAACCTCGCCGCCCAATGTAAAAAGCTGAAGATTCCCATCACCACTTTCATGGTAGCTACGGACCCGTGGCTGCAGCAGTTTGTACAGGAATTCACGGAAACCAATAACGGTAAAGCCTTCTTTTCCGGGACTGACAACCTCGGCAAATTCCTGTTTCACGACTTCGAAAATGGTAAACGTAAATTGTTTTAAACTTATTCTACTAGTAATCAGTAAAATTTGAGCATGGACACTAACATTAAAACGCTGGGCGAACTGAAGAAAAGCGGTTATAAGCCAAAGTCAGTAAAAGAAGAGATCAGACAAAACCTGATTACCAAACTCAAAGAAAAAGAATCGGCCTTCCCGGGCATCATCGGCTACGAAGACACCGTTATCCCGGATACAGAAAGGGCCCTCCTCTCCCGCCACAATATCCTCTTCCTCGGCCTCCGCGGCCAGGCGAAAACCAGGATGGCCAGGCAGATGGTAGACTTACTCGACGAATACATTCCCGTAATAGCAGGATCGGAAGTAAACGACGATCCGTTTATGCCCCTCTCCCGTTATGCGCGCGACCTGATTGCAGAGAAGGGCGACGATACGCCTGTTACCTGGCTGCACCGCAGTCAGCGCTACGGCGAAAAGCTCGCTACGCCGGACGTTTCCGTGGCGGACCTGATCGGGGACATCGACCCCATCAAAGCCGCCAACCTCAAGCTGAGCTTTGCGGATGAAAGGGTGATCCACTTTGGGATCATCCCGCGCTCCAACCGGGGCATCTTCGTGATCAACGAACTGCCGGACCTGCAGGCGCGTATCCAGGTTTCCCTGTTCAACATCCTGCAGGAAGGCGACATCCAGATACGGGGTTTCAAAATCAGGATGCCGCTGGATATACTTTTTGTATTCACCGCTAACCCGGAAGACTATACGAACCGCGGCTCCATCGTTACCCCGCTGAAGGACAGGATTGAGAGCCAGATCATCACGCACTATCCGAAAAACATTGAAAACTCCCTGCTCATTACCGAACAGGAAGCGGATGTACATGAAGATCAGCTGAAGAAAGTACAGATTTCCGATATGGTGAAACGGCTCATTGAGCAGGTAGCCTTTGAAGCGCGTAACAGCGAGTATGTGGATAAGAAAAGCGGGGTATCCGCCAGGCTGACCATTGCCGCGTATGAAAACGCCGTCAGCGCCGGGGAAAGAAGGGCCATCATTAACCGGGAAAAGGAAACCCAGGTACGCATCGGGGACCTGCAGGGCATCATCCCGGCGATTACGGGTAAGATTGAACTGGTGTATGAAGGAGAACAGGAAGGCCCGCTGCAGGTAGCGCACAACCTGCTGGACAAAGCCATCCGCACGGTGTTTGCCAGCTACTTCCCTAACCCGGAAAACTACAAAAAGCGCAAACAGACTTCTCCGTCAGAGAACCCTTACCGCGCCGTGATCCAATGGTTTGACCAGGGGAACCAGCTGCAGCTGCTCGGGGATTTAACGGATAAACAATACGAATCCCGGCTGATGTCCGTCAACGGGCTGCGGGAGCTGGTAGGCGAAAAATTCCCGAAAGCGAACGGCCGCGAGGCGTTGCTGCTGATGGAATTTGTGCTGCATGGGCTGAGTGCTTACTCGCTGATCAGTAAGAAGGTGCTGGAAAACGAAACCCGGTTTTCGGATTTGTTGGGTACGATGATGAATTTCAACCTCAGCAGTGAGGATGATGTGGAATAGGTTATTAACAGGGTGGTCATTCTCAAAATAGGATGATGTACCATAGATTATTACCAAAGTGGTCTTTCTAAAAAACGAGTCCCCTGCCGGCATGGCGGGGGATTCTTTTTTGCGCAACCTTCATTCTTTTGCCCGGATGCAGCAGGCGGTTGACACAGGCGCCGGCAGCCCCGCCGCATGATTCACTTCCCCTCTATGGTATTCATTTTTAAGAAATAAGGGTATCAAATGTTTCATTCCTCCCAAAAACCTGCACAAAAAAAAGATTTTCACTATTTTGTTTGCGACAAAAAATTCCACGAATCCCGCTAAAAGTGCTAATCACATGAATAGTTCAAGAAGATCATTTCTCCGATCTGCGTCCGCGTTGGTTGCTGGCGCAAGTCTCCTACATACGCTTCCCCTGCGTGCCATCGCTCCGAGCGATAAAATCCGTATAGGCGCCATCGGTATCAACGGCATGGGCTGGTCCGACCTTACCGCCCTGCTCAAAAACCCGGAAGTGGAAGTAGTAGCCCTCTGCGATGTAGATAAAAACGTGCTGGACAAGCGCATCGCGGAACTGGCAAAGAATAACATTAAAGTGAAAGGCTACACGGACTACCGCAAGCTCCTGGAAGATAAATCTATTGACGCCGTGGTGATCGGCTCTCCGGACCATTGGCATTGCCTGATGATGACGGATGCCTGCTCCGCCGGCAAAGACGTGTACGTGGAGAAGCCGGTGGGCAACTCCATCGTGGAATGCGCTACCATGGTGGCAGCCCAGCAACGCTACAACCGCGTGGTACAGGTAGGCCAGTGGCAACGCAGCCAGCAGCATTTCCGCGATGCCATCAACTTCGTGCATTCAGGACAGTTAGGCCAGATCCGCCTGGTGAAAGCCTGGGCGTACATGGGCTGGATGAAGTCCATCCCGGTGGTACCGGACGGCCCGGCGCCGGCAGGGGTAGACTATACATCATGGCTGGGCCCGGCACAAACCCGCCCGTTCAACGCCAACCGCTTCCACTTTAACTTCCGCTGGTATTGGGATTATGCGGGCGGCCTGATGACCGACTGGGGCGTGCACCTGCTCGACTATGCGCTCATCGGCATGAAGTCCAGCAACCCTAAATCCATTATGGCGGCCGGCGGCAAGTTCGCTTATCCGAACGATGCAGCTGAAACGCCGGATACCCTCACCACCGTGTACGAATTCGATAACTATAACATCCAGTGGGAACAGGCAACCGGCATTGACGGCGGCCCATACAACCGTACCCACGGCATTGCCTTCATCGGCAACAACGGCACGCTGGTGCTGGATCGTGGCGGATGGGAAGTGATCCCTGAAAAAGGCAAGATGGCAGCGGTAGACCGCAAACCTTCCGTAGATAAAGGTTTGGACCTGCATGCGAAAAATTTTGTAGAAGTGATCAAGTCCCGTAAAATGAGCGATTTGAATTGCCCGATAACTGCCGGCGCGCATATTGCGAGCTTTGCGCAGATGGGTAATATTGCTTACCGTACCGGGAAGAAGATTTACTGGAATGAGGCGAAACAGAATTTTACGGATAGCGATGCGAATAAATTACTGGCAGCGGCTTATCATAATGGATATAAGATTCCGAAGATAGGGTAGTGAAATGTTTTTGTGTAGAGGCGTGCTGTTTGGGGTGCGTCTCTACATTATTTGGTTACTTTCCAATGCAGCTTCCATTATTTTAAAAAATACTTTCGTTTCAGGGCTGGGATACTTCCAATGCAGCTTCCATTATTTTAAAAAATACTTTCGTTTCAGGGCTTGGCTACTTTCCAATGCAGCTCCACTATCTCAAAAAAACACCTTCAATCCATCAACTCCACTACCCTCCCATTTCATCAACAAAAGCATCTACCCCATCGCAACCCCGGGTTGCAATACACGTGTCTTTTACATACCGGCGCCTATCTACGCCGGTATCCAGGAAAGAAAATGCCACCTCAATGCCAGTCTCCTATTCGATGTTCAGTGACAAATACACCGCACTGGAAAGGGGATTGTCGTAATACGCTGCAATAGGTTGGAAACCGAGAGAAGTATATAACTCAATAGCGGGTCGCATATGGGCCAGGGTATCCAATAAGATTCGCTTATACCCTAATTTTTTACTTTCTTCTATCGCCGTGGCTGCAAGCATCTTTCCTAATCCTTGCTTTTTGAAGGCATCTCTTACAAACAATCTTTTCATTTCGGCAGTGCTGTTGTCAAATTCTCTGACTGCCACACACCCTGCGATCTGACCATCCGATTTTGCCAGGAATAATGCACCGGTGGGCGCAGCATAAGCGCCAGGCAGATGAGCCATCTCATCTTCGAATTGCTGGAAACTAAGGTCTACGCTCAACCAATTGGCATATTCACGAAACAGGGACTTCACAGCGTCCAGGTTCGCGGTATCATCGGCGGTTACTCGTATTATTTCAATCATAACCACACTGTTTTAGCACCAAATAATTTTGGGACGTACAACTTAATTATTTTCCGGCAATTTCCAAGGGATTTTTTTAAAAAGTTTTAAAAGTATGGGGAATGGGTGGCGGGGAAAATGAAGAAAGCAAGGAAGGCCTGGTGGCCATGAAAATAAAAGAACTATAAGATGCATACCCAAACAAAATAAACAAAACCCACTACTGCAATCTGCAATAGTGGGCTTGAAATTATTATCGCTAAATGTTGTTGGGCGCGTTAGCAGCAGATTAATAAAAAAACAGCCGCAAACCCTAACCTACAACCCCTCCAGCTGCCCAATCAACTTCTTCACGATCCCCTCAATCTTCGTCGTACCGGCCAGCGCATACGCTTTCTGCGCAGCTTCCAGCCCTTCCGATTTCTTTTTCATCACCAGGCACAGCTGCGCGAGTGTACTCTGCGTACTGTACTCCTCCGGCTGCAACTCCACCGCACGTTTGGCCATGGCGTAACACACCGGCAATACTTCCGCCGTTCCATCTCCCCTGAAGCCTGCCCTGCGCGCGATAAAACTCAGCTTGTCCGCATCATCTTTCAACAAGCCGGTCAATGCATTGTTGCAGAGTTTATTGAAATCAGCGTACTTGTTATTCCGGAGGTAGTATTCCGACTCAATCAGCACCCCTTCGCGGCGGCGGGCCTCCATCGGGGAGCTACGGAAGTAGTCGATCCGCTTCGCAAACTCCGCATTTTTGCCTTCCCGGATGTAGCCATACAGCAGCGCCGTCATCATGCGGGTAGCCAGCGTGTCAATTTCCCCGGCTCTTGCATACGCGCGGAACGCATCCTGGTGCTGCATAAAATAAGCGCCCAGTCGGTCTTTCTCCGTTCTGGCAAGGGCCCGTACCGCTTTCCATCCCAGCGCTGAATTCAACTGCTGCTCCGGGAATTTCTTCACGATCTCCTGTCCTATCTGCTCGGCCTTACCCCGGTCGTTGTCCTGCAGCACATCGTAATAGTCCAGCAGGAACTGCATATCCCGCTTGCCTTTATCATACTGCTGTTGCATGGCAGCCATACTTTTCGCAGGATTGTTGGCATTCTCCCCCACGGCCATAAACTCCTCCGCGCTCATGCGGGAGCCGGAGCGGTACACCAGCTTGCCTTTGCTGTCAATAAACAGGTAGGTAGGGAAAGAACCTACGTTATATTCCTTTCTCAAGGCAATGCCCTCGCCTTTTTCCATATCGAAACGGGCATTGATGAAATACTTATTGTACTGCTCCGCTACTGCCGGCAGGGTAAACACATTGTTGTCCATCCACTTGCAGGGCGCGCACCAGGAGGTATAGCAGTCAATAAAGATCAGCTTATTCTCCTGCGCCGCTTTGGCTTTCAGGGACGTAAAGCTGAGGGTGTCAAACCGGATTCCATGCTGTGCTACGGCTGTACCGGCGAAAGTCATGCAGCAGAACAGTAATATTTTGCCAGGAATGTTTTTCATTTCTCTCAAAAAATTATTTAAGGTAAATATATATAATTATCGCTCATATAAAGGCATGGTACCATTAAATTCCAGGACTTTCGGCGGCACCGGCAGGATATAACGTTTGTCGTTGGCCGGCAACGTGTACACGTCATTGCCCTGTTGATGGGTAATCGTTTTGGCAAATCGCGGGTCGCGGTTGAGTCGCTTCAGGTCAATCAACCGGTTTAACCCCACAAAGCAGAACTCCCTGCGGCGCTCATTCAGCACCAGTTGCAGCGCCTGATCATTGGTGGCGGCTACCAGCGGCTGGTTATTTTTGATACGCGCATTGCGCAGGGTGTTCAGGTAATTCATCGCTTCCTGCTTATCGCCCACGCGGGCCTCGCATTCCGCCGCCGCCAGGAAAACTTCCGCATTGCCGAAGCCGAAGTTGGGATCGATATAAGGGCCGTACAACACCCTTCCCGGGAAGTACACCGGCTTCACGCCAAAGTTGCTTTCCCCGTCGCAGAAGAATAACGCCCGGCGCTGGTCTACCGCGCCGGCAGCGAGGTCCTGCGCAAAGACATTCAGCAGGTCCTTCGATACATAGACCTCCGCGTTCAAACTCGCTGAGCTGGAACTGCCATAGCGCACCCAGAGGCTCTCCCCATTCTGATGCGCATCCGGGAAGCGGACGGAATTATCCGTAGCCAGGCATACCCGGCCAAACGTCACGCCCTTTTTAGTGGTGTACAGCTTGTAATCCAGCAGCGTGCTATTCAGCGCCAGCGCGGCTTTGGCGTTGGTCAGCGCAGCGGCGTAATTACCCATGTACAGGTACATGCGGCTCAGGAAGGAGTAACCCACGCTCTGCGTAGGGTGAAAGATGTTCACCGCCTTGGCCGGCAGGTCCTTCACGGCAGCTTCCAGGTCGTTTTTAATGAGGGCGTACACCTCTTCCACCGTACCGCGTTTGTACGGCTGATTGATGTCCTCCGTTAACACCAGCGGCACGCCGTAGTCAGTGGCGGCCGTGGCAGGATCGTAGTGCTTCGCATAGGCGTTCACCAGCGTCAGGTATTCAAAAGCGCGGCCAAACAAGGCTTCCGCCTTCAGCTGCTTTTTCTCCTGCTCCGTTCCATCCGGTACGTTCATGATGTTGTTGATCACCACATTGTAAGTATAGATATGGCTGTAAGCCGGCTCCCAGAGCGGGTCCGAGGAACCTGGCACAAATACGCCGCCCGGCTGGAAAGTATAGAGCGCCTTCTTGTAATCCGCCAGCCCGCTGTAGCTGGCCTGTTTGGAAACATCCGTAGGATCGCCGGTTTGCACATCGTCCGTCAGGTAGCCGGGATACGCAGAGGATACCCGGATCAGCGACATATTATTCATCAGCTTCTGGTAGTCTTCATAAAACTGCGGAATCGTATAGCCCTTCGGTTTTACATCGAGGTATCGGTTACAGGAGCTGAAACCCGCCGTGAGCGCAGCCGCAGCAAAACATAATACTATTATCTTTTTCATGGTTGTCGTCAGGTTTAAATGTTAGCAGAAAGGCCGAAAGTAAAGGTAGCCGGCGGCAGGTAACCGCGTGTAGGCGATAACGTTAGTCCGTTCCAGACTTCCGGATCCAGCTTTTGCGGGTTGGCGGACCAGCGCCAGATGTTCTGCATCTGCAGGCTCACTTTCACATTCTTAAATGCCGCCTTGTTGATCAGCTTATACGGCAAGCGGTAGCTCAGCGTCACGTCGCGCAGCTTGATGTAGTCCGCCTTTTTCACGAAGCGGTCGCCCGCATTCCAGATGTCGGTAATCACGGTGCTCACCGCCTGCTCGTAGGCCGGCGCCATGTCCGGGTCCTTCTCATCGCCAGGCTGCTTCCAGTGGCGCAGCGCATTGCGCTCCAGGTTGCTGGTGTAGTTCAGTTCGGGGAAAAGGTTCAGGTAGGGCGACTTCACGTCCCTCAACACATGCCCGCCGTAGTAGGTAAACATGAAGAAGAGCTCCACGCCTTTATAACCAATGGTATTCAACAGGGACGCCGCATACGGCGGTACGGAAGTACCCTGGTACACGAGGTCGTTCACGGTCAGCTGCTGGGTGGACTTCACCACCTTACCATCCGCCGTATAAGCCTGCGGCTTGCCCGTCGCATCCAGGCCGGCATAGCGCACGCTGTAGATAGCCCCCATCGGCACGCCTACCCTGTTCTGCTGGCTGACCAGGTAGCTGGCAACGGTGTTGCTGCTGTTCTCCAGTCGGGTCAGCTGGTTTTTGTTATAGGAGAAATTAAGGGTGGTATTCCAGTACAGGTCACTCCTGTCGATATTACGACTGGTAAGCGCCAGCTCCACCCCGCGGTTATACATGCTGCCGTAGTTCACCGTAACGGCGGACCAGCCAATGGTAGGATCCGCGTTCAGCCTGCCCAGCAGGTCGTTCGTCTGCTTGTTGTACACGTCGATGGAACCTGTCAGCCGTTTTTTGAAGAAGCTGAAATCGATACCCAGGTTGGTCACTTTCGTTTTTTCCCAACGCAGGCCGGAGTTCGGCGGACTGGATACATAGGACTGGAATTCGTTCGTCCAGTAGTTCGTGGAAGTTTCATCCTTTGAAATCAGGTACGGACCTGCATCCTTCGGAATGTTACCATTGATACCGTAGGTAGTGCGTACCGCCAGGCGGTCAATCCAATCCTTATCATCCAGCACTACGTAGAGCAAACCAGCGGACCACAAAGGCTTGTACTGATATTTCGGATCGGTGCCAAAGAGGTTGGACTGATCCATCCGCACGCTACCGGTGGCCGTCAGTTTGTTATCGAAAGTATAGGAGCCGTTGGCATAGAGGGAAATATAACGGTCATCCGTGTACGTAAATCCTCTCTCCGCCCTGCTCAGCATGAACTGGTTGAAGAGCGCCTGCGTGTTGTAGATGTAGTTGCTCAGCAGCAGCTCGTCTACCGGCTTGTAGTTGAGGTTGAAATCGTCGTAACCGTATTTATAAATATCGGTGGCAGTGCTGCCGATTTTTCTTCGCTCCGCACCGGCAATCACGTTTACCTGGTGTTTGCTGCCAAACCAGTTTTCGTAGTTCAGCTGCGCGCGCATGGTGTAGGAGTTTTGATCATAGCGCGTTTCCCGGACCTGCCCGCCTTTAGGGATGTAGTTGATGATTTTGCCGGTATTGTCAATCACCGTGGCATCGTTGATCTGCGTATTTACGGACCAGGCGTTCTTGCTGAAGAACTGTTTGGTCAGGCCTTCCGTTCTTTCCGTCTGGTAGCGGAGGTCCAGCGTAAGCCCGCGGAAAAGTTTGAAGTTGGCGCCGATGTTCAGGTTATTGTATTTGGTAGTGGCCAGCCGGTGTGCATGGGAGATTTCCCGCAGCGGGTAATACGTTTCATCCTGCAGGCCCAGGCTTTTGAGCCGGTCTATTTCGTACTGCGATTTATTATTCAGCCATTGTGCAGGGTTGCCGTTCGCATCCCGGTACATATAGTAGGACGCTTTTCCCGCGAGGTAGGTACTCATCGGGCTAAAGCCGTTGTCGTAATCTTCTTTCGTATAGCTACCCAGCAATCCTACGTCCAGTCTGAACCAGCGGGTAAGGTTAAACATATTTCTCAGGTTATAGCCATAGCGCATGGGCGTACCGCCGTTTTTAGCATAAGGCGCGCTGCCCATATAATTCCCGGAGAGGTTATAGCGGTATTTATCCGATCCGCCGGAGATGGTCAGGTTGTGCTGATGCACGAGGCTGTCTTTCCGCAGCACTTCTCCCAGCTGGTCGTAGCGGTCGCGATGGCGGAATACATCCAGCCCTGCTTCCAGCTCCGCGTTGGAAATAGCGCCAGCTTTATGTTTGTACAGCAGCGCAAATACATCGTTCATGGATTTGCGTGGGTCCAGCGCGTTGGGATCCCCGGAGGAGTAGCTGAACATTTCCTTTTGAAAATCTACCAGCTCCGCGCTCGACATGCGGTTGGCATAATCCCTGTCCGGCAGCGGGATCACTTTCAGCGTACCATCGTAGCTCACAGTCGCCGGGCCGGGTTTGCCTCTGCGGGTAACGATCACGATTACGCCGTTGGCCGCGCGGGCGCCGTAGATGGAAGCGGCGGTAGCGTCTTTCAGTACGTTGACGCTTTCCAGGTCGGCCGGGTTGAGGGCTTCGATGCTGCCTTCGTAAGGCACGCCATCCACCACGATCAGCGGGTTACGGTTCCCGTTCACGGTAGACACGCCCCTGATCTGCAGGGAGCCGCGGTAGGAAGTAAAGCCCGGGGCCATCCCTTCCAGGCGGTCCATGATATTGGTTTGCAGTTTACCGCGGAGGTCTTCGGCCGATACGCTGGCAAAGGAGCCGGCAGCGCGTTCCCGGAGGATGGTTTGATAACCGGTGGATACTACCGCTACGGACGACAACCGGTTGATCTGCCGGTTCATGGTCACCTTCAACAGCTTGCCGGAGCTGGCTTTCAGCTCCACCGGCTCAAAGCCAACGGAGGTAAATACAAATACCTGCGGTTGTTTATAGTCGAAAGCGAAGTGGCCGTCCCCATCGCTGAAATATGTTTTCCCGCTGGACTTCTCCCGGATCGTCACCGCCGGCACGGGTTGGCCGTTTTCATCCACCACCTGGCCGGCGCAGCGCAGCAGCGTATCTGCAACGGCGGTATTAGTTGACGCGATGGGCTTTCGCGTGAGGGAAACCGTTTTACCTATGATTTCATAGGAGATCGGCAATTTCTCAAACAGCAGGTCCAGGAAGCCGGTTACGGGCACGTCTTTCACGTCGGCGGTCACCGGGGCGCTGCCGTTGATCAGTTCCTGGTTGTAGAACAGGACTAACCCCGTTTGGGCTTCCACTTTTTCAAATACGCGTTTCAGCGGCATGTTTTTACAGGACAGTGTAACCGTTTGCGCCTGGCCTTTGGCATACACCTGCATACCTGCGGCCAGCAAAAAGAAGGCTAAGAACTTCATGACCAGTAGATTTTTGCGCGATAGCAGAACAACTCCGGGAGAGCTGTTCTCCCTTTGCCTTAATTTCATAGATTTGTTGCGGTTTTGGTTAATAAATGCTGTTTCAGAACAAATTGACCCGAACTCCGCCGCTGCAGCTCTCACCCTGTAGCGGCTTCGTTTTTTATATACTGCGGCCGCCCCCTGCGGCCGGAAATATTAGCGTGTAATAATCAGGCGGTTCCCGTCCAGCCGGCATTTCAGGTCGGCCCTGGCGAGGATGCGCAGCACTTCGTTTAAGTGGGTGTTGCGGTTTACTTTACCGCCAAACCTGATCGGCGGTATGCCATTTTCATAAATCACGGTGATGTTATACCATCGTTCCAGTTGTCGCATCGCCTCTTCCAGGCTCACGCCGTCGAAAAGGAAGTAGCCGTTTTTCCAGGCCAGTACTCTTTCCGTGGAGGCATTAGTGGTAATACTGATCTTATCTGTTTCCAGGTCGGCCTGCTCTCCCGGCCGCATCCGGTAATGCTTCCCGGCATTGTTGATCCGGATAGCGCCCTGCAGCAGTGTGGCAGTCAGTTTTGGTTCATTCGTATAGGCGTTTACGTTAAATGCCGTACCGAGTACTTCTATAAATTTCCCGTCGCCCATATTGACGGTGAAAGGCTGTTGGCTGTTGGCCGTTACTTCAAAGTAGGCTTCCCCGGAGAGGGTTACGCCGCGTTCCCCGCCGGTGAAGGCCGCAGGGAAACGCAGGCTGCTGCCGGCATTGAGCCAGACTTTAGTGCCATCCGGCAATATCAGCGCAAACTGCCGGCCGTTAGGCGTGCTGATGGTATTGTATTGCAGCGGTCCGCTGGCCGTATGCTGACTATATTGCAACGTGCCGTTCTGCAGTTGAATGGGCGCGCCTGCCTGGGAGGCCACTACGCCGTTTTGCAGGCTGTCCAGCACCAGTTGCGTACCATCGGCGAGGGTAAGTATGGCCCCGTCGTGGCCGGGTGGGATCGCCCTTTCGGTGGCAGCTGGTTTTAGATGGTGGGGGGGAAAGATATAATGCAGGTAAGCGGCGGTTGCCCCTAACAGCAGCGCCAGTCCGGCGGCCACTGCCATCCACCGCCGTGCTGCGGGTATGCGGTGAGCCTTAGGTTTATCAAAGTGCAGCGTAGCGGTAAGTACGCCTTCCAGTTGTTGATCGTACGGCTGCACAAGGGCGGGATCGATATCCATGGCTGCCATGGATTGCGCAAAGGCTTCCCGGTTGGCGGAATCAGCCAGCATGGCCTCCCACTCCTGCTGTTCTGCGGCGGTGAGGCGATTGTTGGAATAGCGTTGCAATAAGTACTGAATACGTAGTTGGTCCATACCTGGCTGGTCTGATATATATACTAAACCTGGCGTCGGGATAAAATGTACTCATGCGCTGAAAAAAAATTTTTTCAGAGCATGCAGAGCAGGACGGGCAGGTATTTGCCGGCTTTCCGTAAATGCTCCCTGATGCTGTTTTGCGCGGCGCTTAAAGCGTTGCGCACGTAGCTGTGCGAGAGTTGCAGTTCCGCTGCGATGGCGGCGCTGGTCATGCCGCGGGAGCGACTCATCAGGTAAATCTGTTTGCGCTGCGGGGGCAAGGCGCCTACCGCTTCGTGCAGCAGTTGTTGTGCTTCCTTATAGGAGAGCATTTCTTCCGCATCCGCGCCGGTGGCTTCTTCCGGGATGTCCGTTGGCATATTCCTGCGGTACTGCGCGTTTTTTTGCAGCAGGGTAAAGCACTGCCTGCCGGCAATTTGTTTGATGTAAGCGGTAAGGTGTGTCAGGTGCGGGAGTTTATCGCGGTGCAGCCATACCCGGATGAACGTTTCCTGCAATACTTCCAGCGTTTCTTCATCGTTTTGAATAATACAGCGTATATGCGCGCGTATCAACGGCGCCAGGTCACGGAACAATACCGAAAAGGACTGCTCATCGCCGTCGGCAATGCGTTCCAGTAAATCCTGATTTTGGTATGACTTATCTGCTTCGCTCACTGTCCACTGTTGTTAAAATAGCTGCTGGTATTGTTATTTCGAGAGAGCGACAAAGATAATCAAGAAAAGATTATCTGGTGCGGAAGGATGGAGGAGAAATTGCAGAAGTGGTGAAAAGCTGAATGGTAAAGGATTACCAGGTTCCTTGAACGGTTTCACCACACGGCATAAAAAAAGACCGCTGCTACCAGCGGTCCGTTTCTGAGGTTCCAAGCGGATTCGAACCGCTGTACGAGCTTTTGCAGAGCTCTGCCTAGCCACTCGGCCATAGAACCGGTTTTGGAAGAGATAAAAAAAGACCGCTGCTTCCAGCGATCCTTTCAGAGGTTTCAAGCGGATTCGAACCGCTGTACGAGCTTTTGCAGAGCTCTGCCTAGCCACTCGGCCATGAAACCTTATATTTGCAATATTACCATTTTTCACCCATCTGGCAATCCTCTTCCGTTGTTGGGATTGCAAAAGTAGTAAAATTCTGATAATCACCAAATATTATCTAAAAAATATCTTAGAAAATATTTTGATAATAGGCCGGGACTTAGGAATATTGACCCCGGAACCAGAGCAAGAAACGTATTGTGAATAATAAAATATCTAACATGGATACACGTATCGCTGAGTCAGAACTCATTATTAATAGCCGTGGCGCAGTTTACCACCTGGATGTACGACCTGAAGAACTTGCAGATACTATTATTACCGTTGGCGACCCGGACAGGGTAGCGGTGGTAAGTCAGCATTTTGATAAAATAGAAGGCAAATTCCAACACCGGGAATTTGTGACCCATACCGGCTATATCGGCAACAAACGCCTCTCCGTAGTATCCACCGGCATTGGTACGGATAATATCGATATCGTGTTCAATGAACTGGATGCGCTGGTAAATATTGATTTTAATACCCGCCTGGTGAAGGAAAACCTCTCCTCCCTGAAAATTATTCGCCTCGGCACCTCCGGCGCTTTGCAGGAAGGCATCCCGGTAGACAGCTTCGTGGTATCTTCCCATGGCCTCGGGCTGGACAACCTCCTGAATTATTACGCTTTTGATAATACGGAAGAAGAAAAGCAACTGCTGGAAGCTTTCCGGGGCCAGGTAGCCCTGTACCCCGGCAGCGCGTTCCCTGCCATCTTTGCGGCAGGCAGTGAGCTGACCGGCAAGTTCCAGGACGGCTTCCACCATGGCATCACCGTTACCTGCCCGGGCTTCTACGCCCCGCAGGGCCGCGTGCTGAGGGGCGCCCTCTCCAACCCGAACCTGATCGATAACCTGACCAGGTTTTCGTATAACCATCACCGTATTTCCAACTTCGAGATGGAAACCTCTGCCATGTACGGATTGGGCAGGGTGCTGGGCCACCAGTGCCTCTCCATCAGCGCGATTGTCGCCAACCGTATCCGCCAGGAGTTCAGTAAGGACGGCGGCGCGGCAGTGCAGGCGCTGATTAAGAAGGGATTGGAAATTATCGCAACGCTTTAATATGTATTGCCCCGGGGAAGGACAATGGGCCTTTCCCAGGGGTTATCCCCTCCGCAGGAAAGCCCCCCGCCCCCCATAACCTTTTGATATTTTGCGAGTCCAGAATATCTAAATTATATTTGTGCCCATGAAGCAGATCCATTTCTATAAATATCAGGGTACCGGGAATGACTTTGTCATCATGGACAACCGGGAAGGCCAATACGACTGGCTTACAGACGAACAGGTACATGAATTGTGCGACCGCCGCTTCGGTATCGGCGCCGATGGACTGATGCTGCTCAATAAAAGCGAAGCGTACGACTTCGCCATGAAATACTACAATGCTGACGGCCGCGAAGGCACTATGTGCGGCAACGGTGGCCGCTGCCTCGTAGCCTTTGCACATAAAATGGGCGTAGGTAACGGGAGCTTCTCCTTCATCGCGGTAGACGGCCCCCATGAAGCCACCATCGATGGCGACGCATGGGTGAACCTGAAAATGCAGGATGTCCATGACGTAGAACACGGCTCCATGTATTACTACCTGAACACCGGCTCCCCGCACTTCGTGAAATTCGTGGACGACGTACAGGCCATCGACGTATTTGATGAAGGCCGCAAAATCCGCTACAACGAAAGGTTTGCAGCCGTTGGCACCAACGTCAACTTTGTACAGCCCTACGAAAACGGCATCTTCGTACGCACCTACGAACGCGGCGTGGAAGACGAAACCTACTCCTGCGGCACCGGCGTTACCGCCGCCGCCCTCACCTTCGCCGGCAAAGAAGAAACACACTACTCCATCCCCGTTCAAACACTCGGCGGACAACTGGAAGTGAAATTCGACAAAACCGGTGAACGTACCTTCGAAAACATCTGGCTCTGTGGCCCCGCCACCCTCGTGTTTGAAGGACAGTTGAATATCCGGTAATCTCTACCCCCCATTTCCCTGATGATCCAGTATTTTAAAAATATTGATGCTAAAACAGTGGCAGTTCAGGCGCCCGAAGAAGGCGCCTGGATCAACATCACTCCCCCACTGAAACAAAGCGAATTCGAACAGCTGTCTGAAGAACTGGACATCCCGCTGGACTTCCTCACCGACTCCCTCGATATCGATGAGCGGTCCCGCTTTGAACTGGAAGACAAAGTAAAGCTGATCGTAATCAAAACACCGGCAGAAAATAACTCCATCAACGAAAGTGATGCCTACTACATCACCATCCCGATCGTTATCATTCTGACCCACAACCAGGTAATTACGGTTAACTCATTCGATAACACCGCCATCAAAAAATTCCTGAACACCTTCCATAACCGCTCCCCGGAAAAGAGAAATATGATGGTGCTGAAGGTATTTGAAAAAGTGGTGGTCAACTTCCTCGACTACCTCAAGGAGATCAACCAGCGCAGGAATATGCTGGAACAAAAACTCTACGATTCCAACCGGAACGAGGAACTGCTCGCCATCATGCGGATACAGAAAAGCCTCGTGTACTTCGTCACCGCGCTGCGCAGCAACGAACTGCTGCTCATGAAACTGGAACGCACCAACTTCCTCGCGCTCAACGAAGACGAAAAGGAATTCCTCAACGACCTCATCGTAGACACGTCCCAGGCGCTCGAGATGGCCAACATCTACACCAACATCCTCAGCAGTACCATGGATGCCTTTGCCAGTATCATCTCCAACAACCTCAACGTGGTGATGAAACGACTCACATCCATTACCATCGTACTCACCTTCCCGATGCTGGTAGCCAGCATCTACGGTATGAACGTAGATATCCCCTACCAACACACGGTACACGCATTCTATATCCCGATCATCCTTTCCATCTGCATATCAGTAATCATCAGCTGGTATTTCATGAAAAAGAAATGGTTCTGATAAATTAAATTATGAAGACAGGTTTCAACGTTAGAGTCTATGGCATCATGATCAATGAGCAAAAACAAGTGCTCGTGAGTGATGAATATATCAGGGGCGGCTACTATACCAAATTCCCCGGCGGCGGCCTCGAATTCGGAGAAGGTACGCTCGAATGCGTGGTGCGCGAATGGCAGGAAGAACTGGGCCAGGATGTGAAGGTGGTGGAGCATATCTATACCACGGACTTCTTCCAGATTTCCGCATTTGATAACGTTACCCAGATCATCAGCATTTATTACCTGGTAACACCCACATCTCCCTTTATTGCCCCTGTAATTACCAAGCCGTTTGACTTTGAAGTACCGGAAGGCACGGAAGAAATGGAACGCGCAAGGTGGATCGACTGGGAGGACTTTTCAGCGGATGCGGTGTCGTTGCCGATTGATAAGGTGGTAGCGGATTTGGTGAAGGCGAAGTATTAATATAACAATGCACCAAAAATATTACGGGCTATTATCTGGTGATAATAGCCCGTTTTTGTTTTATTTCTTTTCTTCCAGTTTCTTCAGCCTCGCCTGCACTTCAGCCAATTGCTCATCCTGGCGAATGATATACAGCGTTAACTCTTCAATCTTCTGCAACAGTTTCTTATTCATCTCCCCTAATTCAATCCCTTCTTTTTCCACAGTTGCAGCGGAAGGTATTTCAGGGAGATGCTGGTGCTCCTTAATAAAAGCTGCCAGTCCCTGCAACGATGGCAACACATAATCAGGGGCGAAAACAAAGTCCGCCCATCCGGTACCGGTTACACGAACCTTTTGAGCAGTGATTTCTCCCTTGACCGATAATAAAGATAAAGGATGCACCGTGCCAATCCCGATAGGGCCTGAGTTGAAGTAATTTGGCAATCCGTCAGTTGACAAATGGATTTTCAGCTGCTGGGTATTCAGCCCGGTAGCTGTGTACATATTCACATGGCTATGTGTCTCACCCTGATCAGATCCTCCTGGTTTGAAATCAATGACATTATGCGCGTAGTTACCAGGCTTGCTACCGATAACCAAACTATGTCCGAAATACTGAATATTCGTAGTAGCCCACTCCACACTGGCATCCCAGTGCGGGTCCGAAAGGTACAGATCCCCTGCCACTTCCAGCTTCGCCGACGGATTCGTCATTCCTATCCCCACATTCCCGTTACTCGCCACCGTCAACCCTGCATGTTCGCTATTGTACCCATTCCCGCCAATAAATACCGGCATGGCCCCACCATACCCCTGATAGTATCCTTTCAGCCAAAGGCCCACCTGGTCTGCCATGTCATTCCCCGTAAAACTTTGCGTTACATAATTTCTTCTGCCAAGGCCCAGGTACCCCGTGGCCATATTCCCCGCCTGCTGCGGCATAGTAGCAGTAGTCAGCTGGATACCCAACGGAATTTTCACGGCCATCGCCGTGTCCATATTAAGGTTTTCCAAATTAATGAGATTGAATTTCGACTGCGCAGCAGTACTCAGCGCAAGGGCACAGGTTACCACACAAGTGGATAAAACTTTTTTTAACATAGGTATAATAAAAATTAAAACTTACTCATTCACCACCGGCGACTCCACCAACACCTTTCCCATCGCCTCCGCCTTCATCCGTGCCGTCGTCTCCGGACCCAGGTACTTATTAATCCGGTGCTCCAGGAAATAAATCAACGGCGTCAACGCCACCGCTACCACGGCCTTATACGTATAATTCACCACGCAGATCGCCAGCACCAGCTGCCAGCTCCATCCCTGCCCGAGCTTAAACGCAATGTACAATACGATAAAACTATCCACCAGCTGCGATACCAGCGTGGAGCCCGTCGCCCGCAGCCACACATGCTTTTCGCCGGTGCGCTTTTTAATCTTGTGAAAAACCGTCACATCCACAATCTGGCTCACGAGGAAAGCCGTCAGGCTGCCGAGGATGATCCACATCCCCTGGCCGAAGATGCTTTCAAACGCCACCTGCATGTCCGGGATGCCTTCCGCCTGGTGGCTCCCCTTCCAGAAGTCCGATGCCGGCACCTTCATGGCTACAAAAAACATCAGGAAAGCATAGGTGATCAGCACCACCGCGGTATAGGATATACGCTTTACCGCCTTCGGGCCGTAATATTCATTCACAATATCCGTCATCACAAATTCCAGCGGCCATAACAGCACGCCGGCCGTGAGCGTTACGGACAGCCCGCTCTGCCCAAACAGGGTAAACGTGTGCACGGGTAACCCCAGCAATTTTTCAAGGGAGAACAGCTTTCCGCCGATACATTCCGCCAGCAGCGCGTTGGCAACAAAAAAACAGGCAAATCCGATGAATAGCTTCGTAGGCTTATCATCCAATATTTTCTTCATCATCAGAATGAAACTATGAGTTGAACTATAAGTATTGCAAGATTCGACAAATATACCCACGGCGGGAGTGATTTCCACTCAATTTTCCGGAGGAGTAGCAACACGCCCACGACTATACTCAATAAAAAGTTCGTTGGAAACGCAATCCCTACCCCCAATACCAGCACATGCTTCACCAAACCGTCCCAGTTATGGTTATACGCTGTAATACGTAAAATTTCTCCGGCAATAAAGCACAGATTACAGATAAATACAAATTTTAACAGAAAACGTATCAGGCGCATATTGAAATTTCGGATAAATTACAGTTATTTTTGTTTCTTTAAAACTAAATTCAAAATATCCGATGAAGCAAAACTGGCTAAAAGCCATACTTCCACATCTGGCAGCGATCGGGATCTTCCTGATCCTGGCAACTGTTTACTGTGCGCCCGTTCTTGAAGGGAAAGTGGTAAACCAGTCCGACATGATGAACGTGCAGGGAATGGCCAAAGAAGCAAAAGATTACTACCAGCAGACCGGCGATGTTCCCTTGTGGTCCAACAGCATGTTCGGGGGTATGCCCACCTATGTGGTGTACACCGGCCCAAACCCCAACAAAATATCGGTGGTCAACAAAGCCGTGTGCCTGTTTTTGCCCGACCCTATCAACATGCTCTTCCTGGCCATGGTATGTATGTACGTACTGGCCTGCGTATTAGATATTAAGTACTGGATCAGGATCGCCGGCGCTATCGCCTTCGCATTCTGTACCTATAATGTGATCATCATAGACGTGGGCCACATCACCAAGATGTACGATATCGCCCTCATGCCGGCTGTGTTTGCAGGCATCCTGCTCACCTACAAACAGCGCTACCTGAGCGGCGCGGCACTCACCCTGCTGGCCACCTCCCTGTTTATCTACAACAACCACCTGCAGATAATTTATTACGCGCTGATCTGCATCGGCGTACTCGCCATTGCCGCATTTGTGCATGCCATGAAGCAAAAGCAACTGCCGGCATTCTTCAAGGCATCCGCCATCCTCGTGGGTATGTGCGTGCTGAGTATTTTGCCAAACATGAACTCCCTGCTCATCACGCATGAGTACACGGATTATACCATGCGCGGCAGCAAATCGGAATTAACCATCCACTCCCCTGAAGAATCCGGTACGTCTAAGAAAGATACCAAATCCACCGGGCTGGATATCGACTACGCGTACGACTGGAGCTATGGCGTGGGCGAATCCTTTACCCTCCTCATTCCCGGCTACGCGGGCAACTCGTCCAGCGCCAGACCAGGCCCCGGCTCCCATACCTTCGACGCGCTCGTGAAAGTAGGCGCGCCGGAAGCGCAGGCGGAGCAAATCCTCCAACAGGCGCCTTTCCCGATGTACCACGGCGATCAGCCGAAAGGCACATCCGGCCCCGTTTACGTAGGCGCTATCATCTGCCTGCTGGTCATGATCTCCTTCCTGATCGTACGCAGCTGGCATATGTGGTGGCTGATCCCTATCACCATCATCGGGTTCATCCTCTCCTGGGGTAACCATTTTATGGTGATCAACGAATTCCTTTTCTACCACTTACCTTACTATAATAAGTTCCGCGCTCCTGCCATGGCGCTGGTGATCCCGTCCTTCTCCTTTGTGGTGATGGCCATCCTCGCATTGCAGGAAATCGTTTCCGGCAACCTCAGCACCCCCGTACTGCTGAAAAAGCTGCAACACGGTACCCTGGCCACCGCCGGCGTGATCGTGGTATTCGGCATCGCCGGCAGCTCCATGATGAGCATGACCAGCCACCACGATGCCCAGCTCCTCACCAGCTTCACCCAGTATTTCGGCGGAGAGGAAAATGCCAGAAGCATTATCCGCGGACTGGAAAAAGACAGGGCCGCCCTCGTACTGAAAGATTCCTTCCGCTCCCTGGTATTCATCCTCATTGCCGCAGGCGCGCTCTGGGCCTACCTGAAAAGCAAGATCAACATCAAAGTACTGGCAGTGGTGCTGATCGGCGCCATCACTATCGACCTCTGGCAGCAGGATAAAAAATACCTCAACAACGATAGCTTTGTAGACGAATCTACTTTCATGGCGGAACTGCAGCCTTCTGCGGCCGACCTTGAAATCAAAAAGGACCCGGACCCATACTACCGCGTGTGGAACCTCACCGCGCCGCTGGATAATGCCGCGCCGTCCTATTTCCATAAAAACATCGGCGGTTACAGTCCGGCCAAACTCTGGATCTACCAGGATATGCTGGATCACCTGCTGATCCCGGCTTACCAGCACATCGCCACCGGCAAGCCTACCACCCAGGATATGCGCATCCTCAACATGCTCAATACCAAATACCTCATCTACCCTGGTCAGAACAACCAACTGGTAGCACAACGCAACCCGGATGCCTACGGCAACGCATGGTTTGTAAAAGGTATCGTATATGCGCCGGATGCCAACACCGAAATGACTACGCTGCAATCCCTCAACGTGAAGGACAGCGCCGTGGTGGACAAACGCTTCCAGCCTAAGCTGGGCGGCGCTTTCCAACCCGTGGCAGATTCCGCGGCGAGCATCAGGCTCACCAAATACGGCCTCAATAACCTGGAATACGCTTCCAGCAACAACCACGAAGGTTTTGCCGTATTCTCCGATATCTACTACCCTGCCGGCTGGTATGCCTATATCGACGGTAAGGAAACGGATATCATCCGCACCAACTACGGTTTACGCGGCCTGAAAATCCCTGCCGGTCAGCATAAGATCGAAATGAAATTTGCGCCGCCTACCTATTTCAAAGGCGTGAAGATCGCAGGCATCTCCTCTTTCCTCGTGATCCTGCTGGTGATCGGCGGCTTTGTAGCCCAGGCCCTGCTGGACAAAAAACAACAACACGCAGGCAAGTAACTGCCTGACCATCATTAAATACCAGGCGGGTGTTTCCATGACGGAAACACCCGCTTTATTTCAGCCGGGCTGCTTATCTTTGCCCGAATCGATAAACTCTCACTTTTAAATGGGTATTGTAAGAAAACAAAGTTTATATTCCTCTATCTCTATATATATTGGTTTTGCATTCGGTGCATTTAACCAATTGGTATTGTTTCCCCGTTTACTGAATGCAGAGCAATATGGCCTCAAGGGCGTACTGATCGACGTAGCAACGCTGATGGCCATGGTGGCGTCCCTCGGCGCCGTTCCGGCCATCAATAAATTCTTCCCGTTCTATAAGGATTACCTGACCAAAAAAACGAACGACCTCCCCTTTATCACCAGCATCGTTGCCGCCATCGGGTTTATCCTCTTCGTTATTTTCAGCTTTATTTTCAAAGGCCTGATCGTCCAGAAATTCAGCGGCAACTCCAAATTGTTTGTCGATTACTTCTACATCGTATATCCCCTCACGTTCTTTATCCTCGCCTACAACCTCCTGGAAGCCTTTGCCTGGGGCCTCAAAAAAACCGTGGCCTCCAACTTCCTGAAAGAGAACCTGCTGCGCGTAGCCACCACCGTTGTACTCATCATTTACGGCATCGGCCAGTTCAGCTTCAGCACTTTCCTGCTGCTGTTTTGCCTGCCCTACGCCCTCATCGCCATCCTCCTCTGGTGGGTAATCTACCGCACAAACGAACTGAAAACCGTACCCAAACTCAGCCAGGTAACGCGGCGCATGAAAAAACGTATCCTTATTTTCAGCGGGTATGTGTTTTCAGCGAACGTATTTGCGCTGCTGGCCCGCACAAACGACCTGCTGATCATGTCCAGCATCATCGGCCTGGAAGCCGCGGGGGTATATAGTATCGCGACCTTCGTTGCCAGCCTGATCGAGGTACCGCAACGAAGCATGTACGCCATTACCACGCCCATCCTTTCCCAGGCCTGGAAAGACAGGGACCTGTCCAAAATACAGTCCCTCTATTCCAAAAGCTCCATCACCCTCATCATCCTCGGCCTCGGCATATTCGGCGTCATCTGGTGCAGCCAGCATAATTTAGTGCTGTTCCTCAACCACTTCCTGGATGCCAACCAGCAATCCGTGATCCCGCAGGTGATCCTGGTGCTGTGCATTGCGAAGCTGATAGACCTGATCACAGGGGTCAACAATATCGTGATCCAGACCTCCAATTTCTGGCGGTTCGACTTCATCACCTCCATCTGCTTTGTACTGGTATCGCTGTTCCTCACCTACTACCTGCAAAAACATTTTGAAATCCTAGGGGCAGCATATGCCACGCTGATCAGCGTTTCGCTGAACAACATCGTTCGGTTCGGCTTTATCTGGATTAAATTCGGCATGCAGCCGCTGAGCGTCAAAACGCTGATCACGCTGGTACTGGGCGCTGCCTGCATCGGCCTCACCCTGCTGATCCCGTTTGCATGGAACCTCTACGTGGATACCATGGTCAGGACCATCGTTTTCATAATCCTCTACGTACCGGCTGTCATCGCCCTCAGGCTGTCGGAAGACATTAATGGAATGTGGACGATGGTATATGAAAAAATCAGGAAGCGCGCTTAATACTTCTTCTTAACGATATAACGGCCCACGATATACAGGTGATGCAGGAAGTTGGACACCTTGCCGTAGTAATGATCCAGGATGCGGTAACGTTCCTTCCATGCCAGGCGCTGCCGCTGTTTGGAGGTGCCGCCCACCCGGAATCCGGCAATTACCAGGCGCGTATTGCAACAGGTCTTCGCCTGCTTTAATACCTGTATCATCCAGTCGATATCCGCGCAAACTTTGTATTGCAGGTCATACGCCGGACTGATGGCGCGTTTCACGATGAATGCCTGGTGGGACACCACCATGCCATGCTGCAGGCTTTTCCAGTGAAGGTTTTCCGGTACTTTATGAGGCGTTTGCTGTGACCTCAACCCCAACGGGCTGCCATCCTCCGCCAGGAACATCGCTTCCCCGTAATAGACATCCGCATCCGGGCAGGCCGCGAAAGTTTTTTCCAGCACCTGGTTATCATGCAGCAGGTCATCCGCATTCAGGAAGTACACGTAATCCCCGGTGGCTGCCTTCAAGCCCTTGTTCATGGCGTCGTACAGCCCTTTATCTTTTTCGGATATTACGGTGGCGATGCGGTCGCGGTACCGCTCCACTACGGCCATGGTGCCGTCTTTGGAAGCGCCGTCCACGATAATGAATTCAATATGCGGATACGTTTGAGCTAACACACTTTGAATGGTCTTCTCAATATGCTTTTCCGCATTATAACATACAGTTATGATACTGATAACCGGTTGAGTCACTTTGAACCTGTTTGTTTACGAATGGCGCGCTACAGCGGCAAATAACTGATGGTATTGTGCTGCTATAGTTTCCATCCCAAAATGTTGGATAATATATTTTCTTGTTTGGAGAGAAAATTGTGCCCGCTTATCATCGTCTGCCAGTAAATCCAGCACTGCGCCGGCGAACTGCCGGTAGTCACCGGGTCGTACGACATACCCCGTCTGCCCATGACGTACAATTTCAGCACAGCCGCCTACATCAAA
>Ga0164243_10001928_pt1 | contig 34803 bp, 40 predicted proteins | sample OricompcompostOP_FD_108781 | JGI IMG/M metagenome (GOLD analysis project Ga0164243, IMG submission 108781) | Organic Plus compost microbial communities from Emeryville, California, USA - Original compost - Organic plus compost (OP) | ecosystem: Engineered > Solid waste > Mixed feedstock >...
AAGCGCCGCGCGAGGAGAACGGCTGGAACTTCTGCGCCGCCTTGTTGAAGTTGCAGATGATGACCATAAAGCCGCGCGCCGCCGACTGCGTTCCGGTTTGCGGGAAGAAGCCGCCCAAGCCCGGCACCGCTGGCGCTCCATCCTCGGGATAAATCGGGTAATTGGCCGCCGTCGTGTCATAGGTCGATCCGTTGTCGGCGCTGACCTGAACGATCCGCTGGACCGCCGTGGACCAAGTGACATTGCGGCCGATGACCAAGATGTCGTCATAATCGCCAAGGTTGTTGAACGGGATCGCGGCGACGTTGGTCGAATAGTTCCACGTCGAGACGAGTTCCCACCCGCTCAAGCCGGACGCCCCGTCGATGTCGATGGGGGGGACAAGTTCCCACCCGGCGTCCTTGCGCCCATAAAGGCCGCCGTCCTCGGGCGCTTCCTCGACATCGCCGCCGCCACCGCCACCGCCGCCAAGATCGGCGATGTCCTGCGCGGTCGCTTGGACGTTGGCCCCGCCCTGCACGAGTTCGACAAGTTCGTCGCCGACAAGCGGGGTCGTCGCCGCACCGAGTTCGCTGATCTTTTTCGCCGCCATTTATGCCTCCAGAACTCGCAGATCGCCGTCCTCGGTCACGCGGAAGTCCCCGCCCTCGGTCAGTCGCAAGTCGCCACCATAATAGAACTCGTGCCAAGGGGCCTGCCAAGAATATACGCCGTCCCGCTTGGCGTGAACTTCGATGCGGACCAGCCCGGAGCCGGGCGGCGTCACTGGCGCGCTGTTGCCGTCCACATCGTCAATCGTGTCCTCCAGATCGCCGTCAATATAGACCTGAATCCGATAGGTCGTCCCCGGCTCGGGGCCAATGTCGCCGTCGAAATGGTCGGCCAGCGTGCCGCTGGTCTGCTGGAGGCGGTCGCGATGCGCCCATGTGACGGTCAGTTCGCCCTCGTAACTGGAATCGTCGATATAGCTGTCGCCATTGATTTTCAGATCGCCCGGCGCATAGGGCCGCCAGGCGCGCGCTTCGATTTCGACGGTCTGCGCCGTGATCGAGGTCAGCGGCACCACGCCTGCGCCGGAGACGGCTTGCAGCTTTACGTCAATTTCCTCGCCCTCGACATATTCGGTCGGGTCGTAGCCGCTGAACTGATCCCAGAAATAAATGTCCTCCCCGGCCGCGTGCGCGACAGGGACGGTATCGAGAACGCCGCGTCCGACGGTCAGCGTGGACGTGCCGGTGTTGATGCCATCGACCCGCATCAGTTCGGTGCCGATCTGGCACCACGTCCCGACTTCGACCTGATCGAGGTCCAGCCCCCCGGTGAACGTCAGCGCCGTGTCCTTCTTGCCGACAGGATCGGCCAATTCGGCGTAGGGGCAGAAATCGAAGCCGCCCACGTCCTGATAGCCGCTGCCGTTGTCGGTCCACATGCGGCCATTGATCGCGTTCGCCGCATTGGACGCCGCACCCATGACATAGCCGATGTCCGATTTGCCGGAGAGCGTCGAGTTGATGTCGCCTTCGCCGAGGGCTTGGACCAGTTCGAGATACGGGGCCTCCAGCGAGATGCGATGCTGCGAATCGGTCGGCGGCCTGCTCGGATCGACCCACGCGCCGCCGCTCGACTGGTTCAACTGGACGGTCGGCGTGCTGAAAATGTCTTGCACGCAAGTGATGCGGACCTGTGAACTCTTGCCGTCGCCGAACGCAATGGCGCTGATCCGCATGACCATTTCGCTGATCTTCCACGCGCCCCACGACAGCTTGAACACGTCGCCGATATTCAAGTCCTTGGCGTCGCGGTTCGCATAGACGGTGCAGGAGAACAGCGGAAAGGACAGCGAGCGCAGATCGCGCTGGGCAGCAATGGCCCCGTTCCGGCTGTTGGAAAAGCCGGGATATTGGACGGTCGTGCCGATGACCGCGCCCTGCATCTGGATCAGAGCGGTGTCCTGCACCGTGATCGACGAATCCTTGCCGGTCGCGCCATCCCAGAACTGGACCGTGACGCTGTTGGTCAGTTCGCCGAAGCCGGGCGTCTTTGGATTCGTGATCTTGGCGATGTTGCTCTCATTGAGATGGAGCAGCGTGCCGGGATCGAAGTCGTCGCGGATCAACTTGAGGACGAACTTGCCGGTCGTCCGGCTCACATAGAGCGCGGCGTCGATGTGCTTGACGACTTCGGCGACGAACGCCTCGATCGTCATTTGCTTGTCCCACAGCAGGGAGATGCCGAGTTGCTCGGCGGCCAGCTTGTCGGCGGCGGCTTGGAAGGACGGCGCGTCGATGTCGGCGTCCTGATACCCCATGCCCCAATCCGGGTCGGTCAGGCACTCCCGGATGATGTGGACGGGGTTCATGTCCACCTGATCGGGAATGTCGCAATAGACGAAGGTATCGCCGCTTTGCGTCGTATCGTCGGTCGCATAGATCGCGATGGTGTGCTCGCCAGCGTCGAGGCTGGGCATCGTGAACGACCATTCCGACAAGACGATCTGGCCGTTTCCGGCGTTGAACGAATAGACGTGCTTTCCGTCGATGTAGAGGTAGCAGGCGTTCTCGATGTGGCCGTGGAAAGTCACCGCGCCGCTGAACGGCAGACTGATCGTCCGGCGCATCCAAATGCCGGTGGTGTGCGGCCAGTTGGTGTTGATGGGGTATGGCAGGTCGGGGCTGATCCCGCCGCCAGTAAAACCCGAGCCGAACGGCGCGCGCGCTGGCGCGTTCCAGCCACTTGACGGGACGGTCGCCGGAGCCGACGTGACGATGCCGGTAATCTGATATTCCCAGCGGTCATTGTAGGCCAGCACGGCCGAACTCTGGATCGCGGCCTTGGCGTCATACCATTGCGCGATGCCGTGCTGCCGCTTGTGGACGCGCTGGCCGCGATAGGCCCACGCTTTCAGATAGGGATTGTTGCCGAGATAGCATTGGCGCAGCACCGCGCCGACGACGCCGCGATAGCCTGGCACATCGCTGCCAAGTTGGGAGACGAGATAACTGTTCTGGCCCTGCGAGGGCGCACCCATCTCGATGTCAACCAGTCCGCTGACGCCGCCTTCGCGCGATTCGCCGCCGAACAGTTCGGCCGCCTGCACGTTGATCTGGCCGCCCGTTTGGGTGCCATACCAAGCGATCCGCTCATCAACGAGGATTCGGCTGATGTTGTCGATGGGGCCGTGGCAAAGAACGTGGTGCTGACCAACGTAATACTTATAGCCGACCGTGACCGATTTACTTTTGCCGCCCACGCGCCGTCTCCACTACCTTCATGGCCATAGCGTCGCCGGTCGCGATGAAATCCTCCTCGGGCAGACCATCCTTGAGAAAGCGGTTCCAGTCCATGCCGTGCCGCGTGAAGAAATCGCGCGTGCCGCCGCTGCACATCTTGCAGGCCCGAATGTCCCTCATGGTGACGATCACGGTCATTTCTTGCCGCCCTTCTTCTTGATCGGGACGAGGCGGACGTGGCCCCACCATACGACATTGGGGGCCAGCATGATCCGCGTCCCGAACAGCACCGGGATTTCGCGGCCGTCCTCGGCCGTCGGTGCCTGAATCTCATTCAGGCCCGGAGGCGGCGTGCTTTGCGGTTTCGGCGCGAAGGCAATCGCGACCGCAAGCGAGACGACAAAGACCGCGACGAGCCACCACATTAGACTATCGAACTGCCTCCCATCGGATTCTTCTGGGGAATCCAGTCGAACCCCCCGTAGTTGAGCAGATTGTTGAACTTCGCCTTGCACGTCGCCCGGCTATGGTCACAGCCGGGGTATAGCGTGATCGCGGTCCCGGCACCATCTTGCGCCAACTGTTCGATCAGCGGGTAGGGCACGCGCTGGACCGTGACCTGATCTCCGGTGTGAGCCGTGACGAACGCGAGCGCGCCATTGGCAGCTGCCACCATGCCGCCGAGCCAGTAGCCATCGCTTTGCCCGGCCGCCTCGGGGACGGTCAGCGTGGAGCCGTTGATGGCGCTGACAGTGGCGGCCGACGCGAAGTCTTCCATGTTCAGATTGCAGCCGCGATAATAGAGCGCGTGACGGCACGATTTCTGAAATCGCGCGCGCAGGCCAGGACGACGCAAGCTGGTGAAGATCGACTCGAACGAGATGGTCAGATGGGTCTTTTCGGGCTGGATCGTCGCCAGCCGCCCCTTCCATGCCGTCGAGATGTCGCCGTCGTCGTTGATGAACAGGGTCAGCGTGACGACCTGATCATAGAGCGAGGTCATCAGGCTTTGCGACAGGGCGTGATTAAGCGGGAGCCGGACATCGAGATTGGCCCGGGCAAGGCTGTTCTTCTGCTCCGTGCCAGTGCGCCCCATGGCGACCGGCCGGTAATATTCGCCATTATAAGTCTGGCGCTCATCGGCGCTGGTCATGGTCCAGACCTGTTCGTCCATGACGATGCGATAGAGGTCGATTTCGCTCAAGGCTGCAACTCCAGCACCGGGACCGTGGCCGAACAGACCTGTCCGCCGATCCAGTTGATCTCCACCCGGTCGGCATCCATCCGCCACAGGCCCAGCCAACTTACCCGGCCGATGACCGAGGCGTCGATGGCCAGCGACGCATTGAGTGTCAATTCCACCACATCGTCGCTGACAGGTCCGGCAGCGGTGATTTCCCGGGCGAGCCAGCCGCTCGGCGTCTCGATGGCGATGTGCGTGCGATCAGCGGCGTGCAGGAGATAGCCGTCGGAACGGACATTGAGCGTCGTGGTCAATGCCCCTGTGCTGACCGGGATAAGGTCCGCCTCGAACGAGGGTTGCCAGAACGCCCGAAGTCGGCCGGCACGTCGATGGAGCCAGCGTCGAATGGCCCACCCCTCCTCCAGTCCGTCGCCGAGCATCTTGTGCGGGCGGCGCGGGCGGTTGTGGGGCCATGGCGTGCTGTAGGCGACGCGGCCCAGCGCCTCGTCCAGCAGATCGAAAGAGGTCGTCATCGACTCGTCCAGCCCGTCGCCATCGAGCAGGCCGACATCGAAATAGATGTCGTTCCCCTGATATTGCGTCGGCGCGGAGACGGTCAGTTGCCGGTTCTCCTCGATCACGAACGTCGTCTGGACCGATACCTTGCGGCCATCGAACCGGCGCACCGGGTCGTTCGGCATGAAGCCCCGGCGCAGCGGCATCACATAGGCGTCGCTGTAGCCTTGCGTCGGCTGGTTGAGCGTGATGGTCGTAGCGTTCGGGACTTGATCGACGCCGACGATCTGGAAGGCATCAGGTGCTTGCCAGATCAGGGCAAGGCCGGAGGCGCGGAAATCGACGAAATTGGTGGGCACGGTCAGCGACCATTCGCCCGCCTCGACTTCGCCAAGATGCTGCACATGGGGCCAGAAGGGGACGAGCCATTGCCGCGCCCGGTTCGACCAGATCAGATTCTTGAGCGCCTGCTGATAGAGCGGCGGCACATAGAAACTCATGTCGAGCGACTGGCGCGGGGTCAGCCGCATCTGCGCGCGGTCCTCGGTGCTGTCCTCGGCGATGATCACGTCGGTCAGCCATTCGAGGATTTCCGACATCGGCGCGCGCGGCCACAGCGGAAAGACCGGGGGCAGCACTTCGGCCTCGGCGAAGAAATAGGTGGTGCTGGAGCCGGGAGCGGACGGCTCATCCTGGCACAGCACGGCCAGTTCGTGCGTGCCCGCCGTCGCCAGATAGGACGGGATGATCAGGTTCCACGGCGGCAGGCCGGTGCGCTGGACGCCAGAAGGGTTGATCGCGCCCACATAGAAGCCGTCGAGGAAGAAATAGCAATGGTTGTCCATCGTGCCGGACAGCAGAATGTCGCTGGCCACGTCGAGCGTGATGGCGCGGCGCAGCCACAAGCCGGTCCCGGCCGTCCAACTGGTCGCAGCCGGGTATTCGACAATATCGCCGACGACATCACCGAACGGCGCAGGCTCCGGTCCAAGCCAGTCGTCGGTGGGCACGACCAAGGAAGCGGGATCGTCCGGCACCGCGCTATCGCCCGCCTGATATTCCCAGAGGGCATTATACTCGAAAATCTTGCTCATCAGCCTTGGCTAATCTGCCGGAGCGTGTCGCTTTGCCGGTGCATCATGTTGACCCAAGCCTCCTCCCCCTCGGGCGTCTGCATCCAATCGCCAACAAGCTGCGGATCGAGCACGTTGATGATTCGCTGGTTGATCTGAACCGGCTGGCTGTTGACGACGGTCTGCGCCGCGCCACCGCTGATCGCCGCCGTCGCAGCGGTCGCCGCGTTGACATCGCGCACTTGCTGGCCGGAGTTGATCGCCTCCAGCAGCGGCCGGTTGTTTGCCGTCGCCTGCGCGTTGACGACGAACTCGCCATCCGTCAGGCGCGCCGGGATGCTGTCCGTGCGCGAGCCGCCCGGGCCGCTGACAAAGCCGCCGTCCTTGAACGCCAGCGTGACCGCCCTGATGTTCGCGACGATGCTGGCGGTCTGCGCCGCGACGGTGGCCATGGCGACCAGATTGGCCGGGAACGGCAGGGACGAGGCCTGCGCGATGCCGGTCTGAATCGCGACGATGGACCGGGCGATGGCAACCGCCTTCTCGGTCGCGAACGCGGCCTTGTAGATCGCGGACTGCTTGCCGAGGCTGTTCTCGGCGATGCTGACCAGCGACCCCATGATCTCCTCTTGCGCCGCAAGCTGTGTGTCCTTGCGGGCTTGGTCGATCTGGGCGAGCCGGTTCACATGCTCCTGCCGCGCCGCCTCCTCCAGCGCGTTGTAATCGACGCCCATCTGGAGGAGTTGCTCGCGATAGTTCGAGAAATCCTCCAGTTGCTTCGCATAGCGCGCGTTCTCGTCGGCGACCTTGCCCACGTCCTCATAGGACTGGCCGGTGCCAGGATCGACGCCGGGCAAGCCGCTGACCGTGCCGGCAGCGGACTGCGCCAGTTCAGCGAGGCGCGCATTGTAGGAGGTCTGCGAAATCGTGCCGTCGGCCAGCAGCTTGTTCAGGGCCTCAATCGTCGCCCGATAGTTTTCGAGCGGTGCCCTGATCTGTTCGAGCAATTGCTGCTGGCGGGATAGTTGATCGCCCTGCCTGATGCCGTTCTCGATCATCTGCGCCTCGACAGGCGTCAGTTCGCGGCCGAGGCGCAGCGTCTCGTCCAACTTGGCGTTCAGGATCTCGCGCTCGATCCCCGTCGTGCCCTGCAACTCCTTGAGGCGCTTGAGCGGCTGGACATAGGCGTCGTCGAACCGGCGCGCCGTCTCGCGGGCGTCGGCGTCGGTGAAGGCCTTACGGATCGTCGCCTGTTCATCGGGCGTGGCCTCGCGATTGAAGCGCCGGGTGAACTCGGCCAGCGCCTCGTCGATCTGTGCGTTCAACTGCGTCTGGCGATCAGCCGGCAGGCCTTGGCTGGCGGCGCGCGCTTGGATGGCTGACACGAAGTCCTCGGCGCGCTCCTGCACCTTGGCCTGCTGGCCTTCCTCCTGCTGATACTGCGCCTCGGTGCTGGCGTTCGTCGGCTTGCCAACGATGGTGCCCGGGGCCTCAAGGTGCATGTGGTCGCGGTGCTGGTTCTGGCCGGCCGGGATGCGGCGCGTCGGGCCGGAGCCGTTCGCCTCATAGACCCAACCGTTCCAGAGGACGCGAAAGCCCCGGGCCTGATAGCGGCGCGCGGCGGCGTCGAACTTGGCGCGGATATCGGGCACGTCGGCCTCGACGATCCCGGTGCCCTCGTTCACGTCGATGGCATATTTGCCGTGCGCGGTGTTCCCCATGCCGGGGTGGTTGCCGGAGACGCCGCCGAACTGTTCGTTCTGGCCGACGCGCAGGCCCGACCGCTGGAGTTCGCGGCCAGCGATGCCGATGGCCTGCTCGCGCGAACGGAACGTCGCCACGCCGGCACCATCCCGGGTGGCCTTGGCCAAGCGCTCCTGCGCCGCCGCTGCCTCAAGCGCGGCTTTGCGCTGCGCCTCGATCCGGGTCAGCGTCGTGTCCAGCGCCTTCGAAAGCTGCTCGTTGCCGAGCGCGGCCTGCACGGCGTTATCGTGCATGATGTCGTATTGCCGATTGATCCGCGCAATCGGGTCCACGGCGGCCTTGGCCTGATCCTCTTGGATGGGGACGCGGGCGGCGCGGACGCCGCGCTCTGTCGCCGCGATGTCGCGGTCGCGGGCGGCCAAGGACGACTGGAGGTCTTTGACCCGCTTCTCGGCGCGATCGATGGCCATCAGCAGGCCCATCATGTAGGACTCGTCGGCACCGAACGGCGGGGGCGAGCGCAACTGCTCGTTCAGTTCATTGAGCCGGGTTTGCGCCTCCGTGATCTGGTTGACGATGTTGCCGCGATCCCGGCGCATGTTGTTCAGCCGGCTCTCCGACTGGCGCAGGGCTTCCTGTTGCTGCTGGCGCTGGCTCTTGAGGCCCTTCTCCAGTTCAGCGTTCAATTCGCGCTGGAGCGCGATCTGGCCCTCCAGCGTGCGGTTGAACGCCTCCTTGGCCCGGCGATTGAGTTCGGTTTCCTCGGCGTCCTTGCGGAGCTTGTTGATGGCGTCGCCAAGGGCGTCGTTGCCCTCGAACAGCTTGGCGACAAAGGGCGACAGGACGATGGCCGCGACCGACAGGGCGATGCCCCACGGCCCGCCGAGGAACGCCGCGAACTTCGACGTGCCCCCGGCCATGAGTTGCACGGCCTGCGTCACCTGGCCGATCTGGCTCGCGAAGATCTGGGCGGGCTTCGCGCCGAGGCTATACATCGTCGCGATGTCGCCAAGCTGGAAGCCGAGTTGCTGCATGCCGATGCGCTGCGCGCCGGTCTTGGTGTTCAAGTCCTGCGTCGTCGCCGAGGCGAGTTTCTGGACCTGTGCGTAGCGCTCCTGACTGATGACCCCGGCGTCGAGCAGCTTCTTCGCGTCGGCCAGCAGGGCGTTCAGGCGGGCTTGTTCGGCGGCGTCCTGATCGACAGCGCGCAGCACGCGCATCAGGGCCGCCTCATATTGGGCGTTCTTGCCAGCGGCGTCTCCGGCCGCCTTGCCTCCCGCCGTGGTCTGGGTGCTGGCCTTCCCGGCCGAGGCCGCCATGCGATCAAGCGCCTGGCCGAGCGTCTCGTTCGAGCGGGTCAGCGTCGATTGACTGCCGGCGAGGCCCTTGATCGACGAATCGAGTTGCTCGATTCGGCTGACCAGACCGCCGATTGTCTTGTCGAACTTGGCCTGATCGAAGGAGCGGTTGAGGGCGGTTTCGGTCGCACGCGCTTCCTGCTGGACCCCCCGGAGATCCTGCTTGACCTTGTTGGTGCCCGCCGCCGTCTGCGGGTCAACCTTCGCTACGATCCGATATTCCGCCATCCCCGAGGTTCCGCTTCACGTTCTCGATCTGCCAGCGGCGCTCGGCTTGGTCCATCTTCCTGATTACCGCCCACAGCGCATCGGCCACGTCGGGCGCGAGGCCCTTACGGTCAGCATATGCCATAGCCTTGTCCCAAGGGATAGGACCATCAGCCGGGCGGCACGTCGCCAGATCGCGAAACGCCGGGTAGAACAGATCAGCGAGCGGTGGCTCGGGTGGCTCGTTTAGATACCAGTCGGGGAGGCGTCGGCCTTTCTTTTTGGCCGACGCGACCGAAAATCCGTCTCGTTCTAGTCGGAGGACCCAGAGGAACCGCTCGACGTGGAGTTTCCCAACGTGTCCGCCCACCCGGGCTTGGCCGCGTTGCGATCCACGAAATTATAGGGGTTCGCCACCCACCCGCGCACCGGGTCCAGCATGTAATTCGGGATGGCGCGCAGGAAATCGAGGACGTTCTGTTCGCTGAACTCGACCTCATTGCCGTCCACATCGCGCGGCGGCGTGCCCCATCGCACCGCGCACGTCTTGGCCATGAGGAGGCGGTCCAGTTCGCGGTCATCCTCCAGCCGATCAGACGACAGCACCTTGGCGCGGCGCTGTTTCTTCGTCTCCTTTTCGGCGGCCTCGGCGCGCTCGACGGCCAGGCGGACGCGCTCATTGAGATATTGCGGGTTCGAGTCGGTCATCGGGTGGAACCAGATCGACGGCTCGCCCCAGATATCGTCGAAGACGTATTCCGCCTCGGATTGCTCGGTTACTTCCAGTTTTCGCAGGTGGGAAAAGTCAGGCATTGGAGCCTCCAAATGAAAAGGGACCGGGGAGACATAACCCCCCGGTCCCTTCCTGTGTAGCCCCTACGCGATCAGATCAGGCGCAGCCCTCCTCCGGCAGCACCGGGAAGAAGCTGATGCCGCAGGTGAAGCCGTAGCTTTCCTCCTCGTGCGCCATGAACGGCGTGTTGATGAGGACCGACTGGTTCTCCGGGAACTCGCGGTTGCCGCCCGAGAGCGTGCCGGTGGGCAGATCGAACGCGGCCCCGCCGTCGCCGTTGCGGACGACCCAATCGAAGCCGACGGTCTTGTTGCAGCGGATGCGCTCGATGACATCGGCGTTGGTGAAAAGCATCTGCGCCTCGACATCGCACTCGATGTCGCCGGCATTGAGATACTTCGGCCCCAACTTGCCGATGACCTTCTCGCCGGCCACGTTGTTGGTCAGCGTGAACGTGGCCTGCTTGAAGTCGGTCGAAAGGCCGGCCTCGTCCACGTCCTGCACGCGCAGGCGAGCGATGTCGCTGGCGCTGCCGAACGATTCGACCTGTCCGCCGACCTTGGCGTTCTCGGCCTCGGCCGCGCGCGTGGTGGACGGGTTGGTCGTATCGGTGCCGACGAAGCCGAGCGTCATCGTCGCCTTGCCGGTCAGCGGGATCGCGATGGACAGCGCATCGGCGTAATTGCCGAGGCTGTATTCATAGCCGGTCGCGCCGCCTGCCATCAGGTTCGGCGAGGCCATTTCGAACTGCGTCGAGATCTCGACATAATCGGCGTCGTTGACCCCCTGATTTCGGACGAACTGGCCGAACAGGATATCAATGCGAAGGCCGGTGCCGCCCGAGCCGTTGTCGGTGCCATCATCGGCCACGAACGCCTGATCGCGCTTGTCCAGCGTCAGCTTGTGCGCGGCGACCGTGCGGACGCGAGCAAAGCCGATGTTCTCCTCATTGAAGAACTGGTTGGCGACATCGACCCCGCCGATGTGGATCACCTGGCCGGCCGCGATGCCGGTCGTGGTGAAATCGAGCGCGGTGCTGATCAGATCGCCGTTCGCGTCGATTTCCAGATCCCCGGCCGCGCCACGGAGGCCGGCGACGGCTACCTCGACGAACGCCGAAGCGGCCGGCGTCTCCGCGACGTTGCCCGCCGCCTTGAGTTCGGTCGCGCTGGTCGCATGGGTCGCCGTGACCGGCTTGAGGCCATTGTTCTCGTCGTTGACGAAGCCGCTGACATAGATCAGCGAAACGGCATCAGCGCCGGCCGAGCCATAGAGGAGGCGACCGGCCTGCGCGGCGGTCAGCGCCGGGATGGTATAGCCGGTTGCCGTGGCTGCGCTGGTCAGGAAGGCGTCCGCACCGATGGCGCGGCTGAACAGGAACGCCTCGGCGAAGTGACGCAGATGCGCCAGCGTAAGGTCCGCCTCGAACTCGACGCTGCTGTCCAGATCGGTGACGACGCCCTTGCGGCGGGCGCGCGCCTGACTGATCGGATTGCGCGCCTCCTTGGTGATCGTGGTGCCCCACGACGTGATGTTGTTCGGTTCCAGTTCGAACCACTGCGGCGTGCCGGGCAGGACGCCAAGCGACGCCTCCCGGGCGAAGGAAAGAGTCGTCGCATTCGTAATTACCCGGCCCATTGGTGCCTCCTTTTACCTGATGTTTCCGATGGCCATTTGCCTGACCAGTGCCAAGGCAAAGGCTTTCACGTCCTCGTCGCCGTCCATCCCCTTAGCACGATTGTAAATCCACGACACGACGCGAACATTGCCGATGACATAGCCCTCGCCCGGCCTGATCTGATCAATCGACGGCTGTAGGGGATGACGGTCGCCCTTGGCCGTGATGATCAGCGTCACGCCGGTCATCGGACAGACCATAGGCTCAAGCAGTTTCTCGATGTGCTCGACGGTCAGATTGAAGGGCAGGCCCTTGCGCTTCGCGGCGGCCTTGCAGCGATGGAACAGGCAGCGGGCATAGTTCTTTGCGCGCCACTGGCGCTGCTGTTCCGCTTTGGTCAGTTCCGAGCGGACGGGCGGTGGATTCTTCGCCCTGTATTGTGCGCGCCGCCGCGCTTTAACCTCCGGCTTTGATGAGTATTTCGCATCTGCCGCCGCAAAGACTTCTGGCCTGCGCTTGCGATAAGCGCGCTGCTGTTCGGGGGTTCGATTGGTCATCGAATATCCTCGTAATCGAATCGACCCTCTACTGAAACTCCCCACCACCGGCCCTTGTCGATATGGCTGGCTTCTCCCGGCTCCACTTCGGCGAAGCGGATATCGTTCGGGGCGAGGATGCGGCAGTTCTCGAATATGGCGGCGGCGCGCTCGGCCAGATCGGACAGATTGCCGACGCCATCGCCGGGCGGCTCGCGCAGATCAATGATCAGCAGGCCCACCCGGTCCATCTTGCGGTTGCCCTTGCGGCCCAACGTGCCCGGCCCGCCCGGCATACGCAGGACGCTGACCTTGGCCCACGGCGCGGCGGGCGGATCGAACTTGTCCTCGTTCTCGAACGTGTAGGGCGTCAGCGGGCCGGTGGCCGGCGCGTCCGCTACCCAATGATCGGTCCAACGCTGGTAGAGCGTCTCCTGAACGGTGCGCCACACGCTCATCGTCCGGGCCTCCGTGGGGGTTTGCCGCTGCGGGCGCGGAAAGCATCGGCGCGGGCGTTGCGCGAGGACTGCGCCGCCGCCCGGCTATAGGTCTGCCGGATCGCCTTCTCGATGGCCGTCTGCACGAAGCCGCGCGGCGACTGCGGGCTGTGGCCGGCGTTCAGAGCACCGATGTAGGGGACATTGTTCGTGGAGAAGATCGGGCCGTCCTCAAGCCGCCAGGACAGCACATCGTTCTCCCCGTCGGAGGCGACGCGGGCGCGAGCCGCGACCTCGGCCGGCGTCGGACCCTCCTTCGGGTTGGCGGGTTCGCCTTCCACGATCTTCGGCTCGCCCACCGAGGGGAGCCAGTTCGCCGACGCCCAGCCGGTGTCGATAGGCGTCCCGAGGGGCGGGTTCGACCGGAGATTGGCGTTGACGTTCAGCGCGAGGGCGATGACTTCGCCCCGCGTGTATTGCTCCAGATCGGCAACGATGAGGTCGATCTGGTCAGCCATGGCTTACTCGCTGATCGGATGCGTGTCGGGAGCCGCGTCAGTTTCGACGGCGCGAGCAGCGCGGGCGCGCATGATCTTGATCTGCATGTCGGCCTTGTTGTCGTCCGACTCCAGTTCCACGCCCTCGTCGGCGGCGATCTGGCGCAACTTGTCATTGGTGACGCGCAGATCGTCCTGCACTTCGAAATGATCGACCTCGATCGCCGTCTCCGGTTCGCCGGCCGGCGCTTCGACGGCGGTCAGCCGGGCGGCCTCCTGTTCCTTCGTCTCGACAGGCGTCGGGCGGAAATCCTCGGCATAGACAGCCACGCCCGATTTCCAGAGGCGGCGGGCCATGGCCTCGTCCACTTCGGCGCGCAGCGAAGGGCTGGCGACGACAGCAAGGGGGGTGCCGATGCCGAGGCCGTGACCGTGGACGGTCTTGAACTTGGCCATGATCAGCTTACGGGCGGGGTCGAAATCGGACATCGGTTGCTCCTGTGGTTTGACGGGTCGCTGATACACCAGCGGCCGACCCTCGGATAGAGAGCCGGCCGCATCGGTTCACTGAACGGGGTCTTACGCGGTGGCCGGGTCGTCGTCAGACTTTCCGGCCTCCGCTGCGGCGGCTTCGCCCGCTCCAGCCTGTGCGGCCTTGTCGGCGTCGTCGCCCTGTTCGGCATCGTCGGGGCCGGGCTGATCATCAGCGGCCCCGCTGGCGGCTTGTTCGCTTTCCGCATTAGCCGGGTTGGTTTCGGAGGCCTGCTGGCCACCTTCGCCCGCTCCAGCACCCTCGGGGGGCGTCTCGCCGCCCTCTGCCTCCGGGCGGCCGGCGTCGTGGATTTCGCGCTGGCGGGCCTCGGCGGCCTCGCGGCCCTGCACCTTTTCGGCTTCATCGAGCCAAGGCGCGGTGATTTCATACCAGCCGCCGCCATGCTCCTCGATCTCGACCTCGGAGCCGCCTTCGATCCAGCCGAGCGGTGCGCCTTCCTCGCGCATTTCGGCCAGCGCCTTCTCGGCGTTGACCTTGCCACGGATAGTCAGGGGCTTCTCCAGCCACGGCGCGGTGATCTCATAACGCCCGCCCTTGGGGCCGGTCATCTGGATAGGATCGCTCGCCTCGTCGGTGGCCTCGGCGGCGTGATTGACCGCCATGGTGTTGTATTGCCGCTCGATCAGGCGGCGGGGGAACGAGGCGACCGGAGCCGCCTCGGGGGAAGGGAAGGGATCGCCGGGGCCATAGCGGACCCCGGCGAATGTGAAGTCCCGCGCCGCGACCAGCGGACGTTTCGGATCGAATGGTTCACGGTGCGGCACGAGACTTCTCCTTGTGGTGCAGGACTTAGGCGGTGACCAGCGCGTCGCTGATGAAGACGGCGAGGTCATCGCTGATCTTCTTCATGCCGAACGCCTGGCGGCTGTGGAAATAGTCGCTGTAGGCGCGACCGTCGCGACCGCGCGAGATCACCCCGCCCATGTCGTTGGTCTGGCCGGGCACGAGGCTATCCCACGCGAACGTCGCGATGGCCGTCGGGCTGTCCAGCGTCGGGGTCGGGTCGATGTAACCCAACCACGCCGCGTTCGGATCGACGATATAGGCGAAGTTCTCGCCGCCCGTATCGTCCACGCTGATCGGCTTCTCGTCCGCCGTGTTGTAGATCGCCCGCGCAACGCGAAGGTTATCGACCTCGAACATCGCGGCCATGACCGCGTTCGTGATCGCCGCCGACGACGTATACTTGATGCGGTCCACGAACTCGGGGTGGTTCTTGAGGCGCTTACGCACGTTCGAACCGAGGACGAGGGTGTTCGGCTCCATGCCGGTCGCCGCGCGGATGAGTTCCTTCCAGTCCTCGATATCCGAGAGCGGGCTGGACGCATCGTCGGCCCAAGACAGGAACTCGTCCGCACCCGGCGCAGCGGCCGAGCCAGTGACGGTCATGCCCCACACGCCGGTCTTGAAGAACGACGTTGCCCAGATGCGGTCGGCGCGGATCATCTGCTTGGTGGTCAGCAGGCGGGTGGCATTCTCGTCGAGACGGCCCTGAACGCGCGAGTTCTGGCGGGTGCGGTCGTCGATGACGTGCTCCAGCGCCCACTCCTCGGCGACATAGGTGTCCTCCTTGATGCCGTAGCTGACCTGCACCGGCCGGCCGCCAAGCGGGCGAACCTTCGCCTCATCGCGCCAGAAATAGCCGGGCGGATAGACGTTAAACTTGCCGGCTTCCTGCGTCACGGTGATGCGGCTCGATGCGGCACCGGCCACGAACACGCCATCGTCCTGCATCAGGCCCATGGAGTAGTTCGTGAGGTAGGCGTCCGGGTTCGTGTCCCCGGAGATTGACTTCTTCATGGCTAGGTTTCCCTTCTCCAGTCACGAGGCCCCGTTGGCCCCAAACCTTTGCTCTCGGTCTGACCCGGAGAGGGTGGGCGCGGCGGATTAGGCCGCGTCGATCTTGCTGCGGTCCACTTCGATGGTGAACAGCACGTTGGCAGCGCCGGCTGCGCTGATCGCCGTGCCGAAAACCTCGTCGTCGGCGGCATCGGCCACGACAAACTTGGCGTTGCCGTCCGGCGTCACCTTCTGGCCAATGGCGATCTGCTCGCCGGCAATCGCCTTGAGTTGGTTGCCGGTCTTGATCGACGAGGACAGGCCAGCGGCCTTGCCTTCGCTGATCACGCCGTCGCAGAAATCGCCGGCTCCGCAGAGGTTCAGGCCGGTCGGCGTGCGCTTCGCGGCGTAATACTCCTTGCCGGTCAGATCGACGGCACCGGGGACTGCATCGGTCTGCGCCCCCGTGAAACGTTCGGTTGCCATGTCGGCTTACTCCTTTCTTCGCTTCGCTGTGCTGCGTTCGGGCGGGCGCGCTTAGGCGTCCGCGTCGGCGGCAGCGGTTTCGGGGTAAGCGGCCTCGAACAGGTCGGGACGCTCGGCGCGAACCTTGGACATCGCGTCCGCCCGGCCGATCTTCTCCTCGCGGGCCACCTTGGCGACCTCCGAATCGAAGTCCTGACGGGCCTTCTTGATGTCCCCGGTCACTTCGGGGGCCTCGGTCGTGCCCAGCGACTTGAACAGGGTGTCGCGACCCTTGTTCATCGTTGCGAGCGTCTTGAGGATGGACTTGCCGGCCGCGCTGTCCTCGCCGACTTCCTTCGCCGCCTTGAGCATGTCGGTGGCTTCCGACAGGGCGACGTTCGGGAACTCGGTGCGGGCGCGCTTCTCGATGGCATCGCCGGCCGCGCCTTCGCGCAGTTCGCCGATTTCCTTCGACAGGGCGTCGTTGCGCTTGGCCATCGCCAGCACAGCGGCACCGTCCGACTTGCGGATCTCGGTGCCGTCGAGGCACTTGTGGACGACCGGATCGGCGCTGTTGGCCTGATCGACCTCGGCCTGCTGGTCGGTCGCCGACTTGGCGAGGAAGGCGTCCTGCGCGTCGGCGGCCAGGCCGTCGAAGTGCTTGCGGATGGCCGGGGCCATCTTGAGGATGGCGTTCTCGCGCTGGAGGGCCTTCATGGCCTTGTCGTCGGTGCCGTCGCCCTTCTTTTTCTTCTTGCCGTTCGCCTCGGCCATCTTGGCCAGATCGTCGTTGGCGTCGAGCGCGTCGAGCGCGTCCAGCGTCACGGCGGCGTCGATGATGTCATTCGCTTCGGCCACGGTGGACTTGGCGATGGCGAAACCCGCGACAGCCGAAGCGAGCGCGGCCTTTGTGGTGATCTTCATGGGTTGCTCCTGCTGTTGCAGATATTTCGAGACGGCCTCCTCGACAGCCGATTCGAGATCAGATTCCGCCGTCGAGGCGGCGTTGCGTGCGGCGTCCGCTGCGGCGGTGGCCAACTGGCCCATCGCCTCGGTGAACGCCTCCGTTGCTACCGAACCATCGCCGCCCTCGGCGATTTCGTCGGAAAGGGCCGTGCGGAACGCATCGCGCACCGCCCACTGGTTCTCGAAAGCGCGCCAGAACGTCTCGCTGATCTGGTCGCTGACCAGTTGGGCGCGGAGCGCTTCCTGAAATGTCTTTTTCACGATGGCCGGGGGAGCGCCAGCAGCCGGCGCGCGCTTCACGATCGCCACCGTGGCGTGCTCTTGGCAGGGCAGATCGACAGCCGCGATCTTGTCCAGACGGATCGACTTGAGGCGGCGCTTAGTTGCCATCTTCGACTTCCTCGTATTCGACCCGGGCACCTTCGATGGAAAAGCCGGTGTAAGTCCCGTCCTTGAACTTCGCCAGAATATCGTCATCGGCGGGATGATAACCGACGACGAGGCCGGTCTTTTCGACAGTCCAGTTCAGCGCCTTGGCCATTTCTTCGGTGACGGGGAGCATGAAATAGTAGGAGCCGACATCGGGGCCGGCGTGCATGTCATTGCCCGCCATTTGCATCCCGGTTTCGGCCGCATCGACGGCGGCCTTGAACATCGCGTCCTCGGTGATGTGCTCGGGCACGCGCTGGCCCTTGTGGACGCCCTCGGTATCGACGTTCAGATCGTAATAATCCTCGAACGAACCGTCGGCGGCGCGGACTTTCGACACGATGGCATAGCCGAACACGAGGCCGTGTTCCTCATCGACGTTAAGCACGTCGTTCACCTTGACGATCTTGTCCGCGACTTTGGTCACCAGCCGTTCCCCTGCCCTTTAGGCGCTCCGCTTTCGTGGTGGGAGGGGTTGCCCAGATCGGAGATCTGTGTCTCGCCCTATCGCTTCTTACCGCGACTCGTCTCGCAGGGATAGTCCCTTGATCAGCGTTGCCGGATTCGGGTCAAAAGCGCGCAGCGGCACTGGATGGTTTCGGCGGCTGGAGCGTCTGGGTCGCCGGGATATTTGATTTCCCCGTTCTCCGTGACCCACGATTCGCCCCATCCTTTGACCTGGCCGTTCAGGAGCATGTGCGTCTTGCGCTCCCGGCCGTCGAGGCGGGTCCGCCATTCCCGGCGCAACTGGTCGGCGTTGATTTCGCCGGCCGCGATGGCCTGCCGATACGCCTCCTCATTGCCCTGATTTACCGCGCGCAGCGCCTCGGTGCGGCCGATGACCTCGGCCCGATGCTTCACATAGCGCTCGGTGTAGCGCCGGACCATCATGTCGATCTTGTCGGCCGGCAGCGGGCGACCGGCGCGCGCGGCGGCCATGACGCTGCGATCTGTGCGGCCATCGCGCAGCGCCCGGCCGAGCGCGTTCTCGGCGGCTTGCGGATCGAAGCCCACCCGCTCCAGCGCAGCCCGGTAACTGGCGACGTGCGTCCATTGCGTCGATGTCAGCCCCACGCTGTCGCGGAAATTGCGGGCGGCGGCGATGGGATTGGTCCCGGCCTCGACGCCGCTGACCAGCGCCATGCTGGCGGCCTTGCGCTGTTCGGCCGTGAACTCGCGGATCAGTTCGAGGCGCGTCGCCTGCATCGCGGCGACCGCGTTCAGATTGACGGCGTTGAACACGACCCGGGCGACATTGGCCCCGCGCAGGAAGTCGGACGTGGACTGGCCGGCCGTGATGAAAGCGACGTTGCTCGCGGACCCCAATTGCTCGGCCGCATATTGCAGGCGGTCCATGGCCTCGTTGACCCGGCCCTGTTCGATCAGGTCGGCCAGTTCGTTCAGATCGAGTTCGTCCTTGAGATCGCTGATCGCGGTGCGAAAGATCACGGCGATGCGCGCTTCCTGCTGATCGAGCAGGAGGTTCAGCCGGTCGGCCGGATCGTCGATATAGTCGTCGGCTTTGAGGAGCGGCGCGCTGGCCATGGCTCAATCCCCATCAGGGCCGCGCCGGTCCCGGCACAGATAGCGATAAGTCGCGGCGGCGGGGTCGCGGCCGAGAAGCTGGACCATGTAGAGGGTCAGCCCCTCGATCTCGATGGCGTCGTTGCGGAGCGGCAGGCCCCCGGCCGGGATCGTGTCGCCGATCAGCATGGCGATGCGGTCGTTCAGTTCGAACTCGACGCCGGCAGGGGGGGTGCGGGGCAGATCCTCCCAGATACCTTTGATGCCGGTGACGGTCGTCGGGGTCTTTGCCTGGCCGCCCGTCAGATTTCCGGCCGAGCGGGCACCGCGCTCATAGCGCGTGATCACCACGTCCAGCAGGCCCGGCGCGACATGCTTCTTGATCAAGCCCGCGATATCGACGCCGAACAGCTTGTTGCCCATCAGTCATAGTCCTCCTGCGCGATGGGCCAGTCCCAAGGATAGCGACCGCCATAGGGCCGGACGCAATCGCTGGTCCCATGGGGCACCGCCCCGTCCAGCGTCACGTCGGTATCGCCGAGGCCGTAGCAGACCAGATTGGCGGACAGCAGCCGGTTCCACAGCGCCATCGGCAGCGGCGGGCCGCCATCGACCGGGGTGAAGAACTCGACCTCGGCCGGGCCGGCCTTGGCCCGCTTGATGTTGCTGTTGCCGCTGGCGTCGGCGAACAGATCAGGGGACGCGGCCAGATCGGCGGCCAGCATCGCGGCGACTTCCTGAACGATGGTCGGGGCCGGATCGACAGCCGGGTCGGGCGCGGTGTCGCACCACGGCAGGGTCAGCAACATGCGGGTGGCGCTGATCAGGGCGCGGCCCTTGGCGTCATCGTTCAGCAGCGCCCAAGCGACCGCCCGGCTGATGTCCCCGGCGAGGTAGATATCGGCGTCCGCGACGCTGATGAAGGCGTCGTAATCGTTCGCCCCGATGGTGATCGTCGCCATTACGCCGCCCTCCGCTTGGCCATTTCCTGCCGGCGCTTGACCATCGCCTTCGCCATGTTCTTGCGGGAGCGCAGGACGCGGCGCTTGGCCAGTTCATCCTCGGGCGTCTGATCGAGCGGGTCGGCCGGGTCGGGCTTGGCTTTCGGGTCGGTGCGGCCGGGGTTCAGCGACAGGTCCATGTCGTCCATGCGCTCGGGCGGGCGGGTCAGGCCGAGCAGATCGTAGATCTCGCCGACGGCCGGATCGTCCGGCATCATGGGCGCGCCGGCCTGCGCCAACTTGGCGAGCGCATCGAGCACCTGTTCGATGTCGCGGTCGCTGATTTCGTTGACGCCCATCTGCGGGCACAGTTCGGGGGGCCAGCCGTTCAGTTCGGCCAGCGGGGCCAGGACATCGCGGTCGTAGATCTCGCACAGATCGAGCAGCGTCGATGTCACGGTCAGATAGAACGTGCCGACCTTGGAGCGGGCCAGCGCCAGCGAGCCGGAGCCGTCGGCCCCGAGGAGCAGATGCTCGACGCCGAGGATGCGGGCGAGTTCCTGATTCATCCGATTGACCGCGTTGGCCATCGAATCGAACGACGTGCTGTCGCCGGACAGGAGTTCGAGCGCCCATTTCGGCACACTGCTGACCGTCTGCGACTTGTCCACGCTGGCCGCGACATAGGTTTCCGACGGGAGCAGCATCCCCGATTTCTCGTTGCGGATATGCTTGTCGAGCCAGTTGCGGAGCGGGGCCAACAGCGACGTGCGGCGGGCTTCGGCCTGCGCCCGGGCGTCCGATCCCGGAGGGCCGGCGTCCAAGACCTCCTGCCGGAGTTCGCCCAGCGGCGCGCGCGCGACCGGGATGCCGCGCAGATCAGTGGTGAAGCCGATTTCCTCCAGCCGGAGGAACGTCTCCAGCCGGGCGGCGGTCACGGCCAGATGGCGGAACAGGCCGACGCCCTCGGGGCTGTCGGTCAGCGTGTCGTCCACGGCATAGACGATCTTGCTGCGGGGCAGTTCGACATCGGCGAATCCTGGCACGCGCTGGATCACCGATTCGACGGTGCCGCCCCGGTCGCGCTTCCACCGGCTGATGGTGCGCTGCGGGCGATGTTCGATGTCGAGGAGGCCGATGGTCCCGTCGGGGTTCTGCTTGGCCGTCCATTCCTGAATCGTGAAGCCGTGCAGGCGGAACGCGGCGGTCTTGCGGACGACTTGCGACCAGCTTGTCGTCATGTCGTAGAGCATCGCATAGGCTTGGTCGGCATAGCCTTGCGCGGTGGCGGTGTCGGCTTCGGACAGGTTCTCGGGCGGATTGACCGTCCACACGGCGTTGCTGATCAGGTTCAGGAACAGGCGGACGCCGGCTCCGATGATCGACACGTCGCGCACGAGGCGGTCATATTCGTCGAATCGACGCGGCCCGACCAGATTGATGAGCCGATCTGGCTCGTCGAACGTGCCGGCCCCTTCCCCATTGACGACACCACCCGATGCACGGCTCGTGCCCAAGGTTTCCGTAGGCGCAGCCCGCTTGAACAGCGCGTCGCCCGCTCGCTTGAAAATGCTGTCCGCCAAAGCCCGGCCTCCTGATCTGGTAGCCTTGTATCGCAGGAGGGGCTTTCGGTCACGTCTCCAGAATCGAAACCGGCCGCACCCCGAAGGACGCGGCCGGCCGGATCATTCCGAGAGCGAGGCCCTTCTATCAGGCCCCGGGTTGATTGTCACGCCGCCGTGAGGTCGCCGGAGACATTCCAAGTGTTCGCCGCGACCTTGGTGCAGACGACGCGGCCCTTGGCGATGACGACAGCGGTGGTGCTGCCCTTCTTCTCCATGGTCGCGCCAGCGCCGGCCTGCGCGGTCAGCGCGCCGGCACCCTGCGCGATCACCGAGAACGACGATCCGATGGGAAACGCGACGGCGCTGTCCTGCGGGAGGGTCAGCGTCTGGGCACCGGCATTGGTGCGCAGGATCGTCTTGCCGACATCGGTCAGCGCCGGGATATAATCGGCGGCGGCCGACGTGGTGACGGCGGGTTCCAGCTTGGCAAAGTTGCGCGCGATCAACTTGAACGCGGCGATCAGCCCGCGACCGGAATACTGGCCGGCCTTGGACGACAGAGTTTCGAGATGGGCCATAGCCTCCTCCTCTGGTTTCCTTGCCGAGCGGGATTGCCCGGCCCGGCTGGCATATCACGGCGGCGGTCTGCCGGATATAGCGAAGGGCCGGGAGATCGCTCCCCCGGCCCCTCTATCCTTTCGCCCTTCACATCGTCCGGGCAAGGGCGGGTCGCCCTGCGGGAATTAGGTCAGATCAGCCGCCGCGCGAGGCGGCGCGCTTGCGGTGGCCGGCTTCGTGTCGGAGCGAGTTCTGGAGCGCGGCGTCGAACGGCGCGCGGGTCATGTTCATGGCCGGGCCGGGAACGGCCAGGCGCGGCGCGCGCAGGGCGGTCGCCGGGACGAACAGGCCGTAGATGAAGGCGACCCCGCGCTCCAGCGCCGAGACGGCGGCGAGCGGCGCGGCTGCGATCAGGGACAGGGCGGCGGCGAAGAATGGGCGGTAACGCAGAACCATGGGTTTCCTCCTTGGCTGTCCGATAGTGGACCCGGGCAAGGTGCGCCGATGGCAGCGGGCGGTCAACGGAAAAGGGCGAGGCCATTGCTGACCCCGCCCTGCGACCCGGCGCGTTGATCGCGCTGCGGCTAACCGATTCCGAGCCGACTTTGCCTTTCCCTGATCGCCGTGGCAACCGGGCCGGGGACCGGGACGGACCCCGAGGCCCAGCGGCGCACCGACGACGCATCGACCTCAAGCCAAGTGGCCAGCCGGGTTTGCCACCCATGCTTGGGTGGGAACAGTGCCCGACCGGCCTCTATGAATTGATCAGCGGTCACGCGCCTCGCTTTCGTTGATGAAGCGGAGCACATTCTCGCTGAACCCGTCAATGCGCGTCCAGTCGCCGTAGCCGACGCCGTTGCGATAGCTGGCCACGTTGATCAGGTAGCCGCGCGAGCCATCGGCGGGACCGCCCACGGCGTCATGCGACTGCTCGTCCGTCACCACGATCAGGCGGTCATACCGGACCTTGGCGTTGATCTCGCGGATCGCGCGGCCGAGATAGGTTCCGCCGTGCGGCTGCGAACGCTTGATCGCATCGACGCCCGCCATGCCGCGTCGCGGAGGAACCTCGACCAGCGAGTTCGAGAAGCTGAACACGCGGACATCGCCGTGGATGATGCTGGCCAGCGCGCAAGCCGCGTCGATGCGGGTCATGTCCGACTTAGCCGACAGCTTGGTGTCCATCGAGCCGCTGACATCGACCAGCACGACCGTCTTGCCCGGCATGACCGGCAAGTCCTCGACAGCCGCGCACAGCGCCTCGTCCAGCGCAGGCTCGAACTGCGGTGCCGCGCGAGCCGCCGCGATGTAGCGGAACGGCAGCACGAAGCGCGCGCCCTTGCGAGCGATGATCGCGCCCTTGACCAGATCGGCGTCCACCCCGGCGTCGGCCATGTTCCGCAAGTTGCGGAGCAGGGCCAGATAGCCGAGGCGGCCTTCGCGGATCAGACGCGCGAACGTCTCGGCCTTGTCGGCACCGCCCGAAAGCGCGACCTCCCAAGTGTCCGGGCTGGGCAGTTCGCCAGCGATGAGCGCCTTCCACATGGCGGCCTGCTCGTCGTCCTTCGGCTTCGGATGGACGAGGCGCAGGACATCGCGCAGGCGGACGCTCGTGGCGCGATCATACTTGGCAAGCTGATAGGCGTCGAACTGGCCGAACGCAGCCGCCAGCCCCTTCTTCATCGCGGCCGGGATGGGGCGCTTGCCGTCCTTCCACAGCATCGCGAGCAGTTCGCCCATCTCGTCGGCGCGGCGCACGATCAGCGGATAATCGGCCGGGCGCAGCGCGGCGATCTGACCGGCGCGGGCAAGCCCGGCGATCAGCCACAGCGGAGCGTGGCGCAAGTTCATCTGGCTGCGGGCCTCGATCGCCAGCGCGGCGACATCGGCCGGGGCCGTGCGGCTGACCAGATCGGCGATGCGGTCGGCGATGGCGACCCCGCCCTCATAGAACTGGTCCTCCCACAGGAGGCAGGACGAGACGGCGCGGCGCAATTCGGCCGCCGCGTTCTTCGGAGGGGTGCCAGGCGCGCCCTCGTGGGTGCGCGCGGTCGCGGTGGGCTTGGTGTTCAATCGGGCCATGATGGCGTTCTCCTTTGGTGGGGAGCGTCGCCCATCAGGAGCGTGCGGGAAGCTGGCGGTGGCGGTCCTATTGTCGGTTGTTCTACCGCTGAACTATCGGGGCGAACCCCGAGCCGGATTCGAACCGGCGACCTACTGATTATCGAAGTATCCGCTACCTACACCACGCACGCTCCAGATGGACGACGCCCAAACATCTGCCCAAGGAGCGCAGGCAAGGACCGCGAGGAAAAGGCGGCTCCTGAACGTGAAGCGTCCTACCATTAGACGACCAAGTGCCGAGGCCCTTGGGCGGGAGTCGAACCCGCATTTCTCGCTCCAGATGCGAAGTAGCAGAAACCTGCACCATCGCGGTCCATGCCTGCCCGGGAAACTGGCGAATCCGGCGTCTTTCCGAGTTACAAAGTCGATGAAACCGGCTTCTGCACCACGGGCAGGCCCCGGCAAATAGCGCATTGTGCGCGGTTTGCAAGTCCTGATCTGGAGCGGGGAGCGGGGATCGAACCCGCGTGATCGGGATGGAAGCCCGGTGCCTGACCACTCGGCCACCCCCGCCAGATGGAGCCCGGCGACGGATTCGAACCGCCGTTGCCGCATTACGAAAGCGGTGCCTCGCCTCTCGGCCAGCCGGGCCACGATGGTTGCAGGGGTGGGACTCGAACCCACGGTTTCCAGATTATGAGACTGGCGAGATAGCCGCTTCTCTACCCTGCATCATCGCTGGACTTTGACGTTGGGTGATTTCAACCCTGCCGGTGGCTGTCCCTGCCCCGCGTGCGCTGTTCCGATTTCGGAGGTTCGCGCCGCACGCCACAGCATACTCCTCGGCCGCGAGGGTTGCCGCGATCTGACCAGCTTGGCAAGGGGGAAGGGTGCCGAGGACAGAATTGATCGGTTGCCCGACCAGCCGGTGCCGACTGTGCGGCGTGGCCAACTCCTTCGCGATTAAGCGGCTTGGCGGATAACCCCACCGCTCCTCGGCGTGCCAGCGGCCCGGGTCCGTCATGCGCTAGGCGCGTCGTGGGCGGTTGCCGCTGGCGATCGAGGGCATAGACGCAGCCTGGCCGGCGATCAACTCGCCCCCCACGGATCGTCATCGCTGGCCGGCTCGGGCGCGTCGGCCGCGTCGTCCATTTCCTCCGGCGCGGCGTTCTGGGCGATGGGCACGGTGCCGACGAGGGCCTGAAATGCCCGGCTGCTGGCGTCCACCTGATCCTTGTATGTGCCGCTCGGGAAGTTGCGGAGTTCCTCGATATAGGCGGCGTTCCAGTCGCCCCGGACCAGATGGACGCGCTCGGCCCCGACCTGTGCGGCGAACGGATCGGCGCGCGTCACCTTGTCGCCCGTCTCCGGGGTGCAGATGAAATTGAAGCCCATCAGGATCTCGGAGACGCGCCACTTGAACGCCTTGCCGCCGAAGCCCGGGTCTTGGGGGATGCTGATCTTGACCGTCGGGATTTCGTTCCGGTCATTGATCGAAACCTCCTCGATCATCTGCTCGACTTCGGTCGGGTTGGCGCGCCGCCGCTCGACGTGGCGGATATAGACATCGCCGCCGACGCGGGTCATCAGCACCCGGACGGTGAACGGCGACTTCTTGCGCTTGGAGCCAGCCAAGTCCCACCCGGCCCATGTCACGCCGCCAGCCGGCACATGGTCCACGATGTCGATGTGCTCGACCTTGAACATGCCGCCTTCGCGCGGGGCCGGCCGCTGCTGATACTGGCCGGCATACATGTAATCGCCCGATTTCTTCACGTCCTCGGTGACGGCCGGGCCGGCGCGCACCGGGTCCATCAGTTCGCCCTCATAGGAGCGCGGGTCGGTCCAGTCCTTCGTCTTGCCTGGCCGATCTGGGTCGGGGACTTGCAGCGGGGTCGAACAGCGCCGGGCCGTCTCGAACTCGTTGGGGATCATCAGATGGACGAAGCCATAGTCGCGGGCGAGGATGACGCCGGTCAGATCTTCCTCGTGCAAGCGCTGCATGACGATGACGATGGCCGACGTTTCCCAGTCATTGATGCGGTTCAGGCCGCCCTCAATGAACTTGCGGGTGGCATTGTCGCGCTGCGTCTCGGACTCGGCCCCGTCCACGCTGTGCGGGTCATCGACGATCAGGCGGTCGCCGCGCTTGCCGGTGACGGACTTGAAGGCGACGCCGAGCCGCGATCCCGTGTCGTAATTGCTGAACGACAGCACGCCCTCTGTCTTGAGTTCGACCTCCGGCCACAGCGATTGGAACCATTCGGAGCGGATCAGGTCCAGCGTCTTGCCGGTATCGCGCTTGACGTTGGTCAGATCGAACGACGTGCTGACAAAGCGCAGGTGGCGCTTGCCGAGCGGCCCCCACTCGTAGGCCTGCCACATCACCGAGACGATGGTCGATTTCGACGAGCCGGGCGGGACGTTGATGATCAGGCGCGGTTTCAGCTTGCCCCGGCTGATCGCCTCCAGATGGTCGCACATGGCTTGCATGTGCCAGTTCCATTTGAGCCGCGTGCCCGGCTCGATGACCTTCCACGCCTCCTGAACGAACTCGGCGAACGACTGGCAACGGCGGCGGACGCCATCGGCATCGGCCCGGGCCTCGTCCAGCATCGCGGCCTCTTGCCGGCGCGCGATTTCCTCCCGGTAGAACTTGGTGGAGAGCGCCATCGGCTCCCGGATCAGGGTCGCGCCCTGATCGTCAGTCGTCAGTGCTGCCATCGACAACCTCGTCGGGGTCCAGCCCCTCGGCGAGCGCTGCGAGGCGGCCATATTCCGCAAGCTGTTCGTCGGTCAGGCGAGACAGATCGGGGGCCGGCCCGCCGAACGGCTGGCGCGCCTTGTCGCCGACTTCCACCTTGGTCGTCCAGCCGCCGAGCCGGGCCAGGATGAACTTCTGCGCGTCCAGATCGCCCTTCGCCGTCTCGCTTTCCGCGTTCAAGGCGCGGTTGATCACTTGCGAGCCGACGCTGGCCAGCATTTCGGCGCGGCCGAGTTCCAGATCGTCGGCGAAGTGCCGGCGCAGGGTGTCGCGGCTGACGCCGATCAGGCGGGCGATGTAGTGCTCGCCATGGACCGGGAACGTCTTGGCATAGGTGCGGACCTTGAGCCGCTGCTCCTCGGTGGGGACGAACGGCGGGTTGCCGAACTTCCCCCGGGGCGCGCCCCGGGCATCGTCGTCCCGCGTCTTCTGGTTGTGCGCGGTCAGGGGCTTGTCGGGCGTGGTGGACATGATCGCAATCTATGCGCGCACCGCTCTCCAGTCGAGTCTTACGGGGCGTCCCTGCGATTTCGCCTTATGCGGAATGACGTTGCTGCGGTCGTCGCAGCGCCTATGCTGCCCGGACCCACCACGAGGAGACTCAACGATGAAACATGATGACCCCCGCCTGGCCGGCCGCGTGCTGGAGGGCAAGCTGGTGTTCGCCGTCGTCTGCCTGATCGCCATCGGCATCGGGGTCGGCGTCGTCACCGAGTTCATCTTGCCGGCTTTCGCCCAGATCGACGCCGCGTTCGACGCCTTAGCGAAGAATTAACCTCTCTCCCCCAACACGGTCCCATCAGCCCACCACGGAGACGACCGATGCAGATCACGATTCGCAATACCGACCGCACCGAAGGCCAGAGCTTGCAGGACTATCGCCGCAAGCAGGCCGAGGCGTGGATTGCCCGCAACCAGAAGCAACTCCGCGACCAGTTTTGGGAGCGCAAGCGCCGCGATCACGAGGCGGGCGAGCGGTGGCTTGCCGAGCACGGCCAATGATCGAGGCCATCGCCATCGGCGTGTTCGTGTTCGTCACGCTGGCAGTCGCCGGCTGGCGGGCGCTGGACACGCTGGACCGCAAGGCCCGCGAGGAGATCGCTGATCTGGAGCGCCAGATCAGGCTCGCGAAGATCAAGGGCCGCTACCAAGGCCCCTACGTCAATCGGTGGGGCCGGGAGATCGAATGACCCCGCAAGCCATCGCTGATCTCGCCCTGCGCGAGGACCAGCAACGACGCGCCGCCACGCGGGCCGGGGACGAACCCCGCGCCCGCGCGCATTTATTCGAGCGGGACCGCTTGCTGGAGTTGCTGCGACCGTCGCAGCAATCTATGCCGGCGTCACCACCACCACGGAGACTCACATGACCAAGAAATCAGCCGCCACCCTCCGCGAGGAGCAGGAACTGGCCGCACAGATCGCCAAGGCCCACGCCTTCTCGGCTTTCCTCCTTTTCGGCCCCCGCGACCGCCGCAAGGTGATGATCGAACAGGGCGGGCCGGAAGGCTACGCCGCCGCCGTCAAAGCCGCCGAGGAACTGAACCAGCAGGCCCGGGCCGATGGGTCCACCCGCTCGGCGATCATCTATGCGATCAACCGCCTCGGCTCGTTCGATGTGACGCCCGAGGCGGCGGCACGCGCGGGGCTGATCTGATGGCCCGCGTTCGCCCCACCAACAGCCGCCTCGCCCACGCCAGCGCGCAGGGCATGGCCGATGCCAAGGCGCTTGAGGGCATCATGTCCCGGGCCGTCAATGGCGTCCCCGCCGAGGCTGATCGTCCCATGCTGGTCGCCATCGCCAAGCGCCTGCCCGCGCCCGTCCGCGATCAGGTGCGCGCCGTGCTGGCCGATGTCGGGGAGGCGATCTGATGTGCGCCCCGACGCCCGAGCCGTTGACGATCATCGTCACCGACAGCCTCGTGTGCCCGAACTGCGGCGCGCCCGAGGTCCAGAACCCCGACGCCCCGGTGGGCGAGTGGCGGTTCAATATCCGCGCCCATCGCGTCGTCGATGAGGCCGGCTCTTGGTCCGAATGCCGGGCCTGCGATCAGTGGTTCTGCTCGCCCATCTGATCGCTTGCCTCATCCTCCTCCTCGAATCGGGCCAGTGCGTCGGAAACGTCCACTGGCCCGAGCGCTTCCACGGCCTTGCGCGGATCGCCCTTCACGAAGACAAGCACATTTTGGTGCGTTTTCCCGAGTTTGCGCGTGGACCGGAACTGCTTGGCCGTCCTGATGGGCAGCGACCCCACCGACGTGATCAGGATCGCCTCGTTGTAGAGCGGGGCACCCGCCGCCTCGAACGCAGCAATCGTCTTGCTCACGAAATTGGCGTAGATGCCGCGCTTGTCGCGATAGTCCCCCACCACGAAACAGGCGAACCGATTGTCGGCCAGCCGGGCGACCGCCTTGGCGATGATCTCGGCGTAGATCGCGTCGAACCCGGCCATGTCGAGCGTGCTGATGTCGTCGGGGTCGTCGCTATAGACCTCCAGATCGCCGTAGGGCGGGCACGAGAACACGAAATCGAAGTCGCCGCCGACCGCATCGTCCGCCAGCACCTTGTTGCTGTCCCCGACATGCCAGACCGGCTCGACAGGCGCGAAGGCCGGCTGCGGCTCGATGTCGGCCCCAAGGTTCCAGAACAGCGCGCCCGGGGCGGCGTGTTCCCTGATGAAGCGCCACGCCTTGGCGTCGTAATTGCTGCACGACGGGAAGGGCGGCGGGTCAGTCGCGTCGTCCTCGAACGCCTCCGGGGCCTTCCACAGCTTGGCCTCGCCGACATCGGGCGAGCGGCCGATCTGGACGGCGTGATGGACCGCATCGGGGAAGGCGCGTTGCAGCGCGCGGGTCAGCGTGCCCGAGCCGGCGACACACCAGACCTCGGTCGGGGCCTCGCCTGGCAGGGCCGCGATTTCCTGCGCCATGGCATCGACGAAGATCTCGTCGTCCATGCCGAAGGGGACCAGATAGGCCCCCGTCTCCTCGCAGTGCTTGCGCGCCCGGGACTGGATCACGTTCAGCCGGCCGGCTTTGACCTCGACGATGTTCGCGCCCAGATCGGCGGCGAGTTGCGTCCGGGGATGGCGGTCGGAGCGCGCGGCCACGAAGATAGTCGCCTTCTTGCCAGCGGCCCGGCAGGCCCCGGCGAGCGCGATCTGTGCGAAGCCATAGGCCGGCGTCGCATAGACCAGTTCGTCGGCGTCGATGCTGGCGACAAGGCGGTCCATCGCCCGGCGCTTCGTCCCGCCGAGGACGTGATCATCGCGGACGACCCTGATGCCCTCGATCTCATCGACTGCCAACGCCGGCACTTCCTCGGCAGCGCGGGGAGCCGGCGCGCCAAGCTGTGCGGCGACGGCGGGCCATTGCGCCCGGTTCGCCTCGATCTGTTCGGCGCGCAGATCGACGCCGGTATAGTGCCGGCCGAGCGCGGCGCAGACGATCCCGCGCACCGAGCCGCCAGCGAAGGGGTCCAGCACCCGGCCGCCGACCGGGCTGAACCAGCGGTAGGCCAGTTCACACAGCACCGGGTCGAAGATCGACGTGCCGCTGGACAGTTCGGAGTCGGGCAGCACCCAATGATCGCGCTCGAACTCCTCGGGGGTCAGCTTGCGGCCCACCTTGGCCTCGGCCGCCGTTTTCTGTTCATAGTAGCGGGGGTGGCTGGACAGGGCGTCCATGGTGACGCCGCCCAATCCCTTCTTGCGGCCGGTCACGGCGTTCGTGCCCTCGCCGCGCATGAGATCTTGCCCGAACGTCCGGGCCTTGCCCTTGGCCTCCTCCCGGGCGGCCTGCATGGCGGCGCGCTTCTCCGGGTCCGGCTCCAGCATCGTGTCGGACATGCCGAGCAGGTTCTCGCCGCGCCCGACCTCGGACTTGATGCCGAGCGCCAGCCATGCGCGCTTGCGGTCCATCCACCATCCCTCGCGGGCGTTCAGCACGGTGAAGGGCGGGATCATGAACTCGTTGGCCAGCGATCCGCCGCCTTGCTTCTTGCCGGCCGGTGCCGCCTCGGTCGCGGTGCCGATCTCGCCGATGCCGAGCGCATCGATCGCCTCCATGTCGAAGCCGATTTCCGCGATGTCGAACTCGGCGGCCGACAGTTCATCCAGTTGCGCCATCAGGATCTCGGTGTCCCACCCGGCCTGCAAGGCAAGCTGGTTGTCGGCCAGCGCGTAGGCTTTGCGCTCGTCCTCGGTCCAGCCGGTGCAGTCGATCACCGGGACGGTGCCCTTGGGGATGGCCGTGCCGCCGCGCTCCTTGCCCGGGGCAAGGTAGATCGTGCCGCCCTCGGCGTAGATCGCCCGCGCCGCCATCTGCCGGCCGTGGCCCGCCCTGATCAGATCGTCGGCCAGGACGGGGTTGGTCCAGCCGAACCGCTCGATGCTGGCCACGATCTGGGCGACTTGCGCCTCGCTATGGGTGCGGGCGTTCCGGGGGTCCGGGGTCAGTTCGTCGATCTTGCGGAGCAGCACCTTGGGCGCGGTCATTGGGTCCATCCTTGTTTGCGGGCGAAAGTCTCGATCTGCGTCACCCCTGTGCTGATCGCGTCGGCCAGCGTCCCGTCCACATGGACATTGGCGAAGGCGCGCTGCCCGCCCTCATGGGGGAACAGCATTTCGACGCGGACGCAGGGCCGGCCGTCGGTATGGGTGAAGCGCCGGGCATGAACGACCGGCTCGAAATCGTCGGGGAGATCAGCGACGCCCAACTGGACGACGGGGTGCTGCTGGCCGGCGACGCCGAGCGTCAACTTGGCCCCGGCGTAGAGCAGCGCGGCCTCGCCGTGATCGACCTCCCATGCCGAGCGCATGTAGTGCACGCCGTCGATCAGTTCTCGGCGGACGAAAAGCGCGCCGCAATGGCCAGACTCGGCCTCGTTCCAATCTGGCGGTGCGCCGAGCGGCTTGGGGTCTGCCCCTGCGATGCGGATCGTCCTCATGCCCTGATCATATCCGTCGCCGCCTGCGCGGTCCACGACGCTTATCCATAGCCCGCTTTTGCGCGGCCAGATGGGGCGGGATGGCGTAGCGGACGACCCGCCCGGTATCGACGACCCTCATTTCGAGGACAGCGGGGCAGGGGTGGGCGCGGGACCATGCCTCGCGTTCGGCTGCGCCGGTCAGCGCATCGAGCGCGGCCTGTTCGCGGCGCTGCGCGTCGATCTGGCAGGCGGTGCAGCTATCGCCGGGTCGCCATTTCTGCGTCTGGCGGTGCCCAGCCGGGCAGCGTTTGATAGCGGGCTTCTTCGGTGCCGGGAACAGGGCGTCGAGCGAGCGGGGATGGTGGCGCTTTCGTGGTGGCATCCCCCGCTTGCAGCATGGGGGCAGTCACCCTGTCAATCGGCCTCGTCTCGGTCGATGAACTCGGTCTTGGTCGTGCCAGGCACGCGCACGACGCCGACGAACCGCTCGCGCCGCATCATCTGGTCCCGGAGGCGCGCTGCGGCGATCATCTGGCGGCGGACAGCGAACCAGCGCCAGCCCCACCACAGCGGCGCAGGGGCGATGCTGCTGGCGATCAGGCCAATCTCCCACCACGTCATCGGCCGCACCTGATCGACGTGTCCGTGCCGCCGACGCCGCACTCGCCCTCGGCCTCAAGGTGCATGGGGTCGATGGGAATCAGCAGCGGTTGCCGGGCGACATCGTGCTTGATCGTCGCATAGTGATATTCCGTCACGAACCGCGCTCCGGCCGGGTTGCTGGTCAGATCGGCGGCAAGCGCCTCCATCTCGATCCAGTCGTCGATGCTGTCGGGCCGCTCGCGCTCCTGATAGGACAGGACCGCCAGCCCCTTGAGGAAGCAATAGTCGCAATTGCCCTCGTAGGGCCATAGGCCCAGATCGAACCCTTGCGGCAGCGGGTGGGTCAGCGCCTTCGGGTTGATGTTCTCGCCAAGCCAGAAGCGCCAGATATCCCGTTTGGTGATCCGCGCCCGCAACATTGGCCAGGCCGAGCGCCACCGCTCCTTGCCTTCCTCGTTGCGCTTTTGCTGCTTGGCGATCCGCCGCATTTCATCAGATCGCAGCCCGACGACATTGGTCCATGCGTCGTAGCCGTGGGCCAGCATGAATTGCTTCATGGTGTCGATCTTGAGTTCGGCCGTGCAGAACCGGGAGACGGCGTTCGGGAGGTATCGCTTGCGGCGGATCAGGGCCTTGAACGGCTCACCGCGCCGGCTGGCGCTGTTGTAGCCGACGACATCGAATCGGTCGGCGGCAGGCGTGTCCTTGCCCTCCCGGTCCTTCCACTCCAGCCACCACACCCGGACGCCCCACCGGCTTTCGCACTCATGGACGAAGCGCAGCGTCTCCTCGCGCTCCTTGCCGGTGTTGGCGAACGTGACCCATACCCCGGCCGGCAGAACGCCGCCGTGCGCCCACAAGTGCTGGAACAGCATGAAGGCGCTGGTCCGGCCGCCGCTGAACGAGATCAGGGCGGGTGCCTCCAGCCAATAGGGCGACGACGGGTCCGGGGCCGGCCAGATGATCGAGCCGTCGGCGCGACGCGGCACCGGGAAATCGAGGCCGGGGACAGGCGAGCGCTTCATCGGGCGCACCATACATCGAGCCAGTCCTCGCCGGCCTTGGCCGGGATATGGACGACAATCTCCGGGGCATTGGGCCGCACGGCCTGCCGGTGCGCCAGTTCCCATGCCGCCGCCTGCCCGCCGAACTTGGGGTCGTTGTCGCCGAAGATGACCAGTCGGCGCAGGCCCTTCGGCGGCACGAACTTGGCCAGCATCGACGAGTTGATCGTCGCCCATGTGGGCAGGCGCGACCAGCGTTCGACCGCCAGCGCCGTCTCGATCCCCTCGGCGACCGCCAGCACATCAGCGCACGGCGACAGCCTGATCGCGGAGCCGGGGCGCAGATCGCCGGGCATCAACTTGCGCGGCGAGACGGGCTTGCGCTCAATGTCCCACAGTTCCGCCTTGCGCGGCCCGTCCAGATAGGTCCGGTGGAGCGTGGCCAGTTCGCCGTCCGGCCCACTTACCGCCGCGAGCAACGCCGGACAGGCGGAACGTCCGGGCACATCGGACAGCATGGCGCTCGGATGGAAGCGCAGCGCCGCCGATCTGACCCCGGGCAGGCCACGGTCGGCGAGATAATCGTCGGCCATCGTGCCCGCCAGATCATAGGCCTCGCGCCACGTCCGGTTGACCAGCCAGTCGATTGCCCCCTGCCCCGACGAGCCGGGTGCCGTCTTGATCGCGGTCGGCACGATCTTGCGGACCTCAGCAGCTGCGGTGCGGAAATCCCAGCCGTGGACCGCCATCAACAGCTTTATCCCCGAGCCGGAGCCGCACTGGTTGCAGATGAAGTTCCCGTTCTCTTTCCAGTCGGTGAAGCGGAAGCGGTCCTTGCCGCCGCACATGGGGCACGGCCCATGCTTGCCGGTCAGCGCCTTGGCGGGGATGCCCAGCCGCGACAGGATCGACGGCCAGCGACCGCGCGCCTCCTCCATGATGTCCGGCCGGGGCGGCGACAGGCCCGCCCTTACCATCCCGACACCTTGAGATAGCCCGGCGCGGACGAACAGTTCATCGTGCACCATCCGTCCACGCAATCGGAGCAGGGCTTGAACCCCTCCTCCCGACCCATCTCGGCCAGCACGTCGTCCCGCTCGCGTGTGAGGCTGGCGATCCGCTTCTCGATTCGGGCGCGCTTGAGGACCAGCTTGGCGATGGCCTCGCTCACCACGGCCAGCGCAACTCCATGACCTCGAACCATCGCCAGTGCTCCGGCTCATTGTCGCGGCGGGCGGCCTGATAGGGATTGTGGCTCCAGCGGAACCAGCGACGCCAGCCGCTCAAGCGCCAATCGCGCAGCATCAGGATTTGCAGATGATGGGTGCCAAAGCGCACGTTCAGCCATGTGTTCGACATCAGTGCGTCCCCTTGGGGTCGATCTGATCGGCCAGCCGGATCAGCGACGCGCCGATCTCGCGGGCATAGGGCGCGTCCAGTTGGCACAGATAGCCGTGGCCGTGATCCTCGCCCGGCCGGGCCTCGCGATAGATCAGCAGGGCGATGAT
>Ga0164243_10001929_pt1 | contig 34793 bp, 39 predicted proteins | sample OricompcompostOP_FD_108781 | JGI IMG/M metagenome (GOLD analysis project Ga0164243, IMG submission 108781) | Organic Plus compost microbial communities from Emeryville, California, USA - Original compost - Organic plus compost (OP) | ecosystem: Engineered > Solid waste > Mixed feedstock >...
CCGTACGGGCTGTCCGCCGGCGTGTGGACGGAGAAGGGCTCGCGCATCCTGTGGATGACCGAGCGGCTGCGCGCCGGCGTGGTGTGGGCCAACACGTTCAACAAGTTCGACCCGGCGTCGCCGTTCGGCGGGTTCAAGGAGTCCGGCTACGGGCGCGAGGGTGGCCGGCACGGGCTGGAGGCGTACCTCGATGTCTGACCGGATCCCTGAGCGGATCACCGTGCGCAAGACCTACAAGCTCTACATCGGCGGCGCGTTCCCCCGCTCGGAGTCCGGCCGGACGTATGAGGTGACCGACGCGAAGGGCGGATTCGTGGCCAACGCGGCGCGCGCCTCCCGTAAGGACGCCCGCGACGCGGTCGTCGCGGCCCGCAAGGCCCAGCCCGGGTGGGCCGGCCGTACGGGCTACAACCGCGGCCAGATCCTGTACCGGATCGCCGAGATGCTGGAGGGCCGTAACCGCCAGTTCATCGAGGAACTGCGCGCCGCCGGGGCCGGAAAGCAGGCCGCGGCCGACGAGGTGGACGCCGCGGTCGACCGCTGGGTCTGGTACGCGGGCTGGGCGGACAAGCTCGCCCAGGTGCGCGGCTCGGCGAACCCGGTGGCCGGGCCGTACTTCGACTTCTCCACGCCCGAGCCCACCGGCGTGGTGGCGGTCGTCGCGCCGCCCGCGTCGTACCTGCTCGGCCTGGTGTCGGTGCTCGCGCCGGTGCTGGTCACCGGGAACACCGCCGTCGTGGTGGCCGCCGAGGGCGGCGCGCTGCCCGCCATCACGCTGGCCGAGGTGCTCGCCACGTCCGACCTGCCGGGCGGCGTGGTGAACCTGCTGACCGGGCGCGCGGCCGAGCTCACCCCGTGGCTCGCTTCGCACATGGACGTCAACGCCATCGACCTGACCGGCGCCGCCCCGGACGTGGCCGCCGACGCCGAGCGGGCCGCCGCGGAGAACCTCAAGCGCGTGCACCCCCCGGCCGCGGCCCCGGACTGGACGGCCGAGCCGGGCCTCCGCCGGATGACCGCGTTCCTTGAGACCAAAACCGTCTGGCACCCGATCGGCATCTGACCGAAACGTTGAGGACTTTCGGCCCTACCTATCTGTAACCGGGAATGCGCACGGTAGATACATGACGGGCGATGTCACGGGCCGTCCGGACGGCGAACGTGACCGATGCCGGGCCGCTCTGCTCACCTTGCGCATGATCGGGAACGGCGCGCAGGGCGGCTCCGCCGAGCCGTACGAACTCTCCGGCCTCGCCGATCCCACCGAGGTCAGCCGGCTGGTCGAGCAGGCCACCACGGAGGTCATCGACTCGCTGCGCCGGGCCGGCAGCGACATCGGGGCCACCCGCTCCACCCGCATGGCGCGCTTCCTGGAGTACCGGATGCGCCGGCTGCGGGCGGCCGCCGACGACGCCGTCACGGCCGCGCGTACCGGCTCGGTGCCGGTGCTGCGCCGGCAGATCGTCGGGTTCGACGCGCTCACCGACGCGCTGTGGCAGGTGCAGACGTCGCTGACGGAGACGATGGCCGACGACCGGTCTACCGTTTGACGGCCACGCCGCCGTACATGTGCACGGAGCGCGGGCCGTCCGTACGGTCCGGGTGCCACTCGCCGACCGGCACCACGCCCGGCTCGACCAGGTCCCAGTCGCCGAACAGCCCGGCGATCCGCTCCCGGCTGCGCGGGGTGACCTGCGCCGACGTCTTGTACGCGGGCCGCGCGGCGTCCGCCACCGGGCTCTGCAGCGCGTGCGAGATGATCAGGTGGCTGCCGGGCGCCAGCGCGCGGGTGTAGCGCTCGACGAGGCCGTCGAGGTCCCGGTCGGTGATGAAGTGCAGCAGCGCCACGAACATGAGCGCGACCGGCTCGCCGAGGTCGAGCAGCCGCCGGGTCTGCGGGTGGTCCAGGATCGTGCCGGGTTCGCGGGCGTCGGCCTGGACGACGCAGGTGAGGTCGTCGTTGACCAGCATGGCGCGGGCGTGGGTCAGCACGATCGGGTCGTTGTCCACGTAGACCACCCGCGCGTCCGGGTGCACCGACTGCGCGATCTCGTGCGTGGGGCCCACGGTCGGGATGCCGGTGCCGATGTCGAGGAACCGGGTGACGCCCTGCTCGGCGGCGTACCGGACGGCGCGGCCGAGGAACTCCCGGTTGGCGCGCACCTCATCGCGGGTGCCCGGGACGAGGCTCGCGACCCGTTCGGCGACCTCCCGGTCGGCGGGCCAGTTGTCCTGACCGCCCAGCAGGTAGTCATACACCCGGGCCGGGTGCGCGATCGTGAGGTCGACCTGCCCGGTCACCCGCTCCACGCCGAGCGCGTCGGTGTCGACCGGGCGGATCATGCGGTCGCCGGTCACGGTTTCACCGCCACACCGCCCACCGCGTGCCGCGACTTCGGGCTGCCGTCGTCCGGGTCCGGGTGCCACTCGTGGATCGGCACCAGGCCCGGCGCGGTCAGGTCCCAGCCCGCGAACAGCTCGGCGATCGCCGCGCGGGTGCGCGGGACCAGCGGCGCGGTCGCCTTGTACGGTGCGGTCGCCGCGCGGCCGGTCGGGGTGTCCAGGCCGTGCGAGATGATCAGCATGCTGCCGGGGGCCAGGTCCCGGGTGTACCGCTGGAGCAACCCGTCGATCTCCTCGTCGGTGATGAAGTGCAGCAGGAACACGAACATCAGCGCGACCGGGCGGGTGAGGTCGAGCCGGCTCCGTACCTGCGGGTTCTCCAGGATCGTAGCGGGCTCGCGGGCGTCGGCCCGGACGGCGTAGGTGCGGTCGTCGTTGACGAGCAGGGCACGGGCGTGCGCCAGCACGCTCGCGTCGTTGTCGACGTAGACGACCCGGGCCGCGGGGGCCACCGCGTGCGCGGTCTCGTGCGTGGGGCCGGCGGTGGGGATGCCGGTGCCGATGTCGAGGAACTGGGTGACGCCCTGCCGCGCGGCGTACCGTACGGTGCGGCGCAGGAACGCCCGGTTGGCCAGCATCTCGTCGCCCAGGTACGGGATGACCTGGATCATCCGCTCGGCGACCTCGCGGTCGGCGGGCCAGTTGTCCTTGCCGCCGAGCAGGTAGTCGTACACGCGCGCCGGATGGGCGATCGCGGTGTTGATCTCGGCGGGCCGCCGCGTGTTCACGGCTTGACCGCCACCCCGCCGACCAGCTGCGCCGCGCGCGGGTCGTCCTCGCCGTCCGGCCGCCAGTCGTGGACCGGCACCAGGCCGGGCTCGACCAGCTCCCAGTCGCCGAACAGGTCGGCGATCTGCCCGAGGCCGCGCGGGATCAGCGGCGCGGTCGCCTTGTACACCGCCTGCGTGGCGCGCGTCTCGGGGGAGTCGATCGCGTGCGAGAGCAGCATGAGGCTGCCCGGGGCGAGCTCCCGCGTGTACTGCTCGATCAGGCCGTCGAGCTCGTCGTCGGTCACGAAGTACAGCAGGCCGACGAACATCAGGGCGATCGGCCTGGTGAAGTCCAGCCGGCGGCGGGTCTCCGGGTGGTCCAGGAGCGACCGGGGCCGGCGTACGTCGGCCTGGATGACGTACGTGAGGTCGTCGTTGACGAGCAGGGCGCGGGCGTGGGTCAGCACGATCGGGTCGTTGTCGACGTAGACGATCCGCGCGGCCGGCTCCACCGCGTGCGCGGTCTCGTGCGTGGGGCCGACGGTGGGGATTCCGGTGCCGATGTCGAGGAACTGGGTGACGCCCCGCTCCGCGGCGTACCGGACGGTCCGGCGCAGGAACGCCCGGTTGGCCAGCGCCTCGTCGCGCGCGTTGGGCAGGACGCTCAGCACCCGCTCGGCCACCTCGCGGTCGACGGGCCAGTTGTCCTTGCCGCCGAGCACGTAGTCGTACACGCGGGCCGGATGGGCGACCGTGGTGTCGACGTCCCCCGGGAGCTGCCGGACGCCGAGGGCGTCCACGTCGACCGGCCGGAATCCCTTATCGATACCCATGAGCTCAGCTGTCTCCTACGCCTTGACGGCCACGCCGCCGAGTAGGTGGTCCCCGCGTGGGGCTTGCGCGTCGTCGGGCCGCCACTCGTGCGGGTGCACCACGCCCGGTTCGACCAGCTCCCAGCCGGTGAACAGCCGGGCGATCTCCTCGTGGGACCGCAGGGTCGACGGTGTCGTGGTCCGGTATCCCGCCCGCGCGACGGCGGTCTCCGGGGTGTCCGGTACGTGGGTGATCATCAGGTGGCTGCCGGGGGCGAGCTCCCGGGCGTACCGGTCGATCAGGCCGTCGAGCTCGGCGTCGGACACGAAGTGCAGCAGCGCGATGAACATGAGCGCGACCGGCTCGCCGAAGTCCAGCCGCCGCCGTACCTGCGGGTGGCCCAGGATCGCCTCGGGCTCGCGGGCGTCGGCCAGGACGGCGTACGTGAGGTCGTCCTCGACCAGCAGCGCCCGGGCGTGGCAGACCACGACCGGGTCGTTGTCGACGTAGATGACCGTGGCGCGCGGCTGGACCGTGCGCGCGGCCTCGTGCGTGGGGCCGACCGTGGGGATGCCGGTGCCGATGTCGAGGAACTGGGTGACGCCCCGGCCCGCGGCGTACCGGACCGCGCGGCGCAGGAACGCCCGGTTGGACCGGGCCTCCTCGCGCGCGGTCGGGACGGCGGAGATCAGCCGCTCGCCGATCTTCTGGTCGGCCGGCCAGTTGTCCTTACCGCCCAGCAGGTAGTCGTACACGCGGGCCGGATGGGCGGTCGTGGTGTCGACCACCGCCCACGCGTTCCCGTCGTTGTTCATCCGAGTGCTCCGAGCTGGGGTGCCGAGGTACGGCGGGCCCTCAACGTAGCGCCTGAAACGGGGTTCGGGAACGGGATTTCCTGATACCCCTTCAGATTCCGGGGCGCGGCGGGCCCGCCCGTACGCTTGCTCGGTGAGCGACTTCGATTTCACCGGCATGTTCGGCCCGGCCTACCTGGAGCTGTTCGCCGGGGCGCTGGAGGAGAAGGCGGACGCCGAGGCGGACCTGGCCTGGCGGCTGCTCGGCCTGGAACCCGGTATGGAGGTGCTCGACCTGGCCTGCGGGCACGGCCGGATCGCCAACCGGCTGGCCGCGCGCGGCTGCCGGGTGACCGGGCTCGACGTCACGCCGGTGTTCCTGGACCGGGCGCGGCGGGACGCGGCGGCGCGGGGCGTCGCGGTGGAGTACGTCGAGGGCGACATGCGGTCGCTGCCCTGGGAGGGCCGGTTCGACCGGGTGCTCAACTGGTTCACCGCGTACGGCTACTTCGACGATGAGGACAACCGGCGGGTGCTGGCCGAGGTGGCGCGGGCGCTGCGGCCCGGCGGCCGGTTCGCGGTCGAGCTGAACAACCGGGACTGGGTGCTCCGCCATTTCGAGCCGGTGTCGTACCTGGAGATCGACGGCGTGCTGATGATCGACCGCCGCCGCCTCGACCCGCTGACCGGCCGCTCGGTCTCCGAACGGCTGCTGGTCCGGGACGGGGAGGTGACGCGCACGCCGTACTTCGTCCGCATGTTCACCTTCCCGGAGCTGCGCGACTGGCTGCGCGCGGCGGGCTTCGGCACGGTGTCCGGGTACGGGGAGGACGGCGAGCCGCTGACGATCGACAGCCGGCGGATGATCACCGTGGCGGAGCGCTAGAGGCGGACCCAGGGGCTGCGGTGGCGGCCGGGGCGGCGGGGGCGGTCGTCGCCGCTGGCGCCGGGGACGCGGCGGGGAAGGTCACCGCCGCCGCCCACGTGGGCGGTCTGCGCCGGGCGCCACTGCTGCCGGGAGTGCGCGAGCTCGCGCGCCATGTCCACCCGGCCGTCGAGCAGCCGGCGGAGCTGGTCGGCGTCGTCGCCGCGGATGCCGTACCGGTGCAGCGCCGACTCGACGTTCCGGCTCCGGCCGAGCACGGCCTCGATGCCGACGAGATCGCCGTTGACGTCCACGTCGACCAGCGTGGTCGCGTCCAGCCGCACGCTGTGGTCCACGGGACGGACGGTGAAACGTGCGTAAACGACGTTCGATTGCGCGTCAAACGACACCTGCAAGGCGGCCACCCTACGCCAGGGCCACCGGGGCTTTTCCGGGGCGCAGCGTCACAATGCCACAGCGGGCCGTGTCCGTCCACACGATTCCGACAACGCAGTCAATACCGGTTTACTACCAATCTCCGGCTACCTGGGACGACGCCCGCGGCGGGTCTCCGCGTTGCCGGAACCGGCCGCCCGCACCCGGCCCGGCCGCTCAGCCTAGCCGCCCAGCCGCTGGGTGGTGGCCGCGTACGTGCCCTCGCCGTGGATCAGCGCGCCCTCCGCGAAGCGGTGCACGCCGAAACGTTTCAGGTCCGCGCGGCGCGGCGCCCCGTCGACCACCCACCGGGCCAGCTCCGCGCCCACCGCCGGGGCCTTGCCGAAGCCGGAGCCGGACCAGCCCACCGCGGTGAACAGGCCCTCCGGGCCGAGCGGTCCGAGGATCGACTTGCCGTCCGCGGTCATGTCCAGCACGGCCGTACGGCCCAGCCGGTATGGCCGCTCCGCCAGCGCCGGGAAGCGGCGGGCCAGCCGGGCGTGCACGTCCGCGACCGCCGCGTCGTCCAGCTCGCGCCGGTAGTCGTCGGGGTCGTCCAGCCACTCGCGCACCGGGGCGTCGCGGCCGGCCAGCGAGCAGCGGTCCGCGGTGGAGCGCAGGTACAGGTCGTTGATCAGGTCGCCCATGGTCAGGTGCATGGGGATGGCGTACGGCCGCTCGTACAGCATCACCTGGATCCGCGACGGCCGTACGGGCAGCTCCGCGCCCGCCGACGCGGCCAGCGGCACCGACCAGGCGCCCGCCGCGAGCACCACGGCGCCGCACGCGATGTCGCCGTCCGGGGTGGATACGCCGGTGACCCGGCCGCCGGTGTGCCGGACCGCGGTCACCCGGCGCCGCGCGAACCGGCGCACCCCCGCGCGCAGGAAGCCGAGCGTGGCCGCGGCCGGGTCGGCGTACCCGCCGCGCGGCTGGTAGGAGGCGGTGTGCACGTCGTCGAGGTGGGCGTGCGGCTCGACGGCGGCCAGCTCGTTCGCGGACATGAGCCGTACGTCGATGCCGCCGGCGGCCTGCACGGCGGTGACGGCCCGCAGCGCCTCGGCGTCCGCGGCGCCGGCGAGGATGGCCGACCCGGTGCGGGTGAACCCGCAGCCGCCGCCGACCCGCTCGTGCCAGCGCTCGAAGTACCCGGTCAGGCTCTCCCAGGCGAGCTCGGCCTCCACCGCGGTGTTGTCGAAGCACGACACGATGCCGCCGGACCGCGCCGTCGACCCGGCCACCGGCCCGTCGCGGTCCACGACGAGCACGTCGACGCCCCGCTCGGCCAGGTGGAACGCGATGCTCGCGCCCACGATCCCGGCCCCGACCACCACCACGTCCGCCGTCTCAGCCATCCCGCGAGCGTACGCCTCACTTCCGCCGGGTCCAGCGCGGCTCCATGATCGCCCACTCGATCTCCCACCGCTCGTACGCCCGGTGGTCCAGCCGCCGGCGGAACACCAGCAGCGGGAACCCCACGAGCGTGAGCAGCCCGAAGCCCGCGCCGATGCCGCCCATCACGGTCTGGCCCCGTACCTGCGACGCGGTCAGCGGCTTGGTCGCCGGGTCGCCACGGTCGTCCACCCAGACCGGCGCGGTGCCGCCCGGGCGTACGTCGTCGGCCATCGGGACGGTGCCGCGGCGCAGGCTCCCGTCCGGGGCGCGCCAGCGCGCGGGCACCCGTACGGTCGGGTTCCCCATCATCGCCATCGACGCCGACGGGGAGGCCCCCTGCGGCAGTACGGCGACCACCCGGTGCCGGTGCTGCGCCTGCGCGTACGCGGTGCGCGCCGCGGAGTCGTGCACCATCCCCATCACCGGCCGCGCCAGGATCGGCGCGCCGATCAGCACGACCAGGACGGCCGCGACCGTCCCCCACACGCGCGCCCGGTCCACCCGGCGCCGCAGCTCGTTCCCGTCCAGCCCCAGTAACCGGGCCGCCCACGTACCGTGCATCTCGCCACCTCCGCAAGCCGAGGATGACGCGAAGCACCCGCTCACGGACCGGCCGAACGTCCCGCCGTTCGGCGCCGATCGCCGGTCCGGCCCATCCGGCGCTTGATCAGCCCGTCCCCGTGCCGGTACCGCTCACGGAACCCGAGCCGGCGGTACAGCTCGTACGCGCCGGTGTTCGGTACGAGGACGTCCAGCAGCAGGTCCTTGCCGTCCCGGTCCGCCTCGTCGATGAGCCCGGTGATCAGGCGTACGCCGATGCCGTGTCCCTGCAGTTCAGGGGTGATCTCGATGCGTGCGAGGTAGATCGTGTCGCCGTCGCGCCGGACGTCGATCAGGCCCGCGTCACGCCCGCGCCACTGGACGATGCGGCAGCGTCCGGGGGTGAAGGCCCGGTCGTGGTAGCCGCGCTGAACGTCGTCGTCCCAGCCCCAGACCGCGTCCACCAGGTGGCCCATGGCGGCACGATGCAGGCGGAAACAGAACTCCGCGTCCTCCGCGGTCGCGGCCCGGGTCCCCACCGCATGCGGGACGACGACGACCTGGTACGGGTCCTCGTACACGACGGTGCCCGGGTCCTCGGCGCGCAGCACGACGTACGGGACGCCGTGCCGGTCGAGGATCTCCAGGTAACCGGGGACGCGCTCGATGAGCTGCGCGGCGGCGGTACGGAACCAGGCGGCCGCCGACGGGTGCCGTTCGTAGACGTGCGACGGGTGCGGGTACGCGGCGTCGTACCAGCGGTTGCTCTCCCGCCGGAACCGCTCGTCGGCCGCGCTCAGCCGCCCGGCCCGTGCGAGCCGGTTGACCAGGCCGAACACTCCGGAGTATCCGCCCCGGTCGTTCCGGGTCACTCCCTGGAAGCGGATGAGCGGGCGGGGGTCGGTCATGGGGCGACCGTAGTCGCGGGCGGTGGCATAGGCTCGCGCCGGAGGTGGTGCGGGTGAACGAGATCACCGATGAGTACATGCGCGACATGCTCACGAAGTCCCGCCCGTACACGGCGGTCCTGCTGAGGGCCACCGAGAAGCGCGCCGAGCCGGGCGCGGACGCCGTCATCTGGGAGCACGGCCGGCGCAACTTCGCGCTGCGGGCCGAGGGGCGGCTGGCCATCGTCTTCCCGGTCACCGACGACAGCCCCTGGGCCGGCATCGGCATCTTCGCCGGCACGCCCGAGGAGGTCGACCGGATCATGGCCGACGACCCCGGAGTGCGCGCGGGCATCTTCACCTACGAGGTCCACCCGGGCCGCGGCTTCCCTGGAGACGCGCTGCCCGGATGACGTCGGACAGAATGGCCACGGACTCGGCCGCGGTGTGGGAAGGCAGTGCTCAGGTGGGCGTTCTGGAGAGCATTCAGGTGGACGGCGTGTGGCGGGCGGCGCTGGCCGGCGGGACCCGTGAGGTGCTCGACCCGGCCGACGCGTCCGTGCTCGCCGTCGTCGCCGAGGGCGGCCGGGAGGACGCGGACGCGGCCATCGACGCGGCGCGGCGGGCCTTCGACGACGGACCGTGGCCGCGTACGCCGGTGGCCGAACGGGCGGCGGTGCTGCGCCGGGTCGCGGACCTCCTCCAGCGGGACCGGGAGGAGATCGCGCTGACCGAGTCGCGCGACACCGGCAAGACCCTGGAAGAGGGGCGCGTGGACGTCGACGACGTCACCAACGCCTTCCGCTACTTCGCCGACCTGATCACCGGCGAGTCCGCCGGCCGCGTGGTCGACGCGGGCGACCCGGACGTGCACAGCGTCGTCGTGCACGAGCCGGTCGGCGTCTGCGCCATGATCACCCCCTGGAACTACCCGCTGCTCCAGGCCAGCTGGAAGATCGCCCCGGCGCTGGCCGCGGGCGACACCTTCGTGATCAAGCCGAGCGAGGTCACCCCGCTGTCCACCGTCCACCTGGTCAGGCTCGTGATCGAGGCGGGCGTACCGGACGGCGTCGCGAACCTGGTGACCGGCGCGGGCGACCCGGTCGGCGCCCGGTTCGGCACCCACCCGGCCGTCGACCTGGTCTCCTTCACCGGCGGCCTGGTCTCCGGTACGAAGGTCGGCGCCGCGGCCGTGGCCGGCGCGAAGAAGATCGCGCTGGAGCTGGGCGGCAAGAACCCCAACGTGGTCTTCGCCGACGCCTGCGCCACCGGCGCGGGCTTCGACACCGCGGTGGACCAGGCGCTCAACGCGGCGTTCATCCACAGCGGCCAGGTCTGCTCGGCCGGCGCCCGGCTGATCATCGAGGCGTCCGTGAAGGACCGCTTCGTCGCCGAGCTCGCCGACCGCGCCCGTAGGATCCGGCTCGGCCGCGGCACTCAGGACGGCGTCGAGTGCGGCCCGCTGGTCTCCGCCCAGCAGCTCGCCAAGACCGAGGACTACGTGGCGTCCGCGCTGGCCGAGGGCGCCACGCTGGTGTGCGGCGGCGCCCGCCCGGAGCCGTCCGCCGTACGGCCCGCCACCGGCTACTTCTACCTGCCGACCATCCTGGACGACTGCCACCGCGGCATGCGCGTCATCCGCGAGGAGACCTTCGGCCCGATCCTCACCGTGGAGACCTTCACCACCGAGGACGAGGCCGTCACGCTGGCCAACGACACCGAGTATGGCCTGGCCGGCGCGGTCTTCTCCGCCGACACCGCGCGCGCCCGCCGAGTCGCCGCCGGCTGCGGCACGGCACCGTGTGGATCAACGACTTCCACCCGTACCTGCCGCAGGCCGAGTGGGGCGGGATGGGCCGGTCCGGCATCGGCCGCGAGCTCGGCCCGCACGGCCTGGACGAGTACCGGGAGACCAAGCACGTGTACGAGAACCTGCGGCCCGCGCCCGTACGGTGGTTCGCGGGCTGAGCCTCCCGGAGTGGTGCACGGACGTGGCGTCGTACTGGACCAGGTCCGTGCACCACTCCGGCCTAGCCTGGCGGGGTGACGAAGAATTCGAGTGCGGCGGCGTTGCGGGCGTTGCACGTGCCGGGGACGCCGGTGGTACTGCCCAACGTGTGGGACGCGGCGTCGGCCGGGCTGGTGGCGGAGGCCGGGTTCGCGGCGGTGGCGACCAGCTCGGGGGCGGTCGCCGAGGCGCTGGGGCGTAGCGATCAGGAAGGCGCGCCGGTCGCGGAGATGTTCGCGGTGGCCGAGCGGGTCGCCGCGGCCGTCGACGTGCCGGTGACGGTGGACGCCGAGGCCGGGTACGGGCTGGGCGCCGAGGAGTTCGTCCGGCGGCTGCTCGCGACCGGGGCGGTGGGCTGCAACCTGGAGGACACCGCGCACACCGGAGGGCGGTCCGTACGGCGGGACGCGGCCGAGCAGGCGGCCTGGCTCGCCGCGGTGCGGGCGGCCGCGGGGGACCGGCTGGTGATCAACGCGCGGGTGGACGGGTTCATCGCGGCGCGCGCGGCGGGGATGCCGGAGTCCGAGGCGCTCGGGGACGTACTGGACCGCGCCCGCCGGTACGCCGCGGCCGGCGCCGACTGCGTGTACCCGATCCTGGCCGCCGAGGAGCGCACGATCGATGCGCTGGTCACCGGGCTAGGCGACGTCCCGGTCAACGCCAACCCGCGCCCGGACGGCCCGTCCATCGCCCGCCTCGCCGACCTCGGCGTGGCCCGCATCTCCCTCGGCACCGGCCTGTGGCGCGCCCAGCAGTCGTGGCTACGCGCGACCCTCACCGGCCTCACCGAAGGTCGGCTGCCCGGCAGCTAGGGCGGTGTCTTCTCCGGTGCCCGGGTCTGCGGGCGCGCCGATCTGGCGGGACCGGCCGCCGGGGGCCGGCGCGACGTCGCGGGTGCTGCCCGGCCCGCCCCGGCTGGGCCGTCGGACGCGTGGCCGGTCAGGTGCCGGCGTGGGACGACGCGGCGGCGCGGCGGAACTCGGCGGCGTTGTGCGCGGACAGCAGGCGTACCCGGTCGCCGTGGTCGCGGGCCAGCTCGCGCAGCCGCCGCTGGTTGTGCAGGCGGGCGCGGCGTTCGGTCTGCACGGCCGCCTCGAACACGGCGAGGCCGGGCGGGCAGTGCGGCCGGGCCGCGTCCAGCTCGCCGGGGTGGAAGTACGCGTCGCCCGCGTGCAGCAGCCAGCCGTCGCCGGTGTCGACGGCCACGCCGGCGTGGCCGCGGGTGTGGCCGGCGAGCGGGACGAGCAGGACGGACGGCGGCAGGCCGTCGAGCGGGCGTACCGCGTCGAAGCCCATCCAGGGCTCGCCCCGCGCGGCGTGCGGCGCCCAGTGCGGTCCGTGTGCGAACTGCGGGGTGCGGTACCGGAAGCGCTCCTGCGTGGTGGCCGGCCGCTCGGCCGCGCGCAGCTCCTCCGCGTAGACGTGCACGGTGGCGTGCGGGAAGTCCACCAGGCCGCCGGCGTGGTCGAGGTCGAGGTGGGTCACGACGATGTGCCGTACGTCGGCCGGGTCGAACCCGAGCCGGGCGACCTGCCGTACGGCGGTCTCCTCGTGCCCGGTGTCGGGGTTGGTGAGGCGGACGAACCGGCGGCCGAGCCAGGCGGCGGCGTCGTCCACGGCGGGGGAGCCCACGCCGGTCTCGACCAGGACCAGCCCGGTGTCGGTCTCCAGCAGCAGGCAGTGGCAGACCATCTCGGCGCGGCGCAGGTACCCGGGCTCGCCGTCGATCAGCCGGCCGCCGAGCGGGCGCAGCGTGCCGCAGTTGAGGTGGTGGACGCGTATCACGGCAGCTCCGCGGTGATGGTGGCGGTGAGGTGGCCGGCGACCGCGCGCAGCGGCGCGGTGTCGTGCGCGGCCTTGGCCAGCAGCAGCGCGCCCTCGATCGACGCGAGCGTGACGGTGGCCAGGTCGCCGGCGCGGTCCGCGGGCACGCCCTGGCCGGTGAGGTATGCGGCGATCAGCGTGCGCCAGGACTCGTAGCCCTCGGCGCACGCCTGCCGGATCGGCTCGCTGTCCGCCGCGGCGTCCAGCGTGACGCCGGCCAGCGGGCAGCCGCGCTGGAACCCGGACCCGCTCAGCGCCGTGCCCAGCAGGTCCACGACCGCGCGGAGCGCGGCCGCGACGTCCGGCGCCGCGGTGAGGACCTCGCGCAGCGCGTCGCACAGCCGGCCGGCGGACAGCCGCATCGCCTCGGCGGCGAGCTGCTCCTTACCGCCGGGGAAGTGGAAGTACAGCGAGCCCTTGGGCGCGCGGCCGGCCGCGACCAGCTGGTTGAGGCCGGTGGCGTGGTAGCCCTGCGCGTGGAAGAGGTCGGCGGCGGACTCCAGCATCCGCTGCCGCGTGTCGGTACGGCGAACCATGGCCGTCACCGTAGCGCGAACTATGACGACCGGTCTAGTTACTCAGGCTTCTCGGTGCCGTCCGGGTTGTGCTTCGGCGGAATGGCCGACTGGGCGACGTTCGACGCGGCCCGGATGCCGAAGTACGCGCTCGACATGCTGACGATCGCGGTGAACGCGGAGCTGAGGATCACCGCCGCGGTGCTGCTGTTCGCGTGGGTGCTCCGTAACACGAAGATGCAGACGGCGATGATGGCCAGATCGCCGAAGACGACGACGAGACCGCCCACCCACGTACGGATGTTCTGCATCCTGGTCTCGTCTGGGGCCGGAGAGCTCGACATGGCCTCACGGTACGCACAGGTCAGCGCGGTGAAAGGGGCGTTGGTCGCCGGGAGCCGGGCCGCACGGCCCGTTCCGGAGTACGATCCGGACAGCCACCGGCCCGACCGTACAAAACGACGAGGACGAGCGATGTTGGTCAAGGTCGCGACCGCCCCGGGCCGAGAGGACCGGCCCAACGAGGACTTCGCCGCGGTGTCCGCGAGCGCCGTCGTCCTGGTGGACGGCGACGGAGTGCCGCCGGGATCGCCCTCCGGGTGTCGGCACGGGCCCGAGTGGTACGCGCGCACGATGGCCACGGCGTTATTGGGCGCGATCAGCCGCGGCGGGGCCGGCTCGCTGGCGGACGGCCTGCGCGCCACCATCACCGGCATGCGCGGCCTGCACGCCGGCACGTGCGACCCCGACGGCGGCCCGTCGGCCACGGTCGCCGCGTTACGCCGGCGTACGGAGTGGGTCGAGTACCTGGTGCTGGCCGGCTCCGTGCTGCTCGCCGACGTCGGCGGCGCCGCCCCGGCGGTGATCACCGACGGCCGGCGGGCCCTCGCCGGCGCCGACCCGGCCGCGGCCGACCACGCCGTCACGGGCGTGCTCCCGCTGCGCGACCTGAACGGCGTCGCCCTGCTCACCGACGGCGCGAGCCGCCTCGCCGACCGCTTCGAGCTGCTGAGCTGGCCGGAGCTGCTGGCCACCGTGCAGGACTCCGGCCCGGACGAGCTGATCGCGCAGACCCGTAAGGCCGAGGCGGGCGACGAGAACGCACGCCGGTGGCCGCGCACGCGGGTGTACGACGACGCCACGGTCGTCTACGTCCGGTTCTGACCCCGCGTACGGTTGCCGCCCGCCGCTGGGGAAGAGGGGCGGTATGCGTGCGGAGACGAACGAGAGCGGCAAGGAGCGCGTCGACCGGGAGCTGACCGAGCTCCTCCAGGGCCTGCGGGTCGCGGTGACCGGCGTCCAGGTGCTGTTCGCGTTCCTGCTGACCGTGCCGTTCTCCGCGCGGTTCGCCGAGGCCGGGAGCACGCAGCGGTGGTTCCTGTACGCCGCGCTGGTCGCGGCCGCGGTGGCCACCGCGTGCTACATCGCGCCGGCCGCGCAGCACCGGCTGTTGTTCCGTACCGGGCAGAAGGACCTGCTGGTCCGGCGGTCCAACCTGTACGGGATCTGCGGCTCGATCGCGCTGCTCGCCGCGATGGGCACGGCCGTGCTGTTCGTGGTGGACGCGCTGTTCTCCAGCCTCCAGGCGGCCCTCACGGCGGCCGGCGTCACCGCGCTGATCGCCTGGGCCTGGCTCGTCCAGCCGGCGCTCACCGGGCGCCGGTGACCACCGGCACGGACGTTCGGCCCGTACTCCGGGACCTCCGGTCCGTATTCGCGGGCGCGCCGCGCGGCGACGCTGCGGAGGACCGCGGAGGCAGGGGGCGCGAGTGATACGTGCGCAGGACGTGATGACGCCGACGGCGGCGACGCTGAAACCGGAATGGTCGATCGGCCGGGCCACGGCGGTCGTCGGGCGCTGCCGGGTGTCCGCCGCCCCGGTGCTCGACGACACGTGCCGCATGGTCGGCATCGTCAGCGAGAGCGATCTGCTCGGCCACCTCGGGTCGGGCCGGTCGACGGTGTCGGAGGTGATGTCGCGGCGCGTCCGTACGGTGGCCGAGCACGCCGACCTGATCACCATCATCGACCTGATGCTCCGGGGGAATCTGACGAACGTGCCGGTGATGCGCGGCTGGCGGCTCGTGGGCGTGGTCCGCCGCCAGGACGTGCTCGCCGCCCTCCGGCACGCGGACCGGACCGGATCGGGGCTGCCGCGATGCTCGTGACGGACGTGATGACGGCGCCGGTGGTGACGCTCGAACCGGGCCGGCCGGTCCGGTACGCGGTGGACGTGCTGCACGACCGGGGCGTGAACGCCGCGCCGGTGGTCGCCGACGGCCGGCTGGTCGGCATCGTCACGCGGACCGACCTGCTGCGCGCCGCCTTCGGCCACAACCCGCGCGCGACCGCGCTGGTGCCCGCGGAACCCGGCGGCGACGACGCCCGCCGGGTGGCCGACGTGATGTCCACCCATGTCCTGAGCGTCCCGGTCGGCGCCGACGTCGCCAAGGCGGCCGAGCTGATGAAGGACGCGGGCGTGAACGGCGTCCCGGTCATGGACGGCGACCGCGTCGCCGGCATCGTGACCCGCGGCGACCTGCTGGGCGCGCTGGTACGGACGGCCGGCGACGGGTGACCCACACCTGCCGCGGCACGGCGCCGCGCGCCTGCCCCCGCCGGTGTTCGGGTCGGCCGGGGCTCGCGCGGCGGCCAGGGACCGACGGGGCCCGGCGGTCGGCCGTACGGCCCTGGCCTGCGGTACGGGGGCGGCGTGTGCTGGAGCGGTGGGGCGAAAGGAGGCGGCCATGACGAGCCGGCCGGTCGACTTCGCGGCCCGATTCCTGATGCGCGCGGCCGTCGCCGCGCCGTCCATCCACAACACCCAGCCGTGGCGGTTCGCGGCCTATCCGGGCGGCGTCGAGCTGTACGCGGACCCGGCGCGGCGGCTGGCGGTCGCCGACGCCACCGGCCGGGAAATGGTCATCAGCTGCGGCGCGGCGCTGCTGAACCTGCGGCTGGCCATGCGCCACCTGGGCTTCGCGCCGAACGTGCGGCTGATCCCCGACCTGGCGCGGCCTGACCTGCTGGCCCGCGTGGACTGGGGCGTGCGCACGCCGCCCACCCCGTACGAGGAGCGGCTGTTCACGTGGATCACCCGCCGGCACACGCACCGCGGGCCCTTCCGGCCTGGGCTGGTGCCGCCGGTACTGATCGCCGACCTCCAGTACGTCGCGCGGCAGGAGTACGCCGCCCTGTACGTGATCACCGGCGATCCGGAGCGCCTCCGGCTGGCCGGGCTGATCCTGGACGCCGAGCGGGCCGAGCGCGCCGACCCCGGGTACGCGACCGAGCAGGCCCGGTGGGCGCGGCCGCCGGGCGACCCGGGCCGGGACGGCCTGCTCCCCGGCAGCTACCCGGCGCAGCCGGACGGCCCGCTGTTCGTCTCCCGCGACTTCGCGGCCGGTGAGCCGTGGGGCTTCCGCACCCGCGCCCGCCACCACGACTCCGGGACGCTCGGCACGGTCGCCGTCCTGGCCAGCGCGGGCGACGCGCCGTCGGACTGGCTGCTCACCGGGCAGGCGCTGCAGCGCATCCTGCTCGACGCGGCCGCGTCCGACGTACGGGCCGCGTTCCACACGCAGCCGCTGGAGCTGCCGCGGCCGCGCCGGGAGATCGCCCAGGAGTTCGCGCACGGCCGGTTCCCGCAGATGATCATGCGGCTGGGGTACACGAGCCGTACGCTGCCGAGCCGGCGCCGCCCCCTCGCCGAGGTCGTGGCGCGGGCCCACGCCTGACGGGGACGGTCCGCGGGACGTTCTGCTCTGCCGCCGCGCCCTATGGCGCGCGATCCTGGAAGGAGATCGATGGGAGGCGGAGACGATGACGCGGGCCCTGGTACGGGACGTCATGACCACTCCGGCCATCTCCGTCGACGAGAACACCCCCTTCACCGACCTGGTCGCCGTGCTGTCCGAGAACCGGATCAGCGGCGTGCCGGTGACGGACGCCGGCGGCGTGGTCGTGGGCGTGGTCTCGGAGTCGGACCTGACCGTCAAGCAGGCGGTGTCCGGTGATGTGCCGGGCGTCAGGGCCATCTCGCCGGCCCGGCGGCGACGCGCCCGGGAGCGGCTCCGCAGGGCCGCGGGCACCCGCGCCGCCGACCTGATGACCGCACCGGCCCGCGTCACGTACGAGCACACGCCGCTTCCCGTCGCCGCGCGGACGATGGCCGACGCCGGCGTCGACCGCCTGCCCGTGGTCGAGCCGCTGGCCGGCCGCCCGCTGGGCATCGTGACCCGTAGCGACCTGCTGAGCGTGTACGGGCGCGGCGACGAGGAGATCGGCGCGCAGATCCGCGACGAGGTGCTCCTCCGCGAGTACGCGATCGACCCGTCCGGCGTGCTGGTCACCGTGCGCGACGGCGTCGTACGGCTGCAGGGCTGGGTGGAGAACGTCGCGCTGATCCCGTCCATCGCCGCGACGGTCGCGGGGATCGACGGCGTCGTCGCCGTGGAGAACCTCCTCAGCGGCGACGTGTCCGCCGACGTCTACCGCCCGGCCGCGGCCAGGTAGAGCAGCAGCAGGGCCAGCCCCACCACGATCACGAACAGCGTGGTGGAGCCGGCCTTGGTGACCCAGGTCCGCAGGTTGGCGTTGGTGCGGTGCCGGTAGCTGGTGAACCGCTGATGCGCCGTGTGCGCGGCCGCGTAACTGCGCCCGAGCGCGATACCGGCGGTCATCACGATCAGTACGGCCAGAAGCCAGTTCATGTCGAGCGCCTCCCCTCCGGGGGTGCGCGCCGCGCGCCTACGGCTCGGCAGGCTCCTCGTGGGTCAGGTGGGACTGGACGTCGACGACGCCGTCCACGGCGTGGATCAGTTCGATCATCAGGGGGATCTGGCCGCCGCGGGCCAGGCGTCCGCGGACGTCCACGATGCCGTCGCTCACCTGGACCTGGATGGACTCGGGGCGGATCGACATGGCGCGGCGGACGACGTGGTCGCTGATCTCCGCGGCGATCTCGGAGTCCGGGCGGCTGAACACGCCGAGCAGGTCGCCGCGGCTGACCACGCCGACCAGCGCGCCGAACTCGTCGGTGACGATGAGGCGGCGCAGCCGGTGGTGGCTCATCAGGCGGGCCGCGTCCACCAGGCCCGCGTCGGGGGAGATCGTCACCGGCGGTGACGTCATCAGCCCGGCCGCGGTCACCGCCTCGGCCTTCTCCCGCGCGGCGCGGGCGTCGCGCGGCTCGAACGGCGGTACGGCGTCCGGGTCGCTGGCGAACTCGATCTTGCGGAGCAGATCGGTCTCGGTCACCATGCCGAGCACGTGCCCGGTGTCGTCGACCACCGGCAGCGCCGTGGTGCCGCGCCCGCTCATCTGCGTGACGATGTCCTTGAAACCCGCGTTCGCGTCGACCGTGACGACGTCCGTCGTCATCCGGTCGGCGACCCGCTGATGCCGCATGTCGGCCTCCGGATCCTCAGATGTGACGTTCAATTTCGGTCGCGCCCGCGTATCAGCGCGAACAGCCAGCGGTGGCCGGGGCGGTCCGGGCGGCGCAGCGCCGCGAACAGCCGGTGCGACGGCCGTTCGGGGATGCGCGCCGACGGCGACGCCCCGGGATGGTGGACGGGGATCCGTACGCGCAGGGCCCCCGGCCGTACGGCGAACCGCAGCGGCGGGGCCAGCTCCACCGCCTCACCGTCGATGCCCGCGTGCACCGCCGCGGGCGCGCCGACCTCGAGCTCCGGCGTGCTCCAGGCGTGCCCGGGCAGCGGTCCGGTGTCCGGTGAGTCGAGGACGAGGACGCCGAGCCGGCCGGTGTCCAGCGCCGGGCGGGTGCCGCGGGCGACCGCGCGGTCCAGCGCGTACGGGTTGTTGGACACCAGCACCATGGCGAGCCGCGCGTGCTCGCGGCCGGCGTCGTCGGTCAGGCTCAGCTTGGACACCTGGCCGCTGGGGCCGAGCACGCTCTGTGCGGTCTCCACGAGCGTGCGCATCTTGGCGCCGCGGTACGCGGGGCGCTGGACGGCCTCGCCGTAGACGCCGAGCGACACGTTGTTGAGGAACACCCGGCCGTTGACCTCCGCCAGGTCGACGCGGCGCTCCACTCCGTCGGTGAACGCGTCCAGCGCGCCGGCCACGTCCTCGCGGTTCAGCCCCAGGTCGAGGGCGAAGTGGTTGCGCGTGCCGGCCGGTACGCAGACGAACGGGATGTCCTGGGCGGCCGCGGCGGTGGCCACGACGGCGAGCGACCCGTCACCGCCCGCCATACCGAGCGCGTCCGCGCCGCTCGCCAGCGCCGTCCGTACGGTGCTCGCCAGGTCCTGGCCCGGCGCGAGCACGACGGTCTCGATGCCGCGTTCGCGCGCCCGCTCGACCAGCCCGGCGCGGCCCGCCGCGCCGTCACCGGAGCGCGGGTTGACGAACAGCACCGGCCGCCGCGGCGGCTCGACCGGCCGCCAGCCGTACCGCGCCAGCCGCCGCCTGCGCCTGCCCGCGCTCTCCATGATCAGTAGAAGATGCCCGTGGGCGGCCGGTCGGCGTGGTGCTCGTCGCGGTGCCGGTGGTGGCGGGGGAAGGTCTGCACGAGCACCCGGCAGGTCGCGTGGTCCATCAGGTAGTCCGGCACCGAGCCGAAGACGGCGCGGCGGCCGAGCAGGTGCCGCGAGCGGCCGACGACGATCAGGTCGTCGGCGCGGTCGGCGACCCGGGCCAGCGCCCGGCCGGGCGGGCCTTCCGGGGTCTCGGTCTTCACCTTGACGTCCAGCGGCACGCCGCCGGCCGCCTCGTCGAAGGCGCGGGTGATCTCGTCGTTCGCGCGGGCGCGCAGCTCGGCCTCCGCCCCGGGCGGCACCGCGTCCCGGGGGGACGGGTCGGCCAGCGGGCCCCAGGCGCGGACCGCGACCAGTTCGGCGTTGCACCGCCGCGCCTCGGCGACGGCGTACGCCAGTGCCGCGACCGCGGCCGGGTCGTCGCCGATGCCGATCACGATGCGGGATGGGACGGATGTGATGGTCATCTGCGCTCCTCAGGAGGTCTCTGCTTTGAGCGTGACCGGAAGCGGGGCCGCCGCGTAGCGGCGTAGGGCCGGTCGGCACGGGACATTGGTCCCCCGTCTGCGGGGTGGTCGGCCCTGGAACGCGGCCGCCGACGCCGGGTGTGCTGGGTCGCATGAGCCTCGTGCTGGACGGATTGGACCCGCTGGTGCGCGAGCTGCGCGACCGCGGCTACCGGGTGATCGGCCCCACGGTGCGCGACGGCGCGATCGTCCTCGGCGAGCTGACCGGCGCGGACGAGCTGCCCTGGGGCGTCGGCGTGGAGCTGGCCGCCGGCCGGTACCGGTTACGGGAGCGCGGCGACGATGCCGCGTTCGGGCACTCGGCCGGGCCGCAGTCCTGGAAGCCGTACCTGCGCCCGCCCCGGCAGAAGCTGTGGGACGCGCGGCGTACCGAGCGCGGCTTCGAGGTGCGCGAGCCGGAGGAGGAACCGGTGCGGTACGCGTTCCTCGGCGTGCGCCCGTGCGACCTGCGGGCGCTCGAGGTCACCGACCGGGTGCTGGGCGGCGGCCGGTACGCCGACACCGCCTACACGGCCCGCCGCGACCGCGCCTTCGTGATCGTGGTGAACTGCACCGAGCCCGGCGAGACCTGCTTCTGCGCGTCGATGGGCACCGGCCCGGGCGCCGAGTCCGGCTACGACCTGGCGCTCACCGAGCGCGCCGGCCCCCGGTACGTGGCCGACGCCGGTACCGATGAGGGCGCCGCCGTGCTGGCCGCGATCCCGCACGCCGAGGCCGACGACGGGACCGTCGCGGCGGCGCGCGCCGACGTGGCGGCCGCCGCCGGGCGGATGGGCCGGACGATGCCCGAAGCGGACCTGCGTGACCTGCTGGCCGCCCGGCTGGGGTCCCCGCGCTGGGACGACGTCGCCTCCCGCTGCCTGACCTGCGGCAACTGCACGATGGTGTGCCCGACGTGCTTCTGCACCACGGTCGAGGACGTCACCGACGTGACCGGCGACCACGCGGAACGCTGGCGCACCTGGGACTCCTGCTTCGACCTGGACTTCACCCACCTCGGCGCGGGCCCGGTACGGGGCACGCCGCGCAGCCGGTACCGGCAGTGGCTCACCCACAAGCTGGGCACCTGGCACGACCAGTTCGGCTCGTCGGGGTGCGTGGGCTGCGGGCGGTGCATCGTGTGGTGCCCGGTCGGCATCGACCTCACCGAAGAGGTCGCCGCGCTGCACGCCGAGGGGGACGGCGCATGATCCCCGGCGACCTCGCGTGCCACCCGTTCCTGCGCGACCTGCCGCTGGCCTACGTCGGGCGGCTCGCCGGCGCGGCGCACCCGGTCGAGGTCCGCGCCGGGCACCGGTTCTTCCGCGACGGCGACCCGGCCGACCGGTTCTGGCTGATCGAGACCGGCAAGGTCGCGCTCGACCTGCACCTGCCCGGCCGCGGCGCGGTCATCGTGGAGACGCTCGGGCCGGGTACGGTGCTCGGCTGGTCGTGGCTGTTCCCGCCGCACGAGTGGCGGTTCGGCGCGGTCGCCACCGAGCCGGTGCGCGCCATCGAGATCGACGGTGAGCGGCTGCGCAGCCGCGCCGCCGCCGACCCGGCGTTCGGGCACGAACTCGTCACCCGCTTCGCGGCCGTCCTCCTCGACCGGCTCCAGGCCACCCGGATCCGGCTGCTCGACCTGTACGCGGCGCCCGGCGGGGTGTCGTGACCGGCGGCATGGCGCCGGTGCCGTACCGGGTCGCGGCGCGGCGCCGGGAGACCCACGACACCGTCACGCTGCTGCTGCGCCCGTACGACCCCGCCACGGCCATCGCCACGCCGGAGCCGGGCCAGTTCACCATGCTGTACGCGTTCGGCGTCGGCGAGTCTGCCATCTCGGTCAGCGGGCTCGACGGCGAGGGGATCGAGCAGACCATCCGCGCGGTCGGCGCGGTCAGCACCGCGCTGACCGAGGCGCGGCCCGGTGACGTGGTCGGCGTGCGCGGCCCGTACGGCACCGGCTGGAACGTCGGTACGGGCGGCCGCGACCTGCTGTTCGCCGCCGGCGGCATCGGCCTGGCGCCGCTGCGGCCCGCCATCCACGAGGCGGTCGCCCGGCGCTCGGTGTTCGGCCGGGTCACCCTGCTGGTCGGCGCGCGTACCCCAGGCGACCTGCCGTACCTCGGCGAGCTGGCCGAGCTGCGCGACGCCGGCGTGGACCTGGCCATCACCGTGGACCGCGCCGCCGCGGGCTGGACCGGGAACGTCGGCGTGATCACCACGCTGCTCGACGGCCTGGCCCCGGACCTGGACCGCACCACCGCCTACGTCTGCGGCCCGGAGATCATGATCCGGCTCACCGCCGCCGAGCTGGCCCGCCGCGGCGTGCCCGACGTACGGGTGTCGCTGGAGCGCAACATGCGCTGCGGCCTCGGCTGGTGCGGGCACTGCCAGCTCGGCTCGATCCTCGTCTGCCGCGACGGCCCGGTCGTCGCGTACCCGGACGTGGCCGGGCCGCTCGCCGTGAAGGAGCTCTGAGATGCCGACGCTCGCCGTGTGGAAGTTCGCGTCCTGCGACGGCTGCCAGCTCAGCCTGCTGGACTGCGAGGACGAGCTGCTCGCGCTGGCCGGGCAGGTGGAGATCGCGCACTTCACCGAGGCGTCCGCGGCGTCCGCGCCCGGCCCGTACGACATCTCCCTGGTCGAGGGGTCGATCACCACGGAGGAGGACCTGGCGCGGATCCGGCACGTGCGCGCGGTGTCCCGGCGGCTCGTCACGATCGGCGCCTGCGCCACCGCCGGCGGCGTCCAGGCGCTGCGCAACTTCGCCGACGTCGAGGAGTTCCGCTCGATCGTGTACGCCCGGCCGGAGTACATCGCCACGCTGGCCACCTCCACGCCGATCGCCGCGCACGTGCCGGTGGACTTCGAGCTGCGCGGCTGCCCGATCGACCGCGGCCAGCTCCTGGAGGTGCTGACCGCGTACCTGGCCGGCCGCAAGCCCGGCATCCCGGACCACAGCGTCTGCTTCGACTGCAAGCGGCGCGGCACCGTCTGCGTCATGGTCGCGCACGGCACGCCCTGCCTCGGCCCGATCACGCACGCGGGCTGCGGCGCGATCTGCCCGGCGTACGGGCGCGGCTGCTACGGCTGCTTCGGCCCCACCCGCGCGTGGGACGGCGCCCGGCCGAACACGCCGTCGCTGGTCACCTGGCTCGGCATGCCGGACGCCGAGGTCACCCGCATCCTGTCCACGTTCAACGTCGCCGCGTTCCGGGAGACCATCGATGACCCACCAACGTGACCGCACACTCACGGTCGGCGCGCTCGCCCGGGTCGAGGGCGAGGGCGCGCTGTACGTACGGACCCGCGGCGGCGCGGTGGAGGACGTGCGGCTGAACATCTACGAGCCGCCGCGGTTCTTCGAGGCGTTCCTGCGCGGCCGCGCGTACACCGAGCCGCCGGACATCACCGCGCGCATCTGCGGCATCTGCCCGGTCGCGTACCAGATGAGCGCCTGCCAGGCCATCGAGGACGCGTGCGGCGTGCGCGTCGAGGGCACGCTGAACGAGCTGCGCCGGCTGCTGTACTGCGGCGAGTGGATCGAGAGCCACGCGCTGCACATCTACCTGCTGCACGCCCCCGACTTCCTCGGCTACCCCAGCGCGCTGCACCTGGCCCGCGCGCACAAGCCGCTGGTCGAGCGCGGGCTGGCGCTGAAGAAGGCCGGCAACGCGCTGCTCGAACTGCTCGGCGGGCGGGCCATCCACCCGATCAACGTCAAGGTGGGCGGCTTCTACCGGGTGCCGGCGCGCGCGGAGCTCGAGCCGATCGCCGATACGCTGCGCGCCGCGCTGGACGACGCGCTGGCCACCGTGGAGTGGGTGGCCGGCTTCGACTTCCCCGACGTCACGCACGACCACGCGTACCTGGCGCTGACCGGCGACCGGTACCCGCTCGAAGGCGGCACCCTCCGTACGGACGACGGCGTCGCGTTCCCGGCCGAGCGGTTCGGCGACCACGTCGTGGAGTCCCAGGTGCCGCACTCCACGGCGCTGCACGCGACGCTGGACGGCCGCCGCCACCTCACCGGCCCGCTCGCCCGGTACGCGGTCAACCACGAGCGGCTGACCCCGGTGGCCGCCGGGGCGGCGCGGGCGGCCGGGCTCGACGGGCCGTGCCGCAACCCCTTCCGCAGCATCATCGTGCGCGCCGTCGAGGTGGTGTACGCGGTGGAGGAGGCGCTGCGCATCATCGACGCCTACGCGCCGCCGCCCGCGCCCGCGGTCCCCGTACCGGCGCGCGCCGGCGTGGGCCACGGCGTGACCGAGGCGCCGCGCGGCGTGCTGTACCACCGGTACGAGCTGGACGCGGACGGCCTGATCGCCGACGCCCGCATCGTCCCGCCCACCGCGCAGAACCAGTCCGCCATCGAGGAGGACATGCGCCAGGTGGTGACCGCCAACCCGGACCTGGACGACGCCGCCCTGACCGCCGTCTGCGAGCGGGCCATCCGCAACCACGACCCCTGCATCTCCTGCGCCGCCCACTTCCTCGACCTCACCGTGGACCGCCGGTGATCGTCATCGGCGTCGGCACGCCCTTCCGGCACGACGACGGCGCGGGGCCGGCGGTGGTCGACGCGCTGCGCGACCGTACGCCGCCCGGGGTGACGCTGGCCGTCACCGACGGCGAACCGGCCCGCCTCATCGAGCTGTGGGCCGGCGCCGACCTGGCCGTCGTGGTCGACGCCGTCCGCGCCGACCCGCCCCGCCCCGGCCGCGTCCACGAGTTCCACGATGCGGTCGCCGACGACGGCCACGGCCACGTGACCGGCCACGGCCTGGGCCTCGGCGCCGCCGTCGAGCTGGCCCGCGCCCTCGACCGCATGCCCGCCCACCTGCACGTCTACGCCATCGAGGGCACCGACTTCTCCCTCGGCCTCGGCCTCACCCCGCCGGTGGCCGCGTCCGTACGCCGCGTCGCCGACCTCATCACCCCGGACGGAGCCCCACCATGACCGCACTCGTCGGCTACGCGAGCGCCCTCGGATCCACCCGCGAGATCGCCGAGCACATCGCCGCCCGATTACGGGACGACGGCATCGGCGCCGAGGCCGCCGCGCTGGACCGGATCGCCGACCCGGGCGCGTACGACGCGTTCGTCCTCGGCAGCGCCGTCCACAACATGACCTGGCTCCCCGCCGCCACCACCTTCGTACGGGCGAACCTCAAGACGCTGTCCGCGCACCCCGTGTGGCTGTTCAGCGTCGGCTCCAAGGACTCCCTGCGCGGCCCGATCGGCCGCTGGACGGCCGCGCGGTACCCCATCCCCAAGGGCATCGCCGAGCAGCAGCCCGCCATCGGCCCGCGCGACCACCGCATCCTCACCGGCGTGATCCGCCGCGACCAGTACCCGGCCATCTCCCGCCTCGCCGTCTGGTTCTTCGGCGGCCGGTACGGCGACTTCCGGGACTGGCCCGCCATCGACGCCTGGACCGACGAGATCGCCCGCGCCCTGCGGACCGGCGATCACCCCTGAGGCGGCTTCACGGCCGTGGCGAAGTGGCAGCGGGCGGTCATCGGCAGGCCGTCGCGGGTCAGTGCGGGTTCGAGCAGTGTGTGGACGTCCGCCCGCATCCGGCGCAGCCGGCGGGCGGTGAGGCGTTCGTACAGGGCGCGCGTGCCGATGGTCCAGGTCCAGTCCCACCAGGCGTCGATGCCGGGGAAGACGAACCTGGCGGTCCGCGTGGCGCCCGCGACGCCGGTGAGACCGGCGTCGCGCAGTAGCCCTTGGAGGTCCATGCCGAAGGCGGGACGGTCGCGGGGGCCGAGCCCCGCGACCCTGGCGTAGGAGTGGTAGAGCCCGGCCAGCCCCGGAGCGTCGTCCGGTACGGCCGGGGCCGCGGGCACGGAGACCGCGCAGCGGCCGCCCGGGCGCAGCGCCCGCCGGAAGCCCGCCGCCGCGCGCCGCGGGTCGGGCATCAGGAACAGCGCGAAGGCGCACAGCACCACGTCGTACGCGGCCTCCGGAACGGTGGGCGCCTGGGCGTCCATCCGCGCCGCGGCGGCGTTGGCGACGCCGCGCTCCGCGATGTCCGCGGCGAGGTGCGCCGTCATGGCCGCGGACAGGTCGACCCCCTGGACGAACCCCGTGGGGCCGACCCGTTCGGCGGCGGGGAACAGGCAGGCCCCCCGGCCCGCAGCGACGTCGAGTACCCGGTCGCCCTCGGCCGGCGCGGCCAGCTCGACCAGCCGCGCGCCGAACGTCTCGAAGTAGCCGAGCCCGGAGCCGAAGCCGGGCGCGCAGCGGTCGTAGACCTCGGCGAGCCGCTCCGGCGCCGCGGTCATTCGCGGCTCCCGATGGCGGTGTTCTCGGCGAGCGACTCGTAGAGGACCTCGGCGACGGTGTCGAGGTCGTCCATCGTGTGCGCGGTGCTCAGGAACCAGGGCTCGTCCGGCACCGGATGGAAGTACACGCCCCGCCGCTGGCACGCCATCTGGACGCGGCGGTGCCCGGCCGGGTCCACCTCGCCGGTGGCCGGGTCGAGCAGCGCCACCGACATGACCGAGCCGACCCGCCCGATCTGGACGGAGCAGGCGGCGGCGGTCGCGGCCTCGCGGACCCGGGTCTCGGCGTACGCCCCCAGCGCCTCGAGGTCGGTGTACAGGGCCGGCGTGTTGCGGATCTTGGTGAGCATGGCCGCGACCGCCTGGAGCGCGGCGTGGTTGCCCGAGTAGACCCCGGCGTGGAAGGCCGTGTGGTTGGCCAGCGGCGCCATCACGCTCGCCGGACCGCCGAACGCCGCGACCGGGAACCCGCCGCCCATCACCTTGGAGAGCACGGTCAGGTCGGGCGTGACGCCGTACATCTGCTGGGCGCCGCCGCGCGCGACGCGGAACCCGGTGATCACCTCGTCGAAGATCAGCAGCGCCCCGCGGCCGGCGGTGCGCTGGCGCAGCAGCTCAAGGAACCCGAACGCGGGCGGCACCACGCCGCGGTTGCCGAGGACCGGTTCGCAGATGACCGCGGCCAGCTCGGCGCCGTGCTCGGCGAACACCCGCTCGACGGCGGCCGCGTCGTTCCAGGGCACCTGGAGCGTGTGCGCCGCCGCCTCGGGGATCATGCCGAGCGCGCCGGGGCGCGGCCGGTCGCCGTCGCCCTCCGGGGTGCGCAGGAGCGTGTCGCTCCACCCGTGGTAGTGGTGGGCGAAGGTGAGCACCAGCGTCCGGCCCGTGACGGCGCGCGCCAGCCGGATCGTGGACATCAGCGCCTCGGTGCCGGAGTTGGCGAACCGGAGCTGCTCGACGCCCGGCACCAGCTCGGTGACCAGGCCCGCCGCCTGCCGGTCCAGCCGGTGCGGCAGCCCGGTGAGGTGCCCCTTGCCGAACTGGCCGGCGATCTGCTCGGTGACCTCGCGGTCCGCGTAGCCGAAGATGTGCGGCCCGTACCCCATGTTGGCGTCGATCAGCTCGTTGCCCTCGATGTCGCGGACGCGGCACCCGGACGCGGACTCGATCATGATCGGCACCGCGATGCCCCGCGCCCGCAGGTTGCTGCTCACCCCGCCGGCGACGAACCGGTGCAGGTCGTCGTAGGCGGTCCGGTTACTGGGGGGTGCCTGAACGTCGGTCACGGTGTCGGTCCTGATGTCGGTCATCAACTTGCCCTTCGGTGTTGGACCCCGGCCGGGAAACGATCCGGCGGGTACGGGGCGAGCAGCGGATCGCGGTCGCCCGACGTGATCTCCTGCGCGGCCAGCCGCCCCAGCAGCGGCCCCAGCGTCGCGCCGCTGTGCGTGACGGCCTCGTAGTAGCCGGGTGTCCCGGCGGGCGCCCCGACGCTGGAGCGGCCGTCCGCCGGGTACGCCCGGACGCCGACGCGGACCGCGCCGGGCCGCCCGCGGCGCACGCCGGGCAGCAGCGCGGCGGCCCGCTCGGCCAGCTCCCCGGCCAGTTCTCCGACCAGGGCGGAGACGCACGCGTCGGCGGCGGCCGCGCCGTTGAGCCGGTCGTCCACCTCATCCGCGCGGACCCGCACCGTGTCCGGCCCGGCCGGGCGGATGCTGACGCCCGGCGCGAGCAGCATCACGTCAAGACCGCCGGGCACGGCCACGTCGGCCAGCAGCCCGCGGGTGGGCCGCAACGGCAGGCAGCGCCCGGCCAGTTCGGCGATGTCCCGGCCGCCGGCGCCGGCCGCGTTGACGACCACGTCGGCCGCCACCGCGGGCCCGCGCGCCGGGACGACCGTACGCACGCCGTCGCCGTGCAGCCCGGTGACCTCGGTCGCGAGCCGGATCTCCGCGCCGTGCCGGCCCGCCTGCCCGAGCATCCAGGCCGTCATCGCCGGCAGGTCGACCCACCCCTCACCGGGCAGCAGTGCCACCCGGCCGGGCAGCGCGCCCGGGTCGACGGCCCCGCCGAGCGCGGGCGGGCGCGCGCACGCGGCGTCGTACCCGCGGGCCCGCGCCATGGCGACAGCGTCGTCCAGCCCTCCGGCGTCGTCCGTCCAGACCAGGCTCGGGCACGGGTGGAACCCCGGTACGCCCTCCGCGTGCAGCCGGTGCAGCTCCGCCAGCCCGGCCTGGTTCAGCCGGAAGTAGTCCCGCGGTGCCTTGCCGAACGCGGTGGCCCGGGAGAACGAGGCGCCGCTGGCCCCGGCGGCCGGCGCCGGCGCCCGGTCGAGGACCACCACGCGGTTCCCCGTACGGGCCAGGTGCCAGGCCGTGGCGGCGCCGATGATCCCGGCGCCGATGACGGCTACGGTACGCACGTGCCGTCCTCCGTCCGTACGCCGGCGGGCGCGTGCCAGTCCACCGGGCCCGGCGGCCAGGAGGCGTCGACGATCTGGCAGCGGGTGGGCGTCGGCCAGCCGACCCGCTCGCCTCCGGTGAGGTTGACCAGGACCACGGCGTCCTCGGCCAGCCGGCCCTCGCGCCGCATCCGGACCGCGCCGGCCAGCGCGGTCGCGCTGGAGTGGCAGACGTCCAGGCCCTCGGTCTCCCGCAGCAGGTCGCGGGTCGCGCGGATCTCCCGGTCGTCCACCGCCAGGATCGCCCCGCCGCTGCTCCGGCAGACGTGCCGGATGTACGGATAGGTCTGCGTGGGGTCGCCGCGCAGGATGGCCTCGGCCAGGCCGTGCGGTTCGGCGACGATGTGGTGCGGCGCGATGGCGCGGGCGCCCTCGCCGTACGCGTGGGCCATCGGCGCGCAGCTGGCCTGCTGGACGCCCACGAACGCCGGGATCCGGTGGAGCCGGCCCAGCCGGCGGTACTCCAGCGCGCCCTTGTACGCGCCGAGCAGGCCCATGCCGCTGCTGATCGCCTGGAAGACGTGGTCCGGCTGGTCCATCTGGTCGAACGCCTCCAGGTAGGCCAGCTTCAGGCCCTCCCGGCGCGCCAGGTTGAAGAACCCGCCCTCGGAGAACGCGCCGCTCCGCTCGGCGAACCGGCGCGCCACCGTGCCGGCGGCCACGAAGTCCCCGTCGACCAGGTAGGTCCGTACGGCGGCGTGGTCGCGATAGTGCAGCCGGTGCCGGAAGCGGTGGCCGCAGAACAGCGCCAGCTCCATCCCGGCCACCGCCTGGACGCCGCACGCGTAGGCGGTGGAGCTGTTGCCGGTGGAGGCCATCACGAACCGGCGCACGCCCAGCTCGGCGAAGCGGGACAGGCCCACCGAGGCGATGCGGTCCTTCGTGGTCCGGGTCGGGTTGGCGCTCTCGTTCTTCAGGACCAGGCGCGGAATTCCCACCCGCCGGCCGAATTCCCCGGCCGGAAGGCAGGGCGTGTTCCCCTCGCCCAGCCACATGACATTCGCTTTGTCCCGAATGGGCAGCAGATCGAAGTACCGCTCCAGCGGATTCCGCCCGCCATTCAGGGCGACGGTGCTCAGGTCGTAGATGGCGTCGATCGCGCCGCCGCAGCCGTGGCAGCGGTTCGTCCGCTCGTCGTCCGGTCGCCGGCCGCAGAGCACGCACGCCAGCGCGAACCCGCCGTTCGGCCGCGCTCCGGCCAGGTCGTCCATGAGTTGTTCGTAGCGCAGTGCGAAGGACATCAGAGCCTTCCCTTGACGGAACGGGAGCGCCCTCCGGGTGCCGGTCCGCGCGATCCCCGCCGCGTCAATTAGTTCCCAACATGGAACCCGTGGCGTTGTTTCCCGCCGTCCGGCGGGGGCAACCCTATTTCCGGAGAAGCCCCGCACGCGCGGGATTCCGGAGCAAAGAAACGGGTGCACGGCAATGGCGGGGGATTTCCCGGAAGTCGGAGAATGGGCGGATTTCGCAGGCTTGCGGGAGATCTGGGAGGCGCGGCTTCCGGAGACCGTCGACCGGGCCCGGCGCAGCGGCTTCTACCGAGACCGGCTGGGCGACGCACCGGCGGTCTGCGTCGACGACCTGCCCGGCCTGCCGTTCACCACCAAGGCGGACCTGCGCGCCAACCACCCGTACGGCATGGTCGCGGTGCCGCGCCGGCGGCTCGCCGCGTACCACGAGTCGAGCGGCACCTCACCGGGCCGCGCCACCGGGTCCTTCCACACCGCGCGGGACTGGGCGGAGATGCTGGACCGGTTCGGCCGCGGGCGGCATGACCTGACCGACGCCGACACCGTGCTCGTCCGGGTCCCGTACGCGATGGTCACCATCGGCCACCAGGTGCACGCCGCCGCCCGCGCCGCCGGGTCCCTGGTGATCCCGGCCGACGCGCGCTCGACCGCGATGACGTACCGCCGGGTGCTCGGCCTGCTCCGCGACCTGGACGTCACCGTCGCCGCCGCGCTGCCCACCGAGCCGCTGCTGTGGGCGGCCGCCGCCGGGATGCTCGGCGAGGACCCGCGCGCCTTCGCGCCCGCCCTGCGGATGCTGATCGCGACGGGGGAGCCGCTGAGCGGGGCCCGCCGCCGGCGGATCGCGGAGCTGTGGGGCTGCGACGTCACCGTCAGCTACGGCAACTCCGAATGCGGCTCCAACCTGGCCGGCGAGTGCCCGGAGGGCAACCTGCACCTGTGGGCCGACCGCTACCTCCCCGAGATCCTCGACCCGGCGACCGGCCGTACGTCAACCGCCGGCCGCGGCCGGCTGGTCCTCACCACGCTGTTCCGCGAGGCGATGCCGCTGGTGCGGTACGACACCGGCGACGCCGTCGAGCTGGCGTACGACGGCTGCCCGTGCGGCTGGGCGCTCCCGCGCATCCGCGTGCTCGGGCGCTGGGAGCACGCCGTGGAGGCCGGCGGGCGCCGGGTCTTCGTCTCCGAGGTCGAGGAGGCCGTGTACGCGCTGCCCGTCGAGGCGGGCGTGCTGTTCTGGCGGGCCACCGGCGGCGCCGGGCGGCTCCGGGTGACGGTCGAGGCGCACGGCCCGGAATCCGCCGACGCCGTGCCCGCCCTGCGCGGCGAGCTCGACCGGCGGTTCGGCGCCTGTGCCGACGCGGCCGCCGTACCGCCCGGCACCCTCGTACCGATCGAGGAGCTGACCCGCGACTCGCACATCGCGAAGCCGCGTTACCTGTCGTCGGCGTCCGACGCCGCCGGCCTGATGTACCCCCCGCGCGCGACCGCGCCGTCACCCACGTGATCGTCGAGGGGAACCGACCATGTCATCCATGCCGACCGTCCTGGACGTCCTCGCCCGGAGCGGCGACCGCGACGTGTTCTGGGACCAGCGGGGCCCGGTCACCGCCCGGCAGGCGCTGGCCACCGTGTACCGGCTGGCCCGCGCCCTGGTCGAGCACGGCCACGGTCCGGGCCGGATCGCCGGGCTGCTCGGCCCGTCGAGCATCCGCACGTACCTGCTCTCCATCGCCGTCGAGCTCACCGGCGGCGGCCAGGTGGAGCTGCCCATCACGCTGCCCGCCGCCGACCAGGCGCGCCTCGCCACCGACTGCGGGGTCCGGCTCATGCTCGCCGACGCCGGCACGGTGCCCGGGCCGAAGCTGCGGACGTTCGCCGCCGTGCCGGGCGGGCTGCTCACCCTCGGTCCCGCGGCGTACGGGGAGGATCTCCTCGCCGCCGCCCAGGCGTACCCGGCCGGCCCGTTCCAACCGCGCGGCCGCCCGGGCGACCCGGACCGGATCAACCTCACCGGCGGGACCACCGGCCGCGCCAAGCCCGTGCTGCGCCGGTTCCCGGCCGTGCAGCCGCCCCGGGCGACCTGGCTCGTGCGGCACATGGAGGACGGCGCGGGCCCGGCCGTGGTGCTCAAGACCGGGCGGCTGACCGGGCTCGGCCGCGCGCTGGCCAACGCGGCCGTGACCGCCGGCGGCCGGTTCATCACCCGCGCGGACTTCGATCCCGCCGAGATCACCGCCATCCTGCGCGCGCACGACGTCACGCACCTGGCGCTGTCGCCGTACGAGCTGCGCCTCCTCCTCGACCACCCGGGCCTGGCCGGTGTCTCGGCGCCGCACCTGCGCTCCGTCATCACGGCGACCATGGGCACGCCGCCGGCGCTTCTGGAGCGCGCGGTCGGCCGGTTCGGGCCGATCATCCACCCGTCCTACGGCCAGACCGAGGCCGGCCACATCACCTGGCTGGGGCCGGCCGACTACGCCACCGGCGCCCCGGAGACCCGGCGGAGCTGCGGCCGCCCGCTGCCCGGCGTGAGCGTCGAGATCCGCGCCCCGCACGGCCGTCCGCTCGCGCCCGGCCGGCGGGGCGAGATCTGGGTGTCCACCCCGACCATGATGGACGCGTACTGGAACCGGCCCGACGACACCGCCCGCGCCGTCCAGGCCGGGTGGCTGTGCACCGGGGACATCGGCTTCCTCGACCCCGGCGGCCTCCTGACGGTGCTGGGCCGGTCCGGCGAGGCCATCATGATCGACGGCCGGCCCGTCTTCCCCAGCGAGGTGGACACGCTGCTCCCCGAGCACCCGGCCGTCCGCGAGTCGGCCACCTTCGACGTGCCCGCGGCGCACGGTACCGCGCTGCACACCGCCATCGTCACCGACCGCGGCGGCGACCTCCGGGACGCCGACCTGCGGGAGCTGCTGAGCAGCCGGATCGCGTCGGAGCACATGCCGGCGTCCTTCCTGGTCGTCCCGCACATTCCGCTGACCTACGCCAACGAGCCCTGCCGGACGACGCTGCGGATGTGGCACGCTCAGGTCGGCTCGGGGTCCATGCGGATGGCGCCGCAGGGGCACTCCTCGGCGCAGAGCCCGCAGCCCTTGCAGTAGTCGTAGTCGATCGCGAAGCGCAGGCCGGGGCCGAGCTTGGTGATGGCGTTGTCCGGGCAGACGCCGTAGCAGTTGTCGCACTCGAAGCAGTTGCCGCAGGACAGGCAGCGGCGCGCCTCGAACAGCGCGGTGGACTCGTCGAGGCCGCCCTGCACCTCCTCGAACGTGGACGTACGGCGGGCCGCGTCGAGCTCGGGGCGCACGGTGGCCGGGGCGTCGCTGTAGTACCAGGTGTTCAGCCGGTCGAAGGTGGCCGGCTCGTGCTTGGCGGGGCGCGTGTAGGCGGCGTCGCGCAGCCAGGCGTCGATGGCGCGGGCCGCCCGCTTGCCGTGCCCGGCGGCGATCGTCACGGTCCGCTCGGACGGCACCATGTCGCCGCCCGCGAAGATCCCCGGGTACCCGGTCATCAGGTCGGTGCCCACCCGTACGACGCCGTCCTCGACCTCGATACCCGGCAGGCCCTCAAGCAGCCGCAGGTCGGCCTCCTGGCCGATCGCGAGGATCAGGGAGTCGGCGGCCAGCTCGTCGAACACGCCGGTCGGCTGCGGGAAGCCCTCGTCGTCCAGCCGCATCCGCTCCACGGTCAGGTGCCCCGCGTCGGCGTGCGCGACCGTGGACAGCCAGCGGATCGTGACGCCCTCCTCCAGCGCCTGCCGTACCTCCGACTCGTCGGCGGGCATGCGCGCGCGGCTGCGCCGGTACACGATGACCGCGTCGGTGGCGCCGAGCCGGCGGGCGGTACGGGCCGCGTCCATCGCCGTGTTGCCGCCCCCGTACACGACGACGTGGCGGCCCAGCATCGGCTCGTCGCCGCGCTCGGTGGACCGCAGTACGGACAGCGCGTCCAGGATGCGGGCGGAGTCGCCGGCCGGGATGTAGGTGCGCCGCCCGATGTGCGCGCCCACCGCCAGGAACGCGGCGTCGTACCCGCGCATGTCGGCGAGCAGGTCGGTGACCACGTGCCCGGTCTCGACGGTGACGCCCAGGTCGGTGATGCGGCCCAGCTCGGCGTCCAGCACGTCGCGCGGCAGCCGGTAGCGGGGGATGCCGAAGCGCATCATCCCGCCGGGCGTGTCCGCGGCGTCGGCCACCGTCACCTGGTGGCCGAGGCGCACGAGATGGTACGCGGCGGCCATCCCGGACGGCCCGGCCCCCACGATCAGCACCCGCTTGCCGGACGGCTCGCCGATCACCGGCACCGTCCAGCCGCGCCGGATGGCCTCGTCGCCCAGGAACCGCTCGACCGCGTTGATGCCGACCGCCTCGTCGAGCTGCGCGCGGTTGCAGGCCGTCTCGCACGGGTGGTAGCAGACCCGGCCCATGATCGCCGGGAACGGGTTGTCCACCATGATCTGCCGCCACGCCTGCTCGTACCCGCCCTCCTCGGCGTGGTACAGCCAGCTCTGGATGTTCTCCCCGGCCGGGCACGCCTCGTTGCACGGCGGCAGCCGGTCCACGTACACCGGCCGCTCGGTGCGCCAGGC
>Ga0164243_10001930_pt1 | contig 34793 bp, 32 predicted proteins | sample OricompcompostOP_FD_108781 | JGI IMG/M metagenome (GOLD analysis project Ga0164243, IMG submission 108781) | Organic Plus compost microbial communities from Emeryville, California, USA - Original compost - Organic plus compost (OP) | ecosystem: Engineered > Solid waste > Mixed feedstock >...
CGGCGCAAAGATGCCGTCGTATTCGCGGCCGCTTTTGCAAAAGGGCGGGACCGACTGTCGCCGCTGCGCGCGGGAGACATGGACCGCATCCTTCATGTCGAGCGGCTGGATGGAACGGCCAAACGTTTGCATCGCGATGCGATCGATGGATTGCCGAATGGAGCCGTTATCGTTTTTGAAAGCGCGCGCGTGGCCCATGCCGTCTGTGACGACAAGCTTCTGCGTTGGACTCCGTTCGGATATGATGAACCCATGGCGCGGCCGCGCGGCGTTGCTGTCGATGTGCTCACCCCGCCGTCCATCGTCGCCGCGCTGTCGTGCGGATATCGTCCGGGCTGGCATTCGAGCGCGGCGCTTGTGCCGGGAGCGCATACCGCTACAACGCCACGATGAAAGACGATCCTTACCCGTCATCGGCGCCGACGTGGTCGCGTGCGGGCTTCGCGCTCGGCGTGAAACTTGCGTTGCCGATCCTGCCCGGCATGATCGCCTTTGCGCTCGCCTGCGGGGCGACCGGTGCCCGCAAAGGGTTCAGCCTCATCGATATGCTGTGGATGAACAGCCTCGTCTATGCGGGCGCCGCGCAGATGATTGCGATGGAAGTTTGGCCCGACCGGCTGACCGGGACGACGATCGCGGCACTCGCTGCGATCACGGCGACCATCAATGCCCGCATGCTGCTGATGGGCGCCTCACTCCAGCCCTGGCTGGCGCCGCTGCCGTCCTGGCAAGTCTACCCGGTGCTGCATCTCACCACCGATCCTGGCTGGCTGATTGCCATGCGGTACCGCATCGACGGCGGTAATGATGCCGGCGTGTTTCTCGGCGGCGGCGTTGTCATCTTCGTGCTGTGGATGGCGGCCACGTCGGCAGGTTACGGGATTGGCGCCCTCATCAGCGATCCGCGCGCGGTCGGACTCGACCTCGTAATGCCGATCTTCTTTGCCGCCATGTTGATCCCGTTATGGCAGAACGCGCCGCGCCGCTGGCGTCGCGGCCTCGGCTGGGCTGTTGCCGCCAGCGTCGCGCTGACTTTCGAGCGTCTGTTCCACGGCTGGTGGTTCATCATTGCCGGCGCGGTCGCCGGCGCAGTCGCGGAGGGCTTTATGGAGGAGGCGCAGTGAACACCGACCTCGGCTCTTCCGGCGCGCTCCTTGCCATAATTGCAATGGCGTTGGTGACCTATCCGATGCGCGCCGGCGGCTATTGGCTGATGGGGCACGTACCTCTGACGTCGCGATTACGCCGCATCCTTGAAGCGCTGCCGGGAACGGTGGTCGTGGCAACAGTGCTGCCTTTGCTGTTTCGCGAGGGCATCGCGGCGGCGGCGGCGATTGCCGTGGCGCTGGTGGTCACCTTCATCAGGCGCAACGATTTCATTGCCCTGGTTGCAGGCGTTGGTGCGGCTGCAGCGGTCCGCGCGATGGGATTGTAGCTCCGTTCGGCCATCGTTCGATTCGCGGTGGTCTTTTAAGTATGGTGCTGTTTAGCGCAGCAGCACTCGCGCCGTGTGCAACGTCTGCTCAGGCGTGCCGGAGGCATCGACCTGATGCCATTCGACGTTTCCAAGATCATAGTCCTCCTGCGATTGCGCGATTTTCGTATCTGCGTCGGACGCATCGTTTACGCGCCCCCCAACGCGGGCGATCCGCGTTGCCAGATCGGCGTCGAGGAAAAGACCGTGGAAGGCCACGTGCCGGTCACGCGCCGCCTGTTCGACAAGCGCGCGCTCTGCCGGTTTTGAGAAAACCGCATCCACAATCGCCGAATGTCCGGCTGCAACCACGCGGCCCGCTTTATCAGTCAATGTGTGATAGAGTCGCTGCGCGACCTCGGGTGTATAGGCTTCTGGAGGAAGCTTGTCCGTCTCGGCGACGCCAAACATCGCTTTGCGTTCGATGTCCGAGCGCAGCACCAGTGCCCCCGGCTCAGGCATGATGTAAGGTGCAAGCCCACGCGCCAGCACGGACTTGCCGGTCCCGGAAAGGCCGCCGACCGCAATCAAGACTGGCGGCCGCGGTGTGATCAGCCGGCAGGCGAGTGCAAAATAGGCTTTGGCTTCCTTGAAGATCGTGTCGCGTTTCGCGCCGTCGGCATGTTCGCCTTTCGACGCCGTCACCTTGGCGCGGATTGCGGCGCGCAGCGACAGGAACAGCGGCAACGCCGCCAATGCTTCGATATCCTCGGCGCGGCGAGATGCGATAAAATAAGTATTGAGAACAGCGTTCGCCTGCGCCGCGAGACCACGCTCGACAAGATCCATCAAGAGGAATGCAAGGTCATACAAGACATCGCCGGCCGCGACGATCGGATCGAACTCCAACGCGTCGAATGGCACCGGAGCGCCGTCGATCAGGGCGATATTCCCGAGATGGAGGTCTCCGTGGCCGCGCCTGACAAGCCCCTGGGCGCCGCGCGCCTGCAGGAGCGGGCGCAGCCGCGCCAGCGCCTCATTGCTTTCCTCCGTCAGCGACGCGGTGTCCCTGGCCGGAAAGAGATCGGGCATTTCGCGGAAGGCAACGTCGTTCTGGGCGATATACTCGCCGACTGCGGCAATCCACATCTTGGCGTCGACGATGGGCGCGCGGGTGTGAGCCGTGGCGACCGCGCGGGCCAGGGCCGCCGCCAGATCGACGTCGATCCGGCCAGCAGCCGCAAGATGATCGAACGTCTGGGTCTCGTCGAACCGGCGCATCTTCAAGACCCAGTCGACAGTTTCTCCCGCGCCGCCGAGAAATAATCCGCTGTTTCGGCGCACGATTGGAACAAGCCCGAGGTAGAGGTCGGGCGCGAACGGCCGATTGGCCTCGATCTCCGCCTCGAGCGCAGCTTTTCGCAACGGCACAGTTGAAAAATCCAGAAACGGAAACTTTACCGCCCGCTTGATTTTGTACGCGCGGTCGCCAGCAAGGAACACCGCAGCGGCGTGGGTGTCCATGCGGGTCACCTTTGCACCGCCATACGTCGACGGGTGGGCGAGCAGGTCGAATGCGGCTTGTTGCGAAGCAGGGTCGATCATAACTTGTATTATTCTAACCCCGACAAGATTTGTGAAGCTGTATGACGTCAACGCTGCTTGCACGCATCCGGGCCTTAAAAAAAAGAAAGGTAACCAACGCCGACATCCTCAGAAGAGCCTGACGCGGCAAATAGTCCCCCTGGTGCCTTGCCGTGCGAACTCCTGCCCGGCGCTTCACCCCAACGGCTTATGTCCCTGACAGTCTTTGACGCGTATCAAGGCAGGCGCGTCTTTACCTGCCAATTTGACCTCCTATTTTTAATTGCCGGTCTTGCGTGGTTGCAGGCTGGTATCTGGTATAAAAAACAAGATGGAGGTTTGTCATGGCTTCGTCATTTCTTCCGTCGGTTTTCGGTCGCGGATCCGAACCGTTTGGGTCGCTATTGAAGGAAGTGGAAAAGACGTTTGACGATTTCTCTCGCCGCGCGCCTTTCGCGGCTTTCGCCTCCGGCGCTGCTCCGAAAATCGATGTCGTCGAGGGTAAGGACGGCTTCGATGTAACGGCTGAGCTTCCTGGCGTCGACGACAAGGACGTCGAAGTGACCGTCGCTGACGACGTGTTGACGATCCGCGGCGAGAAGAAAAGCGAGCGCAAGGAAGAGGACAAGGACAAGAACTGGCACGTCATTGAACGCAGCTATGGCTCGTTCAGCCGCTCGATCGCCCTGCCTTATGTCCCCGATGCAGCCAAGGTGGAGGCCAGGTTCGACAAAGGCATATTGCGAATTCATTTGCCGAAGTCGGCCGAGGCCGTGAGCAAGGAAAAGAAAATCGAGATTCGCAAAACCTGATTGTCTTGCTGCCGGGTATGCGCGTGAAGGTCCGCGGCGCTGTCGCGGGCCTTCTTCTTTGCTTGTGGCGGCCTCTTGTCAGAGTGCACATTCCAACGCAATGTCGACGACTTTCCGCCTGGAAGTTCGAGACGATATGTCCGCACCTGACAATCTGCGCAGCGCCGCCGAGGTGCTGGTCGACCAGCTCATCGTTCATGGTGTCGAGCATGTTTTCTGTGTGCCCGGCGAAAGCTATCTTGCGGTATTGGATGCTTTTCGTGATCGCCCGCTGAAGATAACGGTCTGCCGGCAGGAAGGCGGCGCGGCCATGATGGCAGAGGCCATCGGCAAGGCGACCGGGCGGCCCGGTATCTGCTTTGTCACGCGCGGCCCGGGCGCGACCAACGCGTCGCCTGGCTTGCACATCGCGCAGCAGGATTCGACGCCGCTCATTCTGTTTGTCGGTCAGGTTGCACGCCATACGCGCGGGCGCGATGCATTTCAGGAAATCGACTATCGCGCGGTGTTCGGTTCTATCGCCAAATGGGTGACCGAGATCGACGACCCGGCGCGCATTCCGGAAATCGTGTCGCATGCATTTCATGTGGCAATGAGCGGGCGGCCGGGCCCTGTCGTAATCGCCTTGCCGGAAGATATGCAGCGGGAGCGCCTCGCCATCGCGGATGCGCTGCCTTGCGAACCGGTGGAAACCTGGCCGGGCCTCACCGACATGGTGAAATTGCAGAAGATCCTTTGGGCTGCGGAGCGTCCGGTGGTCTTGCTCGGCGGCAGCCGATGGTCCGAAAATGCCTGCGCCGCCGTCGCACGTTTTGCCGAGAGATTCGCCATACCGGTCGCGACGACGTTCCGGCGCGCGCATCTGATGGACGCGTTACATCCTTGCTACGCCGGCGACCTTGGCATTGGCGTCAACCCGAAACTCCTCGCTCGCGTGAAGTCGGCGGACGTGATCGTCGCCGTCGGCGGACGGCTGGGTGAAGTGCCGTCCCAAGGCTATACCTTGTTTGAAATCCCGGATCCGCGTCAGACATTTGTGCATGTGTATCCCGATGCTGCGGAACTCGGCCGGGTCTATCGTCCACATCTTGCGATCAACGCAGCGCCGACGGCTTTCGCGGCCGCCCTCGAAGGTTTGCAGCCGCCGAACGATATCCGCTGGCGTGCGGAGACCGCTACGGCACATGCGGACTATCTCGCCTGGAGTGAGACGCCGCTTCCCGCGCCCGGAGCAGTCCACCCCGGCGAGGTCATGGTATGGCTGCGCGAAAATCTTGAACCGGGCTCACTACTGACCAACGGTGCCGGCAACTTTAACACCTGGATGCACCGTTATTATCGTGTGCGCGGCTATGCGACTCAGCTTGGCCCGGTGTCCGGCTCCATGGGCTACGGCACGCCGGCGGCTGTCGGACTCAAGCGGCTCTGTCCCGACCGTACGGTCGTCGCACTCGCGGGCGATGGCGACTTTCTGATGAACGGACAGGAGTTCGCCACTGCTGTGCAGTTTGAGGCGCCGATCATCGTCCTTGTCTGTGACAACGGCATCTACGGAACAATCCGTATGCATCAGGAGCGCGATTTTCCCGGCCGCATCTCGGCAACAACCCTGCGGAATCCGGACTTTGCGGCCTACGCGCGCGCCTTCGGCGGTTTTGGCGTAACCGTCAACAGGACGGACGAATTTCCGGAGGCGTTCCGGGCAGCAGAAGCTTCCGGCCTGCCGTCCATCATCCATCTCAAGATCGATCCCGAGGCGATCACGCCGACGACAACGCTTACCAAGCTGCGCGAGCAGGGCCTGACGAAGAAAGACGGATAAGGTTCCCGCACTCCCTTTCCAGCAAAGAGGGGTGTAGCAGCCGTCTTGGAATTTGCCTTCCATTGAATCATCGTTCATCTCTTGGGGGACTTCGAACCATTTGATTCGGGGCCTGATTTTTCCATGGCTTATCGCCGCACCGAGCGCGTGATCCAGCGGCTGAATGCCCGCCGGGATTCGGTTGTGGCTGCGGCGCGTGAGATTGCCGGCGAGAACGGTCTCGATGCCGTGCAGATCGTGCCCGTTGCCGCTCGCGCCGGCATCGCCGCCGGTACGGTCTATCGCTATTTTCCCTCGAAGCACGACCTCGTCGCCGCTCTGATCGAAGGCATCACGGCGCAGGAAACTGCTGCGATCCGGCAGGCCGCCGCGGCGGCGCCGGGGCCGTTGTCCTCGCTCGCCGCGGGCATCGTGACCTTTGCCGGACGGATCTCCGAACGCCGCCGACTTGCCTGGGCGGTGTTTGCCCAGCCGGTCGATCGCGAGATCGAGGGGCTGCGTCTGGCATGTCATAAATCGCTGGTCGCTGAGCTGGAACGGCTGATCGCCGGCGCAGCCGGCGAACACTTGCCGGAACAGGACGCCGCCCTGGCTGCGGTTTCGGTTTTCGGCGGCTTGCTGGCGGGACTTATCGGACCGCTCGCATCCGCCGCGACAGACGGCAAGAATATGCGCGAGACAGTCCAGATACTGTCCCTGATGGCGTTGCGTGCGCTCGGAGTGGTCGATGCGCGCGCCCGCGGCCTGGTGGTCCAGGCGGCCTGGCCCGCGCATGCGCCGTGATTTTATTGCGCTGAATTTTATTGCAGCGTCGCGGCTGCCAGCCAGTCCGACACCGCCGAGAGCGCATAGGTGCCGTTGTTGCTGCGCTCATGCACCGCATAGACGGCAAGCTGGGCATCGGCGGAGGTCCCGCCGCCGACGATGGTGCGGCAGTGACGGACATGGCGTGCGCAGCCGAGCGCTTCCGCATGCGGCGTAACGCTGTCGATCACCTGTTCGAGCATTTCGGACACGCTGATCGCGCCGCTGTTGCTGCCGCTGCCGATCGCGAACGTGCCATGGATGCCGTAGCGCTGTGCGCGCCATTTATTCTCGACGATCAGCGCGCGATCGACTGGCGTGAGATCGCGGTTCTTCATGGGATTGTGCACCAGTTCGCGCGCGAGCGAGCGATAGAGCGCGGCGATCGCGACCGAGTCATCGACAAAAGTGCAGCTATCGGGGGCGCGCAGTTCAAGTGTCGGCAGCTTTAACGACGGGCGGATCGCCCACCATACGTAGCTCGAATCCTCGATGATGTTGGCGCGCGTGAGCGCCGAGACGTACTCTTCGTATTCCTCCCGCGTGCGGAACAGCTCCGGAAGGCCGGTGCGGGGAAGTTCGTCGTAGGCAGCGAGGCGATAGCCTTTGAGGCCCGTGCAATGCGACTGCCAGAAGGGCGACGACGTCGACAGTGCGATGAACAGCGGCAGATAGGGCAGCATGCGGTACATCACGTCAACACGGTCGTCTTCGCCGGGAAGTTCGACATGCACGTGCATGCCGCACAGCATGTTGCGCTGCCCGATGATCTGCAGATCGTCCATCACTACATCGTAACGTTCGCCGGGCGATTGCTGCGCCATGTCCCAGATCGCCGTCGGATGCGTGCCGGCGGCGATGATGGCAAGACCGTGTCGCGCGGCGATTTGTGCGGTCGTCTGCCGCAGATGCTTGAGTTCGGCGGCTGCCGTATTCATGCAGGTGTGCGGCAATGTCGACACTTCGACCTGCGCCTGCAGCATCTCCCCGCTGATGCGTTCGCCCAGGGCTTCGTTTAGTTCGGCGAGAAAGCCTGGCGGCCGCGTTACCACGACCGCCTTCGTTTCGGCATCGACGAGGAAATATTCTTCCTCGATCCCGAACTTGTAATCTTCGTTCGCCATGGATTTTTCCCCTCTTGAGCCGTGTCCCATTCACCAACCGCACCCAAATCAGCCCAAATCACACCACACAAAGAGCACGAGTCATTCAGGCGCGAATGAGGCCATGGCTTTCCGGGTAGCAACATGTGGAAAGAACATGTGCGCCAGACGCATCTTGATACCGCGGGATCGCGGCATGGCTTCAAATTCGCGAACGGCGAATTGGTTCCGGATAGCCCTTGCGCCCGATGCTGCTCCGCTTAGCCGCAGCTATTTTTTCGAGCCATCCGGATTGAATTGTTTAACGTAGGCCCACAAATTACCGCGTTCTTTCTCGTTTTTGATGCCGGGAAAGATCATTTTGGTTTTCGGAATTTTCGCGCGCGGATCCGTGATGTATTCCGCGAATGTATTCTCGTCCCAGACGATCCCGGAATTCTTGTTGGCATCCGAGTAGCTGTAGTTTTCAAACGTGCCTGCTTTGCGCCCATCGAGGCCGTTCAGGACCGGCCCAAGCTTGTTCTGCGCATTCGGACCGATGGAATGACACGGGGTGCATTTGCGAAACGCACGTTCGCCGGCCTCGAGGTCCTGAGCAATGGCAGGCCGGGCAATGACAGGCGCCAGCGAAATAACGAACGCACATGCGATCGTCGACAGTCTCGGCATTATTCTCTCCTGAATGCGCAGGGAACAGAGCGTCGTATCAGCCGTCCGGACGGATCGCTCTTAAAAATTTAGGAATTCCGCTTTGTCCACACCTGCACCGGGCTGCTCAGCGGGGATAGGCGCGGCCTAAATTTTCCGGTTAATTTTTGTCCGCAGTGGGGTAAGGTGATGCGGCATGCTTACAATGCCAGCTCCCGATGACCGCGTCCTTGCGCGTCGCGACAAGATTGTGACGGCGTTGCGTGCGATTGTCCCTGGCGAAGGGGTGATCGCATCTGAACGCGAGATGAAGCCCTACGAGTCCGATGCGCTTACCGCTTATCGGCAACTCCCGATGGTGGTGGTCCTGCCGGAAACGACGGCTCAGGTGGCCGCGGTGCTGCGCTATTGTCACGAGAATGACATCCGCGTGGTTCCACGCGGTGCCGGTACTTCACTGTCGGGAGGCGCGCTGCCGCTCGAGGATGGGGTGTTGCTCGGCATGGCCAAATTCAACCGCATCCGTGAAATCGATTTTGAAAACCGCATCGCCGTCGTCGAGCCGGGCGTTACCAACCTTGCGGTCTCGAACGCCGTGGCCCATGCCGGCTTTTACTACGCACCTGACCCGTCCTCGCAGATTGCCTGCACCATCGGTGGTAATATTGCGGAGAATTCCGGCGGGGTGCATTGCCTGAAATACGGGATGACGACCAACAACGTTCTCGGCTGCAAATTCGTATTGATGACGGGCGAGATCTTGGAGCTTGGCGGCCCGCATCTCGATGCCGACGGCTACGATCTCCTGGGCATTATTACCGGGTCCGAAGGATTGCTCGGGGTCGTCACGGAGATCACCGTCCGCATCCTCCGCAAGCCGGAAACCGCGCGCGCCTTGCTGCTTGGCTTTGCGTCGTCGGAAGATGCCGGCGAATGCGTCTCGAAGATCATCGGCGCGGGCATCATTCCCGGCGGCATGGAAATGATGGACCGTCCGGCGATTCACGCCGTCGAGGAGTTTGTCCGCGCGGGCTACCCGCTTGACGTCGAGGCGCTGTTGATTGTCGAACTCGATGGACCGCGTGTGGAGGTCGATCACCTGATCGAGCGGGTCGAGGCGATCGCGAAGTCGTGCCGCGCGTCAACCGCGCGCAAGTCGAATTCCGAAGCCGAGCGGCTTTTGTTCTGGGCCGGCCGCAAGGCGGCGTTCGCGGCCATGGGCCGTATCTCGCCAGACTATATGTGCATGGACGGGACGATCCCGCGCGGCAAGCTCCCGTTTGTGCTCAAGCGCATGCGCGAACTGTCGGAAGTGCATGGCCTTCGCGTCGCTAATGTGTTTCACGCCGGTGACGGCAATCTGCATCCGCTAATCCTGTATGATGCCAACCAGCCGGGTGAACTCGAACGCGCGGAAGCCTTTGGCGCCGATATTCTCAAGCTCTGCGTTGAGGTCGGCGGCGTGCTGACCGGCGAACACGGTGTTGGGATCGAAAAGCGCGACTTGATGCCGGAAATGTTTTCGCAGACCGATCTCGATCAGCAGCAACGCCTGAAGTGCGCCTTCGACGACAAAGGCCTTCTCAATCCCGGCAAGGTCTTTCCTACACTGCATCGTTGCGCCGAGCTCGGCCGGATGCACGTTCACCATGGGCAGATGGCTTTTCCTGATCTGCCGAGGTTTTGACCGTGCCAGAAGTTCCTAAACCGCGGAGCGCCGCAGACGTCGAGGCGCTGGTGCGATGGGCTATCGCCGAGCACAAATCGCTCGAAGTGGTTGGGCGCGGCTCGAAGCGATCGATTGGCCGGCCGGCTCAGTCGGATGCGACGCTCGACCTCTCGGGTCTTTCCGGCATTACGCTCTATGAACCGGAAGAACTCGTGTTGTCAGCGCGCGCTGGCACGCCGCTCGCGGATATCGAAACGTTGGTCGCAAGTCGCGGGCAGGAATTGGCGTTCGAGCCGGCCGACTACGGTCCATTGCTCGGCGTGCGGGCAGGGCAGGGTTCTATCGGCGGTGTATTGGCGGGCAATCTTTCGGGACCTCGCCGGATCAAGGCGGGCGCCGCGCGTGATCATTTTCTGGGGTTTTCCGGCGTCTCAGGTCGCGGCGACACCTTCAAATCCGGCGGACGGGTGGTGAAAAATGTCACCGGCTACGATCTCTGCAAGCTAATGGCAGGGTCGTGGGGCACGCTGGCCGTAATGACAGATGTCACGATCAAGACACTCCCGAAATCCGAGACAGAAGCCACAATCGTTGTTCAGGGGCTTGCGGATGCTGCCGCGATGTCAGCCATGGCGGCGGCGATGGGGTCGGCCTATGACGTTTCCGGAGCGGCTCATCTGCCGGCGCGCATCGCACGACAATTTCTTGCCGATTTCCCGGCCGGGCAGGCGGTGACGGCGTTTCGCCTTGAAGGGGTGGAACCGTCGGTCAAGCACCGCATTCAGACGCTCGGCGCGGTGGCGAAGGCCTTCGGTCCTCCGGCGATGCTCGATACTGCGCGCTCGCGCACCCTGTGGCGCGCAATCCGTGATGTGCTGCCGTTCGCCGCACACGGTCCGCTTGGTGCGCGCCCCGTGTGGCGGGTTTCCGTCGCGCCGATGCGCGGGGCGGAAGTGGGGCACATGATCAGCGCAGCGGGCAGTGGCGAGATTTTTTACGACTGGGCCGGTGGTCTGGTCTGGGCGGCGATGCCGCCGTCCGATGACGCCGGTGAAGCCGTAGTGCGGCCTGCCGCGGAAGCGGCCGGCGGGCACGCGACGCTGATCCGCGCTCCAGTGGCGATCCGCGCGATCGTGCCGGTGTTCGGGCCGCAGGAAGGCGCATTGGCGGCGCTCACCGGACGGGTCAAGGACAGCTTCGATCCGACCGGCGTTCTCAACCGCGGAAGGATGTGGGCAGGATTCTGAATGCAGACGTCGTTTACTCTCGCTCAGCTTGCCGATCCCAACCTCGCGGAGGCGGACAAGATTCTGCGTGCCTGTGTGCACTGCGGGTTCTGTACCGCAACCTGTCCGACTTACGTGCTGCTCGGCGACGAACTCGATAGTCCGCGCGGGCGTATCTATCTCATCAAAGACATGCTTGAGAACGACCGCGCGGCGACCGCGGAGGTGACGAAGCATATTGATCGTTGTCTTTCGTGCCTGTCGTGCATGACCACGTGTCCGGCCGGCGTGCACTACATGCATCTCGTCGATCAAGCGCGTGCGCATATCGAGGAAACCTATCGACGGCCATTAGCGGATCGAACGATCCGCTTCCTGCTCGGCAAGCTGTTGCCTTATCCGAATCGCTTTCGGCTGCCGCTGCTATTTTCCATCCTCGGTAAGCCTTTTGTCCCGCTCTTGAATTCGCTCGGTCTTGTCAGGTTGGCTGCGATGCTTCGCCTGGCGCCTGTGAAAGTCCCGCCCCATGTGTCGCACGGGCGGCGTGTGGCGGTGCCGCAAGGTGAAGGGACGGGGCGCGTCGCGCTGCTGACTGGTTGTGTGGCGCCGCTGTTGTCGCCGCAGATCAATGCCGCAGCGGAGCGGGTGCTCACGCGCAACGGCGTTGAGGTCGTCTATGCGGCAGGTGAAGGCTGCTGCGGCGCGCTGGCCCATCACATGGGACGCGAAGACGAGGCCTTGGCGCAGGTGCGCGCCAATGTCGACGCTTGGAGCGCGGAACTCGATAACGGTCCGCTTGATGCGATTCTGGTTACGGCGTCGGGCTGTGGCACCACGATCAAGGACTATGGCTACATGCTGCGCAACGATCCGGACTATGCCGAAAAGGCAGCGCGGGTGTCAGCTTTGGCGCGTGACATTTCGGAATATCTGGCCACCCGGCAGCTTGAAGGGCCCGTTGCCGACGCGCCGCGGCTGAAGATCGCCTATCACGCCGCGTGTTCGCTGCAGCATGGACAAAAAGTGGATCGCGAACCCAGGGAAGTCCTCGCGCGGGCGGGCTTTACGGTCACTGACGTCCCTGAAGGGCACCTCTGCTGCGGTTCGGCTGGCACTTACAATATCCTCCAGCCGGAACTTGCGACAAAGCTGCGGGACCGCAAGCTGGCGAATATCGCCAGTGTCACGCCGGATGCGATCGCGGCGGGCAACATTGGCTGCATCACCCAACTCGCCAGCGGAACGAAGACCCCTGTCTTGCATCCCGTCGAACTGGTCGATTGGGCGACCGGGGGACCTGTCCCGCCGGGAATTGCCGGACGATGGTCGGAGAGGCCAGGTCAAACGACGGCGGGGTCAGGCCTTTGATTCGGACTGGCCGGCGAGGGTGGCCGATGACATCAACTCATGCCTCGATACCGCCGCGGTGGATAAAGCTGTGACGTTTTTGCAACGAGTTATAACCATTTCAGTTTACTACCCTTTATCTGCCTAATTAAGCAGCAGATGATGTATCAATACGCTTGCTGATTTACCTTTCTACGTGTGTTTATTTGCGCGGGGGTTCGGAAATCGCGTTACGCGAACACTGAATTCCAAGTTCCGGCCACAAAGACGTGTCGCCGGGTAAAGCTTGAAGGGGGCTTCTGAAATGAAAAAGAGTTTTGCTTCAACCGTGGCTGCCTGCGTGCTGGCCTTGTCTTACACGGCCGCTTTCGGCGCCGATTTGCCCCGCAAGGCTGCTGCACTTCCGCCACCTCCGCCGCCGAGCCCGTGGGACATCGCCTTTGGCGGTTCGGTCATGTCGGACTACAATTTCCGCGGTGTCTCGCAGTCGAACCGTGGTCCTTCGGCGAGCGCCTATATCGAGCCGCAATACAAGTCGCCGATTGGCACGTTCTACGTCGGTCTCGCGGGTCTCGCGATCGACTGGCCGAGCGGGCCGGGATATGGCTTTACGGCGCCGTCTGCGGAAATCGACATCTATGGCGGCTGGCGTAATTCCTGGGGCGGTTTCTCGCTCGATATCGGTGGCTGGTACTACTACTATCCGAAAGAAAGCTTCAACGGCTTCACGGACCAGAGCGACTTCGTCGAAGTTTACGGCAAGGTCGGATACGACTTCGGCAATGGCCTCAGCATCGGCGGCAATGCGTTCTATACGCCAGACCTCCTCCACTACAGCACGACTTTCACCTCGATTTTCGGCTTCAGCGCCAGCAAGGTGGATGCAACCTACGCGTCAGGTACGGCCAAGTGGGTGCTGCCGTGGACGGCAGGCGATCTGGGCGCTTTCGTGTCGGGTGAATTCGGTCACTGGTTCATCGACGATGGTAACTTCATCGCGGCCGGCCTGACTGATCCGAGCTACAACTACTGGAACGTGGGTCTCGCCTTCACCTACAAGGCTCTGACTCTCGATCTGCGCTATCACGGCACGGACTTGGGTGCGACGGGTTGCGGCTCCTTCCTCGTGACGGGCGTGCCGAACCTCTCCAACAACTGGTGTAAGGACACGTTCATCGCGTCGATCAAGTTCGACACCACTCTCTCTGCGTTGAAGTAAGCTTCTCCCACGTCTAATGGCTATCGGCGGCAGCCTTCTGGGCTGCCGCTTTTTTATTGGGATCGAGCCCTCTGCCGGCATAGGGACGCGAGCCTCAAATTTGTCTTGGCTGCACCTGCTTTAAAACCCGGTACAATCTTGAGAACAGAAGCGCGGGTTGCGCCGCTTCCGTACGGGCTGGAATACTGCAGCGATGCCGGGAGCGATTTGCCGCTTGCACCGTGAGTGAATGCCCGCTTTCCGAAGATGCTCTTGCGATCAGCGAAGCGCCGCCGCGGGCGGTGTAGGCGGCGTATCCTGCAGGACCGCGGCGCCCTCAGCCTTTGTCAGTTCAAGCCGGCGATCATGGAATGCATTCAGGGTCGAGCGATGGCCAACCGAGATGACGGCCGTCTTTGGCAAGCGTGATTTGATCAGCATGTAAAGTTTGGCTTCCGACGGCTCGTCGAGCGATGCTGTGGCTTCGTCCAGAAACAGGTAGTCCGGAGCGTGCAGGAGGGCCCGTGCGATTCCCAGCCGCTGCTGTTCACCCAGCGACAGCATTCGGTTCCAGTGTGCTTCCTCGGACAATCTGTTCGCCAGGTTTGGAAGACCCACCGCGACGATTGCTTCTCGCATCCTGTCCGCGTCAAAAGCTTCCGGCTTTGCGGGGTAGGCGACGGCGGCGTGGAGCGTGCCGATCGGCAGATAGGGCCGCTGCGGCAGAACCATCACTTTGGCCTCGGTCGGCAGCGACACCGTGCCGGATCCGAAGGGCCAGATTCCCGAAATTGCGCGCAGGAGAGTGGACTTGCCGGAGCCGGAAGGACCGCTGACCAGAACCTGATCCTGCGGTGCGATGCCGATATCGGAGCTGCGCAGGAGCGGCTGGCGGTTCGGAAGCCGCAGGTCGAGATTTTCGATCGAAATGGCCGCACCGTCCTTGCGGGTCACGCGAACGCTTCGCTCGGCGATGGCGGCCTGCTGACCGGTCGCCACGCTCGTTTCGAAGCCCTCGAGGCGGTCGACGACCGCGCGCCAGTCGGCGATCTGCCGGTACGAACTGACGAAAAACGATAGCGCACCCTGAACGCTTCCGAATGCGGATGCCGTCTGCATCAGCCCGCCGAGCTGAACAGCGTTGGCGAAGTAGGCCGGGCTTACCACAAGGAACGGAAAGATATTGGAAACCTGGCTATAGCCTGCCGTGAACGTGGTCAGTTTCTTCTGCCGCTTCATGATGGCGAGCCAGTTCTCGATCACATATCCGAAGCGATCGAGCAGCCGCCGCTGCTCGGCTTCTTCGCCGCGCAGGAGCGCGATCTGCTCGCCGTTCTCCCGTACGCGGACGAGGTTGAAACGGAAGTCTGCTTCGTAGCGCTGCTGCTCAAAATTCAGCGCGATCAACGGACGCCCGATCCAGTGGGTAAGTGCGGTGCCGAGGATCGCGTAGATCAGGGCAGCCCAAACGAGGTAACCCGGGATCGTAACCGCCACGCCAAACAGAGTCAGCGGCGCCTCGTCGGAAAGCATCCAGAGGATTACGACAAACGAGCCGAGTGTGACGACCGAGCTCAACAGGCCCACGCCAATTGTCAGCGTGCTTTCGACGAACATTTTGATGTCGTCTGATATGCGTTGATCCGGATTGTCGGCGGCGTCTCCCATCACTTGCATGCGGTAGTGGTTGCCGTCGTCGAGCCAGCCGGAAAGGTAGCGCGCCGTCATGAATCGCCGCCAGCGGATCTGGAGCCACTGGTTGAGGTAAAGCTGGTAGACGGCCAGGATGATGAAGGCCGTGGCGAGCGCGCAGAAGAACAAAAGCTCGCTGACAAAGGCGTCCCAGTTGCGCTGTTGCAGCGCATTGTAGAACCGGTTGTTCCACTGGTTGAGCAACACGGTTATCCCGACGATGCTCAATTCGATCAGGATGACCGCGCTGAGCAGCGCGCGTCCGGCCCAGCGGTCTTCCGAGCGAAAGTACGGAATGGCAATCCGCCAGACGGTGGCGAGAGTCGAGAGCAGGCGGGACACTGGGGTACTCCTGTGGTAATGGGCGCCGCTGGGCAGTTATGAGGAATAACGCGGCTAAAAGAAGAACTCCGCCGCCGCCCCTCAAACAAAGGCGACCCTGCATCGGTCGCCCGGGGCGACCTTACGGCGGCCGAGCTATCTTGGCGCTGCTCGAAAATGCTCTAAGAGGCTTTCGGCGGCGTGCCGAGATACTCGCGGAGAAAGGCGAGGGTCCGGTTCCAGGCCAGATCGGCCGCCGCCTTATTGTAGCGTATGCCGGCCGTATCGTCATTGAAGGCGTGTTGTGTGCCCGGATATGTATAGATCGTGTAGCGTTTGCCGCTGTTTTTGAGCGCTGCCTCGTAAGCCGGGATGCCTTTGTTGGTGAAATCGTCGTGCTCCGCGTAGTGAAGGAGCAGCGGCGCCTTGATCCCCGGAACCCTGTCGGCGGGGATTGGCATGCCATAATAGGCCACGGCCGCTGCGAGGTCGGGACTGGCCGCTGCCATCCTGTTCACCACACCGCCGCCAAAGCAGAATCCGACCGCGCCGACCTTGCCGGTCGATTCCGGGAAATGCCGCATATAGGGCACAGCGGCGATCGCAGCGACGACCATGTCTTCCTGCGACGTGCGTTGATGCAACGCGCGCGCCTTGTCGTCGTCCGACGGCGTGCCGCCATTGACCGACAGGAGATCGGGCGCCAGCGTGAGAAAGCCTTCGATGGCAAAGCGGCGGGCAACATCCTCGATATGCGCATTAAGCCCGCGGTTCTGGTGGATAACGATAACCGCCGGTCGCTTGGCTTTGTCCTTCGGACGGACGAGATAGCCTGCGATCTTTCCCTTGGGTGAATCGTACGACACGCGTTCCGCCGCAAGTCGCGGATCGTTGGCCGGAACAGTCGCAGCCTGGGCATAGTTACAGTGCAGCAAGGGAAGCAGTGCTGCGCCGGCCGCTGCAGATCCGGCTAGTTCGGCCAGCCGATCGAGAAAGTCGCGCCGGTTGATCCGGCCATGGGTGAATTTGTCATAGAGATTGATGATGTCCTGATTCACCCGTTTTCTCCCAATTTGTACATTTTTACGCGCGTTCAAAGACGAATTCCTGCCTTGTGCGCAAGCTCTGCGGCAACGCTTGCCTGAAGGTTCGCAAGCTGGCATCTGACCGAGCGGTTCGCTTTTAGCTTTGAATGGAGGTTCGGTGCAGCAAATGGCGTTCACATTCTCGTGTCGGGCTTTCGGAGCTGTAATTTGTGCCATGCTTGCCGGGTTGGCAGCGGCGTTTGCCGCCGGTGAAACGTCGTTTCCCTACGGACAGGACCTACTGCTCGATGTGCAACCGATGAGAGGCTCGAAGCGCATTCCGATTGTGGAGATTGATGAGGACGGCACGGCCATCATTGATTTGTGGTGTGATCGCGTAGAGGGTCGTGCAGAGGTTTCCGGCAACGCGCTCACGATCACACCGATATCGCGCGCCGGTGCGGATTGTCCGCCGGAGCGCGCCCAGGCCGACGAAGAGATGATCGAAGCGTTGCAACAGGTCACTGGCTGGCGCCGGAGCGGCGAGAGTGTTGTACTTCTGGGGCCACGCGCCATGAACTTCCGGTTGCCAACGAACTGAAAGCATCCAAATCAGCAGGCGTCGTCAATGCCGATCACCCGGCGGGACTTTCTCAATGGATCTGCCCTGACGATTGCGGCGGGTCTGGCGCCGGTCCAGCAGGCAAAGGCGCAGACGGCGCCTTATCCGCCCGCGCTGACGGGGATGCGCGGCCATCATGATGGGTCTTACGAAGTCGCTCACGCGCTGGCGCGCGAAGGCCAGGAGTTTCCGGTCGACCGTCTTCCGATCGACGAAGCGTACGACCTTGTCGTTGTCGGCGGCGGCATCAGCGGGCTTGCGGCCGCGTGGTTCTATCGCCGCGCGCGGCCGAATGCACGTGTTCTCGTTCTCGATAATCATGACGATTTCGGCGGTCATGCCAAACGCAACGAGTTCACGCTCGGGAAACACCACGTCATCGGCTATGGCGGTTCGGAATCGATTCAGTCGCCGCGCGCTCTCTATAGTCCGGTAGCTAAAAATTTTCTACGCGACCTCGGCGTGGATACGGCGCGCTTCGACACGGCTTTCGAGCGCAATTTCTATGCTTCGCTGGGATTGAGCCGCGCCATGTTTTTCGCCCGCGAGGCGTTTTCGCGCGACGTCCTGGTGCGTGGCGATCCACTCGAAACGGACGACGACGAACATCCTGACCGCGATCACAATGCATCCTCTCGCGCGCAACTGATCGCGGAGTTTCCGATGTCGGATGCCGGCAAGGCGCAATTTCTCGCTTTGTTCGACACAGGACGCGACCCGCTGGCGGGACATTCGGAGACCGAGAAGTTTGCGTTGCTCAAACACACGAGCTATCGCGATTTCCTTACCAGGCACTGGGGATGCAGCGCGGAAGTCGCGGATTTTTTCCAGGGCCGACCGCTGGGCTATTTCGGCCTTGGCGCTGATGCGGTTTCCGCGGAAGACCTGCGCAATTTTGGTTATCCGGGATTTCGGGGCCTCGGGCCGCATTTCGAAGCGCGTCCCAGGAACGAGGAGCCTTACATCTACCATTTCCCGGATGGCAACGCATCGCTCGCGCGCCTTATCGTACGGCAACTCGTGCCCGGTATAGCGCCGGGAAAGACGATGGACGACATCGTGCGCGCGCGTTTCGATTACGGAAAGCTCGACCGTCCACAAAATCGCGTCCGGATCAGGCTGAATTCAACATGCGTGAATGTGGCCGACGGCGCGGCCGCGGCCAAGGTTGCTTATGTGCGCCATGGAAAGCTGCGTCGCATCGAGGCGAAACATGTGGTGCTTGGCTGCTTCCACATGATCATTCCGCACATCATGCCAAGCTTGCCGGAGGAGCAGCGCGACGCGCTGGCGAAGAACGTCAAAACGCCGCTGGTTTACACCAATGTGCTGATCCGCAACTGGCGCGCCTGGACCGCTCTCAAGGTACATGCGATATCCGCGCCGATGTCGTTTCATTCGACCGTGAAGCTTGATTTTCCGGTCAACCTCGGCGGCTACGCGCACCCGCGCGATCCAGACGAACCTATCCTGCTGCATCTCGTTCACGTGCCGGGCGAGCCGAACCTGAACCTCGATGCCCGCGACCAGTTCCGTATCGGCCGCCAGAAGCTGTTGGACATGACCTTCGCCGACTTCGAGGCGCATATTCGCGATGACCTTGACCGCATGCTCGGTCCCGGCGGTTTTGCGAGCGAACGCGACGTTGCCGCGATCACCGTGAACCGCTGGTCGCATGGCTATAGCTACGTGGCGAATTCGCTATTCGATCCGGAAGATTATGAGCAGACTGTGCTGGCCATCGCGCGGCGAAAGTCCGGCCGTGTGGCGATCGCTAATACCGACGCCGGCGGCGACGCCTGGGCCCATTACGCCATCGATCACGCTGCGCGGGCGGTGGACGAACTGCTGGTTGGTTGATCGTTAGATAGGCAGTCGCCCGGATATTGGGCGGCTGTATTCACCGGTGTCTCCGCCCGGCCACCAGATTCGCTCGACAGCCGCTGGCCTGTCGCTTGCTTCGACCTTTCAAGGCAACGAGGGAGAGAGCGATATGCGTCGTCGTGATTTTACCAAACTGGCTTTGGCCGGTGCTGCCGGCACGGTCGCAGCCCCGGCCGTAGTAAAGGCGCAGACCACGTACAACTGGAAAATGACCAGTTTCTATGGGCCTAACTCGGCGTTCTATTCCACCGGCCCCGGCAGCGCGAAAGATCTGATCCGTAGAATCGACGAGATGTCGAACGGACGCATCAAGATCCAGTTTTATGGCGCAGGGGAACTCATTCCGGCTGCGGAAGGATTTGACGCGGTTTCGACCGGGACCGTCGAGATGAACTACGCCAACTCGTATTTTTGGACCGGCAAGGTTTTCGCGGGCCAGTATTTTACGGCGGTGCCGTTCGGCCTCAATTTTCAGGGTATGAACGGATGGATGTACGATGGCGGCGGCATCGCGCTGTGGCGCGAGATTTACGACCGTTTCAATCTCGTGCCGTTCCTGTGCGGCAACACCGGCGTCCAGATGACGGGCTGGTTCAAGAAGCCGATCGAAAAGGTTGAGGACTTCAAGGGTCTCAAGATGCGCATCCCGGGACTGGCCGGGCGCGTCTATCAATCCCTCGGCGTCGACGTGCGGCTGCTTCCCGCCGGCGAGATTTTTCCCGCGCTGGAGCGTGGCGTTATCGATGCGGCCGAATTCGTTGGACCTTACCTCGACCGGCAACTCGGGCTGCAGCGGGCGGCGAAGTATTATTACACGACTGGCTGGCACGAATCATCGACCGCGAGCGAACTCATCATCAACAAGGCCAAGTGGGAAAGCCTGCCGCCGGACCTTAAGGCGATCATCGAAAATGCCTGCGCGGCCTGCAATGTGATCAGCGAGGCGTGGTGTCAGAAGAATAACGCTGAAGCCATGGAAGACCTGATCAAGAACCAGGGCGTGATCGCGCAGCCGCTGCCGGATGCCGTCGTTGCCGCGCTGCGCGAGGCCAACACCAAGATTCTGGCCGAGGCGGTTGCAAAGGATCCGCTGACCAAAAGGGTTGCGGATTCATACACATCGTACATGGACAAGTTCAAGGTATGGTCGGCCTACAGCGAGTCGGTCTATCACAGCAAAATTCTGAAGGGTTGATGTGAGCGCGTCGGAAAAGTTGGCCGGCGCCATCGATACTTTTATCGACGACGTCGGACAGACCACTGCGTGGTTCTCTTTTGTCCTGGCGCTGGTGATGGCTGGCAACGTTCTGCTGCGCTATGTATTCCACACCGGCACGGTCTGGGCGCAAGAACTTGAATGGCATCTCATGGCGCCGATCTGCCTGTTCGGCATGTCGTTTGCGCTGCGCCACGGTGAACATGTGCGTGTCGATATAATGTTTGCGTCGTTTACGCCGCGCATGAAGCTCTTTGTGGAATTTGTCTCGTCGCTGCTCCTGATCGCGATTTGCGCCATCGTGATATGGCTGTCGTGGAGCTACGTTGCTTATTCGTGGAATATCGGCGAGACGTCGGCCAATCCTGGCGGCATACCAGCGCGCTATATTCTCAAGAGCCTTATTCCGATCGGTTTTGCGCTGATGTTGCTGCAGGCGCTGGCGCAAGCCATTCACCATTTCCATGCGTGGCGGAAAGCCGCCTGATGCCTTTTACTGAAGTTCTCGCCGTATCGATGCTGGTGGCGTTTTTCGTGCTGCTGCTCGCGGGTATTCCCGTGGCCATTACGCTCGCCGTCAGCGGATTCGTGTTCGGCTATCTCGGGTTCGGCCCCGCGCTTTTCAATCTCCTGCCGGCGCGGATTTACGGCGTCGTGACCAACTACACGCTCATTGCCATGCCGCTTTTCGTGTTCATGGGCATGATGCTGGAGAAGTCGAAACTCGCAGAAGATTTGATGGAGGTCATCGCTCATGCGGCGGGAAGCCTCCGCGGCGGGCTGGGCGTCGGCATCATCGTCGTTGGCGTGCTGATGGGAGCGACGACCGGCATTGTCGGCGCGACAGTCGTCACGCTCGGATTGCTCACGTTGCCGACGCTGCTTCGGCGCGGCTACGACAAGGGTCTGGCCTGCGGGATCATCTGCGCATCCGGTACGCTGGGACAGATCATTCCGCCCTCGCTGATCCTCATCCTGCTGGCCGATATTCTCAACGAGTCAGTCGGGACTTTGTTTGCCGCCGCGATGCTGCCTGGACTTATGCTCGCCGGTATTTACATCGTCTACATTCTCGGCCTGGGTATTGTGCGGCCTTCCATGGTTCCTCCGGTTCCCAAGGAGGAGCGCGATCAGATGCCGCGGGCCGAGCTAATGCGCAAGCTGGTGCGGGTGGTCCTGCCGCCGATCGCCCTCGTATGCGCCGTGCTCGGATCGATCATTGCCGGCATCGCCGCGCCCACGGAGGCAGCGTCGATGGGGGCGCTCGGCGCGATTGTCGTCACCACGCTGGGCGGTCGCATGTCGTGGGCCGTGCTGCGTGAGACCACTTACGCGACGACCAAGACCACCGCGATGATGATGTTCATCCTGATCTGCGCGCAGGCGTTCTCCCTGGCTTTCCGGGGACTGCAGGGCGAACGGCTGGTCCAGGATTTTTTCGCGTTCCTGCCAGGCGGCATCAATGCCGATATCTGGTTTCTGATGTTCATCATCTTTGTGCTCGGCTTTTTCATCGAATGGATCGAGATTTCGTATATCGCCGTGCCGTTGTTCCTGCCGCTCTTCATGGCCGCTCATGTGGACATGGTTTGGCTGGCGACGCTGATCTGCGTGAACCTGCAGACGTCGTTTCTGACGCCACCCTTCGGCTGGGCGCTGTTTTTCCTGCGCGGCGTTGCGCCGCCGGAGGTGGCAACAGGGGATATTTATCGGGGAATCGTTCCGTTTGTCGCGATGCAACTCGTCGCGCTTGTCCTCGTCTTTGCGTTTCCCCAACTCGCGCTGTGGCTGCCGAAAGCGATCGGTTGGTAAGACCAAACTCAATCTATTGCCGATGTCCCAACAGGGGCGGGGCCGAGGCCGTTTCCGCGACAATGACGTGGCTAGAAACCGAGCTGCCAAAGAAAAAGGCCCGGCCTTTCGGCCGGACCTGATTTCTCACGAACGCTGTGGGCTCTTTTAGAAGCCCATGCCGCCCATGCCACCCATGCCGCCGCCGCCGCCGTGGTCGTGCGCGGGTGCCTTTTCCTTCGGCGCTTCGGCAACCATGGCTTCGGTGGTGACGAGCAGGCCTGCAACCGAGCCCGCGTCTTGCAAGGCGCGGCGCACGACCTTGGCCGGGTCGATGATGCCCTTCTGCACCATGTCGACATACTCTTCGTTCTGGGCGTCGAAGCCGAAGGTCTCGGACTTGTTCTCGAGGATCTTGCCGACCACGATCGAGCCTTCGACGCCGGCGTTCTCGGCGATCTGGCGGATCGGGGCTTCGATGGCCTTCAGCACGATGTTGATGCCGGCCTGAACATCAGGATTGTCGTTGGACAGTCGGCCGACGGCCTTCTTGGCGCGCAGCAGCGCGGTGCCGCCGCCCGGGACGATGCCTTCCTCGACAGCCGCGCGGGTCGCGTTGAGCGCGTCGTCAACGCGATCCTTCTTCTCCTTCACCTCGACTTCGGTCGCGCCGCCGACGCGGATCACCGCGACGCCGCCCGCGAGCTTGGCGAGACGCTCCTGGAGCTTCTCACGATCGTAGTCCGAGGTGGTCTCTTCGATCTGTCCCTTGATCTGGGCGACGCGCGCCTCGATCTCTTTCTTCTTGCCGGCGCCGTCGACGATCGTGGTCTTTTCCTTTTCGATCACGACCTTCTTGGCGCGGCCCAGCATGTCGAGGGTGACAGTCTCGAGCTTGATGCCGAGATCGTCGGAGATGAGCTGGCCGCCGGTGAGGATCGCGATGTCCTCGAGCATGGCCTTGCGGCGATCGCCGAAGCCCGGCGCCTTCACCGCCGCAACCTTGAGGCCGCCGCGCAGCTTGTTGACGACGAGGGTGGCGAGCGCTTCGCCTTCGATGTCTTCGGCGACGATCACCAGCGGCTTGCCGGTCTGCACCACCGCTTCGAGCACCGGCAGCATCGACTGCAGCGACGACAGCTTCTTCTCGTGCAGCAGGATATAGGCGTCGCCGAGGTCGGCGATCATCTTGTCGGCGTTGGTGATGAAGTACGGCGACAGATAGCCGCGGTCGAACTGCATGCCTTCGACGATCTCGACGTCGGTCTCCAGGCTCTTCGCCTCTTCAACCGTGATGACGCCTTCGTTGCCGACCTTCTGCATCGCCTGGGCGATCATCTTGCCGATGTTGGCGTCGCCGTTGGCCGAGATCGTGCCAACCTGCGCGACTTCCGCCGAAGAGCTGACCTTGGTGGCGCGCTTCTCAACGTCCTTAAGGACGGCGGCGACGGCGAGGTCGATGCCGCGCTTGAGGTCCATCGGGTTCATGCCGGCGGCAACCGACTTGGCGCCTTCCCGGACGATCGCCTGCGCGAGCACCGTGGCGGTGGTGGTGCCGTCACCTGCGTTTTCGTTGGTCTTGGAAGCGACTTCGCGCACCATCTGCGCGCCCATGTTCTCGAACTTGTCTTCGAGCTCGATCTCCTTGGCGACGGTGACGCCGTCCTTGGTGATGCGGGGAGCGCCGAAGCTCTTGTCGATCACGACATTGCGGCCCTTCGGGCCGAGCGTAACCTTCACGGCATTGGCGAGAGTGTCGACACCGCGCAGCATGCGTTCGCGCGCGTCGGCTGAAAAGCGTACGTCCTTTGCAGACATGTAAATTGGCTCCGATAAATCGATTGCGTCTGGTTGATGGAGATGGAGTTAGCCGATCACGCCCATGATGTCGGACTCCTTCATGATGAGGAGTTCTTCGCCATCGAGCTTGACTTCAGTGCCCGACCACTTGCCGAACAGCACCTTGTCGCCGGCCTTGAGGTCGATCGGAATGAGCTTGCCCGACTCGTCGCGCCCGCCGGGGCCGACAGCTACGACCTGGCCCTGCATCGGCTTTTCCTTGGCGGTGTCGGGGATGATGATGCCGCCGGCAGTCTTCTCTTCAGCGTCAAGGCGCTTCACAACGACACGATCGTGCAGGGGGCGAAACTTGGTCTTGGCCATGGGGGTCCTCACTGCCGCAGCAACGCGGGGTTGGCAAAAATTGGAAGGCTGATAAAGTCGTTAGCACTCGTGTTTCCAGAGTGCTAAAGCCCGCAGGACATAAGAGGGGACGGCGGGGCTGTCAAGGCGGCAGCAATTCTCCGGAGACTCGCAAACTTGCCACAGTCGTTGCGCAAGGGGTGGCAACTTGCGCCTGACCTTTGGTAGGCCCAGAGTAGTCGCGTGTTAGGGGAGACGGGGTAATGGTGAATTGGGGCGCGCGCGGATCGGCCGTGTTCGTTGTAATGGCGGCGATTTCGCTCGCGGGTTGCCAGGGCAGCAATTTCGGAAACTTCGGCGGAATGGGGGGATGGTTCGAATCCTCGCCGCCTCCGCCGCCTGCGCCTGCAGCCCGCCCAAGCATTGCATCGTCGGATATCATCGGCCGCTGGGGGCTTGCCGCTTATCACCGGGACCAGGATCGTGCCAGGACCGAACAGGCTGCCCAAGGCCAGTGCCGGCAGCCCTACGTCATCAGTGGCGGTTCGGCTGGCGGGGTGATGATGCTCAATCATGACAGCCCGAACATCGTCGAACACTTCATCAAGGTCAGCGCGGACGGTAAAACCCTGATCGGGCCCGGTGAAGCGCCAAATCCGGAAGACGATCGCGAGGTGGTTTCATTCGACGGCCGGGTTCTCATCCTGAAATGGGTGAGCCCGGAGGTCGCGGGCCGCTATGGCACGATGGTGTTGGTCCGGTGCGGTGCAGAAGGCGCCCGCCCCGGCGCGCGTACATCCTCGCGGGCTCCGGCGGCGCGATGAGTGTGACCATCTGGCACAATCCGAAGTGCAGCACGTCGCGCAAGGTGCTCGATGCAATTCGCGCGCACGGTGTGGAACCGAAGATTGTGCTTTATGCGCAGACGCCGCCGAGCGAGCACGAGATCAAGGCGGTGCTCAAAGACGCGAAGCTCAAGCCCCGCGATCTCCTGCGGCGCAAGGGCACGCCTTACGAAGAACTCAAGCTCGACAATCCACGCCTGACGGATGCCGAACTTGTCGCGCTGATGCACAAACACCCTTTGCTGATTGAGCGGCCGGTCGTCATTACCGATAAGGGGACTCGCCTGTGCCGTCCGCCCGAGCGGATCGACGAAATCCTTTAGGCCTGTCCTTTCTGGGAGCCACGGCTCCAACCCAGCACGTCTTTCCAGTACGCGACGTCAACGTCGCCTTAACCATTGGCCTGAACCAGGTATTAACCAGAGCGTTTTTGTTAACAGTAAATAAACTATAACATAATGAATGCGGAGTTTCCGAGAATTAGAGTAAATTTTGAATCGTCGTTTTTAATGAACTCTTGGATTTTTGTTTTTTACTAGGCGGCGTAACCGAAGCGATTTTTCAGCTTCATTCAACGACGCATCGTACCGAGTACGTCCATGAACCGTCTCCGCCCTCACGCGCTGCTCGGCATTTCGCTGGGCATTTTTTTTGCTGCCGGTTCCGCCCAGGCGGGACCGCTGATGCTCGACGCCGCCCGCTATGCGCCCCGCACCGACGCCCAGCCGGTCCAGTATCGCTACTCCCAGCCGGCACCACCCGCCCAGGAGCCGCAAGTCCAGTATGCTTCCCAGCAGCAGATGGGCGGCGGCTTTCTTGAATTCCTGTTCGGCGGGGCGGCTCGCCGGCCGCTGATCGGACCGGCGCCTCAGCAGCCGCAGTTCCAGTATGGCGGCCAGCCGCAGCAGGTCGACCAATACGGCCGCCCGGTACAGGCCTCTCTGCAGCCGACATACGGAGAGCCGGCGCGCCCGGGAATGGACCCGCGTTACGAACGCCAGACGGTTCGCTACGACGGCAGAGAAAGACCGGGCACGATCATCATCGATACCAATTCGAAATTCCTTTATTTGGTTCAGGGCGACGGCGTGGCGTTGCGCTATGGCGTCGGCGTCGGGCGGCCGGGCTTTCTGTGGTCCGGGACCAAGCACATCACCAACAAACGCGAATGGCCGGACTGGACGCCGCCGGCGGAAATGCTGGCCCGACGTCCGGACCTGCCGCGCCACATGGAAGGCGGACCGGAAAATCCGCTCGGCGCGCGGGCGATGTACCTCGGCTCGTCGCTCTACCGCATTCATGGGTCCAATGAACCATGGACCATCGGCACGAACGTCTCGTCCGGCTGCATCCGGATGCGCAACGAAGATGTGATCGATCTTTACGAAAGGGTGAAGGTCGGGACCAAGGTGGTAGTGATCTGAGTTTGACGGTTCCTCCGGTTTCTTCGGGGGTCCGCGGCCGGGCAAGCGCCCGGCCGTTGCTTTCTATCGTCTGCTTAATTGTTGGGAAATGCGGTGACGAGCCGGCTACGGATATCATCAACCTCACGCCAGCCGACCGCAGCGGATAAAACAAGCTCCACCTATCGACTAAAGACTAAGGTGGACGTCTGCAAAGTTTTTTAACGCTGCCCACGAACACGTGAGTGCGTAGGGCCAAGACTCTCATTTTCCTCGCCTGGAGGTACTTTTGGTCTTTGCGGTCTTAGGCTAGTTTGGAACCAGCCGAAACGAGCCGGTCCTGGCCGGCGCGCGAGGCCGCAACGAAACATTCGAGGAGAGTCTGATGTCACTTTTCAAAAACGCGATGCTCGCGGCCGGTCTCGCCCTGGGCCTCACCACTATGGCTTACACCACAACGACGGCAGTGTACGCGCAAGCGCAGAACACGCCTGGCGACATGCTGTCGGATATCGGTGAAGATGAGGCGATCTACTACAACGCGGCCACCGGCAAGATGACGAAAGCGCGGGCCAAGATGACCAATGAGCGCCATACCAAGGCAATGGCGGCCGGCGCGAAGGAAGTGGCCAAGGGTACGAAGCCGACCAAGACCAGCCTCGTCTATCGCCATGGCGGCAAGATCTACATGCTGGAAAACAAGCCGGGCAGCACCGCTGGCAAGACCATGCTTCAGGAAAGCTTCCAGGACATGTTTGGCGGCGACCACCAATACTAAGAATATTCAACTAGCTGTTTCTGGCAGCCGGTTGGTTTTTTGATATTTCGAGCGGCCTGAGGGGAAACCCGGGCCGCTCTTTTTTGTGAGCTGTTTTGATATCCGTCTAACGGGCGATCAGGTAGGTGACCGGCGAAGCGGGTTTAAATGTCACCGCCGCCGTCGTCGAAATCGCTGTCCGAAAAGAAATCGTCCTGATCGTTCCCGTCATCGTACTGACGCGAGTCCTGACCCGAGGTGTCATCGAATAACCGCGATGGCTCCGATCCGCGATCGGCGAAGCGCGACGAGTCACTGCCAACGTCGTTTAACCCGGCATCACGAGCGAGGTCCGACCCCGAGGCATCGTTGTTTCCCCAAGGGGTCTGTCGGTCGGTGTTACTCTCTGAGAGCCCGCCAAAAGGTTGCGCTTGCGCGCCGCCAATCATGTTGCGCAGGCCATTGAACAGCATATTGCCACCGATCACGCCGACTGCAGCGGCTGCTGCCGTGCCGAGAAAAGAGCCACCACCAAAACCGCCACCAAAGCCGTTCCGCATGTTGTCGCCAGTATAGCCGTTAGGCTGGGGCGTGACGGCTGCCGGCGACACCGGCGCCGCGTCGGTGCGGCCGAGATTCCATTTCGATCCCGACGAAATGGACGGCACCGACCCACGTCCGCTTCCGCTGTCGCGCGCGGAATCGAGGAAACTGCTGCCGGCCGGCGGTGCGGTACGTTCCAGTTCGCGGATGCGGGCATCGGCGCGATTGAGAGCTTCGTCCTGGAGCAGGACAGTTTGCACAAGCGCATATACCGCATTTGGTGCCCGCGAGAGACCTTCGGCGATCAGTTGTTCGGCCTCCGGATCGCGACGTGTCGTCTCAAGCGTTGCAAGTCGATCGAACAGTTCCGTGACAAGAGCACGTTCCTGCGGGGTCATCGGTCTTCTCCTCGGCGGCCGGAATGGCCGCTATTTGATATGGGAGGCAGGATGAGGCCGCGGAATGGCGGAACGATGAATTTTTAGAAAGCTTGTAGCGCCAACCGCTTGCGCGACAAATCAGCACAAGGCGGCAGATCAGCGCAAGAAAATGTCGCGGGATCGAAGCTCCGCCGTAAACGCTTCGCTCTTGAAATAATCGTATTCGCGTTCGCGTAAGGTGGTAAGCGGATCGAGCGCGGCAAGGGTCTCGTCGACGATACCCGGATGGCACATGATGACCCCGCCATCCGTCATCGCGTCGAGAAATTTTCCAAACCGCGCCTCGAAGCGGGCGTCCGGATGAAAGTTGTATGTCCCGGCGAAAACGGGATTGGTGAGTACACCATGACGCACGGCGCGGCGGCGAAAGTCCCGGCTCAACAAGTCCAGCAGGGCGGCCTTGCGATCTGTGGGAAATATCTTTCCGGCGCGGCCACATTGCCGTACCCATGCCTTCGGCGCGGTATCACGTGTGGCCGCCAATAGGGGCTCGGCAACGGCTGGCAGCAGGTGAACATGCTGATGTCCGTCGATGTAGTCCGGTGGCCGTCCGAACGCGATAGTGAAGGCCGCGATCTGCGCTTGAATTTCAGCGGCCAGCTTGGAGCGGTCCAGCTGCCCCATGAATGCGGACGCAAAGGTACGGCCGAGCGGCAGGAATTTTTCATCGCGCGCCGGCCCATATCCCGGCGTCAGGGGCGCAAATGGCGCCGTCAACGTGAGATGCAAGCCGATGCTGCCGTGGTTGCCGGCGGCGCTCAGCAACAATTGCGCCTCTTCCGGGTCAAATCCTGGCGCGACGGTCATCACCGACGTGGCGCTGATGCGGCCTCGGCCGATCAGATCCCGGATGGCGTGATTGACGGATTTTGAAATCCCGTAGTCGTCCGCCACGAGCCAAATGTGGGTCATTCCGCTGCGGCGCTCGGTTGGGTGTCGGATCGGGTGTTTTGCCGAAGCGTTTCATCGGCGTTGTGGATCTCGTGCTCCGCCACGAAATACACCGGCCGCGCCTTCAGTTCGGAAAGGATCTTGCCGATATATTCGCCCATGACGCCGATCATCATGAGTTGCACGCCGCCGATTGTCATGACGCCGACGATCAGCGACGAATAACCCGGAACGGTGTGTTCGTAGATCAGCCCTTCGATCAACATCCAGCCGCCGGTGATCAGGGCGGTCGCTGCGAGGATCAATCCAAGCATGCTGGCGACGCGCAGCGGCGCCACCGAAAACGACGTCAGGCCTTCGACCGAAAGGCCGATCAGCGACCGCACCCCCCAACTCGATGTGCCGTGCTGGCGTGGTACCGGATTATAATCGACCCGAAGCTGGCGAAATCCGATCCAGGTCGCCAGGCCCTTGAAGAAACGGTTACGCTCGGGAAGCCGCCGCAGGGCCGCCGCAGCACGCGGCGACAACAGACGAAAGTCACCGGCATCCGGTGGGATCTTCTGGCGCGCGCCCCAATTGATCAGCGCGTAGAAGCCTTTCACGGCGATCCGCCGGAGCGGCGATTCGTTTTCGCGATGAGCCTTCGCCGTGAACACCACGTCATAGCCATCGTCGAGCCAATGCGCGACCAGGGTTTCGATCAGGGCAGGGGGATGCTGGCCGTCACCATCCATGAACAGCACGGCGCCGAGACGAGCATGCTCCAGCCCCGCCAGCAGCGCGGCCTCCTTACCGAAATTGCGCGACAGCGATATGACCTGGATGTCGGTGTTCCGGGCGTGCAAGGTTTTGGCGACGGCAAGGCTGTCGTCCCGGCTGCCGTCGTCGACATAGACGATTTCGCTGCCAAGCCCCCACCGCAGGCGCAGCCGTTCAAGAACCTCGATCAAATTGGCATGAAGCCGCGGCAGCCCGGCGCCTTCATTGTAGACCGGAACAACAATCGAAAGACCCGCCTGCGCGGCCGGCCGCTCGACGGCGCGAGAAGCGCCTGTATGTCCCGAAATCGTCGCCATCATGGCAAATACCTCTCAAGACGAAACATATATAGACCCGTCGCGAGCCGGGGTAGTACCCGACAAGGTGCGGAACCGCCAAAACGGGCTGAGGATCGGCAAAAGTCGGGCTTTATGTTGGCGCATGCATTCCATCTTGCGCCGCAACAGGCTATGCGATTGGGATGGAACGTCGCGGGATAGTTGATCAAATCGGCGACCTTGTCGCCGCGCGGGTCGGACTCCTCAAAAAGGCCGGCAGCTTTGCAGCCGTCGGCGCCGTCAACACGATGGTAGATTTTGCCGTTTTCGCGACAGCATTGAAGGTTCTCGGTTTGCCGTTGATCCCGGCCAACATAATGTCGTGGAGCGTCGCCGTCTCCAGCTCCTACGTCATGAATTCCTACACGACGTTTGCAGCGGAATCCGGCCGTCAATTGAGACTGCGGGCCTATGGCGTCTTTGTTCTGTCGGGATTGGCGGGCTTGTTCGCGAACACGACCGCGCTCGTTCTGTTTTCCTTTGTGGTGCCGGTGCTGCTGGCGAAGGTCGCCGCTATCGGCGTCAGCTTTTTGGTCAACTTCTCTCTTTCGCATTTCGTCGTGTTCGGTCGCGGGGCGGGTCTGTCGCGTCCCGCGCAGGACGAGCATTAACGGATGGGTTTGATGCGGCCGATTCTGCCTCACGCGAGAAGTCACTGAAAATCGACGTTAACGATCATGTTCCTGCCATTAATGATACCGATGACAAACCCCGCCCGTTGGATCGAACCCGACCAACAATGCCGTTAAAGTCCCTGCCACAATCCTGCGGGCAGCGCTCGCGTATGTTTCCAGTGACCAAGTTTATATGAGCGGTTTGCCAAAAATCATCGTTGCGATCTGCACGTACAAACGCAATGAGCCGCTGCGGACGCTTCTTTCTGCGCTGCTCAAGGTGGCGGACGCCACGCGGGAGCGGGCCATGGTCGGCGTCGTTGTCGTCGACGACAATCCCGACCAGCGGGCGCGCGCGGTGGTGGACGAATTTCAAGCATCGTTTGCACTCGGGTGCCGCTATCGGACGTCGGGGAAGGGCAATATTTCCGTCGCCCGCAACATCGCAGTCAACACCGCGAGCGAGGACTCCGATTGGGTGGCAATGATCGACGACGACTGCGAGCCGGAGCCGACGTGGCTTTGCGCCTATCTCGATGTTATCGAAGCGACTGGCGCGGATTGCGCGACAGGGCCGATGAACCTCCGTGTGCCTCCGAACTCGCCCGCATGGCTCAAGGAGCAGCCGTTTTTTGACGATGTGCGTCTCGATTTTTCGGACGCGGCTCCGATGAACCTTGCTGCAACAAATAATTCTATGATACGCGCCTCGTTTTTACGCAATCATCCGGAAATTCGCTTCAAGCCCGAATTTGGCAAACTGGGCGGAGAAGACATGATCTTCTATCGCACCGCGCACCGCAGCGGCTTGAAAATCCGTTTTGCCCGCCACGCCGGTGTATGGGGCAACGAGCCGCCCGACCGCGCCACCTTCAGGCACCAGGTCATGTATCGCTTCTGGCTGGGTAATTCCATGTTTGTTACGAACCGCTATTTCGGAGACACCCGCGTGAGATTGTTCATGCGCGGAAGCAAGATGCTGTTGCTCGCATTGGTCCGTCCAATTTCCAGAATGCTGCAACGGGAGCGTCCGCAGTGGCGTTATTGTGTGGCATCATCGGCAGGTGCAGTCGGGCTTATCAGCGGTGTCCTTGGGTTCAAGAAAGAACACTAACGGTTTATAGGCACGATCGTGCGCATTCATTTTTTTCTTCCCGGGATGCATCGGGTTCACCGCGGCGCCGAAGTGGCGTTCGAGTCGGTAGCAACGGAAATCGCGAAACTTGGCCTCGATGAAGTCACGGTCATCGGTTCCGGGCAGCCGATCGCCGGCAGGCCTTATAACTTTCGTCATTGTGGGCTTGTCCCGCGCGAACGATTTGAGCGTTTTCCCAGATTTCCGCCTTTTCGTTCGGAATACAATTGCGAGGAGGCGACTTGGGTTCTCAACTGCCTGTCGCGATACCGGTCAGGCGAAGCCGATCTCACCGTCACTTGCAGTTATCCTTTCGTCAACTGGATGTTGACCCGATGGCCGCCGTTCGTCCGCAAGCCGGCGCATGTTTATGTAACTCAGAATGGAGACTGGCCGGCGTATTCGGACAAAAGCGAATACGCGCTGTTTCGCTGCGACGGGCTGATCTGTACAAATCCCGACTACTACGAGCGCAACAAGAGGCGGTGGTCGTCGGTGCTAATTCCCAATGGGATGGACCCGCAACGCTTTTGTCCAGGCCCGGGCGCGCGTGCTCGCTTTGGCCTTCCGGAGGGCGATGCCATTGTTTTGATGGTGAGCGCTTTGGTGGAGAGCAAGCGTGTGCTGGAGGGAATGCGTGCGGTGGCGCGCATCCCGGGTGTATCGCTGGTGGTCGCCGGGGATGGCCCATTACGCGATCAGTTCGACGCTCTGGGCAATGAACTCATGCCGGGTCGGTTCCGGCGGATGACCTTGCCACTTGACCAAATGCCGGATCTCTATCGCTCTGCCGATGTGATGCTGCACCCCACATTCCATGAATCGTTCGGGAACGTCTATGTCGAGGCGATGGCCATTGGTGTCCCGGTCGTTGCGCATGATTACTCCGTGACGCGGTGGATATTCGGCGATCACCCAGGTTTGGTTGACGCAGCAGACGAGGCCACGCTTGCGGGAGCGATCAGCCGCGCGATCCATGGGGGCCGGGCGGATGCGCTCGCGCGATCGAAGGATGCCGCGGCACGTTTTTCCTGGACGAATATCGCGCGCCAGTATCGCGATTTTTTTGCCACGACCCATCAACGCCACAGGGAATCCTGACATTGAGTAATCGGCTTCTGGTCAGTCCCGTGAGTGTCGGCCGCGAAGATGCTCCGCAGCGTATGCAGGATCGGTTGGTTCCGCCGCTCTTGCGATGTGCGGCGAGAACCTCCCGCCTGTTGGCGGGCGGCAAGGGTGTCGGTTTTGGATGCACTGTCGCAGCAAACCTGATTGGCAGAGATAGTCGCATTTCGTTCAGGCTTGGCGGTCGTGGGTCGTTTAGCGTCCGAACCGACGACCGATACTGGTTGACCTATCTCCTCCTCGAACAACGCTACGAGCCGGATCTGGATCACTTCCTCTACCGCACGCTCACATCGAAGGATGCATTTCTCGACTGCGGCGCCAACCTGGGTTTATGGAGTATCGCTGCGGCCCGTGTGATTGGCGACGCGAAGCGGGTCGTAGCTGTCGAAGCGGGAGCCCGCACGTTTGCCCAACTGGAGCAGAACTGGGAAGACAACAATCGGTCGTTCACGATCCTTCATCGCGCCGTGGGCGATGTATCGGGCAAACAGGTCTCGTTCTTTGCAAGCGTCGGCGACCACGCGTCCGCAACGCTTGTGGAAGGATTGTCTCCGGAGGATGCCGAGGCGGAGGCCGTGACGACCGTGTCGCTTCTCGATCTCATCAACGACCAAGTTGCACGCCAGGCCACGAGCGACGCGCTTATTTTCGTCAAGCTCGATATCGAGGGAGTGGAACGCCAGGTCTTCGGTACCCTTGATCCGGCACGGCACGGAAATCTTGTAGTCCTGTACGAAGACCACGGCAGCGAAACCGACCACGTGACCGGTTTTGTTTTGGAACGAGGTTTTCGAACCGCGTTCCTCGGAGACGACGGCACGCTCGAGCACATCCAGGGCGATACCTTGTACCGGCTGGACGAACTGAAAACCAATCCAACCCGCGGCTACAACCTGCTCGCGGTCGCACCGCACGGGGTTGCTGCGTCACGTTTGGCGCAGCTTTTTGGCGGGTGGGAATAAGAGGCCGTCTCTTCGGAAGCCGTCTTTTGACACCAATGCTAGAGCGCCGCTTCCAGCCGCGCGAACAGCGGATTCTCCCGTGTGAAGATATAGTCCAGCGTCGCCACGGCGACATCCTGGGCGCCCTGTTCACGCAGGAAGGTGGCCAGTGCGTGCACCCGCGCCGGCGGACAGTGCAGCGTCAGCATGCCGGACGACGTGGGGCCGCCATAGGGCGCCACGACGCCGAAGCGCTCCTTCGCTCCCGCGAGCAGATTGTCGTTGCAACCGGGAAATCGTGTGCGCACTTCGCGATAGCTGCGCGCGCGCGCCTGCGCCGCGATGCGGTCGAACATCATCGCCGCAGTCGCGAGCGTCTGCGCGTCCCAGATCGCCGTGCGCGCTGCGACGAGATTGGCCTGCGAGCGCAGAATGGTGCCGTCCTCGATCACCTTCAGGGCGTTGGCGACGAGCGTCGCGCCGGTCGTGGTGATGTCCACGATCAGTTCGGCGGTGCCGACGGCAGGCGCGCCTTCGGTCGCCCCCGCGCTCTCGACAATGCGATAGTCCGTGATGCCTACGCTGGAGAAGAAATCCCGCGTCAGGTTGATGTATTTCGTTGCTACCCGCATGCGACGGTTGTGTTTGAGCCGGAACGCGGTGGCTACGTCGTCAA
>Ga0164243_10001933_pt1 | contig 34783 bp, 29 predicted proteins | sample OricompcompostOP_FD_108781 | JGI IMG/M metagenome (GOLD analysis project Ga0164243, IMG submission 108781) | Organic Plus compost microbial communities from Emeryville, California, USA - Original compost - Organic plus compost (OP) | ecosystem: Engineered > Solid waste > Mixed feedstock >...
GATTGCTTCCACTGCTTCATGAAGGGCACGGCCGCGCCGCCAACATAGAAGGCGTAGATCGCGTCCGGCTTGGCGGCGCGCACCTGCGTCAGCACTGAAGAGAAATCCATCTGCGTGAGCGGCGTATAGATCTCACCTAGATTTTCACCCTTGAAGTTTTTAGCCACTGATTTCGCGTGGTCCCAGCCGGCCTGATAATCCATGCCGAGGAACATCATGCGCTTCACACCGCTCCGGTTTAGGTAGTCGGCGAGGCCAGTGCCCCATTGTTCGTTGGCGAAGGCGACCACAAACAGATTCTGGTCACACTTCTCTCCGGCAAGCTGCGATGGTCCCGCATTGGCGCCGATCACGAATACGTTGTTCTTCAGCAGCGGATCAATCGCCGCCAGCATTGAGTTGGAAACCACGAGGCCGGTCACGACCTGAATCTTTTCACGCTCGACCAGCTTGTTGGCGGCGTCCGCCGCCTCCACCGGACTCGACTTGTCGTCCACTTCGATCAGTTTGATCGGCCGGCCGCCGAGCTTGTTGCCGAGATGCTCGAGCGCGATGTCCATACCACGCTTTTGTTCGGCTCCCAGCACACCGAACGTCCCGCTCATCGAGGATAGGAAGCCGACCCGCACCGGCTCCTGGGCATGGGCGGAAAGCGGCAGCAGAGCCGCGAGTGCCAGCCCGGCGACCGGCAAAAACCTGGATGTCATAGCGTCCTCCCTTGTGTTCCTATATTTTGTCTTTATCGTTGAATAACTGACGATACCGTCCAAAAACTGAATTGTCGATGGCCTTGGTTGCCGCAGACCGTGATGGACGATGGGTATGCGAACGGAGGCGTGTTTGGACTTTTCGGAGAAAGTGATTTCGACGCTGCCGGTCGTGGTCAGGCGGCGGGTCAAGTTCGGGGAATGCGATCCGGCCGGCGTCGTCTATACGCCGAATTTTTCCGAATTTGCATTGTCGGCTTACCAGTGGTTCGTTTCGTCACTCTTGGGCGAACCAATGTTCGCTGGTATGAAGCGCATCGGGTTCGATTCCCCCGTCAAGGCGCTTTCGTTCGAATTTCTCAACATGCTGGAGGTCGAGCAAGTCTTCGATATGACTTGTCTCGTGACCGATATCCGCACCCGTACCTTCGATGTGGCTGTGATCGGCCGCAGCATTACCGATCCCGCACGGGATCTGTTCGTCGCTCGCCTGACGCCGATCATGGTGTCGCGCACCGAACGCCGTTCTATCCAGATACCGGTCGCGCTGCGGCGATCGCTAGAGCAATACCGGCATCAAACGCAATAGGCCGGTCGAGATTCCAAAGGTTAGCCGGCAAGTTCCCTGCCAGCGATTTCCGCCTCATAGGCGGCAAGGAAATCCGGATCTATCCTGCGCAGCCGATCGCGATTCACCTTGCCGGTGCGCATCATGTAGCTGTACGCAAATTCCAGTGGCGTCATATGCTGGCGCGTCTCTGCCGTTTCGTACCAGAGGATCGACCGCATCGCCGCGTCCTGGAATCCGTCTGCTGTCGGTCTGCGCGCGCGTTCGAATTCGGCAAGACTGCCGTCGACCTCGCCATTCCCCTCATTGACCGCTTTGGCAAGCGCGACCGCATCCTCATAAGCCATGCGGGTGCCGGAGCCGATGGAGGGATGCACCGTCTTCAGTGCATCGCCGATCAGCACCACATTGCCGGAATGCCAGCGCTTCGAGGTGACGAAGCTCGGATTGAACCAGAGCGAGCGGTTTGAGATCAGTTCCTCACCGTCCAGATAGCGCGAAAAAATCTCGCTGCAGAAGCGGCGGCTTTCGTCGTCGCTTTTCATATCGAGGCCCGCGCGCTTCCATGTGTTGGGATCGCACTCGATCACAAAGGTGCCGTGGTCCGGGGCATACCGGTAGCTGTGGGCGATGAAGATGCCGTATCGCGTCTGTTCGAAGATCAGTTCCACCGAATCGAACCGGCGGCGCGTCCCGTACCAGGCCCATTTGTTGACGCGCGGTTCTACTACGGCCTGAAAATCGTGCTGAAGCGCATTGCGGATGGCGCTGTTGACGCCGTCGGCGCCGACAATCAGATCGTAACCGGAGAGCGCTTCGGGAGAGTCGATCCGTTTGCCGTATTCGACGTTGACCCCCTGCGAAGTCGCGTGGCTTTGCATGATGTTCAGCAGGCGCACACGCGGAATGCCGAGAAATACATTGCCCCTGATCGGCACGGCCTGGCGTTGATGATACAGTGTGATCGTGTCCTGCCGCTCGGCTGCAGCGAGAAGATCACCGTGGAGGTCGCTGTCAACATCCTTCAGGAAGTCGAGCGCAACATCGGCCAGCACGATCCCGAAGCCGTAGGTCGCATCGGAGGGATTTTGCTCGAATACGTCAATCCGGCAACCGGGATTCTCCCGCGCCACCAGCTTGGCGAACAGCAGCCCGCCCGGGCCGCCGCCAACAACCGCGATCTTGAGCGACAAACTCATGCTTCTTTTGCCTCCTGCAGCACAATGTCTTGGGCTGCTTCCTCATCTGCGAGCTTTCCTGCGATGTCAGCGCGCATGGCCGCCTTGTCCACCTTGCCGACACGCGTGACGGGGAACGCACCGATGCTTTCGACTCTCTCTGGCAGCTTGTATTTGGCAAGTCCCGCGTTGAGCAGGAATTCGCCCAGCGCCTTGACGCTCGGCGCTGAAAAACCCGGCCGCGGTATGACGTAGGCGCAAACCTTCTCGCCGTAAATCTTGTCCGGCATTGCCACTACCCGCGCATCCAGAATATCCGGATGTCCGGCAATCAGGCTCTCTAATTCCTCAGCGCCAATCTTTTCGCCGCCGCGATTGATGTTGTCTTTAATGCGACCTTCGAAAGCATAATGAACCTGCCCGTCAACCTTGAAAGCGCGCAGCAAGTCACCCGTGCGAAAAAATCCGTCGGATGTGAAACAAGCCTCATTGGCCTTCGGATCGTTGTAATAGCCGATGAGCGTGTTAGGGCCACGAAAAGCGAGTTCGCCGACCTCGCCGAACTTCACCTCTTCTTCCGAGTGCGGCTTAAGCAGCCGCACTTCGTCGCCGGGCGCGATCGGACGGCCGCAGCCGCGATGGCGGGCATCCTGTGGATCGGTTGGCGCGCAGGCGGTCAGTAATCCTTCGGTAATGCCGAACATGTTGCCGGACACGATGCCGGTATGTGCTTCGAGCGCATCCGCGCGAGAGAGCGTAAAGAATTGTCTCAGCGACGAGAGGTCAAAATCGCCAATCCTTGGGTATTCCATGATGCGCGGCGCGACTGGACCGATGCTTCCCGTGAATGTCACCTTGTGGGCGGTAATCGCGGCGAGGAATTTTTCGACATCGAAACTGTTGTGGATCACATTGGTCCTGCGCGTCACGGTGGTGGGGATCACGGTGAACAACATTCCGGCATTGTGGATGAGCGGTAGCGCCCATAGGCCGACGTCATTTTCGTCAAGGTCATAAGCTTTTGATAGCGCGAGCGCGGAGCCAAGATATTCAGAGTGAAACCGAGGGATGATTTTCGGTAAGCCGGTCGAGCCGCCGGAAAGCTGGAACATAATGACATCGTCAGGGAAGGGAGCGTGCGGACGGACGATCTCGCTCGCGTTTCTTGTTTCGTGCCTCTTCGCAAGCGCTTCCAGTGAAATGCCGTCCCCGGCGTCTCCGCGGGTTACGATCAGGTGCCTGAGCGCAGGCATCGTGGCCATCATTGAACGAGCGAATCCGATCTGGTCGAAGCTGGTGGACACGTCACCCTGCACGAAATAGGCGGTGGCGCCCGAACGCTCGCCGAGCGACCTGATCTCGATCTCGCGGTATTGCGGAAGCGTACAAACCGGCACGATGCCTGCCTTGAAGCATCCGAATAAAGCGACAAAGATCTCCTTGACTGAGCCTATCTGAAATATGGCTCGGTCACCCGGCTTTAAACCGGCTTCGATCAGGCCCGCAGCCGCCGATTCCGACAGCGCGTTCAATTGAGCGAACGTGTAGGTCCCGTCGTCGGCAATCACCGCGGCTTTTCCAGGGACCGTCGCTGCCGCGTCTCGCAGGGAGTCGCCGGCCGTCATCGGCAGCCAGGCGCCGCTCTCCAAATGGCGTTGCTTTTCTTCCTCCGAACGATAGCCGATGCCAGGAATGGCAAACCGCCTTGTCATTACTTTTCCTCCCGATAGCGGAGGAAGGCACCGGACGGAAAAGCCGATCTTGTTACGGTCCGCCGGCACTTCCGCCCCCCGGCTTGTTGCCGCCGGGCTGAATGAATTTGACAGATGAGACAAAAAACTGACTATAATGTCAATAACTCCGGTCGACACACGATGCCTATCCGGCCGGGTAACGTCAGCATGGGCCTTTCAATGCAAAAGATCTTCCGCATCGGGCAGATTGTCCCGAGTTCCAACGTGACAATGGAAACTGAAATCCCGGCTATGTTGCGAGCCCGAGAAAGCGTGCGCCCGGAGCGGTTCGCCTTTCACTCCAGTCGCATGCGGATGAAGAAGGTCGTCAAGGAAGAGCTTGCCGCGATGGATGCGGAATCTGATCGCTGCGCAACAGAACTGAGCGATGCGCGGGTGGATGTTCTCGGTTACGCTTGTCTTGTCGCGATCATGAGCATGGGGCTCGGCTATCATCGCGCCTCCGCGAAACGCCTGCACGAAAAGACACAAGCAAATGGCGCGCCTACACCAGTGGTTACCAGTGCCGGAGCATTGATCGAGGGGTTGCAGCGCCTCGGTGCCAAAAGGGTTTCGGTTATTGCCCCCTACATGAAGCCGCTCACGAAGCTGGTCATCGACTATGTGGAGGCGGAGGGCATCGAAGTCGTCGATGCAATCGCGCTTGAAATACCCGACAATCTCGCAGTTGCGGCACATGACCCTGCCGATCTGGTCCGGCTCGCGGAAAAGCTCAACACCAATCACGTTGACGCAATAGTACTTTCGGCATGTGTGCAGATGCCATCCCTCCCATCAATCCAGACCGTCGAGGACCACCTCGGCCTGCCTGTGGTTTCGGCTGCGACCTGCACGGCCTTCCAAATGCTGGAAGCGCTCAAACTCGAGCCCTTTGTGCCGAATGCCGGCAGGTTACTGTCAGGACATGTCCATTGAACGATGCCGGTTGGCGTGCCGCTATGGTGAGGGGCACCCGCCGGGAAACAGGGTCGGGGGCCGGCTTTGTCGAGAGTCTCGTTACCACGCGCATTCGCCTGTCGGTCGACAGCCTCAACACCCCGCATTGGCACGTGACGAGTGCGGATTTGGTGCTCTCTTCGCCATCCCGAATATCGGTGAAACTCTCTGGGTGAATGGCCGTGTTGCATCTGTCAGCGAACATACGATCGACGAGATGGGGCCGTGCCGATGTGATAGTTATCGCATAGAATCCCTGATCTCCGCCGCCGCTGACGCGCCTCTATGGCATCGGTCGAACGATCCTTTGAAATTCTCTCGGGCTCAAGAGGTCAGTCCGTTTTTTTCCGAATTGCATCACCCGACCGAGCGATATTATGGCGTCTGAGATCTCCTGCGGACGGCAGACCGCGGCGACGAAGCGGTCCGGCCGGAGAATCGCAACGGACATATCTTCTGTTGCAAACCATTCCTTCAGTGCACCAGTGACGTCGCCGACCAACGCTGTCCCGGGATCGGCGTCGTTCGCGTCGGACATGATCTCGGTTTGCGATCGCGCGACGATTGTTACACCACCGAGACGGAACCACACATCGCGCGCCTTGTCGTTCATGTAGATGCGCGGGTCAGCTGCCCATGCGACCATCGCGAAGCGATAGCCGATGACGTCGTCAAGCCGCACGACACGTCCATCCTGCAACGCGACGCGGGGCTGGACGAAGAGACGGCCGACCGTGTCGGCCGTTCGGCTGTTTGGCGATCCTGGCACAACCACGCCGTGGGTGTATTTCGGCATTGGCTTGAAGCGCATCTGCACCACATAATCGCGCACTGGCGGAATGTGGCTCAGGATCCCAAACATCACATCACGGAAAGCCGCAAGTAAGCGGCTGGTCGGCGAGAAAATGCGGCCCACAAGGGTTGAGAGCGAGATCATTGCGCGCGCATGTTCGCGGCGCTCGGTCTCGTAGGTATCGAGGAGCGCCGGATCGCATCCATCGCGTAAGACGGAGATCAGCTTCCAACTCAGATTGTTGGCATCGCGGATGCCGCTGTTATAGCCTTGCCCTTGCCATACCGGCATCAGGTGCGCGGCATCGCCGGCGAGTAAAACGCGACCGGAGCGGAACGCTTTTGCCAGCCGCGCATGATGCGTATAAACGCGGCTGCGGATGACGCGAGCGGAAGCCGGATCGGGCATGACAATCGACAAAATCCGGTTCAGGCCCTCCTTGCCGCATAGGTCTTCTTCGGTCTCGTTCGGCTTGACCATGAACTCGAGCCGCCGGATCCCGTGAGGCAGTGAGATGGTTACATAGGGACGGGCCGGGTCGCAGACCAGGATGGCGCTCGGCACCCCGATTGGGTCGTTCTTGATGTCGATGACCAACCACCGCGTGGAATCGGTCTGCCCCTCGAAGGCGATACCGGCAAACTTGCGCGTAAGACTTCGGCCCCCATCACAGCCGATCAGATAGTGGGCGGCGAAATTGTGCTCTTCTCCGTCGCCATCGCGAGCGAGAACCTCGACCTTCTCGCCGCTGGCGGAGAGACAGATCATTTCGTGACCAAGTCGCAGCTCTACATTGTCGTAGCGCGTAAGCCCCTGAAGAAGGACACGATCGATCAGCGGCTGGATGAAGGCATTCCGCCTAGGAAAGCCGAAGGGCTCTCCTTTCGGTTTGACAATTGCAAAGGTTTTGCCGCGCGCAGTCCTGAAATCGAGCCATTGATTGGGGAATGTATAAGGCAGGACTCGCTCCGCGAGCCCGGCTGCCTGAAACACGCGGAGACATTCATCGTCCATGCCAACGCCGCGCGGGTAATCGATCAGGCTCGGCAATTGTTCGAGGACCAGCACGCGAAGGCCGCTTGCGCCAACGAGATTGGCGACCATCATGCCGACCGGACCGGCGCCGACGATGATCAGATCGTATTCTTCTTTATACGGCACTATCGTAAGCCTCTATCACGCGCCACGTTGTCAACGCAGTACTGTCGGCAGCCACAGGGTGATCATCGGAAAAAGGATCAGCAGCAGCAGCCGGACGCTGTCCGCCAGCAGGAAGGGGATCACGCCCTTAAAGATCGTTGATATCGGGACCTGATCTCCGACCAGACTCTTCATGACGAAGACGTTCATGCCGATAGGAGGGGTGATCATTCCGATCTCAACGATCGTCAATGTCACCACGCCCCACCATATGAGGTCGTATTCGAGCGCGCTGATGATCGGCACGACGAACGGCACGGTGATGATGAGTGCTGCAACCGTGTCGAACACGCTGCCCAGTACGAGGTACATCACCACCAGGATCACAAGGATCAGCCAGGCCGGCGTCGTTGCCGGATCTATGATCGACAGGACTGCATTAGTGATGCCGGCGAGATTGAGAAAGGCTCCGAAGATGTTGGCGCCGATGATCAGCAAATAGAGTGTCGCACTGGTCGTTGCGGCATCACGCACAGCCGAAAGGAGCCTGGCCCATGACGCATGACCCGATAGCAGCCAGAACACGAATACGAAGCCCGTTCCGACCGCTGCCGCCTCTTGGGCGGTAAAGAAACCGCCATACAATCCGCCAACGACCAGCAGAAACAATAGTGCGGGTCGCCACGCAATGAATAGGGCCCTTAACCGGGACGTTGTTGTCTCCGCTCCTTCAGGAGCGAGTTCAGGTTTTAGGCGGACAAGGATGACGATGGCGACGACATAGAGCGCGACTGCCAGCAGGCCGGGGATCAGACTTGCCATGAAAGCGCCGGGAATCGATTGCTCAGCGATCACGCAGTAGATGATTAGGATCACGGATGGCGGTATCAACGCGCCCAACGTGCCGCCGGCTGCGATGCTGCCGGTCGCGAGAGCCGGCGCGTAATCCCGACTCCGCATTTCGCGATAGGCGACGCCGCCGATGGTGGCCGTTGTTGCCACAGATGAGCCGCTGACTGTGCCGAAGCCAGCGCATCCGATGATCGTCGCGATGGCATGGCCGCCTCTGAAGCGGCCGAAGAACGATGTTGCGGCACTGAAGATTTGATCAGCAAATCCGGCTGCGACGGCAAGATTGCCCATCAGCAGAAACAGCGGCACAGACGCGATATCCGCGCTTGAGAGCGCGCTTGTGAGGTTATTGGTGCCGACGAGGGCCGCCGGACTGGCGCCCAGCAAGGCATAGACGCCGATCAGCCCCGACAGTGCCATGGCAATGCCGATTGGAATGTGGGTCAAGGCGAGGAGGTAGAGCGAGGTGAAGCCGATCAGAACCTTGACCACCTCATTCATTTGACCTTGCCAGAGGATGAGCGCGCCTCCGGCTGCTGCAGCAAGCAGGACGCTCGCGAGCGGAGGAATCAGCTCGCGGACGACGACATTGGGGTGCTCTCTTGTGAGTGTCCTGACATCCTCCAGGAACACCGTGATCTGTGTGATGAAGGAAATGGCCATCATCGCAGACGCGACATACCAGAACGGAGCAAGCGGCCATTGCAGGACCAGGGTTTTCTCGTTGAACTGCCCTCTGGCGGTGCCGAACGAGAAGAGGAACAGTGTGAACAGCGCGAAGGTAATTGCGGTGAGGAAATGCGCGACAACCCGGATACCTACCATCCGTTTGGTGAGGTGTCCCACCAGTTCCATCGAGACGTGCGATCGCCGATAGTTCGCATCTGCGAAGGCCAGCGACATCAGGGAGGCAAAGACCAGTTCGGAGACCTCGAACAAGCCCTTGATCGGCATCGACAGCGCCCAGCGCAGGATGACGTCGAACATGATGACGAGCGCCACAAGAAGCAGCGCCCCACCGGCGGCGTAGCCTGCAAGCGGAGCCAGTCTTTTTGACATTGCGTCTCTCGATTGATCGTTTGGATGTGGTGCGCCGTGGCTTGCCAGCGCACCACATCGCGTAGCGATTTGTCGTTACTTCGCCGCGGAGGCGGCTCTCACGCCACCCTGAAAGGCATCCAGGACGGCAGCGCCATTCTTTGTGCTTTTCACCCAATCATCGATCACCTGCTGGCTGATCTCCCGCCATTTCGCGGTGTCCTCGGCGCTCGGCTCGATGAGCTTGTGGCCTGCGCTTGTCGCGACGGCCTGCCGAACGCGGTTACTCTCCTTTTCGAGCCGCGTTCCCCAGAACATCGCAAAGTCGCGTGCATTGTACTTATCGAAAGCGGCTTTCACCTTCGGGGGAAGTTGATCGTATTTTGCCTGGTTCATCACGAGGTAGATGCCGGTTGCTCCCATCGGAAGATCGATATGAGTCTTCGTGACCTCGATGAGACGAAACCCCTCCATCGAGAACCAGTCCGCAGCCGTACCGTCGACAACCTTCTTGGCAAGGCTCTCTGCGAGCGAGGTGATCGGTATATTCATTGGCGCTGCGCCGATGCGTTCAACCATGGTCGAGAGAACGGCACCGGCAGCCCGCACTTTGGCACCCTTGAAGTCGGCGAGTCCCTTTACGTCTTGTGCGTGATGCAAGCGCATGATGTCAGTCGTCGATACGCCGAGAACCTTAACGCCATCGAAGCCGTCGAGCAGACCCTTCTCATGCAGCGTGGCCATGCCGGCGGATCCTTCGGCCGGCGCCCGGATGATCTGCGGCAACTCAGTGACTCCAGCCGCGTTGAAGCGTCCCGGATTATACGACGTCCCACTCCAGCCGATGTCGACAACGCCCGTTCGTACGGCATCGATCACTTCATTTGGCTTTGCAGCGGAGCCGCCGGATAGAAATTCGATCTTTACGGCGCCGCCGGCGTCATCCTCGATCTGCTTGAGCCACGGTTTGAAAATTCCAGTCGTCAGAAACGAATTTGGACCAACGAAGTTTGCGAATCGTAGCGTAATAGGCGTCTGAGCGGACACACTGCTTGCATTCACGCAGGCCAGTGCGACGATCGTGCCGATCGCCATCCGCCGTGACATCGTGGGGCGTAGCATCATTGACTATCCTCCCTTGAAACGAATGGCGCTCGGTCGCGCTCTTGTGGTTCGGGGCGATACGGCACGTCAGAATAGCCAACTTGGCAATTTTGATCTGTTCTTTGTTCGCATTGCGAACAGCCGGAGTGCTAATAGCAGAGGGCGACGCAGTTGCTACGACGAGAGCGTCTTCTTGACCTTGCGAACGCAGGCCTTCAGCGGCTCAAGGTAACGGTCGGCAGCAATCTGGGGTGTCATTGCACTGCGAAAGAAGACGATATTGACCGCGCCCACCACGCTGCGGACACGCAGAGGCAGCGCAATAGCGCTGATATTGGTTTCGCTCTCACCGACAGATGACGCGTAACCGGCCTTGCGAACATCGCCGATCAGCTTCCGGATAGCCTTCCTGTCCCAAATGTATTCCGAATTCGAAGTCTCGAGCTGCGCAACCACGGAAGCTGTATCGATCTCCTTCTGTGTCATGACGCTCAGCATCGCGCGGCCAAGCGCCGACCGGAACAACGAGTGATGACGGCCGACAACCGCCCGATGGACAGACATTGGGCTGAGCTTGTGCGTGGTCACCTGGACGGTGACCGCACCCTCGCTAAATGTAGCAAAATCGCTCGGCCACAGCACGGTATGCGTCAGATCGTGAATGAAGGGCGTGATTGCCTGCGCGATGAGGTCGTCGTCCCGGAAGCCATCGGAAATGTTCGCCATCTTGGAGGTCAGAGAGATCGCGCCGTCCTCGCCGCGGCGCAGCAGATAGCCCATGCTCTGGAGCGTGTTGACGAGCCGATATGTGCTCGTGCGGTCAATGTCGGTCGCTTCCGCAAGCGCGCTGATCTTCATCGAGCCCCTCTGTCCGAGCGATTCCAGAATCCGCAATCCGCGAACTAACGATTTAACATCCCGATATGCGCTCGACATGGCGGCTCCGCCGGACGTTGTTCGTGCTGCGAACACAATAACATTGCCGATTGTCACTCGCCAAGGAATTCCCATCCTCGCTGGCGTCTTGCGGTGCCGCGTATTGGCACGTCCAAGCGAGATCAAGCTTCCATGTTTAAGAGGAGCAGCGCAACGCAAACAAGGAGGAATGCAATGATTGTCGGCGCGGTTTGTATGTCTCATAGTCCGCTGCTCGACCGTAATCGCGCTCCAGCGGACACAGAGCAGCGCTTCAACAATGCGCTGCAACAGGCCATGGATTTTGTCGCGTCGCTTGAGCCGACGTTGACAATCGTGTTCTATCCCGATCACGTCAACGGCTTCTTCTACAATCTGCTGCCGGCCTTCTGCATCGGAGTAGAGGGCTATTCGATCGGTGACTATGGCACGGTTTCCGGCAAGCTGAATATTCCCGAACCGCTGGCGATGAGCTGCGCCGAAAGCGCTCTCGCGCAGGGTGTGGATGTTGCGCTCTCCTATAGAATGAATGTCGATCACGGTGCGGTACAGCCGATCGAGCTGCTGTCCAACGGCAAGGACATTTCGCGCCTGATCCCGGTGTTCATAAACTGTGCGGCGGCACCGCGACCGACCTTTGCGCGCGTACGTGCGCTCGGAGCTGCTGTCGGCGCGTGGGCGCGATCCTGCCCTGAGCGGGTGCTGATTGTGGCTTCCGGCGGGCTGTCGCATGATCCACCCGTCCCTGCGCTGGCGACCGCGACCCCTGAGGTCCGCTCGCATCTCATCGACGGCGGTGCACTGGGGCACTCACAGAGAATGGCGCGACAGAACAGGGCTCACCAGTTGGGCTACCAGCTCGGTGCCGGGACGTCAGGGCTGCTTCCGCTCAATCCCGAATGGGACCGGAAAATGCTCGCCGCGTTTGCCGCTGGCGACCTCACACAGCTCGATGAGACCGGCGACGACGAGATCACGGCAACCGGCGGCCGGGGCGGACACGAAATTCGTTCTTGGTTCGCGGCGCTTGCTGCGCTCGGCGCCAATTACCGTGCCGACGTGTTGTTCTATGAGGCGATCAATGAATGGATCACCGGAATGGGCATTCTGACGGGCAGGGCGGCCTGACCGCAAGGCATCATCATCGCGCGAAGCAACATGACGAAGGCTTCTCATGACGGATACCACACATTCCTCGATCTGGACGGACCTGACACGTGCCTCCTTCACGCAGGGATATTTGGACGCGGACGGCATAACCACCCGCTATCTTTCGTCCGGATCTCCTGACAAGCCGCTGCTGTTGCTGCTGCACGGCACGGGCGGGCATGCCGAGGCCTACAGCCGCAATCTCGCCGCGCATGGCGAGCACTTCTGGACGGTTGCATTCGATTTCGTGGGTCATGGATGGAGCGACAAGCCCGCCATCGCATATGAGATCAAAGACTACGCTGACCACGTGCTCAAGGTCTTGAAAGCTCTGAGGCGCGACAAGGCGCATCTCTCTGGCGAGTCGCTGGGCGGGTGGGTGGCGGCTCATATTGCGGTTCACCATCCACAGGCAGTGGACCGTCTGGTGCTCAACACCGCAGGCGGCTGGACCGCGCATCCCGAGGTCATGGAAAGGATCAAGACACTGTCGATGGAGGCGGTTAATGACCCAAGCCCCGCACGTATTCGCAGCCGTCTCGAATTCCTCATGCATGACAAGAGCAAGGTCAACAACGATCTCGTCGAGACCCGCCGTGCGATCTATGCCCAATCCGGCTTTCGCGACGCCATGGAGCGCATCCTCTGCCTGCAGGACATGACGACACGCAGGCGCAATATGGTCTCGGCCGAGCAGAGCCGTGCAATCAGTGCCAAGACGCTTGTGCTGTGGACATCGCACGACCCGACAGCGACACCGGAGGAGGGCCAGAAGATCGCCGAACTGATCCCCGGCGCGAAATATGTGGTGATGAACGGATGTGGACACTGGCCGCAATTCGAGAACCACAACCTGTTCAATGAAATTCATCTTGAGTTTCTGACGGAGTCCTAATGGCTTCCCCATCGGCCACTGTCCCTCGCGTTGCAGGGGAGGTTGCTTTCGTATGTGCAGCGTGTGGTGAAGGCCGGGAGATATTGCGACCATGACCGACAGAACCGCCGAGATTGCCGATGCTATTTATGATGCCAGAAACAGTCTGAGGCAGATCAAGCCGCCGCGGGAGACGTTCGCACTCGATTCGATCGAGGCAGCACAGAATGTCCAGGACTACAACACCAGCCGCTGGATCAAGCAGGGCCGGCGGATGGTGGGGCGCAAGATCGGCCTGACCTCCAAGGTAGTCCAGGAGCAATTCGGCGTGAGCGAGCCCGACTTTGGTATTCTCTGGGCCGACTATGCGTTCGATGATCGTGCGACCGTGAGCATGCGTCGGCTGATGCAGCCTCGCATGGAAGCCGAAATTGCGTTTGTTATGGACAGGACGCTCGATAATCCGGATGTCACACTCCAGGATTTGATCTCGGCGATCGCATATGCGCTACCGGCGATAGAGATCGTCGATACGGCGATCGAGAACTGGAACATCAAGCTGTTCGACACAGTTGCCGATAACGCGTCCGCCGGGGGATATGTTCTCGGGACCAGCCCGCGCAAGGTCACGGATGTGGATCTGCGCCTCGGCGGGGTCGTCATGTCACGAAATGCCATGCCAGTTTCTTTAGGTGTGGGCGCGGCATGCCTTGGCCATCCATTTCACGCGACGTTATGGCTGGCGAGGAAGATGGTCGCGCTTGGCAAGCCGATTGGTGCGGGCGACATCGTCCTTTCGGGCGCGCTCAGTCCGATGACGCCGGTTGCAGCAGGTGACGTTTACTCCGTCGAAATCCAGGGTTTCGCACCGCTGCAGGTCGCATTCTCAAGCTAACGCAGAGCGGAAACTGCCAATGAACAGGATTGATCTCGAGGGCCGCGTCGCTGTTGTCACCGGAGGGGCCTCGGGACTCGGTCTCGCGATAGCGGAGCGGATGGTACAGTCGGGCGCCCATTGCGTGATCTGGGACCACGATGGCGAGGCGTTGGAGGCGCTCCCGCCAACGCTTGCGCGTGCGACAACCATCAAGGCGGATGTGAGCGACCTGACCTCGGTGGAGGAGGCTGCACAGAGTACTCTCGATCGTCACGGGTCAATCGATATCCTGATCAACAATGCCGGTATCACCGGCGCAACTGCCAAAGTCTGGGACTATCCCGTCGATGAATGGGCCCGCGTCCTTGCGATCAATCTGAATGGCACATTCTATTGCGCGCGGGCGATCGTTCCGCACATGCGGGCGAAAGGATATGGTCGCATCGTCAATATTGCTTCTGTCGCTGGCAAGGACGGCAATCCGAACGCGTCCGGCTATAGTGCGAGCAAGGCGGCGATCATCGCGTTGACGAAATCACTTGGAAAAGAATTAGTCGATTTGGACATCCGCGTGAATTGTGTCACGCCGGCGGCGGTCAGAACACCGCTATTCGATCAATTGCCGCAACAGCACGTTGACTTCATGCTCTCGAAAATTCCGCTCGGCCGCTTTGGCCTTCCTGAAGAGATAGCCTCGTTGGTCGCATGGCTCAGCTCAGCCGAATGCTCATTCAGCACCGGCGCTGTATTCGATCTGTCTGGTGGCAGATCGACGTATTGAATTCCGGACGCGGCGGTCGGAATTCGCGGTTTTGCGCGCGTGAGGAAGCCAAGAAACGGGTGTCCGGCGCGCACTCCGGCTCCAACTCCCCGGGAGCCCGGCAATAAGCTGCAGGCGGAAAATCCGTTTCGCGTCCGGTCCGCAGCCGAAACGATTGCCATGGGAAATATCAGCTAGGGCTCATTCAATGGACTGGTTGAGAGAACGCAGCGGTGGTGCACAAGCTCAACATCAGCCGGCCGTAAGCCAATGATTTAAAAGAACAATATTTGTTTCGGGCATAATCCTTTCCTGGGCGCCATCGGTTCTAAGTTGTTGAAATCGATGGTTTTTGGCGGTTGCGGCGTATGGGATTTGCCAGTTCGGCGCATCCCGGGTCGCGCACGTGCCAGCTGCCCTGATCACCCTGAAAAAACACCCAGACTTGGCATTATCTGGCTGCGCAAGCGCGTACCGGACGATCTTCGCCATGCAGCCGCTTGCCGTCGCTATCCGTACCCTTAACGCGGCCGGGTCAGACGGCCCTTCACGAGCGTCCAGAGCAAAGACCATAGGCTGATCGGTCTGGTTTGCTCCGGCAACGCTCCTTGTCCGGCGATTGAACGTTCCAAATTGGTCGTGAAGTCGGACGCCAGACGCTGCACAATATCTTGCACCAGCCCGGCCCGGTTGAACTGAGCCAGTCGTCCGCTCAAGCGCCATGATAAGGTGACCAGCAGCGTGCTTGTGACCTCTGGATGGACATCGCCCGGAAGCACATGCCATTTGACTTCGCCTTCTGCACTGGAGCCCGATCCTGTGTCACGGCCGCGACCGGCCATTCGGCCCCGACGTGTCGCGCTATCCAGGGCGACGGTCCCTTCGCCGTTGAACGCAACTTTCATTGGTCCCAACGACATGAGCATTCGGCCTGCGAAATGGTCGCCGTCGATGGATGTGATCTCGGCACCAGGCAGGCAGGATGCGACCTGCCGAAGATCAATCAGCTTCTCCCAGACCTGTGTGGGAGATGATGAAATCCCCAATCGCTGCTCGATAGAGGTCCAACCTTGCTGCGACGGCTTCACGGTTACAGCCGCGGTCTGACGTGTCGGCCCGGATAGAGGTAGCACGTTTTCCGGTGCGGTCCTCGACATCTCCATGCCGGTGTTTGGAGCTACAGCTGTCACAGATGCTTTCGGCTGTTTGCCGATGGACACCTCGTGAATGGCTTCGACGATTCCGACATAACCTGTACACCGGCACAGATTGCCCGAAAGCTCTTCGCGGATACGGGCCGGTGAAACCTCTCCCAGACGGGTGACGACATCGCGTGCTGTGATCAGCATGCCCGGTGTGCAGAAGCCGCATTGCAGGCCGTGGTGCTTGGTGAACGCCGCCCGAAGTTCGTTCATCAGCGGATCATTATCCAATCCCTCAATGGTCGTAACCGTTGAGCCATCGGCATCGCCAGCATAGCTGATGCAGGATCGCTGTGGCTGACCATCGACAATCACGGTGCAGGCGCCACAGACTCCTTGTTCGCATCCGACATGAGCGCCGGTCAGGTTCAGGTCCTCCCGCAGCAATTCCAACAATTGCATTCGCGGTTCGGCCTGCCGCCGCACCTGTCGCCCGTTTACCGAGAGGGCGACGTCGATCGTTGCCGGCATGTCACGAACTCCGCGGGCTGGCCAGCTGGATCAGGCTGCGTTGAACGGCGACTGTCAGTTGCTGACGGTGCGGGTTGTCAAGATGCGCGAGCAGATCATCGATTTCGTCGCGGACGACGCCCATCGCCTGTTCAGCACCATCCTGCTTCAGCCGTTCAGCGGTATTCGGTAAGAGTACCGGGCGGCCATTCAAGGCTCCTGCCAAAACGCGATAGATGTTCGATCTTGCATCAGCAATGCAGGTGCCAATAGCCTTCGCAAATTCACCCGTCTTTCGGCAGACTTTGTAATAGCCCCAGCGCATGTCTGGTGAGAATCGGGGGATTTCCACCGAGGAGAGAATGTCTGTTGAACCGAGTTGTGTTGTGAAAGCGCCAAGCAGGAAGCTCTCGGCTGCGATGCGGCGCAGGCCTGGCTTTGAATTATGAACAACGATAGTCGCCCCGATGGCAGCCATGGTCGATACCCAGTCGGCGGCAGGGTCCGCGTGGGAAAGGCTGCCTCCAATCGTGCCGCGATTGCGAACAGCACGATAGGCGATACCGCGTGCAACAAAGGGCAGCAATCCGCGCGTCGGATCTTCGATCATTCCATCCTCGATTTCGGCGTGAGTCCATGTTGCGCCGATGGAATAGACGCGGCTATCGGCTTCGATCATCCGCAATTGTGGGACGTGCCGTATATCGATGAGCTTGCCAGGACGCGCGAGACGCAGGTTGAGCATAGGGCCAATGGATTGACCTCCGGCAAAGATCTTGCTGTTTCCGTCGCTCTCCGCAAGCCAGTCGGTCGCCTCGTCCAACGTTCGCGCCCGCGCATAGTCCAAGGCTGCGGGTTTCATGCCGCATCCTTGTCGGCTGTATTATGTCGAGCTTCGGCGATCGCATGGAGAATACGTTCCGGTGTCGCTGGGATGTCGCGCAGCACGGCGTTCAGTGGTGACAAGGCGTCGTTGATAGCGTTGACGATGGCGGCGGATGGAGCGATGGCGCCGCCTTCGCCAACGCCCTTGATGCCATGTGCGGAATAGGGTGACAGCGTTTCCATGTGGTGAATGCGAAAGCGCGGTAATTCTGTGGGTCCCGGCAGCAGATAATCGATGAGTGTCGATGCAAGCGGCTGGCCATTATCATCATATGGACTTTCTTCGAAGAGCGCTGTGCCAACGCCTTGGGCCGCGCCGCCATAGGTTTGCCCTTCGACCACCATGGGATTCACCATGCGTCCGCAATCCTCGACAATCGCATAATCCAGAATTTCCACGAGCCCGGTATCAGCATCCACCGCCACATAGGCGGCGTGGCTGGCGTAGGAAAACACGCCGTTATCGGTTTCGGGTTTATAGGCAGCGGTTGCTTCCAGTCCGGAGCGATCGACATTGTCCGGTAATTCGTCGGGACGGATATACCAGGCGCGGCCAACATCCGCGTAGGATACACTGGCCTCACCGGAGAAAATGCGGCCTTCACGGAACGTCACATCGTCAGCCTTGACCTGCAGCAGATGCGCGGCAATGGCCTTGATGCGTGCGGCGACAATATCGGAGGCACGTGAAACGGCGCCACCCGTCATGACGATCCCGCGCGAGGCATAGGCGCCGGTAGAGAAAGGTGTGTTCGCGGTATCGCCGAGCGTGACGCGGATGTCCTTCAGCGGCACGCGTGTCATTTCATGAGCAACCTGCGCGAGGGTGGTCTCCAGTCCTTGACCGATGGTATGGATTCCTGCCCTCACCTCGAGCGCGCCATCGGGCGTCAGCTTCACATGCGCCTGATCGAAGCCTGGAACGAGGGGCAGTCCCCACGCTGCGAAGACTTTCGTTCCGTGCGCGGATTGCTCGGTATAGGTGGCAAAGCCAATGCCGAGATAGCGACCTTTCTTGTCACGCGGCGGCAGCGTTCGTCTCAAATCGAAATCAATCATCCGCTTCACTTCAAGGAGCGAAGCGGGATAATCGCCGCTGTCGTAATGCTTATTGGTGATATTCGTATAAGGCATCGCCGCCGCTGCAACGAGATTTTCCATGCGCACTTCCCATGCCTCGCGGCCGACAGCCTTGGCGATGGCATCGATCGTGAGCTCGATCGCGAAGCAGACGCCGGGGCGTGCAACGCCGCGGTAGGGCGCAAATGGCGGTTTGTTGGTTGCTACTGAGTAAGTTTTGCAGCGATAGGATTTAAGGTCGTAAGGGCCGGGTAGATTGCCGCCAGCCTGTGCTGCTTCAAGACAAGCTGAGAACGGCCACACTGAATAGGCGCCGCAATCGACTGCGACCTCGGCATCAAGACCCAGCAGCCGCCCGCGCTCGTCAGCGTAAGCCTTGAGCTTGTATTCGTGCTGCCTCGCATTGGCACCGGCAGTGAGATGCTCACGCCGGTCCTCAATCCAGCGGAATGGCTGCTTTTGTGTCAGGGCGAGCCACGCGACCGCGATCTCCTCCGGCATCAGCATGCATTTATAACCGAAACCGCCGCCCACATCCGGCGGTGATACGCGGACGATGGCTTGTGGAATGCCGAGGCATTCGGCAAGGCCGATACGGATCAGATGGGGGACCTGGGTCGATGTGTGCACGACAAGCTGCCCGGCCCGGTGGTCCCACCATGCCACAAGGCCCTTGCCTTCCATCGGGTGCATCACCTGACGGGCAGTCGACAGCTTGAGCTCCACGGCAACCGGTGCCGCCTTGGCGATGCCGTCCATACCTCGATCAAAGCTGGTTTCAAGAAAGAGATTGTCACCCCATTCGGGATGAAGGAGCGTAGCATCGCGCTGCAGGCCTGCCTTGCTGGAGGCAATGACAGGAATCTCGTCGTAGTCGACCTCCACCAGTTCACACAGGTCTTCGGCGGCGGCACGGTTGTTGGCGACGCACATTGCAATGAGCTCGCCGACAAAGCGGACCCTTCCGGCTGCAAGTGCGGGATAGTCAGACACCTTGTATCCGGGAATGGATGAGCGGGTCGTGATCGGCGCAACGCCGGCGAGGTCGCCGTGAAAGAAGACGCTGTTCTCGTAACCTTGTGGCTTGCTGTATCTGGTGATCAGCGCATGCGCGACTGGGCTACGGAGAAAGGCAACATCGCGCATGCCTGGCAGGCGGATATCGCCAGTGAACTGGCCGCGGCCATGCAGATGCCGGTCATCTTCCTTTCTTGGGACACGCGCACCGATACCTTCGCCGCCATTTTCGTGTGTCATCTGCTCAGCTCTTTGAGTTCTCGACCTCACGGACGGCATCGGGAAGAGGCCAGGGGTGCTGCTGCTCATAGAACGCGACAGCCGCCAGCAAACCGGCTTCCTCATACCAGGGCGCCACGAGTTGGAAGGCTAGCGGAACCCCGCTATCCGAAATCGCGGTCGGTACGCTGATCGCGGGATGGCCGCTCAGGTCGAAGAGGTTGAGATATGGTGTCCATTCCCGCCGCATGTCGCCAACAGCTTCGCCATCGATACTGATGGGCTCAAGGGGCTTATGCATCGCATCCAGCGGTTCGCGGCTCATCACTGGTGTGAGCAGGAAGTCAAAGTCCTCAAACAGCTTCTGCACATGCCGGAAAATGGTGGTGCGACGATTGAGGGCGCCCTGGAGGTCCGGGCCGGAATATGACAGGCCGGTCCGCACACCTTCAGCGAGGCTGGGCTCGATCTTGCTCTCGACCTCATCAATCTGCTTGCCGAGCCGTGCTGCCCAGTTCGATTGCTGCAGGATGCGCCAGGTCGGTTCCGGGTTATCGATCGTCCACTCGATCTCTGACACGGAGGCACCGAATTTTTCGAAGTTCGATGCCACGCGGCGTATCGTATCGCTCATCGTGCGACTGATACGGGCATTTCCAGTCCGCATGATCAGGCCGATGCGCTTGCCGGCAGGATCGCCGGCCCTGGCGTTGATCCTTGATATATCGACAGGCGGCACGGCGAGCGAATGCGGGTCGCTTAGTGTTGGTCCCGCCATCGTTTCAAGAGCAAGCGCCATATCCGAGACATTGCGGGTGATAGCGCCGAGATGGATGAAATTGGCAAAGCCTTCCGGCACGAGATCATGTGGGATTCGGCCGAGCGTCGGCTTCAACCCAAGAACGCCGGTACATGCCGCCGGCAGACGTGTCGATGCGCCGGCATCGGTGGTCAACGCGATCCGCACGAGACCAGCGGCGACGGAAACGCCGCCGCCGCAGCTTGATCCACCGCATGTTATGTTCGCATTCCAGGGATTGACGGTCAGGCCGGTCAAGGGCGAGGAGCCCATCATGGTATGGGCGAATTCCGTCGTCGTGCTCTTGCCGATGATGACCGCACCGGCGGCGCGAAGCCGTGCGACGGCGACCGTATCGGCCACAGCGGGTGCAGCATCCTGCATCAGCCGCGATCCCCAATTTGTAGGCAGACCGCTGACATTGAGAATGTCCTTCACGCTGATCGGAATGCCGGCGAGTGGTCCTGATTGTTCGCCTGCGTCGAGCTTGCGCGCAGTTGCGAGAGCGCCGTCACGATCGATGCGGGCAAAAGCATTGAGATCCGATTGGCTGCGCTCGCAGCGGTCCAGCGTGCCGGAGATCGCTTCCTCGATGCTGCCTGCTTTCGCCCGATCATTCATGTGCGTGCGCGCCAGGACCATTGGTTTCTATTTCCGTCCCATAATGCGATGTATACTGACTATAAAGAAGGACCTGTCAAGGCAACGGCGGCAGGGGAGGCTTTATTTGAAACTCAGGGGCAGAGCGTCGTTCTCGCCGCTGTCGGTCTTCGGCAGTTCGATGCGGATCGTCGATGGATCGACGTTCGCGCGTTTATCGAGCCAATAGGTTACACTGCCGGGCCAGACGATTACGATCGCAACCAGTACGAGTTGCAGCCCGACCCACGGTACGGCGCCAAGGTAGATGTCGCGCGTCAACACCTCTTTCGGCGCAATGCCGCGCAGATAGAAAAGCGCGAATCCGAACGGCGGGTGCATGAAGCTCGTCTGCATGTTGACGCAAAGCAAAACGCCGAACCAGATCAGATCGATGCCGAGCTTGTCGGCCACCGGAGCCAGCAGCGGAACGATGATGAACGCGATCTCGAAGAAGTCGAGGAAGAAGGCGAGAAAGAACACGAAGATGTTGACGAAGATGAGAAAGCCGGTCTGGCCGCCGGGCACGTGGCTGAGCAGATGTTCGATCCAGCGCGAGCCATCCACGCCCTGAAACACCAGGCTGAACACGGTGCATCCGATCAGGATGAAGATCACCATCGAGGTGATGCGCATGGTGTTCTGCACGGCCTGGCTGATCAGCGGAAAGGTCAAGCGACGATTGATCGCGGCGAGAATGCCGGCGCCGACCGCCCCCATCGCGCCGGCTTCCGTCGGCGTGGCAAGGCCCATGAAGATCGTTCCGAGCACGATGAAGATCAGGATCACCGACGGTACCATGCCCCAGAGAACGCGGCGGATGAGCGGCCAGCCGCGCTGTTTACGGGCTTCCTTCGGCAGCGGCGGCACGCGATGCGGCGCGATCAGCGCTACCGCAGTGACAAAGGCCAGAAACAGCAAGACCTGCAGGATCGAAGGGCCGATCGCGCCGGCATACATATCGCCGACAGGGCGGCCCAACTGATCGGCCAGAATTATGAGAACGAGAGAGGGCGGGATCACCTGGGTGATTGTGCCCGATGCGGCAATCACACCGGTCGCAATGCGCATATCGTAGCCGTAACGCATCATGATCGGCAGCGAGATCATGCCCATTGCAATCACCGATGCGGCAACCGTGCCGGTAATAGCGCCGAGAATGGCGCCGACGACAACGACGGCATAGGCGAGGCCGCCCGGAACTGCGCCGAAGAGCTGCCCCGTTCCCTCCAGAAGATCTTCCGCCAATCCGCTGCGTTCCAGAATCGCTCCCATCAGCGTGAAGAAGGGGATCGCCAGCAGCAGATCGTTGGACAGAATGCCGAACACGCGCAGCGGCAGATTGCCGAGATACACCTCCGGAAAGAAGCCGAGATGGACCGACAGGAAACCGAAGAAGAGCCCGACCGCAGCAAGCGAAAAAGCAACCGGAAAGCCGATCAAAAGGAACGCGACGATGCCGGCGAACATGAGCGGCGGCATATGCTCTACAGTCAACATCGGGCGTTATCTTTCACGAGATCGGCAGACACAGAGGAAATGATCATTGGTCCGGTCGTTGATAGTCTGTCACGACCTCGGTCTGCGGATCCATGCCCCGCAACAGCGCGATGCGTTTGATGATCTCCGAAATGCCCTGCAGCGTGAGCAGCAGAAAGCCGAGAGGCAGGATCAGTTTAACCGGCCAGCGCAACAGTCCGCCGGCATTCGAGGAAGCTTCGTTCGACAGCCAACTGGTGACGAAGAACGGCCAGGTCATCCATGTCAGCAGGATGGTGGTCGGCAGCAGAAAGAAGGTCATGCCGAACAGGTCGACATACAGACGCGTGCGGGTGCTGTAGTTGCTGTAAAGCAGATCGACGCGAACATGCCCGTTGCGGAACAGCGTGTAGCTGGCGCCGAGCATGACCATGCCCGCGAGAAGATACCATTGCGCTTCCAGCCAGGCGTTCGAGCTATTGCTCAGGCTGTAGCGGATCACGGCATTGGCGGCGCTGATGAGACAGGCCGCTGCCACCATCCAGTCCGCAACTTTTCCGAAGGCCGCACTCAAGGCATCAATGCCGCGGCTCAAGGCCATCAAAGCATGCATCAATCCATCCTTTGTTGCGCACCGATCTCGTGAAGTGGATCTGACATTCGCTGCCCTGTTCACCGCAGGTTCGGAAAGCGAATGTCGTATCGATCTGCAAATTAAGATGTGCCGGGCGATGTGGATTGCCCGGCACCGGTCGCGCAATCAGATGCGCAGCTTCATTTGGATGGTGGGATATCGTGTGAGAAGCGATAGGCGTCGAGGCTTTGCTCCGCCACCCGGAACCAGGGATTGGAGCTTTCGAGGAAGCGCTTCCAGGGGCCGTAGATCATCTTGAAGTCGGCGTCCTTGGCAGACAACTCGTCGAATGTCTCGAAGCTGGCCTGGTAGCAGGCGTCGAGTACCGGGCGCGGGAAGAGGCGCAGTTGCGTGCCTTCGCCGATCATGCGCCGCAGCGCATCTGGATTACGCGCATCGTATTTCGCGAGCATCATCATCATCTGTTCGTTGCACGCCGTCTCAAAGGCGATCTTGAAATGCTCGGGCAGCGCATTCCACGCCGGCAGGCTGACCGGAGCGGTAATGCCGGCGCTACCTTCCCACCATCCCGGCGCGTAATAGAATTTCGCGACCTTGTTCAGGCCCAGCTTGGCATCGTCATATGGTCCGATCCATTCCGATGCGTCGATCGTACCTCGCTCAAGCGCGGAATAGATGTCTGATGGCGGCAATTGCTGCGGTACGGCTCCCAGTTTGCGAAGAATGACGCCGCCAAGGCCGCCGATTCGAATCTTCAGGCCCTGAAGGTCCTGCACGGTGTTGATTTCCTTGCGGTAGAAGCCGCCCATTTGCGTCCCGACGTTGCCGCAGGGGAAGGGAATAACATTCGTTTTCTTGTAGAAATCGCGAATGAGTTGCAGCCCGCCGCCTTCATACAGCCACGCAGCCTGTTGCCGCGCATTCAGGCCGAACGGCAAGCCGGCGTCGAAGGCGTAGGTCGGGCTCTTGCCGATGTAATTGGCCGACAGCACGTGGCCGCATTCGATCGTACCGTTCTGGACGGCGTCCAGAACCTGCAGCGGCGGAACGATCTCGCCGCCGGCGAAGCAACGGATGTCAAAACGGCCTTCGGTCAATTGACCGACGCGCTTGCAAAGCTCTTCTGCCGATCCGTGGATGGTGTCGAGACTTTTCGGCCAGCCTGTCGCCATGCGCCAGCGAACAGTGGGTTGAGTTTGCGCAATGGCCGGCGCGGCCAGCGCGGCGCCGGCGGTCCCGCCTGCCAGTCCCAAGAGCATTTTACGACGATTCATATCCATCCCCTTCTTCGCTTGAAAAATGCAGTTGCAGCGATTGCGCCGCGGCCGCGCTTATCGCGCCAACGGCGCGCAATCTGCTCGCCTGAAAACAGGTTCGTCGCGCCTTTTGTAATCACGTGTGAACTAAACTAATCAGTATAGATCCTATTTGACGATGCAAAAGCTGCGCCAGTTGAGCGTTCGTTAGGAGCGCCAATGCCTCGAAACATTTGTCGGTCGAGCGGATGCGGGCGCTGCTAAAATAGTGGATTGTGCAGGCTGCAGGCCGAAGACCCGTTGAAACGAGGAGGCATCGCAAAGGCGTTTGATTGCGGTCCGTTTCTGACTCGCTATATTATGCAGCGCGCTGCTTATTGTCGTGGCGGGCTGCATGCGGAGGTTCTTCATCAAAAAGCCCGCGACTGGTTCGAGTGTATTGGGCGCAGCGAAGAGAATTTACGGGGTCTTCAAACGAAGGAGATGCGGGTGAAGGCGGACGATGATAAAGAGCGGTCGAAAACGCCGTCGGGAGAATTTTGAACTTGGCAAAAGCGAAGAAAAGCAAGAAGGCCCATCCGGTCCGGGCCAAAAAGGCTAGGCCGGCACGGAAGAAGAATATCGAACACCAGTCTCTCTACGCCAGCATGCCATTGTGGGCGCGTCCGGGGTTCCTGATCCGTCGACTGCATCAGATCAATTACGCGCTGTTTTTCGAGGAGTGCGCCGGATTCGACATCACGCCGGTCCAGTATTCGCTGCTGACGACTTTGAGTCTTAATCCGGACACCGATCAACATACGCTCGGGCGTGAGGTCGGCATCGATCGCACCAACGTTGCGGATGTTCTTCGTCGCCTCGAACAACGCGGGTTGCTGACGCGCCGCAAGGGAGAGGTTGACCGCCGGGCCGTACTTGCGCGCCTCACTCCTGCCGGAGAGAAGGTTACTCGGGAAATGTTCAAGGCGATGCAGCGCGCGCAAGCCCGGCTTCTCGAACCTTTGCCGCCAAAGGAGCGTGCGGTGTTGATGGCCGGGCTTTTGCGGCTTGTAGACGCTAACAACCATCTGGGGCGTACGGTCTTTCAGCCGAGCTGAAACCGCTCGGCTGCTGTGAGCCGGGCCGGTATCAGTCATGATTCTCCGGCCGGTCATCAGCGTCAGACCGGCAGACAGAGTGCGTTCGGGACGAGGAGATTGTCGTACACGCAACGGCGCTCGGCGAGCTTCAGCACGCCGTTCTCTCGGCGAAAAATGTCGTGATAGACGCCAACCTGATGCAGTGTCGCGTCGGGACGATCAAACAATACCTGCAGCACGACATAGTTCGCGCGTGCCTCGATGAGGCCGTCCTGTTCTTCGGATAGAACGTCCAGGTTGCCGATGATGTGTCGCAGATAGCGCGGAGCAAACATCGCCGTTTCGCTCAAAGCGAATGCGCGGTCCTGGATCATTGGCTTGCCTTCGCAATAGATCAGGCCGACCGGCATGTTGTGGTCGAAATTCTCACGCGAAAGAATGACGTAAAGGGCGTCATCGGTGAACATCTCCGTCCATTCGGAGAGGCGCTGTTCATCCAGTGCCCGCGCATAGCGAACGTTGAAGGTCTCGATTTCGTGCCGCAGCAGCACAGCTTCGAGACGAGAATCTGTGAGTGGAGCAGTTGAAGATGGGTTGCGCTTGATGGCAAGATCCATGACTCAAAGTCCCATTTCTGCGCGCCAGTGCTTGTACATGGCGCGGATAGCCGACTCGGAGATCAGGTTGTCGGCCGTGCCGACTTCGACGGCGGGATCGAGCTTGACGAGATGTTCGCCATTCGGCACGCGTTGCATACCGTCCTGAACGAACTTGATCGCCTCGTTATCTTCGAGGCCGAGGAAACCCGCCGGCCCCATCAGGTTGCCCTGTCGCAGGCGATGCCTGGTCATCTCCTCGCTGTCGCCCTCGAAGCCGAACATAGTCCATTTCATGATGAACTCATGGGGGCCGGTTGGCACGATCTGCCGTATGCCAAGTGTGTTCATCTCGCGCTGGACGATGAGGTTCGGCCAGATCGTTGCCATCGTGACCGACCAGGGGCTGTCGAACTCGTCGACGAAATCCATGAAGCGCGGATCAGCCAGCGTCATGCCTTCCTTGTAGGCGCGCATCTCCTTTTTTGCGTCGCTAGATACAGCCTTTCCGTCAGACTTTGCCGACGCCATCACGCCGTGACGCCCGCTGGGATCGGCAAGCATAAGTGACTTGTTGCCTGCAACCAGAAGCCCGAATGTCACGAGGAAAGTATGGAGCAACGTTGCGTGATATGGGTCTTTCAGGTTCTCGTGATAGAGCTTCCAGTTGCCCGGTAGCGAGTGGCGATAATGACCAAGGACCGTGAGGCGGCGCCCATCGAATGTCGCCTCGAACTCGCGCATGATGCCCGGCGTGAAATAATCGGCGAGCGGCTCCATGTCGTCGCAATAGGATGCGAAGACGACGCCGCGATGCGTCGTCACATTGAGGCGACGTAGGCCATGATCGGCATTCTTGAAATCAGCCGGCATGCCGCCTTTGCCGTTCACGCCCCGACGGAATGGAACGCCGGCGAGGTTGCCTTTCAAGTCGTAGGACCATTGATGATAGGGGCATACAAACTCTTTGGCATTGCCGGAGAGCTCGCGGCAGAACTCGGCAGCGCGATGCGCGCAACGGTTTTCGAAGACGTTGATTGATCCGTCCTCTGCCCGCGAGACGACGACGGGGGTCGGCCCGACATGGGAGCGGATATAGTCGCCGGTATTCGGCACCTCGGCTTCGAGTGCGACGTAGTTCCACGTGCGGCCGTGGAAGATTTTTTCGACCTCGCGTTCGTAAATGGATTGATCGGTGTAGACCCAGTCGGGGATGCGGCTCAGGCCATCGGCCGGCCAGATATATCGTTTGGTCAGCGATAGGCTCGGATTGGCGTTCATAAGATCGGCCTCCGTCGTTGTGTCGGCGATCTCCCGCTCATCAGCGAGGAGATGGCCGTGGAGCGCTGGGTCGAATACAGTCGCAGCATCGAGTTCGGTCCGCGCGGCGTGGATGGCCTGCGGGTCAGAGAACGCAACAACACTGGTCAGGCGCCCGCTCGCGCGATCGAATGTGCGGTAGACCGCGCCGGGCGCTGCTTCGGCGGCACCTGCAAATGCCACGCCATCCTGAGGGTTGGTCACGCCCAGCATCTGGATGTTGCAGTTAAATTGATCGGTCCAGAACCAAGGCCGTTTTTGAACAACCGGTGCTTTATTGCCGGCCATGGAGCGACCGGCAGCGGCGCCCTGCTCCTCGGCATTTTGCCAGCTCTCCAGGGATATTCGTCGTCCACCAATCTGCTCGAAATATAAGGCGCAATCGCCGGCTGCCCAGATGTCTGGAACAGAGGTTCGGCCTTCAGCATCCACGTCGATGCCGGCTGCTGTAGTCGCGCAGCCAGCCTGCAAGGCTAATGAAAGCGCCGGCTGCATGCCGATGCCGACAAGAACTGCGTCGACCTCGATGGTGTCATCGCCGGTAACAACGCCAAGACGTGTGCCGCGTTTGGTGATGGCGGTGACGGCAGCATTCCGTCGCACGTCGACCCCGTGTCGCTCTGCCAGATTGCGGAATGCCGCACCGATCGCTGCCGGCATGATCCGCGCCATGATTTCAGGCTCACGCTCGAGCAGGGTGACGGCCACGCTACGCGCGATGGCCGCCGATGCGAGTTCAAGCCCGATGAAGCCGCCACCCACGACGGCAACGTGCTGGGCTGTATCGAGCGCTGCGCCGATCGCGAGGGAATCTTCAATCGTCCGTAGATAATATATGCCGGCGAGATCGGCGCCGGGGATGCTCAGGCGCCGCGGCTCTCCGCCCGTAGCGATCAGCAGGGCGTCGTATGAAAGGACCTGGCCATCCGCGAGTGTGACCCGCCGTTGCACCGGATCAAGCGATATTGCTGCGAGGTCAAGATGCAGATTGACGCCGTATTCCTCCGCATCTTTCTCGCTGAGGCGAGTGCCTGACGACACATCGGTTTGACGCAGCAGTAGCTCTTTCGACAGCGGCGGCCGTTCATAGGAAAGATGTGGTTCTGCACCCACCAGATCGATGCTGCCGTTGAAGCCGCTAGCGCGCATGGCGCGAATAGCGGCCGCTGCGGCCTGGCCCGCTCCGACAATGACAACGCGGTTCGTATTCCTCGAAGCGGGCAGTCCGGGCGCGGCATTCTCTAGGGAAGACACGGCGCCTGGCTGGCTGACGTCGACAAAAATGGTGTTGCCATCAATGCGAACTGCATATGTCCGTAAGTCTTTGGTAACGGGCGAGCACAGCGCCTTTCCGCTACGAATATCGAACTGTCCCTGATGCAGGGGGCATTCAATCTTGCCATCCTCGATCCAGCCTTCAGAAAGAAGGGCAAGCGCATGCGTGCATATTCCATGCGTCGCGTAAATTTTGCCGTCGAGATTGTAGAGCGCGATATGAATGCCGTCGACTTCCACGCCAAGGGCCTTACCCTCGGGGACCTCGCTCAACGAAGTCGCTATCGTCCATGCCATCTGCGGCATCTCTCGCCCTGGAATTTATAATCAGTATAACATCATTTTTTCTTCGCGCAACCGCGCTTGAAATTACGCGACGTGCAAAAATAGTCGATTTCATCGGTGTTGCGAAACAAGAATGGTCAGTGTACCATCATATATTCCATGGAACGGGAGAATCGCATGGCTCAGGAGCCGATCGCCACCAAGGGTAATTATCTTCACATTTACGACTTCCGGGTCCAGTCGGGGCATGAGGAAGAGTTCATCAAGTCGTTCGAGGAGTTTGACTATTCGGACGGCAACCCGATGCATAAATCATCGGCGCAGGTGAAAGATGGTGTGTTGTGCCGCGATGTGGATGATCCGCAACGCTTCTACCTGATCGCTGAGTGGAGCGACATCGAGGAGCACGCCAAGATCCGCAAGATCCTCGCCAACGAGATCAAACCGGAATTCATCAAGTATATCGAAGGCGGGAAGTTCATTCCGAAATATGTCGAGATCGTTTCCTCTACACCTGACGATATCCTGCAGAAAGCAGTTGCTGAGTGACATGAAATGTCGCGCCAGCTCTACACATTTTTCCGGTCGTCGACATCGTTCCGGCTGAGGATTGCGCTGGCCTACAAGCGGCTCGACTATGAGCCGCACCACGTCAGCCTGCCGAAGATGGAGCATCGGGTCCCGTCCTATCGCGACGTCAACCCCCAGGGGCTGGTGCCACTTCTCATTGAGGACGGGCGGCCATTGATACAGTCGATGGCGATTATCGAATATCTCGATGAGATTTATCCCGATCCGCCGCTGATGCCTAAGGATCCGGTCGGGCGGGTTTACGTACGCGCTGTCTCGCAAATCATCGGCTGTGAGATTCACCCGCTCAATAATGTAAGGGTGCTGAAATATCTGAAAGCTCAGTACGGTGCTGACGAGGAGGCGACTAATGCCTGGTATGCGCATTGGGTCGTCGAGGGGCTGTCGAGCCTTGAGGCTTATCTCACCCGGGAGGGGCTGTCGGGCGATTTTTGCTACGGCAATACAGTGACAATGGCGGACATCTGCCTCGTTCCGCAGATCTTCAATGCGCGGCGGTTCAACTGTTCGCTTGATGCTTATCCGAAGTTATTGGCGATTACCGATCGCTGCATGACTCTTGATGCCTTCCGCGCTGCGGAGCCGAGCAAACAGGCTGACGCGTTCTGAGCAGTGCTGGTGTTTCAGTGTACCGGCGCCGCTGCAATTGCGGTGGTGGCGCGTCGACGGCGAGCCTGTTTGTTAGGCGCTTTGCAAAATGATCAGTACATAATCATATCTTGCGGATGCATCGGGGCGTGTTATCATTTTTTTTAGAGAAGCAGTGATGCCGGGCAAAATGTGAGGGGTTTGCACATGTCTAGGTTTCGGTTCTTGACTGCGATCGCGGTTATTTTTGCTAGTGTACTGACTAACTTATCTGCTTCTGCAGCGGAGCGTCTGACCGTCAGGCTCGACTGGACCCCATGGGGATCGCAGGCGCCGTTCCATCTGGCGGCGAAAAAGGGGTTGTTTGCGAAATACGATCTTGATGTCGTGCTGGAGGACGGCAATGGTTCCGTTTCCACTGTCCAGATCGTTGGCAATGGCGAATATGATGTCGGCCATGCGTCGCTCGCGCCGATGGTGATCGCCCGGTCGAAAGGACTACCCGTCAAGGCAATCGCTGGCTTCATCAAGCAAAATGATATCGGTCTTCTGGTGCCCAAGGACAGTGGCATTTCAAGTCCGGCGGACCTCAAGGGCAAGAAGATCGCCTTCACGGCCGGTTCGCTCGAAGCCCCGTTCATCGACCGTTTCCTTGCGGCCGGCAAGTTGACCCGCAACGATGTCGAACTGATCAGCGTCGATGCGGCGGGAAAAGCGGGTTTGTATATGGCGAGCCGATCGGATGCAGCGTTTTCGTCCGCACCGTTCTTTCTTGCCGTGGTCGCCAGCCAGCGGCCATCGAATGCCATCCGTTTCGTCGATCAGGGGCTGGAATTTCCCAGCTTCGGGCTGATGGCAACGGAGAAGTCGATCGCGTCGAAACGTGAAGCGCTAAAGCGTTTCACCAGCATCGTTGCCGGAACCTGGGCTTATATCTTCGATGGGCATCAGGACGAGGCGGTCCAGGCCATCATTGCGGCGAGGCCTCAGGCCAAGCTTAATCCGGCGGTTCTGCGTCAGCAGATCGATACCTTGAAGGATTACACCACGACCGACGCGACGAAATCGCTGCCATTTGGAACAATGGCGGCAGCCGATTGGAAGCGGGCGGTTGAGGTTTTGGCTGAGGGCGGACTTGTTGACAAGAGTTTGGATTCCAACGCGACCTTTACCAACGAGTTGATCGACCCTGTTATAGTTGCGGATGTCTCTGGCGGCAAACATTGAGCCGTCCGTTGGCGACAGCAATGATTGAGGCCTCTGACGTTATCAAGCGTTACGGCGGTGTGGATGGCGTCACCGCCCTTCAAGGTATCTCGCTCGATATCGCCGAGGGCGAGTTCATCAGTTTGGTCGGGCCAAGCGGTTGCGGCAAAAGCACCTTTCTTCGCTGTCTCGCTGGGCTTGAGGTGCCGACGAGTGGCCGTCTGCTGCTCGATGGCGCTTCTATCAAGGGGCCGCCTGAACGACTTGGCATGGCGTTTCAGCGCGATGCCCTGCTGGAATGGTTCGATGTTCTCGAGAATGTATTGCTGCCTGCCGATTTCGGCGGCTATGGCAAGAAGAAGTACGAAGCCCGTGCGCGAGAGCTGCTTCGCATGGTCGGATTGGACGCTTTCACCAGCGCTTATCCGCAAGCTCTGTCGGGCGGGATGCGCCAGCGCGTCGCCATATGCCGTTCGCTGCTGCTCGAACCGCGTCTGCTGTTGATGGATGAGCCATTCGGGGCGCTCGACGCCCTCACGCGAGACCAGATCAATGTCGATCTGCGCCGGATGTGGTCCAGGCACCGTATGACGGTTGTTTTCGTTACGCACAGCATTACCGAGGCTGTATTTCTCTCCTCTCGCGTCGTCGTGTTCACGCCGCGGCCCGGCCGCATTGCGGAAGATATTGCCATCGATCTTCCAGCAGATCGTAAGCTGGCGATGCGGGAAAGTGCCGAGTTTGGCGCCTATACCAGTCGCATCAGAGGTCTGTTCGAGCAAATGGGTCTCATTCATGATTAGTGTGCTGGCCGGGGCGATGCGCCGCATCGCAATGCCGCTTCTCGGTGCTCTAATCTTTCTTGCCACGTGGGAGGTCGGTGTCCGTCTCTTTCAGGTACGACCGATCCTATTGCCGGCACCGTCCCTCATCGCCGAGGACCTGATCGCGTCTCCGCTTTGGTTCGCAGAGCAGACGGCTTATACGTTGGGCATCACATTGGCTGGCTTCGGCGTCGCTACCGTGTTCGGGGTGGCGTTTGCTATTCTCGTCGTCGAGTGGAAGATTCTCGACCGCTTGTTGTTTCCGCTGTTTGTTGCGCTCAACAGCGTACCCAAGGTCGCGCTGGCGCCCTTGTTCCTGATCTGGTTCGGCACTGGCGCGACGCCGAAAATCGCGATTGCCTTTTTGATCGCGGTCTTTGCCGTGGTGATCGATACGGCGCTCGGTCTGCAATCAGCTCACCCAGACACGATCGATCTGGCGCGCACGTTGCGCGGATCGCGCCTGAAGGTGCTGCTGCGAATCAAGCTTTATTGCGCGTTGCCGCATCTTTTTGCCGGATTGAAGGTTGCGATGTCACTGGCCCTGGTAGGCGCGATTGTCGGCGAGTTTGTCTCCTCCCAACGCGGCCTTGGCCATGTCATCCTGACGGCACAGGGGACTTTCGACACGCCGCGTGTCTTTGCTGCGATCGTCATTCTCGCGGTGCTGGGCGTCGCACTGATTGCTTTGATTGGAGTGATGGAGCGCCTCGCATTGCCCTGGCACCATGCGAATGCGCGGCACGCCAATTGATGTTGTGAGCGATTTGTCCTGCAATAGAGCTCTTGAGTGACGCTTTGAACTGCTCTGTAAGGAACTGCATGGATATCAATGATGTCGAGCTTGCTAGTGTGATCGGGACTCTAGCTTGCAGGCGGGCTGGACTAATGAGGATGGCGCATTTGTAAATCTTTCTACAGCGCGAGCATTTGCCGGGAGGTTTTCCGCTGTGAACGTATTCGACAGATCGGATTATTGGCAAAGATAACCAAGCCACAATCCGGGTGCGAGGTCGAAGAGAGGCGGTCCAACCTTCGCCGTGGACCTGTGGAGCTGACGGAGGCGCAAGCCGCCACGCTGGCTTCAGCGGTGCACGAGGCGTGGATGGCAAAGCCATGCGGACAACCCCACAGAACTGCAGTTCTGGGACCTTAAAGGTTAGTCTCTCGATCTGCACGGAAAGCCCTTCTTTTCCGGGCGGGGCGTCATCGCAGCTATCGCATCGCGCGTCCGCCGTTGACGTCCAGGGTCGTGCCGGTGACATAGCCAGCGCCATCCGAGACCAGATAAAGCACGGCAGCGGCAACATCGCTTGGTGCTCCTAGCCGGCCGAGCGGCACCGATCTCAGAATGGCGGTCATCTGTTCGGGCGCGACCGAATCCACGGCAGGGCCAGCGATGGCGGATGGCGCGACCGCATTTACAGTGATCGAGAACGGCGCCAGCTCCTGTGCGAAAATCTTGGTCAGCACAAGGATGCCGGCCTTGGATGATGCGTAATGCGCGCCCGTCGCAAGGCTGCCTTGCTGGCCCGCGATCGAGGACAGATTGATGATCCGGCCAGAGCGGCGCTCGCGCATGTGACGCCCGGCGATGCGGCAACCAAAAAACACACCGCGAAGATTGATGGCGAGCACGTCATCCCATTCTTGTGGCGAGATATCCCAGATTGAGCCGATTGCCGTCCGCGCCGCATTATTGACCATGATGTCGATGTCGCCGAAGCGCGTGATCGCCGCTTCGAACGCACGCTTGAAGGCATCCTCATCGCGCACATCAAGAGGGAGGGCCATGGTGCGCGTGCCGGTTGGATCGATCTCCCTCGCTGTTTGTTCGACGACTGGGTCGATATCAGCCAGCACGACGTTTCGGCCGGATTGATAGAGAGCAGCGGCAATCGCCGAGCCAAGCCCGCGCGCGGCCCCCGTCACGAAAGCGGTTTGTGGTATCGCGCTGGCCATGGATGCCTCTTATCAGTTTCGACGTCGCAGGCGATATCCATGCGCTTCGCGATCCCAAGTCTCTCGCGTGACACCGGCTTCGCGCAATTTGTATTTCTGGACCTTGCCGTTTTCGGTGCGCGGCAAATCGGAAACAAACGTGATGAATCGCGGCACGGCGAAATAGGGAAGGCGTGTCTGGCAGAAATCCATCAGCGCAATCTCGTCCAGCTTGGCGCCGTCACGCCGGACGATGGCAGCCATCACCTCGTCCTCCGCGAGCTCCGATTGGACCGGATACACTGCGGCGGTCTCGATCTCCGGATGGCTGAGCAGCACCTGCTCGATCTCGTAAGAGGAAATGTTCTCGCCGCGCCGGCGGATCGCGTCCTTCAGACGATCGACGAATTTGAAATAGCCGTCGGTATCGCGGACGACACGATCGCCGGTGTGAAACCAGAGGTTTCGCCATGCCTCGACAGTCTTGTCGTCCATGCCGAAATAGCCGGTGGCGAAAGAGAAGGGCTCGCGCGATCGCAGCACTAGTTCTCCGGCTTCGCCATCAGCGACAGGATTGTCGCTGTCGTCGACGACGCGCGCTTCAAAGCCATCGCGGACCCGGCCCATGGAATCCGGGCGCTGGTCATCGATGCCGCGGCCGATGACAAAATTGGTCTCGGTTGAACCATAGGCTTCGAGCAATGCGACGCCGGTGCGGTCAAGGAAAGTCTTGTGCAGATGGGCGGGAACGCCCGGCCCGAGCGCGATGCGGACTTTATGATTGCGTTCGGCCGGAATGGGATCGCGGGCCA